>FUFK010039574.1_pt1 | contig 35593 bp, 37 predicted proteins | sample 1021851 | NCBI WGS metagenome assembly FUFK01 (sample SAMEA51879418, study PRJEB19060) | metagenome | reverse complement strand
ATAGAGGAACGAATAATTTTTTTTATTATTAAATCTGGTTTTTTAGTATTTTTAAAGTGAATTTTTTCATTATATGTATCTGTTGATACGACAAGACGTCTCTTTTTATCGAAAAAAACATCATCATTAAGCTTTAGAGAACTAGGATTATTAGCGGCTAGATATTTTAAATATTTTGATATTATTTTATCATCATCCATTAGGTGATCGCACTTTTTTAGAAATCTTATCAAGCAAAGCGTTAAGATATTTTGTTTGAGAAATATCTATAAAAAAATTTGAAGCGTTTAAGTATTCCTTAATAATAATTTTAGTTGAGGTTCTTGGCTTATATAAAAATTCAAAAATTGCACTTTTTATTATTACTTGAAATACTTTGTCTAATCTAATCATATTAAGATCAGTGTTTAAATGATTATTAATCTCATCTGTAATTACTTCATCTCTTTCTAATGTACCATTCACTACGTCTTTAATAAATTTTTTAAATCTGTGTTTTGGAAAAGCTAATTTTTCTTCTTTATTAAAAAATTGACCATATAATTTTTGAATAATTATTACCCTTGGGTTATTTTTAGGACTATAAATTATTGACATTTATTTATTGGTTAACACAACTTTTACAGCTTCAGAAGCTTCTAGTCCTTTTTTCCCTCTAGCAATAGCTTGCTTTTTATTAAGGCAAGTAATAATGCCGTTTCCAATTGGTTTTTTTGAACTTATGGATAATTTCATTATCGCATCTGTTGCAGATTGAGAAATAAAATCAAAGTGTGGCGTTTGTCCTTTAATTACACAACCTAAAGCAATGAAACCATTGTATTTATTTATATTTCTTGAAATAGTTACTGGTATCTCAAATACTCCAGGCACTTTAAGAATCTTAATAGAATAATGTTTTTTGTTTAAATTATTTAAAGTGCTTTTCAACAAATCATTTGAAATATCTTTATAATAATCTGCGATAATAACTAATATTTTCTTTTTCATTTTATTATTTCTTGTTTTTGTATTCTAATTCCATATCCTTCTAAACCAACAACCTTTTTGGTTGATCTTGTTACTAAAATCATATTTTTTATTTTAAGACTTTTAATTATTTGAGCACCTATACCATAATTTTTAATGAGTTTATCAAACCCTTTTTTATAAAATTCCTTAGATTTATATTGTTTAAGAGTTTGTGAGACAGATTTTAAATTTGGATCTCTTATAAAAACCAAAACACAGTTATTATATTTTTTAAAGTAAGATAATGTTTTATTAAATGAATTTGGTAATTTTTGATTAATTAAATAATTTTGAACTACGTTGGATGAAATAACCCTAACTCTTGGTGTAGAGTTTAAATTAATTTTTCCTTTTAATAATGCAAAATGTTCTGATCCATCTAAAACACTTTCAAATACTTTAATAATATATTTTTGATTTTGTACAACTATACTCGATGTATTTTTTAATTTAATTAACTTTTCTTTTTTCAATCTAAATGAGATCAAATCATCGATTTTTGCAATTGCAAGTTTATGCTTTTTTGCAAATTTAAATAAGTCTTCACCTTTTGCCATAGTTCCATCCTCATTCATAATTTCACATATAACTGCAGCTGGAAGTTTATTGGACAGTTTAGCTATATCTACGGATGCCTCTGTATGACCTGCTCTTACAAGAACTCCTCCGTCTCGAGCAATAATAGGAAATACATGTCCGGGGGAAACTATTTCTTTTTTATTGGGATTTTTTTTAGTAGCAACTCTAATTGTTTTAGCGCGATCTTTTGCTGATATACCTGTTGTTATTCCTTTTTTTGCTTCAATAGAAACTGTAAAAGCAGTTTTATTTCTAGATTGATTAACAGGTGCCATATAATTAAGTCCCAATTTTTTTGCATGTATATTATTTAATGTTAAGCAGATTAATCCTCTTCCGTACTTAGCCATAAAATTTATTTTTTTGTAATCAACATCTGATGCAGAGAAAACTAAATCTCCCTCNTTCTCTCTATTTTCATCGTCAACCAAAATATACATTCCTCCCTTTTTTGAGATAGAAATAATTTTTTCAATGTTACTGAATTTATTTTTTTTCATTTAAAAATTTTTTTACATATTTTGATAGAATATCTATCTCAATATTAACTAAATCATTTTTTTTTAAATAATATAAATTAGTTAACTTTAATGTGTGAGGAATAACCCAAATTTCAAATGAATTTTTTTTTATTTTTGCAATTGTTAAAGAAACACCATTGATTAATATAGAGGCTTTTTCGACTAAAAATTTCTTCAATTTACTCTCAATTTTAAATTCATAAATTTTTGATTTATCAATTTTTCTAATCGATATTATTTTCGAGACTGTATCAACATGACCTTGGCAAATATGACCAGATATATTTTGTTTATATTTAAGAGGAAGTTCTAAATTTATAATTGATCCTAATTTAATATTTTTAAACTTAGATTTCATAATAGTTTCATTAGAAAGATAAAATTCTAAAGTTTTATTTTTGTATGAAATTAGTGTGAGACAAACTCCATCACAAGCAACAGATATTCCAAGATTTTTATTATTAACTTTAATTGAGGATTTAATAAAAATATTAATACCTTTATCCCTTTTAACAATTTTACTTATTTTTCCTTGATTGAATATTATTCCATTAAACATATTAATTAAAACAGGTAAGTTTATCTTTATCTATAAAAGTATTAATTTTATTTTTTTTATAATTTGTATTTAAAATTTTTAAAAGTTTTTTTACATAAATCGTATCTTTAATTTTGATGCTTTTATTTGACTTAAAAAGATAAAATTCATTTACTAGNCCATTGTTAATAAAATTTTCTAAAAGAGTTGGTCCACATTCAATTAATACTTGATGTAGGTTTTTCTTGTGAAGAGTACTAAGGACATATTTCAAGTCAAATTCTTTACCTAAAGTTCTAATATTAAATATTTCTGTATTAGTATGTCTTAATTTTTTAATTTTATCTTTATTATTGCTTTTAGAAAATATTATTTTTTTTAAGTCTTTATTTTTAAATATTTTTGAAGATGATTTAACTTTTAAATCTTTATCAATAATCACAATTGTTGGTGAACATTTTTCTAAACCGTTTAGTCTGCAAGTTAATTTAGGATTGTCATTATTAATAGTCACATAAGATGTCAACAATGCTTGGCACCTATACCTTAAGATATGCGTGATGTCTTTTGAATAGAGATTGGATATTGGTGTTTTATCTCTATAGATTCTATTATTCTNTGAAATCGCAAGTTTTCCAATTACATAAGGGAAATTATTTTTTCTTATAAAATCATATTCAAAATACAATTTTTTGGTTTTATTATTTATAAAATTATTTTTTACATTTATTTTATGTTTTTCTAATATATTCTTAGCAGTATTTTTTGTTCTCTTATCTTCATCTGTATGTGANAAAAAAACTTTTTTAAATTTTTTTTTAATCAAAGTATTCGTACAAGGTGGAGTTTTCCCATAGTGCGTACATGGTTCTANTGACACATACATGGATGAATTATATAAATCTTTAGATTTATTTTTATTAATTGCATTTATTTCNGCATGAGGTCTTCCATTTTTACCTGTTACACCATATGAAATTATTTTATTGTTTCTAGTAATAACACATCCAACAGAGGGGTTTGTGCCTGTAAAATATTTTTGATTTTCAGCAAGACTAATTGCAAGCTTCATTAATTTTTTGTCAGATAATTGAAAGTTATCTTTTTTTGTAGACATCAATTTTATCTACAAATTGAACAAAATCTTTTTCTTCTCTAAAATTTCTATAAACAGATGCAAATCTTACATAAGCAACTGGATCTAAATCTTTTAATCCCTCCATAACCATAGTCCCAATTGTATTGGAAGATATTTCACTCTGACCTAGTTCTTCAAGCGATCTAGATATTTTAGAAATGAATTTTTCAGCAGTTTCTGTATCTATTGGTCTTTTCTTTAAAGCTACATAAATGGATTTAGATAGTTTTTCTCTATCAAATGTAGATTTTCTTCCATTTTTTTTGACTACCGTTAACTCTCTAAATTGAACTCTTTCGAATGTTGTAAATCTCTGTCCACATATGCACAATCTTCTGCGTCTAATGGCTGTACCGTCTTCCGTTGGTCTTGAGTCAACAACCGAGGTTTCCCCTTTTTTGCAGATCGGGCATATCATGTTTTAATTATCCTAAGTGTTTATATATAGGAAAATTCGAACATAAATCTACAACTTCTTTTCTAACCTCTTCTTCAATTTTTGAATTATCATTTGGATTATCTGATAAACCCTTAATAACTTTTGTTATTAATTCACCAACTAATTTAAATTCATTTAATCCAAATCCTCTTGTTGTTGCTGCTTGTGAGCCTAACCTTATACCAGATGTAACCATTGGACTTTCCGTATCAAAAGGTATTCCATTTTTGTTACAAGTAATATTTGCTCGAGATAAACTTTCAGCTGCAAGATTACCTTTCACATTAAATGGTCTTAGATCAACTAACATCAGGTGTGTATCAGTACCACCTGAATAAATTTTAAAACCATTATTTTTTAAAGTTTCGGCTAATATTTTAGCATTTGCTAAAACTTCTTTTATATAATCTTGGAACTCTGGTTTTAGAGCCTCTTTAAATCCTACGGCTTTAGCAGCAATAATATGCATTAATGGACCACCTTGGTAACCTGGGAAAACTGCAGTATTGAATTTTTTTGCAAGATCCTCGTGATTAGTTAAAATTATACCACCCCTCGCACTTCTAAATACCTTATGCGTGGTTGATGTAACAACATGAGCATGGTCAACTGGATTTGGATACCCTTTACCAGCAACCAAACCTGAAAAATGTGCCATATCAACCATGAAATAAGCACCAATTTTATCAGCTATTTCTCTAAATCTTTTAAAGTCAATTACTCGTGAATAAGCACTACCACCAGCAATAATTAATTTAGGTTTATGTTCTAAAGCTAATTTCTCAACATTATCATAATCAATCAATTCAGATTGTTTATCAACATCGTATCCAATTGCATTAAACCATTTTCCCGACATAGATATTTTTAATCCATGTGTAATATGTCCACCAGAATTTAAACTCATTCCCATGAACGTATCGCCTGGTTTTAGTAAAGCTAAAAATACAGCACCATTAGCCTGAGCTCCAGAGTGAGGTTGTGCATTTGCAAATTTACAATTAAAAAGTTTTTTTAATCTTTCTATTGCCAATTCCTCAGCTACATCTACATGCTCACATCCATTATAGTATCTTTTTCCTGGATAACCTTCAGCATATTTGTTTGTTAAAACAGAACCTTGTGCCTCAAGTACTGCTTGTGAAACTATATTCTCGGATGCAATTAATTCAATATGATTTTGTTGTCTTATCAATTCATCATTAATTGCTTTATAAATATCTGGATCGCTTTGTTTTAAACTTTTTTCAAAAAAATCTTGGTATTGATTATTTATATATTTACTTTCACTAGACATATTAAATCCTTTTAACTCTTTTTAAGTGTCTTCCCCCTTCAAAATCAGTTTTTAAAAAGGTGTTAACACATTTCATTGCTAAACTTTTATTAGTTAGTCTTTCACCTAATGTAATAACATTTGCATCATTATGCAATCTTGATAATTTCGCATTTTTAATGGAATAACATAATGCAGCTCTGATCTTCTTATGTCTATTTGCAGCCATAGACATTCCTAATCCTGAACCACAAATCAATATACCAACATTAGATTTTTTTTTTGACACCATTTTGCTCAACTTATGTGCATATGTTGGATAATTTACTGAAACAGATTTCTTGTTAGTTCCTAAATCCATGATATCGAATTTCGTTTTAAGTTTTTCAAAAATGAAGTTTTTAAGAGAATAACCTGCATGATCTGAAGCAATATAAATTTTTTTCAAACTAATTAAATTTGTAATCTAAAACACATGCAACTAGGTGAACTCTATTTTCTTCACCTCCGTTAAAAGCATTATGATANTTTGTATTGTTTGTAATCCAGACAGAACCATCAGCAGGCATGTGTTGAGCAACTTTATCAACAACCATAATTGCACCAGGATTAGTATATATTGGTATATGCAGTCTTGGCTCTGGGTCTCTATGCCAACTTAAAGTTGATCGAGGTTCTTTTAACAATAATCTCATTCTCCCAAGTTTGTATCTTTTGCTTAATACATCGTAAACTTCTTTGAAATAAGTGTGTTCGAAATCTTTTACAAATTCAGTATATTTTTCCTCTTCTATTGCAACATCACGGCTAACTTCTTTCCCAGTTGAATCTGGCTTTGTCCAGTATACTCCTCTAACCTTGCTTCCTTTAATTGAGTCAGGGTCGCCTGGTATTTGATTTAATGATATACCTGCAAAGTGGGGTATTCCTAAACTTGTGTCAAAGCCTTTCATGTTCAATACTTCATCACAAGCAGCTTGTAATTTTTCAATGTCAAAACTTACGTCTTGTAAGTGAAAATCACTATTAGAATTACTTTTTTTTACTTCTTTAAGATAAGATACGTTGCTCATGCGCTAAATAAATACTTTATTATTTTATATATAACATATAACTTTTGTCGCATCATACATATAATTAATAATGATTATCACAGGAAAATATCCAAATTTAAGGATGAGAAGATCAAGAAAAAATAGTTGGTCACGTAGGCTTGTACAGGAAAATAGTCTTTCTTATAACGATCTGATTCTTCCAATTTTTTTAACAGATGGCTCTAACAAAAAAATTCCTATTAAATCTATGCCTAACATTTATAGATATTCAATAGATAAACTTTCAAAGATAATAGACAAATCAATTAAAAAAAAAATTCCTATGGTTGCACTGTTTCCTCAAACAAAAATTAAGTTAAAAAATCCATTAGGTTCAGAAGCATTAAACGAAAATAATTTAGTATGTAAGGCTATTAGATACATTAAAAAAAGATATAAAAATGAAATTGGTATAATGTGTGATGTTGCTCTTGATCCATATACTTCNCACGGTCATGACGGATTGTTAAAAAATAGTAAAATTGTTAATGATGAAACAATAAATGTTTTAGTTAAACAATCACTATTACAAGCATCAATGGGCTGTGATGTAATAGCACCATCAGATATGATGGATGGAAGAATTGGAAAAATAAGAAAAGAGTTAGATAAAAACAAATTTGAAGATGTTCAGATAATTTCTTATGCTGTAAAATATGCATCAAGTTTCTATGGACCATTTAGAGATGCTGTAGGATCAAAAGGTGCTTTAAGAGGAGATAAGAAAACTTATCAAATGGACTTTAAAAATACTAATGAAGCATTAAGAGAAGTTTCAATCGATATTAAAGAAGGTGCAGATATGGTAATGGTAAAACCAGGTTTACCTTATCTAGATATAATTAAAAACGTTAAAGAACATTTTAAAATTCCAGTTTTAGCGTATCAGGTTTCAGGAGAGTACAGTCTTATAGCTAATGGTATTAAACAAGGAATAATAGACGATAACGTCATTTATGAAACTCTTATGGCATTTAAAAGAGCTGGATCAAACGCTATAATTTCATATTTTGCTGATCAAATAAACTTAGATTTTTAATAGACGTATATAGGTTAGATCTTGAACTTGGATAGTTTATGCCAATTGTTTTTAGTATAGTTTTTTCTAAATAATCACCTACAATTTTAAAGCCGATCAATAACTCATTATAGTTATCGATTTCAAAATTTTTATCAATTAGGAAGTTTGGAACATTTTTTTTTGTAGATTTTACAAAATATTTTTTGTTACCATTAGATCCAATTTCTTCACTCACATAATCTTTAAATTCAATATCATAACCAACACATTTGTAAAAACTAAGCTCCCAAAAAATAAATTCTAAAAGCCATTTGTTATGATTTAATATATTTTTTAAATTGTCAGTAAGATAAAAAACATTTTCATTTTGTTGATCCTCAACAGTTAATAATTTAATTAAACTCATTGCATAGGAAATGCATAATAATTTATTTTTATCGTCCATAAATAATGGTGTAACTACTTGGTCAATCTCTAATTTAAAGTAACCAACCTTCGAGTCATTCTTAGAATTAAAGTTCAAATGAAATTTATTACCTATTAATAAGTAGTTTTTTATTTTCTTTGATGTGGATCCGTAAATTACACCAGTAACTTTTCCATGATTTTTGGTATAAAATTCTGCTATAGAATTATTTTCACTATACTTATTTTTTGAGAGTAAAAAACCTGTATCCTGCCAATTCATTTTTTATCTAGTGATTTTAGTAATTCATTTGCAGCAGATTGCTCTGCTTTTTGTTTAGAAGATCCAGTAGAAAAAATATAATTTGTGTTACTAATTTTTACTCCAACTTTAAAAGTTGGTTTATGTCTAGGACCTGTATTCGATATTAGTTTGTAACTAGGAAGAGTTTTGAATTTTTTAAGTGAATATTCTTGTAATTTGGTTTTTGCGTCTACAACATTATCAAAAGAAGATTTCAAATGAGTGCTCCAATTGTTTAGTATAAATTTTTTTGCTTGATCCAAATTTGAATCTAAAAAAATTGCACCTATCAATGCCTCACAACAATCTGAAATTATTTTATTTTCAATTTGTTTTCTGCTTTTATCCTTTCCAATATTTATAAAATTATCTATTTTCAATTTTTTACCAATTTCTAGACACATATTTTTATTTACTAAAGATGCAAATTTTTTATCAAGACTACCAACTTTTTCATTTGGATATAATTCAAGTAATTTTTTTGAAATTACTATTCCTAAAACTCTATCACCAAGAAATTCTAGTCTCTCGTAATTATTTTCAGAGTCTGAACTTTTATGTGTGAATGCAGTTATTAAAAAAACCTTATTTTTAAATACATAATTTATTCTATTCTCTAAATTTTTAAATTTGCTTTTCACTATTTAATTTTTTTAAATAATCTGCTGAATCTCATTATTTCGTTCCATTTCCAAATCAAAAAAATACTACCTTTTCTCGGATCAGAAGAAAAAAACAATATTTGTGCTTTACCAACTAAATTATTTTTATGCACATAACCAACTTCAGATAAAAATCGACTATCTTTTGAACAATCTCTATTGTCACCTAAAAAAAAATAATGATCTTTTGGGACTATAAATTTGTCAGAATTTTTAAAGGATATGTCATTTCTATATGATGCAAAATATTTTTTTCCATTTGGTAATTTTTCCTCGTATGTTGAAACACTTATTTCATTGTTTCCACAAAATAAATAATCATTTTTATTCTTTATGGTTTTAACTATTTGATTATTATTTAAATACAGATCTCCATCGATAAACTGCAAAACATCACCTGGCAATCCTATTAATCTTTTAATATAGTCAGTTCTGTTATCAGCAGGAGTTTTAAAGACAACAACATCTCCTCTTTCTGGATTATCACTTAATACACGCCCATTTAATATTGGTGGGCTAAAAGGAAAAGAATGTTTACTATATCCATATGAAAATTTTGTCACAAATAATCTGTCTCCCACAAGTAAATTAGGTTCCATAGAAGAAGATGGTATATAAAAAGGTTGTATAAGAATTGACCTAATAAAAACTGCAATTATTAATGCAAAAATAAGGGTTTTAGTATTATCTATTATAAATTTTTTCATTAAGTGTTTTCAAGTATTACGTAAGCAATAGAATGCTTATTTTCGTCGGATAATGAAACATATATTTTTGGTTTATCTAATTTAAATTTTTTTTTTATAAAAGTTCTTACCTTTTTAGAAATATTTATTTTAGGTTTTCCTAATTTATTATTTATTACCTCTATATCTGAAAAATTTATATTATTTCTAAAACCAGTGCCTAAAGCTTTAACGAATGCCTCTTTAGCCGCAAATCTTTTTGCATAATAATTCGTTTTATTTTTTATATTTTTTGAAAATCTTATTTCTTTGTTTGTAAAAACTCTTTTGATAAATTTCTTATCGTCGATTAATTTATTAATTCTTTTATTTTCAACAATATCAACACCATTTCCTATGATATTCATGTTATCTAATTATTTTCTTAAAATTTTTAATTACTTTATTCATTCCAAACAAAACTGACTCCCCAATAATAAAATGACCAATATTAAATTCTTTAATAAATTTGACTTTTTTTAATATTTTTGCTGTTTTATAATCCATGCCATGACCAGCATGTACTTCAATATTAAACTTATTTGCTAATTCTGAACATTTTTTAATTTTTTTGAGTTCATTAAAATAATTTATTTTATTTTTAACTTTAAAAGATAATTTACCAGTGTGTAATTCAACACAGTGTGTGCCGATTTTTTTAGAAAACTTTATATCTTCAATATTTGGATCAATAAACAGACTTGTACGAATTTTAGAATTATTCAATTTTTGAATAATTCTCTTAATTTTTTTAAAATTTTTTTTTAGATTTAATCCACCCTCAGTCGTTATTTCTTGTCGTTTTTCAGGAACTATGCAAACAAAGTTAGGTTTTGATTTGATTGCAATTTTCAACATTTCTTCGTTTGCAGCCATTTCTAAATTAGTTGGTATTTTTTTATTTTTTGTAATTTTTTTCAAATCAACATCATTTATGTGTCTTCTATCCTCCCTCAAATGAATTGTAATTGAATCAGCTCCATATTTTAAGGCTGCTAGTGCTGCCGAGTATGGATCAGGATGTTTTTCACCTCTTGCATTCCTTAAAGTTGCTACGTGATCAATATTTACACCTAATCTTATACTCATCTCAAAAATCTACTTCCTGGTTTTGTGATAGGAATTTTTTTTAGAAAATTTGGTAAATTTTTTTTGCTGTATGTAGGAACATCTAATTTAATCTGAGATATGATTTTTCCTTTTTTAATTTTTAATGTTTTCTTATTTGATCTATTTATCAAACATGCATAACCTACAACTTTAGCCTTTTTTTTTTTAATAAGTTTAAAACATTCTAAACTCGATTTTCCTGTTGTTATGACATCTTCAATTATCAAAACTTTTGAATTTTTTTTTATATCAAAACCTCTTCGTAATTTGAATTTCCCCTCTACTCTCTCACAAAAAATTGTTTCCTTTTTAAGTATTCTTCCTATTTCAAATCCTATAACAATGCCACCCATAGCTGGTGCAAGTATAAGGTCAAATTTTTTAAAATTTTTTTTAATTTTTTTACTTAATGAATTACAGAAATTTTTTGATAGATGTGGATAGCTTAGAAGTTTTGCGCATTGTACATATTTTGGTGAATGAAGACCTGAAGATAATACAAAATGACCTTCTAAAAGAGCATTAGTTTTTCTTAAAACCGCTAAAGAGTCTTTTAAAGAAAGCATATTTTTTNTTNTTATGTCTTATAATTTTAAAATTGTAATCTTTCTGTTTTAGTTCACTAATAAGTTTTGTAAAGTTTTTCAAATCATGGATTATTAAATTAAATCTAAAATTAATATTTTTTTTTGTCTTCTCCACCATTTCGACACTTGAAATATTAACATTATTAATACCTATCATAGTTGTCACATCACCTAATTTACCTGGCTCATCTTCNAAGGAAATCCACAGTGTAGTATTATATCTTTTCTGTTTTAAAGGTTTTGTGTTTTCTCTATATTGCCAATATCTNCGTATTGCTGCCCTAGCCTTACCNGTTTTAGTACTAGTTAACCAATGCAATGATGGAGAAACTTTTTTAGATGTTATAATTTTAACGACATCTCCATTTCTAAGTACAGATTGCAAAGCTTGCTCATTACCATTTACTTCACATCCTACCGCTGTATCACCAACTTGAGTATGTACAGCATATGCAAAATCAATTGGTGTTGCATTTTTTGGNAGTTTAATAACAGATCCCTTTGGAGTAAAACAAAATACATTTTCTTGGAACATTTGTAGTTTTGTATANTCATAATAATGTTCTGGATTTTCATTTTTATCAATTATCTCGACAAGATCNGCTAACCAATCATACTCTTTCCATGTAAGTGAATTAAATTTTTCTGATGATTTATATTTCCAATGTGATGCTATACCTCTTTGCGCAAATTCGTGCATTTGACTTGTTCTTAATTGTATTTCAATTGGTCTTTGATTGGGACCAATGATTGCAGTATGAATAGATTTATAGTTGTTAATTTTTGGTGATGATATGTAATCTTTAAATTTACCTGGTATGCAGTTCCATTTACTGTGTAAAGCTCCTAAACATCTGTAACAGTTTTCAACATCATCAAGTATAATTCTAAAACCAATAATGTCAGTTATTTGCTCTAATGAAGTTCTTTTCTTTTGAATTTTTCTCCATATTGAAAAGGGTGTTTTCTCTCTACTAAATATTTTAAATTTTAAATTATTTTCATTTAATAAATTTTCAAATTCAGACAATACATTATTATAATTAACTAAATTGCTATCTTTGATTTGGTTTAATCTATCTTTAATTAATTTTCTTGCCTCTGGATTCAAAACCTCAAAAGATAAATCCTCAAGTTCATCTCTTATTCTATTCATACCCATTCTATCTGCTAACGGTGAATAAATCTCCATAGTTTCTTTTGCTATTCTTTGACGTTTTTCAATTTTATCGATTGCTTTTAACGTTCTCATATTATGTAATCTGTCAGCGAGTTTTACTAATAAAACTCTTATATCTTTAGAAGTAGCTAGAATAAGCTTTCTGAAATTTTCAGCTTTTGAATTTGATATGGCCTGATTTTCAAACTCGGAAATCTTAGTTACACCATCAACAAGATCTGCAACTTCTTTACCAAACTCTTCTTCTATAGTTTTGTAAGTAGCATGAGTATCCTCTATGGTATCATGTAACAAACCAGTTGCTATTGTAGCACTATCAAGTTTTAAATCTGTTAATATATTAGCCACTGCAACTGGATGAATAACGTATGGATCGCCAGAATGTCTTTTTTGGTTTTTATGCGCCTTCAAGGCGAATTCATAAGCCTTTGACAATGCATCAGGATTTAGAAATTTGTTATAAGATTTAACCTTATTAATGAGATCTTCAGAATTAATCATATTTATATTATATCATTTTTTTAGATTAATTTAATAGTTCTTAGTTCGTCTGTGGGCAAAGAAAATATTAAATCTTTAATATTTCTTTTTAAAATTGGATGAGACCAGTTTTTTGATATCTCAAATAGTGGAAATAAAACAAAATTCCTTAAATGCATTGACTTNTGNGGNATTGAAAGGTTTTGATNATTTTTTTNTAAATTATAAACTTTCCCATTAAAATCAATAATATCAATATCACAAACTCTAGGATGATTTTTTATAGCTTTTTTTCTACCAATCTTTATTTCTATTGATTTAATGATGTTAAATAATTTAATAGGATTAAAAGACGTTTTCACCAATATCACTGAGTTTACGTAAAAAGGAAATTTTTTGTTAGGCCAGGACTCAGTTTTATAAAAGCTTGAAGATTTCAAAATTTGAATGTTACTCTCTATGATTAATTGTTGGGTTTTAATTAAATTGCTAATTTTATTTCCAAGATTCGAACCTAGTGCTAAATACACATAATTAGCTCGATTTTCTAAAGTACCTTGCTTTTTCACGGTTCCAATCTCTAGTTTTTTTTGTATTTCGTTTATCATGCTGTTTTTTTCCCTTTGCAACAGCAATTTCTAGCTTTGCTTTTCCCTTTTTAAAATACATTTTTGTGGGAACCAATGTAAATCCTTCTTCATTAATTCTACCAATCAATTTATTAATTTCCTTTTTATTTAATAATAATTTTCTTTCAGAATATGGGTTATGATTTGAATAACTAGCTTGTTTATAAACAGGAATATGAGAATTAATTAAATAAATTTCACCATCTTTTTCAACAGCATATGAATCTGCAATATTAACTTTACCGTCTCTAATAGATTTTATTTCAGATCCTCTTAATACAATTCCAGCCTCAAAGAGTTCTTTAAAGAAATAATTAAAAGAAGCTTTTCTATTTAATGTTATGATTTTTAAACCACTTAAGGTTTTTTTATTCATTAATTAATTTTGCGATTTTAAGTGCCTTCTNTACNTCTTGTTTGGTAGTATCCATAATTTTAACTAGTGGTAATCTTACAGCATCATCACATAAGTTTAATAGTTTAGCAGCATATTTNACAGGTGATGGATTGCTTTCAATAAAAAGTGACTTGTGAAGAGGTTGTAATGAGGCATCAATTTTCTCTGCTTGACTAATTTTATCTTGATCTCCAGAAGTAGATAATGATTGCATCTCAGAACAAAGTTTAGGGGCAACATTTGCCGTGACAGAAATACATCCAACTCCTCCTCTTTTGTTGTATTCAAAAGCTAAACCATCCTCTCCTGTTAGCTGTATAAATTCCGATCCCATTTTATTTTTGTGTTGGTCGACTCTTTCAAGAATTCCAGTTGCATCTTTTACGCCAGCAATATTTTTAAGTTCAAACATTCTCGCCATAGTATCAACTGAAACATCAATTACAGATCTTCCTGGAATATTATAAACAATTATAGGTATTCCACAGTTATCGTTAATGGCTTTGTAGTGTTGATATAAACCCTCTTGAGTAGGCTTGTTATAATATGGCGTAACTACTAATGCACCATCAGCACCAGCTTTTTCCGCGTGCTTTGTAAGATTTATTGCTTCTTCAGTTGAATTAGATCCAGTTCCTGCAATAACTGGTATTTTTCCTTTTGCTTCATTTATACAAAGTTCGATAACTTTTTCATGTTCTTTATGACTTAAGGTTGGAGATTCACCTGTTGTACCAGCAGGAACTAGTCCATGTGTGCCATTTTCCAGATGAAAGTTAATTAACTTTATATAACTTTCTTCATCTAATTTGTTATCCTTGAACGGTGTAACTAAAGCAACATTTGAACCTTTAAACATAATTATTTATATCATAAGTTGTCGTTTATTTTAAAAATGAAGAAAAAATCATTTAAAATCTGTACTACAATTATCTTCTTTTTGTTCAGTATTCAATCGGCATTTTGTGAGAATTTAATAACTCCAAAGCCAAAACCTAATTTAGCGAAGGAAAAAAAAGACAAATATATTTCGGGAATTATAATACCAAAATTTAAACCAGGAACATATGTATCAGAGGATCAATTAGAGCTTTTAAAAGAACTAGAAAAAGAAAAAGAAATTGTTGTCAAAAGAGTTGATGGAATAATAATTCCAAAAAATAAACCTCTTATTGTTCACAAGAAAAGGTTAAGTACTACAAAAAAATCAAAATATTATAGTGATAGAGATCTTAATTACGCAAGACAAGCAGTTGCTTTTATGGAGAAAAGTAACTGGAAAGATGCATTAAAAGTAGCGAAAAAAGCTAGAGCTAAGTCTATATATAATTTTATACAATGGCGACATTTGCTAACGCCAGGTAATAGAGCAACATTTTATGATTATAAAAGCTTTATTGAAAGTGTTCAAACATATCCACGTTTAAGTCGTGTTAAGTATTTAGCTGAACATAAATTATCTACAAAAAATCAATCACCTAAAGAAATAATTAAATGGTTTGAAAAACATCCATACACAAGTGGCTTTGGTGAGATGGTTTTAGGAGAAAGTCTAATTAAATCAGGTAATAAGCAAAAAGGAATTCAATTAATAAAAAAAGGATTTATAAGAGCTGATTTAACAAAAAGTGATCTGATTAATTTTAGAAAAAAATTTAAAAAATATTTGACATCCGAAGATTATGTAAAAAGGGCTGATCATCTTGCTTGGGAAAACAAACATTGGGACCTAAAAAGAATGTTAAGATATTTGCCAAAAGATTATCAACTTTTATACACAGCAAGACAAATACTTATGAGTAATTCATATGGTGTTGATACTGCTATATCTAAAGTACCAGCAAAATTAAAAAATGATGCAGGTTTAAATTATAACAGATTAAAATGGAGAGTAAAAAGAGGAAGACTCGATAGCTCATTAGATATTTTATTTAATATAAAAAATACTAAAGAATATATGGTTAGACCTGATAAATGGTGGGGTGAAAGATCTAAAATCGCAAGAAAATTAATCTATAAAAAAAGATATGAAGAGGCGTATAAAGTAACTAGCAAGAATGCATTGTCTAAAGGACCAGAACTTGCTGAAGCTGAATGGTTAAGTGGATGGATAGCTTTAAGTTTTTTAAACGATCCAATTTTAGCAAAAGATCATTTTATTAAATTTTATGAAAATGTCAGCTACCCAATCAGTCTATCCAGAGGTGCTTATTGGTTAGGAAGAACTTATGAAAAATTAAAAGACAAAGAAAATTCAAAGAAATGGTATGTAATTGGATCTAAATATCTAACAACATATTATGGTCAATTATCTCACATGAAAGCAAAGCCTAGAGAGAAATTTGAATTATCAGAATTAATGCAAATTGATAAAAATTATGCTGAAAGTTTTTATAGAAATAAAATTGTTGCTACTGTCCATTTATTAGATGAACTTAATAAAGATAAGTACACTAAGCATATTTTAAGGTATTTAGCTAATGATAATATAGATAAAGGTAGCGAAGTGCTTGCTGCAAAGTTAGCAACAGATATTGGTAGATTTGATTTTGCAATCCAAGTTGCAAAGATTGCATCGTATCAAAAAAGATTTCACAATAAATATAATTATCCTATTATAAGCACTCCAACTAAAGTTGGTGGAAGAAAAATACCAGAATCAGCTTTAATACTTTCCATCATTAGACAAGAAAGTGAGTTTGATACAAGCGCTAATAGTAGAGTTGGAGCTCAAGGTTTAATGCAGTTAATGCCATACACTGCGAAAACAGTTGCTAAGCAGGCAAAACTTTCATATTCAAAATCAAAATTAACTAAAAGCCCTGAGTACAATATAAATCTTGGTTCATTTTATATAGCTGGATTAATTCTTGAATACGATGGATCCTACCCTTTCTCCATGGCTGCTTACAATGCAGGACCCAAGAGAGTAAAATATTGGAAAAGATTAAATAAGAACCCACAAAAAAAACAAACTGATTATATAGATTGGATTGAATTAATACCTTTTAAAGAGACCAGAAATTATGTCCAAAGAGTATTAGAGAATTATAATGTCTACAGATATGTATTGTCGCAAAAACCAATATATTTAAAAGATTTTTTCAAAAACAACCCATTATATTGATGGCGGAAGGAGAGGGATTCGAACCCTCGGTACACCTTTTCAAGCGTACGGCGGTTTAGCAAACCGCTGGTTTCAACCAGCTCACCCATCCTTCCGTGGCTGTATGTGTAACTTGAAATCATTGAATATTCAATATTAATCAAGTATTTTCTGGCAAAATGAAAAACAAATATTCAATTTTTTCTTTAATCAAAAATGCATTCTCAGACCATGAGAATTGGCAACAAGCATGGGGTGATCCTGAGCCTAAGAAAGAATATGATGCTGTTATAGTTGGAGGCGGCGGGCATGGTCTTGCTACTGCTTATTATTTAGCAAAGAAACATAACTTAACAAATATTGCTGTCGTAGAAAAAGGTTGGATTGGTGGTGGCAACACCGGAAGAAATACTACAATTATAAGATCAAACTATTTATGGGATGCAAGTGCAGGTCTTTATGATCATGCATTGAAAATTTGGGAGAATTTATCTCAAGAATTAAATTATAATGTGATGTTCAGTCAAAGAGGTGTAATGAACCTTGCTCACAATTTACAAGATGTTAGAGATTTAAAAAGAAGAACACATGCAAATAGATTAAATGGTATTGATGCTGTTTGGCTTGAAACTGATGAAGTAAAAAAATTCTGTCCAATTATAAATACATCNCAAGATATAAGATATCCTGTTTTAGGTGGAACATTACAAAGAAGAGCAGGAACAGCACGGCACGATGCTGTAGCTTGGGGATATGCACGTGGTGCGAATGAAATGGGTGTTGATATAATTCAAAATTGTGAGGTTAAAGGAATAAAAAGAAATGGTGATAAGGTTGAAGGTTTAGAAACTACAAAAGGTTTTATTAAAACTAAAAAAATAGGAGTAGTTGCGGCAGGTCATTCTAGCGTTATTGCAAATATGGCAGGTATTAAACTTCCANTAGANAGTAAACCTCTACAAGCTTTGGTATCTGAACCAGTAAAACCAATTATTGATACTGTTGTTATGTCTAATGCAGTTCACGCTTATGTAAGTCAATCAGACAAAGGTGAGCTAGTCATTGGTGCTGGGACTGACTCATATGTTTCATACACACAAAGAGGTAGTCATAATATTGTAGAAGATACATTAAAGGCTATCTTAGAGCTCTACCCTATTTTTAGTCGAATGAAAATGTTAAGACAATGGGGAGGAATTGTTGATATTTGTCCTGATGCAAGTCCAATAATAAGCAAAACCAATATAAAAGGTTTATATTTTAATTGTGGATGGGGTACTGGAGGATTTAAAGCAACACCAGGTTCAGGGGATTTATTCGCTCACACTATTGCAAATGATGAACCACATAAATTAAATGCAGCGTTTAATTTAAATAGATTTGTAAGTGGTGATCTTGTAGATGAACATGGCGCTGCAGCAGTCGCACACTAATAATGTTTTTAATTAATTGTCCTTTTTGTGGTGAAAGAGATCAAAGTGAGTTTTCATCTGGTGGTGAAGCACATATTGTTCGTCCAAAACAGCCAACGGAATTAAGTGATGATCAATGGGCTGAATTTCTTTTTATGAGAAAGAATATTAAAGGAGTTCAATTTGAAAGATGGAACCACTCACATGGATGTAGAAAATGGTTTAATGTTGTAAGAGATACCTCGAATGACAAAATACATTCTGTATATAAAATGGGTGAAAAACCACCAGTAAAATAAATATTTATGTCAGATTTAAGAGTACATAAAACTAAATATATAAATGAGACTAAAAGAGTGTCATTTAAATATGATGGTAAAAATTATTTTGGATACGAAGGTGACACACTTGCCTCTGCTTTATTGGCAAACGGTGTTCATTTAATAGGAAGAAGTTTTAAATATCATAGACCTAGAGGTATAATGTCGTGTGGTTCTGAAGAACCTAATGCAATTTGTCAGATTAGTGACAAAAATGATTTAACAGAACCAAATGTTAGAGCTACAGAATTAGAGATATATGATGGTTTAGAGGCATTTTCACAGAATTGTTGGCCAAATGTAAAGTTTGATATTGGAGGTATAAACAATTTAATATCCCCTCTTATACCAGCAGGTTTTTATTATAAAACTTTTATGTGGCCAAAAAGTTTTTGGAAAAAAGTTTATGAACCATTAATCAGAATGTCTGCTGGACTTGGAAAATCACCAACCGAACCTGATCCAGATATATATGATCACAAATATGTTCACTATGATGTACTTGTAATTGGTGGTGGATTATCTGGAATAATATCAGCAAAAATAGCTGCAAAAAGCAATTTAAAAACCTTATTAGTAGATGATAAAAAAACACTTGGTGGTTCAACTATTTTTCAAAATAACGACAGTTTTAAAATCGATGATCAGCACTCTAGTAAATGGTTAGAAAAAGAAATTAATGAAATTTCAGAAATTGAGAATTTAACTGTTAAGACAAGAACAAGTATTGCTGCTTATCATGGATATAATTATCTTTTAGCAAGAGAAAATTTAACAGATCATTTATCAATTAAAGATAAGAAAGATAAAATCAGACAAAGATTGTGGAAAATTAGAGCAAAAAAAGTAATCATAGCGACAGGCGCAATTGAGAGACCTCTTGTTTTTAATAACAACGATAGACCTGGGATATTATTATCAAACTCTATAAATAAATATTTAGATTATTATGGTGTTGCATGTGGTAAAAATATTATTCTCTTTACAAATAATGACAGTGCATACGAAACAGCAATTTCACTTCATAAAAAGGGAATAAAAAATCTAATAGTCGATTTAAGAAAAAACTCTCAATCTGAAATAGCAAAACAAGCACAAAACCTAGGNATTAAGATTTACTTTAATCATGTTGTTACGAATACATTTGGCTATAGAAGAATAAATTCGGTAGAACTGATGGAGTTATCAGATGATGGCAATACAACCATAGGAAATAAAATTAAATTAAATTGTGATTGCTTGGGTATAAGCGGAGGTTGGACTCCAATGGTCCATATGCATACTCAATCAGGTGGTAAGCTTGATTTTAAAAATGATGATCAAGTTTTTATTCCAAAAGAAATTGATAATGATCAAATAAGTGTTGGTGCATGTAATGGAGATTTTGATTTAGAAACCATTATAGATAAAACAGTTAATAAAATAAATATTTTTTTAGAAATAAATAATCAAGATTATAAAAATACTAAAGTTGATTGTTCTATTGAAAAAGAAAAGAGAAATATTTGGTTACTGCCNAATAAAATACCATTAGGTAAAACTAAATGCTTCATAGATTTTCAAAATGACTCNACTGCNAAAGATATNAAATTAGCCCTTAAAGAAGGTTTTAGATCTATTGAACATGTTAAAAGATATACCACAACCGGTATGGCCACTGATCAAGGAAAGCTTTCAAATATGCATGCATTAGGAATTATCGCTGATACAGCTGGAGTTAAAATGGGTACATTAGGAACTACAACCTTTAGACCTCCTTTCACACCTTTGACTTTTGGAACAATAGTTGGCAGAAATGTAGGAAAATTTTTTGAGGTTGTAAGAAAAACCTCAATTCACGATTGGCATGTTGACAATAATGCTAAATTTGAAAACGTCGGTCAATGGAAAAGGCCTTGGTACTATCCAAAAAATGGGGAGACTATGCATGATGCCGTTCAAAGAGAAAGTAAGGCAGCTAGAGATAGTGCTGGTATTTTGGATGCTTCAACATTAGGAAAAATTGATATTCAGGGTACAGATGCATCAGAGTTTTTGAATAGAGTATATACAAATGCATGGTCAAAATTATCAATTGGAAAATGCAGATATGGATTGATGTTAAATGAAGATGGGATGGTTTATGATGATGGAGTTACAACTAGATTAGCTGAAAATCACTATTTAATGACAACTACTACTGGTGGCGCAGCTAATGTTCTTGGAAAACTTGAAGATTATTTGCAAACAGAATGGCCTGAGCTAGATGTTTACCTGACATCAGTAACTGATCATTATTCAACAGCAAGTGTATGTGGACCTAATTCAAAAAAAATAATTAACAAAATATTTCCTGAACTAGATTTAAGCGATGAAAACTTTCCACATATGTCTTTTAAAAATACAAAACTTGATAACGTAAATTGTAGAGTGATGAGAATAAGTTTTACCGGTGAGCTTAGCTATGAGATCAATATAGAGTCAAAATATGGCAAATCTTTATGGGAAAAATGTATTTCTGTTGGTCAAGAGTTTAATATAACTCCTTATGGCACTGAAACTATGCACCTTTTAAGAGCTGAAAAAGGTTTTATAATTGTAGGGCAAGATACAGACGGAACGATGACTCCGTCTGATCTACAAATGGATTGGATTGTAAGCAAAAAAAAATATGATTTTATAGGTAAAAGATCTTTATACAGAAGTGATACTATAAGAGAGGATAGAAAACAATTAGTTGGATTATTAACGGATGATCCTAAAGAGATTTTAGAGGAAGGTGCTCAAATAGTTTCAGATACAAATACAAAACCAATCGATATGTTAGGGCATGTCACATCAAGTTACTTTAGTCCAAATCTTAACAAATCTATAGCCTTAGCAGTAGTAAGAAGTGGTAAAAATATGAAAGGTAAAAAACTAATTATTCCGATGGAAAATAAAAATATCAACGTAACAGTTTCTGACACAATATTTTTAGATAAGGAGAATAAAAGATTAAATGCTTGATACACACTATCCACAAATTACTGATAACAAATTAAATGATGTGGAAATATCATTGCAAGAACCAATTAGCAAAATTAATTTAAGAGGAAAATCTAAAGAGTTTTTTGCAAAAGCTGGAAAAGTATTATCTTTAATTTTACCAAATGAAGCTAATACAAGTTCATTTAGTGAAAATTTTAATGCAATATGGCTCAGTCCTGATGAATGGATGGTTTATTTTAAAAATGACGATGAAAAAGTAATATTTAACAAGTTATACTCTGAAATATCTAAAGTTAATTATGGATCTGTAACTGATATCTCAGATCAATGGATATGTATAAATTTAAAAGGCAGTAAGATTTATGATATTCTCTCAACTGGATGTTCGTTTAATTTTGATCAATTTTTAAAAACAGATGGTTTAACAACACAAACAATAGTTAATCATATTGATGTAATATTACATAACAAAAATACTTATAATATTAATTTATTTGTAAGAAGATCTTTCTCAGAACATTTATGTCTATGGCTAAACGACAGTGCTAAATTTGTCTAACTTAAAGTTCAAATAAAAAAAAGTATATCCTAAATAACTAAGTGAAAAAATCCAATTATATATAACCCATAACCAAAAGAAATTTTCAAAGTTAGAGTTATAAAATACAGCTGTGTAAAAAACCAGAAATGGAAATATTACATTTCTAAAAACATTTGCAATCAGAGCTTTTTCTGATTTTTTTAGTGCCATAAAAAAACCATTTGATAAGAAAAAAACTGGATAAGCTGGCAATACAAATGCTGATATTTGTAAATACAATTTTCCAAATTCAATAACGTTTATATCAGTGGAAAAAAGACCTGTTAACAATTCAGCTAAGAAATAAACAAATAAAGAAGATAAAATCATTATTACAAAAGCATATTTTATTGCGGTTAAATATGTTTGTTTAATTCTCAATAAATTTTTAGCACCAAAATTTTGTGCTATAATTGTTATAATTGCAGTGTTAATGCCAAGTATAGGTAAAAGTACAACTTGCTCAATTCTCGTGCCCGCACCATATCCAGCAGCCGCATACTCTCCTGAAAAGCCAGCATATTTAAAAACAATAGCAGATGCAACAGAGTAACCACATATAGAGATAATGATTGGCATAGATTGAAAAAAAATATTTTTTAAAAAATAAATTTTAGGAAAAAAATTATTAATAATTATTTTTTTCGTAAGTTCACTTTTAATTACTTTATTGAAAATTATTATAAATGAAATTGATTGTGNAATTATTGTGGCAATACCAATACCCTTCATNCCAAAAGCTGGAATAAATAAAAAACCAAAGATTAAAATTGGATTTAAAAATATATTTAAAAGAAAAGATATAATTAGAGCATTTCTGTATGTTTTGGTATCACCTTCTGCATGTAACAAAGAATTCATAGCAACGACTATTATAAAAAGGAAAGATCCATAGAAAATTATATTAGTATAGTCTAAACCTAAATTCATAACTTCATCTGTTGAACCCATAATCTTAAAAACATCATCAGACAAATTAAGACCTATTAGTGTTATAAAAAATATTAAAATAATTGAAAAAAAAATTAACTGGCAAAAATAAGTTGAAGCTTTATTAAATTTTTTTTCACCTATGCTATTACCAATTAANGAAGTACCAGCAACTGTCACACCAATAGATGATGCGATTAATATAAAATATATAGGAAATGATTTGGTAAGTGCAGATAATGCCTCGGGTGAGATTTTACCTGCAAAATAAGTATCTACTATATTATATAAAGTCTGGAATAAAGTTCCTACACTTGCAGGTATTGCAAGCTTCCTAATTAATATCTTAACATCATCAGACAAAATATTCATACAAATTTATTTTCTTTTATAAATGAGGGGAATTTTTTTATTTAATAATTGTTTATGTCTTACAGTAAATCTAGTTATTTGACTTGATGTCAACTTGTCATAACACTTAGGACAAGATAATCCAATTTTGTAATATTTAGACTTTTTATCTTTTTTACTAATAGGCAATCTACAAGCGTTACAAATACCATAATTTCCAACTTTAGTATTTTTTTTAATTGTAACTCTATTGTCAAATACGAAACATTCTCCTTTCCAATTACTTTTTTTTGGATCAGTTTTATTAAAATAATTTATAATTCCACCTTTAAGCATATAAACATTTTTAAAACCATTATTATGTAAATAATTTGATGCTTTTTCACATCTAATACCACCTGTACAAAACATTCCAATTTTTTGTTTTTTATCTAAATTAGATAAATATGTTTTGAACTCTCTAAAATTATATGTATTTGGGTTAATGGCTCCTTTAAAGGTACCAACTTCATATTCAAATGGTTTTCTAGCATCTACAATTTTTACATTTTTTTGAGATAATAAATTATCCCATTTCTTTGGAGATAGATAATTTTTTGTAATTTTATTTTTAAATGAGAAATTATAATCCATTGGTACAACCTCATTTTTAATTTTTACTTTAGCTTTAAGAAATGGAATGAATGAAGAGTATGTAATATTTTCAATATCAAATTTTTTAATATTCAGAATTAATTTTATATATTTAACAATATTTGAAATATCTTTACTATTTCCAGCTATCGTTGCATTAATACCTTCTTTGGATAAAATTACTAATCCTTTAATATTATTTTTTTGTATTTCTTTAATTATTTTTATTTTTAAAGATTTAAGATTTTTAATTCGTTCTATTTTATAAAAAGAAAATATCTTCATTATTTTTTCCAACAAATTAAAAAGCCATCTCCAATTGGAATAATATATTTATTAATTCTTAATTTCTTTATGTAGTTATTAAAATTTTTAATTAATTTGGTTAGCTTGTCATTAGCTAATGGATTAACTACTTCGCCTTTCCATAAAATATTATCAACTAATATTACTCCACCTTTGTTTAATAAAGATAATGATAAATCGAAGTAATTTATGTAATTTTCTTTATCTGCATCAATCAATATAAAATCAAATTTTTTTGCATTTTTTTTTAATTTTATCAAACTTTCTTCAGCATTTGATATATCAGTAAATATTTTTTTATTTACNCTTGCTTGCTTAAAAAATTTTTTAGCNATATTGAGTTTTTCTTCATTTTTATCTATGCAATATAACCTTCCATTTTTTGGTAAAGATAAGGCTATTGATAAAGCACTGTAACCAGTAAAAGTTCCTATCTCTAAACAAGATTTAAACTTTTTAAATTTAATTAAAAATTCAATAAAGTTAGCTTGTAATACTGAAATTTGTAATTTTTTTATATAACCAAGTTTTTCATTAAATTTGATTATTTTCTTTTGTACTGGATGAAGTTCAGAGGTGTGTGAAAATATATAGTCGATCATTTTTTGATCGATATCCATATATTTATCCATTTAGTTTTTCTTTTAATATTTTGTTAATTAATTGAGGATTCCCTTTACCCTTGCTTTCTTTCATAACCTGACCAACAAAAAAACCAAACAATTTTTCTTTACCTGACTTATATTCTTCAACTTTAGAAGTGTTATTTTTAATTACTTTATTAATAAGNTCTTCAAGTGCTTTGGGATCACTTTCCTGTTTTAATCCTTTTTGATCAACAATTGTCTGTGGATCTTTATCACCATCAATCATTTCTTCAAAAATAGTTTTTGCTATTTTTCCTGATATTGTGCCGTCTTTAATCAAATTTATCAGTTTTGATAAATTATTAGAACTCACAGGACTTTCTGATATTTCTAAATTTTTCTCATTTAATACNGCAAAAAGTTCACCAGTAATCCAATTAGTTGCAAGTTTAACATCTGAATTTTTAATTACTTCTTCAAAATATTTAGATGTATCAATATCTGAAACCAAGATATTAGCTTCATATGATGATAAATTAAATTTATCTATAAACCTTTTTTTCTTCTCATCTGGTAATTCAGGTATTTCATCTTTAATTTGAGTTATAAACTCATCACTTATTTCTAATGGCAATAAATCTGGATCTGGAAAATATCTATAATCATGAGCGTCCTCTTTAGATCTCATAGATCTTGTTTCATTTTTTTTTGTGTCGAATAATCTTGTTTCTTGATCAATGCTCTTCCCTTCTTCTATAAGATCAACTTGTCTGTTAGCTTCATAAATTATAGCCATCTGCATAAATTTTATTGAATTCACATTTTTAATCTCACATCGTGTGCCAAAATTATCATCACCTTGTCTTCTTACTGAAACATTTACATCTGCTCTAAGTGATCCTTCTTGCATATTACCATCACAAGTTCCAAGATATCTCATAATAGATCTTAATTTTTTTATATATGCATTTACCTCGTCCGGTGATCTTAAATCAGGTTTGCTAACTATTTCCATTAAAGCTACACCAGATCTATTCAAATCTACAAATGTATTTGTTGGATCTATATCATGAATACTTTTGCCAGCATCTTGTTCTAAATGAAGTCTTTCGATACCAATTTCTTTTTGGCCATCTGCCATATCTAAAATAACTTTACCTTCACCAATTATTGGATATTTATATTGAGAAATCTGATAACCCTGCGGAAGATCGGCATAAAAATAGTTTTTTCTATCAAATATAGACTTTTTATTTATTTTTGCTTTTAAACCAATTCCAGTTTTAATTGCTTGTTTGACACAAAACTCATTTATCACTGGAAGCATTCCAGGAAAAGCTGCATCTACTAAACTAACTTGAGTATTTGGTTCAGCTCCAAATTTTGTTGGTGAAGATGAAAATAATTTTGAGGCTGAAGTTACCTGCGCATGAACTTCCAGNCCAATAACAACTTCATATTTGTTTTGTTCTCTTTCAATAAAAAATTGGTTATTTTCAGCCATCACATCCACCAATCAGTTATATTATTCTTAAAATTAATCTTTTCTTCCATTGAATAGGCAATATTTAATATTGTTTGTTCATCAAAAGGTTTGCCTATTATTTGAAGTCCCAATGGGAACCCTTTATTGTCTATTCCTGCGGGTATAGAAATACCAGGTAATCCAGCTAGATTTACAGGTACAGTAAAAATATCATTCAAATACATTGAGACTGGATCATCAGTTTTTTCCCCAATTTTAAATGCAGAACTTGGTGTTGAAGGTGTTAGTATAGCATCAACATTATTATAAACATTATCAAAATCTTTTTTAATAAGTTGTCTTACTTTTTGTGCCTTTAGATAATATGCATCGTAATAACCTGATGATAATACATAAGTGCCAATTAAAATTCTTCTTTTAACTTCTTCTCCGAAACCTTCAGATCTTGTTTTTTCATACATATCAATCAAGTTTTCACCTTCAGATCTAAAACCATATTTTACACCATCATACCTTGCCAAATTTGAGGAAGCCTCAGCTGGAGCAACTATATAATAAGTTGGTAATGCATACTTTGTAGTAGGTAGAGAAATATCAACAATTTCTGCTCCACAATCTTTTATAATTTCAATACCTTTTTTCCAAAGATCTTCAATTTCTTTAGGCATACCTTCAACTCTATATTCATTGGGAATACCTATTTTTAGTCCTTTAATATTATTTGTAAGCTCAGATGAATATTTATTTCTTTTAAAATCTATGGATGTTGAGTCTTTGTTATCAAATTTTGAGATAACTTCTAATAATAATGCAGCATCTTTGACATTCTGACTCATTGGACCAGCTTGATCTAAAGAAGATGCAAATGCTACAATACCATATCTAGAGCAACTTCCGTAAGTTGGTTTTAGACCAACTGTACCAGTAAAAGATGCAGGTTGTCGAATTGATCCTCCTGTATCGGTTCCAATAGTAACTGGGGTAAGATTTGCAGCAAGAGCTGCTGATGAACCGCCTGATGAGCCACCTGGTACAAGATTTTCACCAATTGGATTTTGTACATTTCCAAAAAAACTAGTTTCGTTAGAAGAACCCATTGCAAACTCATCACAATTTAATTTGCCAAGCAAAATTGCACCTTCATCCCACATGCTTTGCGTTACTGTAGATTCNTAAGGTGGAATAAAATTATTTAAAATGTTACTTCCTGCCGTCGTTCTTACTCCATTAGTACAAAATAAATCTTTTACTGCTATTGGTATACCAGGAAGTTTTAAATCCATATTAGGTTTTTCATCAAATATTTTTGCAGCTTCTAAAGCGCTTGAAAAATTATCTGTGACATAAGTATTTAATTTTTTTGATTTTTCCGATCTTTCAATAAATGAATTTGTTATTTCTGTTGAGGATAATTTTTTATTTCTAATATTTTGTATTAGTTCATTTAAAGATAGTTTTGTAATATCAGACATTATTCAACAACCTTTGGCACTACAAAATAATCTTTATTTTCATCAGGAGAGTTTTTCAGGATTTTATCTCTTATATTATTAGCTTCAAACTTGTCTTCTCTGAGCCTTAATTTTGTGTCTGCAACCGATGTCAAAGGTTCAACTTTTTCTGTATCAAGCTCATTTAATGCTTCAATGAATTTAAAAATAGAATTTAAATCGTTAGCTAGTTTATTGGCTTTTTTCTCATCTGTAGAAATTCTGGCTAACTTAGATATATGTTTTACAGTTTTAAGATCTATTGTCATATGGTAATAAAAATTTGCTGCAAAGTATCATTTAAGTAAAAATTATACAATATGATCACTATTGAAGAACTAAAAAACAAACAAAGTGTTAAAACAAGATTGATTGGCTTAGATTTAGGATCAAAAAGAATAGGTGTTTCTATATGTGATGAATATCAAAAAATAGCAACCCCTTTTACAACCATAGAAAATAGGGGAATTAATTATTTGATATCNAATTTAGAAGTAATAATTAAAGAAAACAACATTAAAGGTATTATTATTGGAAATCCTTTAAACATGGATGGATCTTATGGAAAAGCGTCTCAATCAGTGAATGATATTTCAAAAAATATTTCAAAATCTATCAATGTTGATATTTGCTTATGGGATGAAAGATTATCTACTGTGGGCGCTTTTAATATTACTAGTCAATTGGATGTAAACGTTAGTAAAAGAGAAAAAAATATCGATCAAAATGCAGCAACATTTATCCTACAGGGTGCTATTGATTTTTTGAATAATTAGTACTTGCATTGTTTATAATATATAGCTATAGAGTTGGTTTTAATGGCAACCAAATCAAAAGCTATTAAAATTTCTCAAAAACATTTATTAGGAATTCAGGATTTATCTATTTCTGATATCAATCTTATATTAGAAGAAGCTAGCAGCTTCATTAATTTAAACAAAAGTAAAAATAAAAAATTAGATATTTTAAAGGGTAAAACTCAAATTAATCTTTTTTTTGAACCATCAACAAGAACACAAAGCTCTTTTGAATTAGCAGGTAAAAGATTAGGTGCTGACGTAATGTCAATGAACATTACAAATTCAGCAATTAAAAAAGGTGAAACATTAATAGATACTGCCATGACCTTAAACGCTATGCATCCTGATATAATAGTTATAAGACATCAAGACTCAGGTGCATGTAACCTACTTTCTCAAAAGGTAAATTGTGCAGTTTTAAATGCAGGAGATGGACGAAGAGAACATCCAACACAAGCATTATTAGATGCACTAACAATAATTAATAGAAAAAANAAAATTCAAGGTTTAAAAATTGCAATTTGTGGTGACATTCAACACTCAAGAGTAGCTAGATCAAATATTTATCTTTTAAATATGTTGGGTGCCGAAGTTAACATTGTTGCACCCTCAAATCTTATGCCAAAAGAAATTGAAAAATTTGGGGTAAATATGTTTTCAGATATGAAAAAAGGAGTAAAGGATTGTGACATTGTAATGATGTTGAGATTNCAAAATGAAAGAATGACAAGTTCCTTTCTTTCCTCCAACAGAGAATATTATGAATACTATGGTTTAACACCTGACAAACTTAGATATGCTAAAGAAGATTGTATCATTATGCATCCAGGACCAATGAATAGAGGAATTGAAATTGACACAAAGTTAGCTGATGACACAAATATGAGTGTTGTAAAAGANCAAGTTGAATTAGGTGTAGCTATTAGAATGGCATGTTTGAAAATTTTTTGTGAATAATGAAAAAACAGTACTTTATTAATGGTAATATTATAGATCCACACAATTCAATTAATGAAATTGGAGGATTAATTATTGGTGATAAAGGTCAATTAGAGGCAGTAGGCAAAAAAGTAAATACAAATAATATACCATCCCGTGAAAAAGTAATTGACCTAAAAGGAAAATATATATTTCCAGGGTTAGTTGATATGAGGGTTTTTGTTGGTGAACCTGGTTTTGAATACAAAGAGAATTTTAGAACTTTAAGTAATGCNGCATTATCAGGAGGNGTAACTTCTGTTGTAACAATGCCAAATACTGATCCAATTATTGATAATGTATCTATAGTTGATTTTTTAAAAAGACGTGGAAGAGACAAATCGAAAATTAACATATATCCAACAGCGTCATTAACGAAAGGCACGGAAGGCACCAATATGACAGAATTTGGATTACTACAAAGTAAAGGAATAATTGGTTTTACGGATGGTACAAAAACAATACAAAATACTAGAGTAATGAGTAGAATAATGAATTCTGCTAGTGATTTAGATACTTTAATTATGCAACATGCTGAGGACTATGAACTAGCAAAAGATGGAATGATCAACGAAGGTATTATTGCAACTAAATTAGGCCTTCAAGGAATTCCTGAAATGGCAGAATTAATAATAATTGATAGAGATCTAACATTATTAAATTATATAAATTGTAGGTATCATATTTCACAAATCTCATCTGGTAGATCTGTAGAACTTATAAAAAATAAAAAGAATAATTTAAAATTCACATGTGGAGTATCGATTAATAATTTATCATTAAACGAAAATGATATTGGGGACTTTAGAACTTTTTTAAAATTATCTCCTCCATTACGTACTGAAGAGGATAGAATTAGTTTGGTACAAGGATTGAAAGATGAAACTATTGATGTGATTGTTTCAGACCATAAACCTGAAGATGAAGAGCAAAAAAGACTTACATTTGCTCAAGCAGCAACAGGAGCATCAGGTATTGAAACACTTTTATCTTTAAGTTTAGAATTATATCATAATGGATCGTTAAAACTTGAAACAATTATTAAGGCCCTAACATCAAATCCTGCAAAAATTTTAAAAATCAATAAAGGAAATTTAAGCGTAGGAAATGATGCAGATTTTTGTATTGTTGATATTAATAAACCATGGATAGTAAAACAGGAAAACTTAATTTCAAAATCAAAAAATACATCAATTGAAAATAAAAAACTTCAAGGAAAAGTTACAAACACATTTGTTAAAGGTGAAGAATTATTTAAATTAAACTAATGGATTACTATTTAGTTGCATTATTTTCATATTTATTGGGATCAATTCCTTTTGGTTTTTTATTAACTAAAATTTTTTTAAAAAAAGATATTAGAGATATAGGGTCAGGTAATATTGGAGCAACAAATGTATTAAGAGGTGGAAATAAGGTAATAGGATTTGCAACACTTATATTAGATATCTCAAAAGCTATATTACCAGTTATTTTTGTAAAATTTAATTATCCAAATTTAATATATATAGCTTCCTTATGTGCATTTTTAGGACATCTATTTCCAATTTGGTTGAAATTTAANGGTGGNAAAGGAGTTGCAACATATGTTGGAATACTTTTTTCAATAAATNTTTTATTTGGAATTATTTTTGGTTTAGTTTGGATTATTACATATTTTATATCTAAATATTCGTCACTTTCATCAATATTAGGATCCTTGTCTGTACCGATTTATATTTTTTATGTNAGTGGAAATAATATTATTTTTTTTATAATTATGTTTGTACTAATTTTTTATACCCATAGAGAAAATATTAAACGCCTTATAAATAAACAAGAAACTAAGACAAAAATTTATTAATTTGACACGACTATTACTATGAGTAGTTTGTGGAATAATGAATCTTGTGATTGTTGAAAGTCCTGCAAAAGCAAAAACTATTAACAAATATTTAGGTTCTGATTATACTGTTTTAGCTAGTTATGGTCATATAAGAGACCTTCCTTCAAAAAATGGATCTGTAGATCCAGAAAATGATTTTAAAATGATTTGGGAAATTGATAGTTTCTCCAAAAAATACCTTAAAGAAATAACAGACTCAGCAAAAAATTCTTCAAAAATTATTCTTGCAACCGACCCCGACCGAGAAGGAGAAGCAATAGCATGGCATGTAAGAGAATTTTTAGAGGAAAAAAAACTTTTAAAAGATAAAAAAGTAGAAAGAGTTGTTTTTAATGAAATTACAAAAAAAGCTGTCACGTCTGGTATAGACAATCCAAGACAAATAGAGCCACAACTTGTAGATGCCTACATGGCAAGAAGAGCTTTAGATTATCTTGTTGGTTTCAACATATCTCCAATATTGTGGACCAAATTACCTGGTTCGAAGTCTGCGGGTAGAGTCCAATCAGTGGCATTAAGATTACTGACTGAAAGAGAACATGAAATTGAGATATTTAAGCCAGATGAGTTTTGGACTTTAAATGTTATTTTTGAAGACAAAAATAAATCTAAAATAACNTCAAATGTAAATCAGTTGAATGGTAAGAAAATAGAAAAATTTACATTCAAATCAAAAGATGATGTTAATAAGGCCGTAAATGAAATAAAAAAAAAAGAGTATCAAATCTCAGATATTAGTTCAAAAATTTATACAAGAAACCCATCTGGTCCATTTACAACATCTACATTACAACAAACCGCATCTAGTAAACTTGGTTTTGGTGCTTCACGTACCATGCAAATAGCACAAAGATTGTATCAAGGAATTGACATTGAAGGAGATACTATAGGTTTGATTACTTATATGAGGACTGATGGAACTAATATTTCAAAAGATGCTATTGAAACATTTAGAAGCTATATAAGTGATAATTTTGGAAAGAATTATCTACCACAATCATCATTGAATTATTCTGGAAAAAAAGCAAAAAACGCTCAGGAAGCTCACGAAGCAATTAGACCAACAGAAATATCAAGAAATCCAGAAAGTTTAAAAAAGTATTTAAGTTCAGATCAATATAAACTTTATAATTTGATTTGGTCAAGAGCATTATCTTCTCAAATGGAGTCAGCTAAATTTGATAGAAAAACAATTACAATTACTTCAAAAGACACAGAAAATATTTTTAAAGCAAGTGGATCTGTTTTAAAATTTGATGGATATTTAAAATTAACAAATGTTGAAGATGAAAATGAAAATGAGAAAATTTTACCTGATGTAGAAAAAGGAAATGTAAATATAAACGAATTTATTGATGAACAGCATTTTACACAACCACCACCAAGATATTCTGAGGCAAGCTTGGTTAAAAAACTTGAGGAATTAGGTATAGGAAGACCTTCTACATATGCAAGCATAATTTCTGTAATAGCTAATAGAGGCTATGCCGATATTGAAAACAAAAGATTTTTTCCTACTGATAGAGGTAAATTATTGTCAGCTTTTTTAGAGAAACTTTTTACAAAATATGTCGATTACGATTTTACTGCCAAATTAGAAGATCAACTCGATGATATAACTTCTGGTAAAGAAAATTGGATCAAAGTTTTAGAACAATTTTGGAAAGACTTTAATTCAAATGTTTCAAATGTGAAGGAAAAAAGAACAAGAGAAGTTTTAGATCTTTTAAATGAAAGTCTTGGAAGTTTAATTTTTGAAGTAGATAAAGAGGGTAAAATTGATAGAAAATGCCAACTTTGTGATCAAGGTCAACTNAGTCTTAAAAACAGTTTTAGAGGTGGAGCATTTATAGGGTGTTCAAATTATCCTGAATGCAAGTTTACAAGACCATTATCTAAATCAAAAGCAGCACAACAATTAACCTTAGCTGAACCAAAGTTAATAGGCCAAAATGATTTTGGCAAAGATATTTTTTTAAAAAATGGAAGATTTGGACCCTATTTGCAATTTGAAAAAGAAATAATTGAAGAAGAAAATAAAATTAAAAAAAGAAAAAAAGTTAAAAAGAAAGATGATAATATAAAAAATGTCTCAATACCAAAAGGAGTTGACTATAAANNTATAGACTTAGATAAAGCTAAATTTCTTTGCTCATTACCTATTTCTCTGGGGAAAAATCCTGAAAACGATAAAGATATTACACTTAATGTTGGAAGATTTGGTCCATATTTAAAGTGTGAAAATAAGTCAGCAAGATTAGAAAATGTAGATGAATTATTTTCAATTGGTTTAAATAGAGCAATAACATTAATAGCTGAAGCAAAACCAGGAAGAATATCCTCTGCATTAATTAAAGATTTAGGAGAACATCCCGAAGATAAGAAGCCTGTTAGAATAATGAAAGGTCAGTATGGACCTTATATAAAATACAAGTCCTTAAATGCAACGATACCTGAAGAAAAAGATCCAACAGAATTAACTATGGAAGAAGCTTTGATTTTAATTGAGAAAAGAAAAGAATACGATAAAAATAAAAAGAGAAAAAAATAAATGTCTATAGATAATAAAATTAAAGAACTAGGTTTTGAACTTCCAACTGCAGCTGATCCAGTTGGGTCATATGTTGCAGCAAAGATAGTTGGTAAATTACTTTATATATCTGGTCAAATTTCCATAGATAAAGATGGTAAACTTATTAAAGGTAAAATTGGAAAAGATTTAACAGTAGAAGATGGATACAAAGCTGCTGAAAGGTGTGCACTAAGTATTGTTTCGCAAGCAAAAAAAGCTTGTGAAAATGATTTATCTAAAATTAAAGAATGTGTAAAATTAACTGGATTTGTTAATTCAACAGATGATTTTACGGACCAACCAAAAGTTATTAATGGTGCCTCTGACATAATAGCGAAAATTTTTTCAGAAAAAGGAATGCATACTAGAGCAGCCGTAAGTACTAATAGTTTGCCTTTAGGTGTAGCTGTAGAGGTTGATGCGATATTTGAATTAAATTAATTTATCTTCCAATTCCAAAATAATCGATTTTTAATTTTTTCATTATCGAAGGCGAATACATATTTCGCATATCATATATTTTGAATTTCTTTTTTTTCGTTAATTTCTTAAAATTCAATAATTTAAAATCATTCCATTCAGTGTGTAGAATAATCAAATCAGCGTTAAGACAAGCGGAGGAAATAGTGCTGCAATAATTAACATTTTTTAGTCCTTTAAAGTCAATTTTTTCACCTGAAGGATCATAATATTTAATTTTACTATTTTTTTTATTTAGATATTTGATCATTGGTATGCTTGATGCCTCACGCATATCATCAGTGTTTGGTTTAAATGTTACCCCCAAAAAAGTAATAATTTTATTACTTAAATTACCCTTAAGAATTTTTTCAACTCTTTTAATTAGTAATGTTTTTCGTTTATCATTTGAGTTAACTACAGTTTTAACAATAGATAAATCGGTTTTGAATTTATTTCCAGTATCAATCAATGCACGAGTATCTTTTGGAAAACATGATCCACCATAAGCGGGTCCTGCTCTTAAAAATCTACTTCCTATTCGTTCATCTGAACCCATGCCTAANGATATATCTTTAATGTCAANATNAGCTTTTTCACATAAATTAGCCAATTCGTTAATAAATGTAATT
>FUFK010042682.1_pt1 | contig 35608 bp, 52 predicted proteins | sample 1021851 | NCBI WGS metagenome assembly FUFK01 (sample SAMEA51879418, study PRJEB19060) | metagenome | reverse complement strand
GAAACAGAAGCAAGGTTTTCTGTATTACAAGATAATAGATACCCAACCAAAGCTGCAAAGTATTGGCAATGTGTTAGAGAACAATCTAGTTATCTAGATAATCTTATGGCTTTGTCGTTTGATTATAGAAGAAACGATGCAAAAATTACTTGGTTAGAAAATAAAATAGATAAAGAACAAGATGATTATAAACGAACTAAATATCAAATAGATTTAGATGAATGTAAATTTGGTAAAGCATCTATGGAAAAAGTTGCTAAACATAGAATGAGAGAAATTAAAATGTGGTCTAAATTAAAAAAAGAATTTAACGATGGATCATTTAATGACAAAGATGTTAATGTACACCAGTTAGAATCTTATGGATTACAGTATCATGAAAAAGCAAAAACATTAAATCAAAACTCATCAGAAGCTGAAATATTTAATGTAATGGGTCAATTAAATTCATTACAAAGAATTAAAAAATCTGGTGAATTAGAGAGTAGTTATACAGAGACAGAAAAACTTACCCAACATGGAAAACCTAAAGTTTGATTTTGTATTTTTAGGTCAGTCTATTTTAAAATATCAAGTGCCTCTTGATATTTTTACAGCTATTAATCAAATCTACGAACAAAACTATAATAACCTTGCACCTGCAAATAAACAGTTAGTAGGTAAAATAAAAAGTGAACATTCATTATTTTACCAAGGAGCTGATCAAACAAAAATGAAAAATCATAATATGTTACCAAAAAATGTAACAGATTATTTTATTACTATGTTTAAACACTATTTAGCATTTAATAAAATTAGAGAGTATGATACTCATTTAAATTCTATTTGGGTTAACGAAATGAAACAACACGAATACAATCCTGCACATATACATAGAGGTATGTTGTTTACAGGACTATCAAGTGTTATGATTTTAAAATTACCTTCTACATTTGGTGAAGAATATTCAGCAAAACAAGTGCAACAAAATGGTAGACTTCAAATACTTGGTGCAGCTAATGGTCAGTTTGCAAAGATAGATTATCAACCACCAATGGACCTTAGAGATTTTTATGTGTTTCCGTATGATATGAGACATACAGTATATCCATTTAATGGAACTAATGAGATTAGAAGAACACTTGCTGCAAACTGTGATGTATCATTTGATCCAATAAAAAATAGAGGTGCACTATGATAACAGAACCACGTTGGAGATCTTTTATAGTTGAGACTACAAAACCTATATTTACACCAAAACAATGTCAGATGATTATAGAAGCAGGACGTTCAGAACCTAGAAATGATGCTCAAGTTGGAAATAAACAAGGAATAAAAGGCGGTGTGTTAGATACTAAAACAAGAACCTCACACATTAGTTGGATACCATTTAAAAAAATGAATGATATGTACAAAGACATAGAAAAAATTATGAAACAAACTAATGGCAATCATTTTGGTTTTGATGGAATGACATTAACAGAGTATGCACAATACACAGAGTATCCAGAAGGTGGGTTTTATGATTGGCATGTAGATAATGATGTAAACATGCAGCACGAACCACCGGTTCGAAAAATATCTATGACTTGTTTACTATCACCTGAGAATGAATTTGAAGGTGGAGATTTAGAACTTCAAGCCGAAGGTAAAGTTGCAAAAATAAAACAAGGGCATGCTATATTCTTTGCATCATTTATTAGACACAGAGTAAAACCTGTAATACGTGGTAACAGAAAATCTTTAGTTATGTGGTTTGGAGGCACACCTTTTAAATAATGTTTAGAGAATTACATTTTCCAACACCAATTTATATTGCAGATATAAAACATCCAACTCTTAATCAAGAATTAGAAAAAGATATTGTAGCTTGGTCTAAACAAGATAAAGGCATAACAAGAACTAATGTGCAAGGTTGGCATTCGCATACGACTATGCAAAACTTACCTGAATATAAAAAATTAGTTGATATGTTATATGCGTGTCAAAAAACTATTTATGATCAAGAACATTTAGATAGTGAACCTGTACTTGGTAATATGTGGGCAAACATTAATCCACCAGGTGGTATGAACAGAGCTCACCAACATCCAAACTCATTATGGTCAGGTGTGTATTATATTAAAGCTCCTAAAAATTGTGGACATTTAAAAATAGATGATCCAAGATCACCTGCTGCAATGTCTAGACCCAAACAAAAAGAAGGACCCGTACCTGCAAGATTGTTTAGAGAAACACACTATGAACCTGTTGCTGGAAGATGTATTATGTTTCCATCTTGGTTAACGCATTGCGTTGATCCTAATGAATCTAATGATATAAGAATATCAGTGTCATTTAATTTTTTACAAAAAGGGATGTTTGTGTGATTTATTCTTTTTTTATAGAAAATAATATTAAAAATTTTAAAACAAATTTAATTAATGAGTGTCTTGCTCAAAGAAATTTAGAACAAGATTGTAATAATTTTAAATTAAACACTATGTATTTACATAATTTGTATAAGTTGTTTATTACTAATGCTAAAAAAGTTTTAAACAAATTTACTTTAAAAGATAAAGATTTTAAAATATGGTGTTATATAACAGATAAATCTTATAGCAATACACACTGGCATAATCATAAAAAATCAGCTACAATAAATTGTGTGATATATTTAAAAACTAATAATAAAGGCATAGATTTTATAGTTAATAATAAGAAAAAATATTTAAAACCAAAAGATGGAGACATGTTAATTTTTCCAGCTTCTTTAGATCACTGTCCACAACCATCAACAGACAAAAAAAGAATTAGTTTAAATTTAGAAATACGTTGTAATGAAAATGAACAAGAGATTTTTAATGTTTCGTAATTTAAAATACCAAGTAATTAAAAACGCAGTATCTTACGAGTTAGTTAATTTTATATACAATTATTTTATGCTTAAACGTGATGCCATAAAATGGATGTATCAAAACAATATTATATTGGACAACGGTATGTTTGTATGATAAAATTAATTTATAAAAAACTACCTATAAATAAAATATCATATCTTAATAGAAAGAAAGATGGTTTTTCTGCAGATGGTGTAGAAAAAAATTTTTATAATTCTTTAAAATCATCTATATCTAAACATGGAATAAAAGATCCAGTTTATATTGAGTATGGTNGTGAGNCTTATGGAGATATTTTAAAAATTATTGTAGGTAATAATAGAGTAGCTATAGCACACGAATTAGGTATTAAAGAAATACCTTGCATAATTAAAAATTTTAAAGCAGATATTTATAACATTGAAGGCACTGTTTTAAATACAGATGAAGAAATTAAAAAATATTTTTATCTTCCTGATCAATTACAAATAAGAAGAGATAAAGATAACAATATCGATCAAATTATGCCACCATGGTATGTAAAGGTAATGGATAAATATGTTTAATATTAAAAAATACCAAGTAATTAAAAACGCAGTATCTTACGAGTTAGCTAATTTTATATACAATTATTTTATGCTTAAACGTGATGCAGTAAAATGGATGTATGAAAATAATATTGTATTTAATAATGGTATGTTTGGTACATGGTCAGATAAACAAGTACCAAATACATATTCTCATTACGCAGATCCTGTAATGGAAACTTTAATGATGAAGGTATTACCGATCATGCAACAAGAAACAGGATTAAAATTGTTACCAACATACTCTTATGCAAGAATATATAAAAAAGGTGATATATTAAAAAAACATAAAGATAGACCTAGTTGTGAAATATCAACAACTGTTCATTTAGGTGGAGACAAGTGGCCAATATTTATAGATGGCACAGGAGCAAATACAGTTATAGATGAATATAAACAAATACATAAACCCAACGCTCCAAAAGGCACAGAAGTCTTACTTGATGTAGGAGACATGTTAGTATATAGTGGTTGCGAATTAGAACATTGGAGAGAACCTCTAGAAGGTAATACTTGCGCTCAAGTATTTCTTCATTATAACCATGTAAATGGTCCTTTTGCTGAAAAAAATAGGTTTGACAAAAGGCCGATGTTAGGTATTCCACCAATAAGGAATATGTAATACAATGAGGTTATATGTTACAAAAAGTAAAATTTGCACCAGGATTCAATAAACAAGTTACATCAACAGGTGGTGAAGGCCAATGGGTTAACGGTGACAATGTTCGTTTTAGATATGGTAGTCCTGAAAAAATAGGTGGTTGGGCACAATTAGGTTCAATAGAATTAACTGGTCGTAACACTGCTATTCATCATTTTGTAAATGCCAGTGGTATTAAGTATGCCGCGTTAGGCACAAACAGAATTTTATACGCATACTCTGGAGGTATTTTTTATGACATACATCCAATTAAATCTACAACAACTTTAACAAATGCTTTTACTTCAACTAACGGATCAGCAGTTATAACTATAACTTTTGCGTCGGCACACAATATGAACGCAGGTGATATTATATTATTAGATAATTTTACATCAATTACTAATTCTAATTTTGGGTCTGGTGATTTTACAGATATAAAATTTATGGTGACGTCAATTCCAACCGATACTACTTTAACTATTACCATGCCATCTAACGAAGGTGGTTCTGGAGCAAGCACATCAGGTGGTATTAGAGTTAGACATTATTATCCAGTTGGACCCGCAGTTGAGACAGCATCTACAGGTTGGGGTCTTGGATCATGGGGTGGTGTAAAACAAGGACAGTTTACGTCTACATTATCTTCATCAATTAATACAAGTGTAACATCTTTAACTATGGCAAGTTCAACATCATTTGCATCATCAGGAACAGTTATTATAGATGATGAATTAATTACATATACATCAAACAGCGGTGGTACATTATCTGGATTAACAAGAGGTGCTAATGGTACAACAGCAGCATCACATTCATCAGGTGCAACTGTAACCGATGCATCTAATTATTTTGCATGGAACGCCGCAGCATCTGGAGATATTGTTACAGCGCCAGGTTTATGGTCGTTAGATAATTTTGGTAATAAACTTATTGCAACTATATTTGGTGGAGAAACTTTTGAATGGGATTCTGATCCAACAGGTGCAACAGGCACAAGAGCAACAATACTTGCAAATGCACCAACAGCATCATCATTTAGTTTGGTATCATCACCGGACAGACACTTAATATTTTTTGGAACAGAAACAACTGTTGGTACATCAAGCACAAGAGATGAAATGTTTATAAGATTTTCTGATCAAGAATCTATTAATGAATCAACTTCGTATGCACCATCAGCTATTAACACAGCAGGCACACAAAGACTTGCAGATGGATCTAAAATTGTTGGAGCCATTAGGGGTAGGGATGCAATTTATGTTTGGACCGATACTGCATTATTTATTATGCGTTTTGTTGGTGCACCATTTACATTCTCGTTTCAACAGGTTGGTACAAACTGTGGATTGATTGGTAAGAATGCAGCTGTTGAAGTTGATGGATCTGCATATTGGATGTCAGAAAATGGATTTTTTAGATACACTGGTAAACTAGAATCATTACCGTGTTTAGTTGAAGATCATGTTTACGATGATATTAATACAATTCCAAAACAACATATTAATGCAGGACTTAATAACTTGTTCGGAGAAGTTATGTGGTTTTATCCTAACTCAGGATCTAACACAGTCAATAGAATGGTTTGTTATAATTATCTAGACTCAACACCAGAACGTCCGGTGTGGACTACAGGCACATTAGCAAGAAGCGCGTGGCAAGATTCTGCAGTTTTTGGTAAACCTCATGCATCAGAATATGATACAAGTTCTAATGGCACATCTGGTTCTGCAACATACGTACAAGGAAATACAGATGGTGTTAGCTATTATTATGAACACGAAACAGGATTAGATCAGATACGAGAAGGTGCTACCTCATCTATTACTGCATCAATAGAATCAGGTGACTTTGATATAGGTCAACAAGGATTAGCAGGTGATGGTGAGTTTATGATGAAAATAAGAAGAGTATTACCAGATTTTTTATCACAAACAGGTGATGCAAGAATAACATTAAACTTAAGAGATTTTCCTAATCAAACACAATCTAGTTCTACATTAGGTCCTTTTACTATAACATCTAGTACAAATAAAATAGATACACGTGCACGTGCTAGATCAATATCTTTAAAAGTTGATAACACAAGCACAAGTCAGTTTTGGAAATTAGGAACATTTAGATTAGATATACAACCAGACGGAAGAAGATAATGGCAAGAATAGTACAATCATTAACACAACCTTTAGAAAACTACGATCAACAAATACAACAATCTTTTGTTAGAGATGTAGATAGTATAGTACAAAAATTAAACACTTCTTTTCAACAAGATTTAAAAGAAGAAGCAGAAGCGGAGGCTTTTTTCTTTGGCTAATTCATTTGTAAACAAAAAAGTAGATCTAACAACTACATCGGCTACAACATTATATACGGTGCCATCAGCTACAACTGCTGTGATTAAGTCTATATTAGTCTCAGAAGATTCAGGTAATGCGGATACTATAACAGTAACTATTACAGATACATCTACTGCTGTATTTAGTTTATTTAAGACTAAATCTATATCTGCTAATGGGACCACGGAACTATTATCAGCACCTTTGGTATTAGAGGAAAGTGAGATATTAAAAGTAACAGCAGCAACAGCAAATAGGCTACATGTAGTGCTATCTGCCTTAGAGATTAAGCCTAGAGAAGTTACAACATAGGCTTGATTTACTTGACAAAAACAAGTATTATTAACAACTCCAGGTTAAATTCCTGCTTTTAAAATTAACATAAAAAATTATATGAAAACAGGATTAGAATCATTAGATACGGGTGCACCAAAAATTACTTATTCAAGTAATGAAGGACCTAAATCACCAAAAAAAATACAAATGGCTATGGCTGATCCATTATTAGAAGAAGAATACGAAAAGTATGTATTTGAAATGGAAGAACAAGGACTACAACCAATGTCTTTTGAAGAATTTGAAAGACAAGCTAGATCAGGTATGAATGAAGGTGGAGTTGCTAGAATAGGTTTTAGATTTGGTGGTGGTTATCAAGGTGGAGCTACAAATCAAGGTGGTGCAGGAAAAGACACAGGTGTTGATAGAGGTGGCGCTAGTGATAGAAGAGAACAATATTCTGTTGCAAGAACAACTACTCCAAGAACACAACAAGTTTCAGTAGCACCTACAGAAATTGTTGATGATAGAGGAACAACCGAACAAAATTTAAATACTGCAAGAGCAATTATTAATGCTCAATTACAACCAACAATTTTTAATAAATATAAAAACATGATTCCGTCTATAAAACTTGCAAGTAGAATAGGTCTTATACCCGATGCAGAAAGAAAAATGGCTTTAGCAAGACGAAAAGGTTTATTAAGAGATTTATATAAAGTTAATCAAACTGGAGATATGATTATTCCAGAATTTTTTGATACAGAAGAAGGAGAAAAACTTTTAAGAGATGCTGGTGTTTTTCCTACACCATTTCAAGCAACAAGAGATGAACCTCTTCCACCAATTATTCCACCTATACCAACCACAACAGGTTTAGATACAACAGATGCAGATGCAGATGCAACAACTACAGCAAGCACATTTACACCAGCAACAGACTTTAATGAGTATGATGTAGATCAAGCAAACAGAGATGTTATGGTTGCATTAGGAGTTGATCCTAGAATGTTTGCAGCAGACGGTGGTAGAATCGGTTACGCTGGTGGAGGGATCACGGACCTTAGACAAGGATACTTTTTAGGTAAGTTAGTTAAGAAAGCAACAAGAGCAGTTAAGAAAATTGCAAAATCACCAATAGGTAAAGCTGCGTTAGCTTATGCATTAACAGGTGGTCTAGGTAATTTAGCAAGAGGATCAGGATTAGGTGGTATGTTTAAAGGCTTTACAAGTCCATCTTCTTTTCTTGGTGGTGCTAGTAATATATTTAAATCAGGTGGTTTAAAAAATATATTAGTTGGTGGAGAAAAATTATTAGGTCCTGCATCAAAAGGTAATCTTGTACCTTTTTCTGGTATTTTTGGAACAGGTGGTAAATTTAATCCGTTTAGATCAATAGCTCTTGCATCTTCATTACCATTATTAATGCCACAAGAAGAAGAAACTTTAGATGATTCTACAGCAAGAAAAGATGAATTTAATCCTTTTAATCAATATGGTGGCGTTGTTGGTCTTAGAAGAAAAGCACTAGCAGGTAATTTAGATCCTGCAGAATTTGCATTTATGAGACCAGAATTTTATGCAGCTAATGGTGGATTAGCAGAAAATAGAATGGCTGCATTAAACGAATTGTATGGAGTAAATGATGATGAAGAACAAAAATTATCAATGGGTGGTAGTGCAGGTCTACCTCCAATAACAATGGCATCGGAAGGTGCAGATACACAATCATTTCCTGATGATGAAACAACAGGTATACCTCAAGCAACACCAACAATGCCTAATCAAATGCCAATAAGACAACCAATGATGAATCCTATGATGAATAGAATGAATCCTATGATGGGTCGAGGTATGCCTATGATGGGTCGAGGTATGCCTATGATGGCTAGAGGTATGCCTATGATGGGTAGAGGTATGCCTATGATGGGTGGTAGAATGATGGCTCAAGAAGGTGGGCTTATGGATATGGGTGGTATGGAAAAAGATTATAGAAACGAAGGTGGGTTTGTACCTATCGGTGGTCAAGAAAGAGCAGATGATGTTCCAGCAAGACTATCAAAAAATGAATTTGTATTTACAGCAGATGCTGTTAGAAATGCAGGAGGCGGAGATATAGATAAAGGAGCAGAGATCATGGAAAACATGATGGAGAATTTAGAAGCAGGCGGTAAAGTATCAGAAGAATCACAAGGATTAAGAGGTGCTAGAGAAATGTTTGCAACACAACAAAGACTTGGGGAAGTATTATAATGGCAATAACAGAAACACGAGCATTACCCGCACAGTTTATTGAAGACCTTGGTAAAGATTACGCAACGCAATTAACAGCTGCAACAGCAGCACCACTTGATACAAGTAAGTTTGCACCATCAGTTGCAGGACAAACAGCTTTACAACAGAAAGCAACAGATCTTACAACAGCTGGTCTTGGATCATATCAACCATTTTTAACTGGAGCAGGATCAACAACGCAAGCTGCAGGAGCAGCCCAACAAGGACGGTTTGCACAGGAAGGTTTAGGTTTAGCACAAACAGGATTAGGAATTGCAGGACAAGAATTAACAGGAGCAGGAACAGCTTTAGGTACAGCAGGAACAACAACTGCAGCTGCACAACCTTTTATATCAGCAGCAGGAACAGGATTAGGTCAAGCAGGCACAACACTTGGTGGAGTATCTCCATTTATTAATATGGCACAAGCAGGATTAGGTATGGCAGGAGCATTAACTGGAACAGGGACAGGGACAGGATTAGGATCTATATCTTCTTACATGTCACCATATCAACAACAAGTTATTGATACAACATTAGCAGAATTTGACAGACAAGCAGCACAAAGACAGCAACAAATTTCTGATGCAGCAGTTGCACTTGGTGGTTATGGTGGTGGTAGAGAAGGTGTTATGCAAGCAGAATATCAAACACAGTCAGATAGAAACAGAGCAGCATTACAGGCACAGTTACAAGCACAAGGATTTAGTCAAGCACAAGCTGCAAGACAAGCAGATTTACAAAACCAAATGATGTTATCACAAGGCCAATTAGGTTTAGGTGCAGCTACATCTGGTTTAGCACAGCAACAAGCACAATTAGGTTTAAACCAATTAGGTTTAGGTCAAGCACAACTTGGTTTAGGTCAAGCACAAGCAGCTCAAGCAGGGCAACAAGCAGGTATGGCAGGACAAAGAGCAGCGTTAGCCGGAGCACAACAAAATTTAGCACAAGGTTCACTAGGTCTTGGACAATTCCAAACAGGACTAGGTCAATCTTTACAAGCATTACAAGGAACAGACATTGCAAGAGCGGGTCAGGTGGGCGCCGCAAACCAAGCTCAAGCACAAGCTGTACTAGGTGCACTACAAGAACAAAACAGATTAGCTGCATACGAGCCGTTAGAAAGATTAGGTATCTTCGGTCAAGGTGTAACTGGTCTAATGGGAGGATACCCAGCACAATATCAATTTACATCGCAGCCTAATCCATCTCCACTAGCACAAGCTCTTGGAATAGGATCAACGTTGGGTGGTATTTACGGTAATGTCATGGGACCAGTAAGAGGAAAATTAAATTAATGAATAGAACTTTAAGAAGACCAATGTTTAGAATGGGTGGTAATGCCGAAGGCATTACGTCTGGGTTAGATACACCTAAATTAAATGCATCAAGACAAAATTTTTTTAAAGGTGGTGATGACATGGAGTCAAGATACAATCGTGCTATGGATTTTATTAAATCTAAACAAACACCTAGAAGAAGTGATCTTAATGATTTTTTAATCAACTTTGGTTTAGATTTAGTATCAAGACCAAGATCCGGTAATATATTTTCACAGGTAGCAACATCAGCAAGAGAACCATTTGCACAGTTTCAAGCAAGCAAAGCAGCAACTAGAAGATCGGACGATCAATTATCACAAGCTTTAATCGGTGACATTATGGAACAGATGTCAGAAGAAGAAGTAGCTAGAATTAAAAGTAAAGGTGATCAAGATGATTTTATGTTTGAAAGACAACAAGAAGCATATACAAAATTAATATCAGAACAAAGAAGATTAGAAAAAGAATTAGAAAAAGCAAAAAAATTTGGAGGCCCTGCAGAGAAAGGTGCACCACAAATTCCACCAGATCAAACAAAAATTAAAAGTATAGAAAAACAATTAGAAGACAATGCAAAATTACAAGCACTGTATACAGGAGCAGAAGATGATCCAACTAGAAAAGCTTTATTACAAGCAATAGGTGCTGGTCAATATAGTTTTGAAGATTTAATTATATACGATCAAACAGGTAAATTACCGGTAGAAGAAGAACTTGCAAAAGGTGGTAGAGTAGGATTACAGATGGGTGGACAACCTATGCCTGAAACAATGCCCACGGACCAAGGACCTGTACAAGCTAGTCCAGTACAAGATTTAACTTTTGAAGAACTAAGAGCAAGATTACCACAAACTATAACAGATGATATTATAACATTAATTGCAAACAGCGAGCAAGCATTGACTGATTTTGCAAATATACAAACACAACAAGATGTTAGTGCATTTAACCAAAAGTATGAGGTAAATCTGCAGTTACCAGCGGAGGCGTAATGGCTTCTAACGAACCGTTTAAAAAGAAAAAAGTAAAATACAACGTTGATCAAAACACCGTTGATAAAATTTTAAAAAAAAGATTTGGCACAGAAAAAAAACCCACAAGATTTACTTTAAAAGGTTTTTCAGAACTTGGTCCAGAATTAAATCCTTTTCTTTTAATACCTGGAATTAAAGAAAAAATAGAAAAATATAAAGAAGATCCCTCTGAAGAAAATTACATAGATTTTTTTGCAGACCTTGATAAAGGTGGCGCATCTGGTTTACAAAAATTAGGTTATGCAATTGGTGATCTTGCAACCGCTGGTATTGATTATACTTTTGATACAAACTTTAATAAAAAACTTACAGAAATTTATGAAGAAAATAAATTAGAAGAACCAGAAACTTTAACAGGTAAAATAGTTGAAGTATTAACACAATACGCAATTCCTGGTTCTATTGGTTTTAAAATTACAAATAGACTTAGAAAATTGTCTATGGTGCAAAAAGCAAAAGCAGCAAGTGCTGTTGCCGTTGGCACAACAGCTACAAATATAGCATCAAAATCTGGTTATATGGCAAGTGCATTTGGTATTACAGATTTTTTAGGTAGTGAACCTGGTAGAGGAAACATAGTTTTAAAAGAACAAGATACAGAAGGATTATCGGGTCGTGATTTAGCAGCAGCTAAATTTAAAAATAGATTAAGATTTGCTGCAGAAGGTGCAACTATTGGTGCTGGTTTTAGTTTGTTAGGTAAACCTGCATCTCTTGGATTAAAATATGGTATTATGAAACCATTAGGCATAGGATTAAAATATGGTGTTGGTCCTGTTGTATCTGGTGCATCTTACCTATTAGCAAAAGATCCAATAGTTATACCAACTATATCAAAAGCATTAAAACAAGGAACACAGTATAGTTTAGAAAGAATTATTGCACCTGCACTTGTTGGAAAAGCACCTATTAAAACACAACTACCTGAGTTTAGTAAATGGAGAATGTTTTCTGTAAACTCTGATGATCCCTTAAAACAAAGGTTAAAAAAATTAGATAATTTTTTAGCTGCATTTAGATCTGTAGGTAGAGATACATCACAAAAATTTACATTATCAACACGAGCAGCTAGAGAAATAAAAGCAAGATCTAGAACTATAGAAAAATATTTAGAATCTATTGAAAAACGAGCTTATAATTTAGCTAAAGCAAACAAAGATTTATACAACACAAAAACAACATCTCCATCAAGTCAAAAACATTATTTAGATCAAACATTAAGTTATCTACAAGGTAAAACAAGATTAAATCAATTACCTAGTTTATTACAAGATAGTGCTAAAAATTTAAATACAGAATTATTACAAATTAAAAAAGCTTTTGCTGGTATGTTGCCAGATAGTGAACTTAAAAAATACATATTAAAAAATCTTAGCACTTATATGCGTAAATCTTTTTCTATATTTACAGACCCAACATACAAACCAGATAAAAAAATATTTGATGGTGCTGTAGATTACATGATTAATCTTGTAAAAAATAATAGAGATTTAAGAAAAGCAGCTTTAGATGAACCTGCATTTAAATCTTTTAAACCAGAAGTTAGAATAAAAAAAAGTGCTGAACAATTAGTTAAAAAAATATTACAAGATGGTAAAACTAATAATGGTGATCCTTTAGATTTTTTACAAAGAGTTTCTAAAAAACAATTAAGATTAAAAGATATTATAAGAACAGGAGAAGAATTACCTGATGCAATTAAAAAATTATTAGGTGAAGAAAATAATTTAAAAGCATCCGTATTTACTACATCTTCACATGCAATAACACAATCAACAAATAAAAAATTAATGGATCGTATTGCTGCTTTAGGTATAAAAGAAGGTTGGTTGTTTAAAGATGAAGCAAGAGCAAACGCACGAGGCATATTAGATGCACAAAAAATAGGCAATTTACCGGGTTTAGGTTTTTTATCATCTAGACTATCAAAATTACATGCATCAAATGATATTGTACAAGCATTTAGAGGAACACCTGGTAAATTAGATGAGCTTATACAAAGTAATGCATACAGAGCAATACTACAATTAAAAGTTGCTACACAATTTGGTAAAACAGTATTATCTCCCGCAACACAAGTTAGAAACGTTACATCAGCAAGTTTATTTCCATTAGCAAATGGACACATAGGTGGCGGTGCATCTGTTACTGAAGCATTTAGAATGACATTGGATGATATATTTGGTGCAGGAAAAGTTTTAGATGAAAAAGTATTAATTGATAAGATAGAAGATAAAATTAGAAGAGGGGTGTTAGATGAAAACATTGTAGCATCAGAGCTTGGAGCCGTTCTTAAAGACATTAAAAAAGGAGCTGTAAACTCATTAGATGGTTTATATCTTAAATTAACAAACGGTAAATTTATGAAAGGAGCAACACGTATTTACGCTGGTGGTGACAACGTTTGGAAATGGTTTGGTGATGAGTATGTGCAATCACAATTAAAAAATACATACAAAGATTTAAATGCAATTAAAAAATGGTTTCCTGAAATACAAGGACAAAACTATATTGCAAGAGATTTATTTACTAATAAATTAAAAACATATGATGATGCGATAAAAGAAGCTGCAGCGTGGTATATTAGAAATACATATCCAACATACAGTAAAGTTCCAGAAGCAATTAAAGCAATAAGAAAACTACCATTTGGTAATTTCGTATCGTTTCCTGCAGAAATGATGAGAACAACATTTAATATTATGAATGTAGCAGCAAAAGAAATATCATCTAGTAATCCTCTTTTAAGACAAATAGGATATAGAAGAATGATAGGTGCTTATACTGTTTTAGGTGGCGCAGGAACAGCGGCTGTTAACATTGCATCAGAGTTATCTGGTGTAACTATGGAAGAACTACAAGCATATAAAAATTCTTTTGCAGCAGATTGGAATAAAAATTCTATACTATTACCAATTGATAAATGGAAAAAAGGTCAAGGGAAAGCAATTAACTTTTCATACTTTAGTCCATATGACGTTGTGCAAAAACCATTTGAAGCATTTATGAAAACTTTACATGATGGTAAAACAAGAACTAATCAAGATTGGGATGATATAACAATAAACGCTTTTGCAGAATCACTTGGTGAAATATTTAGCTCATTTGTATCTGAGCCGTTAGGTTATGAAAGAATTATTGACGTATTACCAAGAGGATTTTTTGGTAGAGGTGGACAGAAAAAAGCAGGTGGTGCTGTTTATTCTGAAGACACAGATTCTATTGGNGATAAAATGTATAAAAGTTTTGCACATTTTGCAGAAGGTATNGAACCAGGTNTTTTAACAACAGGNAAAAAAATAGNTGGTGCTATAGATCAAGATTTAAAACCTGGTGGCCAACCATTAAGTTTAAGAGATGAGGCACTAGCATTATTTTCTGGTGTTAGAATTATAAATGTTGATGTGCCCAGAAGTTTTAATTACAAAATGACTGATTTTAGAAGAAAAAAATTATCTGTAACTAAAGCAGAAAACTTTTATAATTTAGAAAATGCAGTTGATAGAGGTGGTGATGCGTACGTAAAAGAATTTGAAGACATACAAGAAGAAATGTTTAAAGTTCAACAAGAATTTTATAACGTGTTAAAAGATGCATCTGCATTAGGTCTAACAAAACAAGACATAAGAAAACTTATGAAACGTAGAGATTTTAGTAATAGAGAAATTAACACTTTATTTAGAGGCAAGTTTACGCCATTTAAAGTATCAAATTCTTTAATGCAAAAAAGACTTAGAGATCTTAAAAAAGCATATCCTAACGAAATTATTAACAAAGATTTCTTTTATCCAAGAAAAGATTTTAATAGAGTTATGAGAAAATATAGAAACAGATCTTTAAAAGTTGAACAACCGGAAGAAGATAAAACATCTATATTTAATAAAATAGTAGATGCAATAATACCACCAGCAGGTGCAGCAGAAGTAGAACAAACAATTCCTAATAATCAAAAAATAGAAACACCACCATTACCAAATACACCTATGCCAAATAGACAGATGACAACACTTCCAAGTTTACAAAAAAATCCAGTAACAGGCTTGACAAGAACGGAGAGTGCATTACTATCACCAATTGAGCAAGTGATTGCTAGGAGAACATAATGGTTAAAAAATCAGCATTACAAAAAATTGAATCGCATGAAAAGCTTTGCAGAATTATGCAAAAGCAAACCTTTGAACAAATAAAAGAAATGCAAGATAGAATTAAAAGATTAGAATATTGGATAGTAGGAGGTATGGGAGCTGTCCTTATAACTTTATTAACTGATGTAGCAAAATAATGGAACTTACACGTAACTTTACTCTTTTAGAACTTACCAAAAGCGACACTGCAATTAGGCATGGGATTAATAATAATCCAAACGCAGAACAGATAGAAAAATTAAAAATACTTTGTGAAAAAATTTTGCAACCCGTTCGAGATCATTTTGGCAGAGTTAAGGTGACTAGCGGGTTTCGTTCACCTGAGTTGTGCCAAAAAATAAATAGCTCACCTAATTCACAGCACGCGCGTGCAGAAGCGGCCGACTTTGAAGTTGTAGGCGTGGACAACTGTGAGCTTGCTGACTGGATACACAGAGAATTAGAATGGGATCAATTGATCCTCGAGTANTATGTTCCTGGCGAACCTAACTCGGGCTGGATACATTGCAGTGTAACAGAAGGCATGCCAAGAAAACAATTTTTACATGCTTATCGAGAAGAGGGTAAAACAAAATACAAACCAATACTTGGTAAAGCAAAAGATATATTTGTTTAGAAATTTGCGCGCGCTACGCGTATAGTCCTACTAAATCCATGATTTAAGTTTTTCACCTAATACTTCTGAAGCTATGTTTATTTTTTTTCTTAATGCTTTAACTATTTTTTCATCAACAGTATCTTCAGCATTAATATCTACGTACGTTACAGGTTTTTTCTGTCCAACACGGTGTGCTCTGTCCTCTGACTGTAAACGCTTCTCAAGGTCATATCCGTTAGAATAGTAAATTACGGTGTTTGCAGCTGTTAAAGTTATCCCATAGCCGCCCGTAGAGGGCGTTCCAATAAAGAATCGACACTTAGGGTCCTCTTGAAAACGTTTAATATTGTCTTGTCTTTCTTCTTTTGGAGTTAATCCATAATAGTCAACAAAAGATCCTGGACCATATTCATTATTAATAGCTTCTATAATTTTATTAATATCATATTGATAGTGAGCCCATATAATAGATTTACCTTCTACATCTTCTAACACGCTCATTAATTCATCAATTCTATTATTTTTTATAGATTGTATAGAACCATTATCATCTGTAAAATGACCACAAGTTATTTGTTGCAACCTCATTAATTGTGTTAGAGAATTTTTTGTACTAGATACTTTGCCTTGCAATGTAGCTAAAGCTTGTTCTTTCATCTGTTCATACAATTTAAATTGATCTGGTGTTAATTGTATTTGACGTTTAATAAATATTTTATCCGGTAAATCTAGACAATCTTCTTTTAACACACGATAAGAAAAATTTTTAAGAGTGTCAGATAACTCACTTAAATTTTTAAATTTATCTACCACTTGTATTGATCTGCCATGTGCGTGCATAGTTTTCATTTCTGCATATCTATTTCTAAATGCATAATAAGAAGAAAAATCTAAAAGATAAGAATCTAAAAACTCACATTGGCTATACAAATCTAATGGATTTTTAGTAACAGGAGAACCTGTCATAATACGTCTATATTTAGCTTGTTTTGCTAAATCTACAATATTTTTTGTACGTTTAGCACTAGGATTTTTTATTGTAGTAGATTCATCAATAGCCATTAATGTATTATGGGATCGTAAAAATTTTTCTGCAAATTTTTTACCTTTTTCTGTGCTAAAAGCTTCAACATTCATGATTAAAATATGTAGAGCTGTTTCTATTTCAAATAAAGTTTCTAATTTTTGTTGTTGTTTTTTGTTTATATTTGGTTGCCACAATACAGTCACATTTTCTATATGACTTGGTAAATGTGTAGGTAATTCATTGCTATACCAAGTACCAACAACACCTTTAGGAGCCACAATTAATGCTCCATCTACTTTACCTTTGTCGTAAAGCATAGACATATTATCTATTAATACTTTTGTTTTACCCGTGCCCATTTCCATAAAATACGCATAAGTTTCTTTGTTCCATGACTTTTCTAAAGCAGTCATTTGATGCTTGTATGGCTTTGTTTTAAATTTATAGTTCATAGTTTTTCTTCTTTCTAGTTGACAATATAATAGACAGGACCTATATTGTCAAGCATGAAAGAAAATAAAGTTTATGTAATTCAAGAAGTTGCTGGAACTCAATCAGGCTCACCAAAAATTAACATTATGGGTGCTGCAAAATATGGTAAGTTTGAATTTTTACTACCAGAATTTTCACAAATAATATTTTCTCCTGGTCCATTAATTTTTAAATTACGAAAAGCATTAAAAAATTTTACGACAGAAGATTATTTATTATTAACTGGTGATCCTGCAATTATTGGTGTAGCATGTTCAATAGTTTCTGACATGACAAATGGTAAATACAATTTACTTAAATGGGATAAACAAGAAAGAGCATATTATCCTATTTCAATTAATCTATACGAGAAAGGAGAAATCGATGACAATTGATTTTGAACAAGACCAAGAAAATGTTTTGCAAAAAACAACTAATATACAATCACTTGCAGATCAAGTAGAAAAGTTAGAAGATCTAAACAAAAGACTTGAACTACAAGAAGAAAATATAAAAAATACAAAAAAACAAATTGATAATATATCTGGAGAAGTAATTCCAACCATGATGAGTGAGATGGGTTTATCACATCTTAAACTTATGGATGGATCTTCTGTAGATGTAAAACCAAATTACAGCGCAAGCATTTCTATTGCAAATAGAGAAGCAGCGTTTGGATGGCTTCGTAACAATGGACTAGGAGATATAATCAAAAATGAGATATCCGTATCTTTTGGTCGTAACGAGGATAACAAGGCGGCTGATTATGCCAACCTTGCAGAGAGTCAGGGTTATCAACCTCAACAAAAGTTGAAAGTTGAACCTATGACTCTCAAAGCGTTAGTCCGTGAGCGTATTGAGGCAGGAAAAGAAATGCCAACGGAAATTTTCAACGTGTTTGTTGGAAATAAAACAACAATAAAAAGGAACAAATAAACATGAACCAAGTAACAGAGAAAAAAACAAATGCATTAGCAGTCAATATGTTTGAAGCTGATGCAGATAAGGGCTCTCAGAACATGACGCAAGAAGATCTTGCATTACCATTTCTGAAAGTATTAGGACAACTATCTCCAGAAGTTAATAAGAGAGATGGGAAATATGTTGAGGGGGCAGAACCTGGCATGATTCTCAATACCGTTACAAATGAAATTTTTAACGGAACTAAAGGGATAGATATAATACCTGCATTCTATGAAAGAAAATATGTAGAATGGCAAGACAGAGGTGAGGGTAAAGGTTCACCAGTAGCTATACATGATGCAAGTTCAGACATCATGAGCACAACTACTCGTGACAAATCTTTTAAAGATAGATTACCTAATGGTAATTACCTAGAGAATACTGCAAATCATTATGTAGTAGTTTTAGGTGATTCACCACAGACAGCTTTGATTTCTATGAAAGCGACTCAATTAAAAATTAGTCGTAAATGGAATTCCATTATGATGGGAATTAAACTGCAAGGTAAAAATGGTTTGTTTACACCGCCAACATACAGCCACATTTACAATTTAAAAACTGTGCAAATGTCTAATGACAAAGGAACATGGTTTGGTTGGGAAGTGTCTAAAGTTGGTCCGGTACAAGATCAAGGTGTTTACCAAGTTGCAAAATCTTTTGCTGATAAAGTTGGCAAAGGTGCTGTAGAAGTTAAACACGGATCAGACGAATCAAAATCAGATTCACCATACTAAATAAAATCCTAGGAGTGGGCGTGAAAGCGAGAGTGGAAGCGCCCATTAAAAATTATGTTTAAAAAAATATTTAAAGGATTGGAGCGAGCTCATGGCTGTACTAAAGTAAGTGCACCTGCTGAGAATGGTGTCAAATTAAAAGGTCAATCATTTGTGGTACGTCAACCAGTGACCACGGAACTTTGGACTATGCATTTAGATGGAACACAAAGTTTGGGTATTATACCAATTAATGAAGACAATCAATGTATATGGGGATGTGTAGATATAGATTCATATGCAGGATTTGATCACAAAAAATTAATAGATAAAATAAAAAAATTTAAATTGCCTTTGGCCGTGTGTAGGTCAAAGAGTGGAGGGGCACATGTCTTTCTGTTTACAGATCAACCCGTATCAGCAGAAAGAATGAGAGACAAACTAACAGAAATAAAAACATTACTAGGATACGGTGGATCAGAAGTTTTTCCAAAACAAATACAATTAAAATCAGCAGACGACACAGGAAATTTTTTAAACTTACCATATTTTGGTGGTGATCAAACTACTCGTTATGCATTTAAAGAAGATGGCTCTGCTGCAACATTAGAAGAATTTTATAAAATTTATGAAGAAATAAAACAATACGATCTTGATTTTGTTAAAATAACAAGACCACAATCAGAATATTCTGATGCACCACCATGTATAGAACTTATGGCTATGAATAAAATACCAGAGGGTGGACGAAACAACTCTATGTTTCATTTTGGTGTATATGCAAAAAAGAAATGGCCTGCAGAATGGAAAAGTAAAATGACTTTATTTAATGCAACAGCATCTACGGTACCATTGAGTGAGTCTGAAGTAGAAATAATTAAAAGACAACATGACAAAAAAGAATGGGGTTACAAATGTAATGACACACCTATGTGTAATCTGTGTGATAAAAAATTATGTAGAGAAAGAAAGTTTGGTATTGGTGAAGAGATAGTATTTCCTGCACTAACTGATTTACAAAAAATTAAATTAGAAAAACCATATTACTATTTAAACGTAGACGGTGAACGACTACACTTGGAGAACGTAAAGTTTTTAAAACAACAAAGTTTATTTCAAGAAGCATGTATGGAACAGCTAGACTTTAAACCACCAACAGTAAAACCAAAAGATTGGGACATGATAATAAATCCATTGATGAAGAATCACGAACCAATAGATCCACCAGAAGGTGTGACTACGCAAGACCAATTACAAAATCATTTAGAAGAGTTTTGTTTAGACAGGCATATAGGATCTGACATAAAAGATTTAAAACGAGGTGGTGTGTTAACTAAAGATGGCTATCATCATTTTATATTTGATAAATTTTATAATCAGTTTTTAATTAGAAAACGTTGGGATGTACCATACTCGCGTACAGCACAAATGTTAAAAGAAACATGTAATTGTGATGACAAAAGAATTAGTAAAGAAAGAATATCTGTATTTGTTGTAAAACAATTTGATAAAAAAACAGAAGATTATACACAAAAAGAACTTAAACCGAAAGACCCTTATTAATGAAAACTATAGTATTAGGGCCACCAGGAACAGGAAAAACTACAACTTTGTTAAACAAAGTAGATGATTATTTAAAAAACACAGATCCAGATAAAGTTGGATATTTTGCATTTACACAGAAAGCTGCATACGAAGCAAGGGATAGAGCAATAAAAAAATTTAATTTAACGGAAGATGACCTACCCTATTTTAGAACGTTACACTCACTTGCATTTAGAAAACTTGGAATAAAAAAAGATCAAGTTATGCAACAAAGACACTACAAAGATTTAGGAAAAAAATTAGGTTTTCCTGTAACGTATGCAGATTACCAAGAAGACCAAGGCAGTGCATTTAATTCTGATAGTGAATATCTACGCATTATACAATTAGCACAATTACGAAACATTACATCAGAACAACAGTTTGATTTACACGAACACACACAAGATCTTGAGCGAAGCACATTAAAAATTATAGACAACGAATTAGCCAGATACAAAAAAGAATATAACTTAATAGATTTTAATGACATGATTACAGAGTTTACAAAGTCAGATAAATCACCAAAGTTTGATGTAGTATTTATTGATGAAGCACAAGACTTATCATTGATGCAATGGGACATGGCTAGAACAATATGGAATAAAACAGAAGATTCTTTTATTGCAGGTGATGATGACCAAGCAATATATAAATGGGCTGGTGCAGATGTAGATTCTTTTATAACTTTAGAAGGACAATACTTACCACTTACACAATCATTTAGAATACCTGCTAAAGTACACGGTATAGCAATGGGTATTATTAATAGAATTAGAAACAGGATAGATAAGACATGGCAACCAAAAACTGTACAAGGTAGTTTACATAGACACTACAACGCTGACACAATTAATATGTCAACAGGNGAATGGTTGGTGTTAGCTAGAACTAAACATTTATTAAAAGATGTAGAAGAGTCTTTGTATCAACGTGGATTATATTATTCATCACGATACAGGAGAGGCACAGAAAAAGATTTACACGAAGCAGCAACTGCATGGGAGGGTGCATTAAAAGGACAACCATTGTCTTACAAACAAATAGAAAGTATATCTAAATATATGGGTCCAAGACATTGGCACAAGAAAAAAATAAAAGGTATGGCAAAAGAATCTTTTTATACAATAGATCAACTTACAAAAGATTATGGTTTACAGGTAAAAACAGTTTGGTTTGATGCATTTGATGATGCCGGACAAACTAAAGTAGATTATTTACGAAAGATGCGAGCAAACGGAGAAGAATTAAATAAAAAACCACGAATAGAATTATCTACTATACACGGAGCTAAAGGTGGTGAAGCACAAAACGTTGTGCTGTTAACAGATCTAACACAAAACACTATGAAAGGTTATGAAAGAGATCCAGACGATGAAAATAGGTTGTTCTATGTAGGTGCAACTAGAACAAAAGAAAATTTGCACATAATAGAACCAAAAAAATATGAAAAAGGATACATGATATGAAACCATATGACAAGCAGATTGGAGGATCACACTACCAAAAATATAAAATTCAACCAAGCAAGTTCGTAATAGAGAATGAGTTGCTCTATCCAGAAGGATGTGCTATAAAATATATTATTAGACATCGTGACAAGGGAAAGAAGCAAGACATATTGAAAGCAATACACTTTTTAGAAATGATTATTGAAAGGGATTACGATGCAGACTCCTCTATTTAAACCACAAACAGAATGGCTACCACCAGAAAATTTTCCAGACTTATCTAAGTATGATGAGATTGCAATAGACTTAGAAACTAAAGACCCAGATCTAATAAAAATGGGATCAGGTAATGTAATTGGTAAAGGTGATGTAACCGGTATAGCTGTGGCTGTTCCAGGGTGGTCTGGTTATTATCCTATTGCACACGAAGGTGGTGGTAATATGGACAGAACAAAAGTTTTAACATGGTTTCAAGGTGTGCTAGATACACCTGCGGATAAAATATTTCACAACGCCATGTATGACGTGTGTTGGATACAAGCGCTTGGTTTAAGTGTTAGCGGAAAAATAATAGACACGATGATAGCATCGGCTCTTGTTGATGAAAATCAAATGCGCTATGACTTAAACAACTGTTCTAAACGATACACTGGCAAAACAAAAAATGAAAGTGATTTATATCAAGCTGCAAAAGATTGGGGGGTTGACGCTAAGGCAGAAATGTATAAACTACCTGCCATTTATGTTGGCGCATATGCAGAAAAAGATGCTGAACTTACATTAGAACTTTGGCAAGAACTTAAAAAAGAAATACTACACCAAGATATACAATCTATTTTTGATCTCGAAACTGAATTGTTTCCTTGTCTGGTATCGATGAGATTTCGTGGGGTTCGAGTGGACGTTCAAAAAGCTCATACAATGAAGCAAGAGTTAGCGCAACAAGAAGCCACGTTAATCCAAAAAGTAAAAAAAGAAACAGGCATAGATACTCAAATATGGGCTGCAAGAAGCATTGCACAAGTTTTTGATAAATTAAAACTAGATTACGATAGAACTGAGAAAACATCTGCACCTTCCTTTACTAAAAATTTTTTACAGAATCACCCCCACCCACTGGTGAAACTAATCGCCCAAGCCCGTGAAATCAACAAGGCTCATACCACATTTATTGATACCATATTAAAGCATTCACATAAAGGTAGAATTCATGCAGAGATAAATCAATTGCGTTCAGATAATGGCGGAACTGTGACTGGTAGATTTTCATACTCAAACCCAAATTTACAGCAAATACCAGCTAGAAACAAAGACCTTGGACCACGGATCAGGTCATTATTTATACCCGAGGAAGGCCATACATGGGGTTGTTTTGACTATTCTCAGCAAGAGCCTAGGCTGGTAGTGCATTATGCAGCTTTACAGAATTTATATGGTGTTGGAGAGGTTTTGGATGCGTATAACGATGGTGATGCAGACTTTCATGATATTGTTGCTGACATGGCAGAGATACCTAGATCACAAGCTAAAACTATAAATCTTGGTTTGTTTTATGGTATGGGTAAAAATAAATTACAAGCAGAGTTAGGTGTTAGTAAAGATAAAGCCGATGGTTTGTTTAGACAGTACCACAACAGAGTTCCATTTGTAAAACAACTGATGGATAATGTCATGCAACGAGCACAGAACTCTGGTCGAGTTAGAACTTTACTTGGTCGACTGTGTAGATTCCATTTGTGGGAACCAAATCAATTTGGCATACACAAAGCATTGCCTCACGATGCAGCGCTCATGGAACACGGACCAGGGATTAAACGTGCATACACATACAAAGCATTAAATAAATTAATACAAGGATCAGCTGCTGACATGACAAAAAAAGCTATGCTAGAATTATACAAAGAAGGTATAATACCACATATACAAGTACATGATGAACTTGATATATCTGTAAAAAACCCTGACCATGCACAAAAGATAAAATCTATTATGGAAGAAGCAGTAGAACTTGAAGTGCCAAACAAAGTAGACTATGAATCTGGGCCAAATTGGGGTACAATAAAATGAGGTTAAATTATGGCTTACTTAAATGCAAATATTCCTGTACAATACGCACAGATAAGGAGAGAATATTTATATGACTTACAAAAACATCACGGAGAAGTTGAAGACTGCATTATCTTTGGTCTTAGCGCTATTTCAGGTCGCGCTATCTTATGGCATGCTATTATGGAAAACGGTGCAATCTTTTATCGTCTCCCAATTACGGCTTTTATTCAACGTGGTTATGAACCCACAGCTGTTCCCACCAAAAGACTTGATGAATTGGAGCTTTGGAATTCTTTTAGTTATTATCCTGCTGTTACTACTTATGATATTTTAAGTGGGCAACACGGAAAATATATAGGTAAAGATAAAAAATGGCACGAAGGTAAATATTTATTTACCGTTGACTTTGCACATCCAGAGAGTAATATACTAGATACGGAACATTCCGAAGTACCGCACGAACATAAGTGCGCACACATAATTGCGTTAGATGATGGCAATTTTGCAGCACAACCTAATAACAGATGTATATGGGACCTACCTTCTTTTACAGTAAAAGATAACATTCCTGATTGGAAGGTACAAACCAACGAATGGAACGTAGAAGATACGGGTCAATGGAAAACAGAAGACACTGATAAGTTCTTCTATGAGATTGAGGAGAAGACACATGATTAAAAAATTAATTGAAAAAATTTTTGGTAAATTTTGTCAATGTAAAGACAAAAAAATAAAATTTAATAAGGACACACCAAAAGAAGAAGAAAAAATAATTTGTGAAAAACACCCGGATGGAATAAAAAAAACTTGTCCTTCTTGTAGACAGGCAGCGTAATAATGGAGTGTTCAAGGATGAACTATTATTTTACAGGAATATTAATTATTCTATTGTGTTTAATAGCATGGGTAGGTCCAGCATATCCAGGATCAACACAAACAAATACATCTGGATCTAACACAGCTATTGAAGGTGGATACACATCTACCGCAACTACAACATATCAATCTGGATCAAGTTCTAATAGCACAACAAGTAACACAACAAATTCAAACATAAGATCAGCACCACCAAGTTCTAGTGCACCATCTTACAACTCTATGACACAAGACGTTTGTGCTGTAGGTGGATCTTTAGGTGTTCAAACATTTGGTCTTGGTATAAGCGGTGGTAAACATTTTATAGATAAAAATTGTGAAAGATTAAAATTAGCAAGAATACTTAATGATTTTGGTATGAAAGTTGCAGCTGTTGCAATACTTTGTCAAGATGAAAGAGTGTTTGAATCTATGATACAGGCAGGAACACCGTGTCCAATAGATGGTAAGATTGGTAAGGAAGCAGAAGCTTTGTGGTCTAAATATGACAATGAAAGACCTGACTATGACATATATGTAAAACGTATGAAAGCTAGAGAGAAAAAAGAAAAGAAAATAGCAAGAGATGCAGCATTAGCAGAGAAAAAAAGATTACAAGAAGAAGCAAAAACTACAAAAGAATTTGAAAAAATGGATAAAGAATTAGAAAAAGAAAAAGTTATTTTACCTAAGAAAAAACCTGTAAAATGGAAGTCACCTAAATGAAAAATAAACCATTAAACATATCAGAATCTGCTGCCGTGCAGATGCCGATGAAGACGGTTGCTAGCTTAATTTTGCTGGTTGCAGCCGGCGTGTTTGCATACACCGAGTTGACTGCAAGATTGGTATCGTTAGAAACGTCACGTGAGTTGTTTGAAAATGATTTACTTAAAAAGTCCGAGCAAGTCCCTGTAGATCAAGAGCAACATTTTTTATTGGAAGATTTGTATAAATCCGTAGAAAAAATGGAGGAAACTCAAGAAATGAATATGACTAACAAAGTTAACATAGAATTTTTAAGAGAACAATTAGATAAAGCATTAGCTGATATTGAAGATTTAAAAGACAAAGTTAGAGCAAACGGAAAGGTGGTACACTAATGCCAGAAATGATTATAGCTTTACTTATGATAATTAACGGAGAGATTAAAGAGGCACGTATACAAACTTCAATGTCTGAATGTCTCAAAGGATCTCGTGTGGCTAAACGTCAGTTAAAACCTAATAGCAAAGTTAAATATCAATGCATAAAATCTATGGCAGAGTTAGAAGATAACATAGATGGCAGCAGAAGTATTAAGAAACTTATACTAGAATGAAATGGTTAATACCATTATTGTTTTTAATTACAGCAGCGCAAGCTGATAATGTAACAACCGGTAATTTATTACCTAATGGCACAGGCGCTGCCTCTAATCTACAGTCAGTAGACAATACAATACCAAATGTACAATCAAGTTGTTCATCATTTACATCTGTTAATACTACATGCACAAATCAAAATTGGAATTACCAAGAGGTAGAAGTTGGTAGCACATCATCAGGCACAGGTAGTTTAAATTATACTGGTGATTTAGTTGGCATTACAACCGGTAGTGAAACCACAACGCAAAATATGTTAGACAATGGTATAACATTAGATTCTACTACAGTTGTACAAAACTGTGAATGGACCGGTTCGTCATCTCAATGTGGTCAATCTAGATCAGGAAGAGATACATTTAAAACAACAGTAAAAATATTAGATTCTGATGGTAATACATTATCGCAGGTAGATCAAATTAGAAATACAGATTCAGGTTATTATGGAAATGCAGATAAATATACAGATCAAGTTATATATAATGGTACTGGCTCTAATCAATTTGATTGGACCTGGACTGGTATTGACAATGGATCTCCATTAGTTGATTTAGGCGGACCTAACTTGTTAGGTGCTAAACTGACCATGACATATGACAATACAGTTATAGCAAATGAAATTATAGAAGAGATAGAAGATATATTTGAAGAGTTACAAGAAGAAATATTTGAAGAGTTTACATTTGAATATATTGAAGAAATGTTTGAAGAATTTACACTTATAGCACCACCTATGGAAGAAATTATAGAAGAAGAATTTGAACAAGTATCATTTGCACCCATGCTCATGATAGTAGAAGAAATGCCAATGGAAGAAGAAATTGTAATGGAAGAAATGCCTATGGAAGAAATGCCTATGAAACCAACCATGACACCTACATTTTTTACTATGGCAGCACCACCACAAGAAAAAATTTATGAAGAAACCGAAGAGATCATTGCAACTTTTTTACCTATAATGCCATCACCACAAGAAGAAACTATGATGGAAGAGGAAATGATAGAGGAAGAAATAGTTGAAGAGATGCCAATGGAAGAAGAGATTATAGAAAAACCAACGCAAATGGTTAGCAGACCACCAAAAGAAGAGATGGTAGAAGAAGAAATGGTAGAAGAAGAACCCACTGAAATGGTAGAAGAAGAAATAACTGAAGAAGAATCTGTTGAAGAAAAACCTACAAAGATGGTAAAACAAACAAATGAAAAAAAAGAAGTTAAAGAAAAGAAACCTACTAGCAAGGTTACTAAGAAGTCCGCTGTTCAAACCAAAAAGATTGCCAAACAAAAAGCTATACAACAGAAAAAAGCTCTCGTTAAAAATATTGCAAGAGTAATGGAAAAAGTCGACAAGGATATAAAAAATATATCGAAAAATCTACAAATAAAAAATATAATTAAAATGCAGGCAATGACCACAGATCAAGTATCATTAGATTCTTATAATGTAGCGTTTTACGCACCAAAAGACATATATTTAGATCAATTAAACCTTATAGATAATAGATTAATTTACTCTGATAAGAGTCTTGCAAGTTATATTCAAAATGATAAGATGGAAATCAAAGCACGTAAACTAGAAGAGATTAATTCTAGAAAACAACAACTTTTAATAGAGTTAGAGGTACTACAAAATGGGTAAACTAAAAGATCAACTTGCAGGAATAGCAGCATTGATTGCAGCAGTTGTTGCTATAGGTGGTGGTTTTACAAAATATGGTGAGCTTACTACTAGACTTAATGAAATAGAAGGTAGATCATCTATAGATCATTCAGCTGTTATTGCTGTATTAGAAGAAAAAGTTACAGCATTAGAAGCTAGTAACAATGGTGACGTAGATAATTCCTTAACAGAATTAGATAAAAGAAGTGCAATTAATCAAAAACAAATACAATTATTACAAGTACAAATAGAGGAACTAAAAGCATCTTCTTCTAACCCACTGGCAAACTAATGGGTATTAAAAAAACTATAAAATTTAAAACAGAAGTTGTTAATGGTGTATGTCCAGAGTGTAATCAAGACACACTTTTAGTATCAGTTGTACCAGAAATGTATAAATGCACTGTATGTGGTGAAAATCTTAGACAACATGTAAATGGTAAAATAAGCTATATACCAACAATGGCATTATCAGAGAAAGAAAAAACAGAGTTAGTATTGAAAGATGGCCAAGAAATCTAAGGGTTTATACGCAAAAATAGAGCATGAGCCTGTGTTTCATAAAACAAGTATAGGTAGAAATCCAAGTCTTACAAAAATGAATAAACATAAGCGACGTCAATTCAAAAAATATAATGGACAAGGGCGTTGACAAACATCAATTAATATCCTATATAGAAAGAAACGAAAGGATATATGAAAACAGTAACAATAAACGTAGAAGGCGCATCACAAAGTCAGTGGTCGACATTTTTATTAGAGTTAAATTTAATGAAAAAAGCATGGAAAAGATATGGTGTTAAAGCAACATTAAAAGCACCTAGTCTTAAAAAAATTATAACATTAGGAACAACACATGTTGAAACTACAAAAAGAAATAAACGAAGCGGCAAATAATTATAATAAAACTAAAGACCCAAAATATAAAGATCTTTGGTATAAATTAATAGAGGAGTTTGCAAATGGACCTCATAATATTAACAGACGGGTTGTACCATTTAATACCCGTTCAAAAAGAATTGTTCAAGGACATAGCTTTGATAAAAAATCCTGGCTTAACTTGCTTTGATTTGTGTGATATTTTAAGATTAAAGTTAACAGAATATTCTGATACTTTAAACAAGCACATAATGAAAGATGGCAGTGGTGTTTTCTTTGGTTGTATGTGTAGATAAAATTAGTGGCCCATTGGTCTTGGATGCGATGCACGGCATGTGCTAGGAATAATCCCGGGTGAGACCTACCGGGAGCCACACCTATCCAAAGAGAGAGTAAGATGGATAGGTTTAATTGTGGTGAGAATCTGACCCCTAACACAATTTGGACACAATGTCAAATACTTGCATCTTCTTTGCAACTAAACGCAGTAAAAACCTTATTACCATCAATAAAATCTGTATTAAATTCCCTGAGAAATATACTAGAATAATCATAACCATGATATGCACACTCATGGTAGGTATCAAACTCACTTATTGGTGTCTGTACAAGTTGACATTCATTACCAGGAATGGCGCTACATAAAAACATTACTAATACAAATTTTGTCATTGACTTTTAAAATTAATCTCCTATATTATCATCATAATTAAATGAAAGGAATTATGACGGATATAACTAAATATAGAAATGTATCATTAACACATGACACATACAAGAAATTGATTGAGCTATCGAAGGTCTTATTGCCCGATGCCAAATTGTCAATTAGTAAAACCATTGAATCAATCGCAAATGAGAAAGTGAAAAAATTAAATGGCAAAATTAAAAAAAAATAGAGTAAGAATACACATATGTCCAACTTGCAAAGGTAATGGATATGTTAAAGTGGCAACAGAGGGAAAGGACCAAGTACATCAGTGTTGGGACTGTGACTCGGAAGGAGAGTTTTATGAAACAAACCATGATGGTCTTATTGATGATGGTATTTCTTACAGCTTGCACTAAAACTGATTACAATCCATGGACCACGGTAGTTAGGATGGCAATACAAAATGGCTCATAGTAAACATAGAAAAGGTGATCGTGCAGAGTTGATTGCTGCTGAGTATTTTATTAACTTAGGATATTCAGTACATCGTAATATGTCTTCGCATGGTCCGGTAGATCTAGTATTGATTGACGAAGATGGCGTAGGTGATGTCATATTAGTTGACGTTAAAGCATTGAGTTTGCGTACTAAAAATGGTTGGAAAGTAAATAGAACTCCCACTAAAAAACAGAAAGAATTAGATGTACAATTAATTTTTGTAGATTTAGATACTAAAGAGGTATTGGATGCAATGCCAAGTAAACGANATAAAAAAGTTAAAAAATATAAAGAAACTGATACCACTAATGTAGTTGATATAAAATGGTATAAACAATGGATGACAGAAAATGTTTGATAAAATAATATACGAAGGATTACATATAATCATGAAATACGCAGGTGCATTGAATGCATGGGCCTGGAGAAAACATGCTAAGATTTTAGAGAGTAGACGTCAAAAGGAGAATGAAGAGTATGTTAAGGAGTTAAAAAAGAAATTATGACGATGAGTGAAAAAGACTTAGAGGAATATCACAACATTGGTAAGCCTATACCGAAGAGTGAAAAATACAATTATATCAATGGGAAACAGATCACGGACCACGAATCAGGGACCAGGGTTTATGAAATAAATAACTATAGACTTCCTAGTGTGACTACGATATTAGGCGCTACAAAAAATCAACAATTCATAAAAGAATGGAAGGCCAAAGTCGGTGAAGCAGAAGCAGACAGAATTAAAAACCATAGTAGTAGTCGGGGGACATCTATGCACAAATTCCTGGAGCACTATATCCTCGGAACTGGCTACGATGATCTTACAAAGATCGGACAAGAGGCGAGTCCCATGGCCAAAAAAATTATTGAGATCGGTCTTGCACCTGTGGAAGAATGGTATGGTTCGGAAGTTACATTACATTATCCGGGCTTGTACGCAGGCAGCACAGATTTGGTTTGCTTACATAATGGTATGGAAACTATTGTTGACTTTAAGCAGGCCAACCGTCCGAAGAAGAAAGAATGGATCGAAGATTATTATCTGCAGATCGCAGCATACGCCATGGCACATGACTACGTCTACGGCTCCAACATACAACAAGGAGTTATCATGGTATGCACGCCTGACCTATATTATCAAGAGTTCAAGACAGAGGGATCTGATTTAAAAGCCTGGAAACATAGGTTTTTAGAAAGATTGGACAGGTATCATGACCTAAAACATGATGAAAAAGAGAAAGCAAACGTAAAAATGAACCCGGAGGATTTTTTTAATGGCGCGTAAAAAATGGAAATTACATGGCTATTACTTTGATGGTAAAAAGTCATGGATAATGTACATCGACGAAGATGGCAACATTAAGACAAGGAGGTGGAATGAACGATAAACTTAGAAACGTTCTAAACTGCAGATACAAAGCTGAGATACAGGACGCATTGTATAAAATTAAATGTTACAGTGAACAGGAACTAATTATACCCGAACATCCTGATATTACAGGCGAAGTTGACAAACTATTACAAAAAATTGCAGAAGCTGAGGATAAAATAGCAGTAATGGAGCTACATTATGACGAAAATGTGGCAAACAAGACAGTATTATAGACAATGTATATGTATGGGAAAAAAAATAAAAAAAAAATAAAAAACTACTCTAGAAATAATGTCATTCTGTCACTTTGGTCTAGAAGTGTTGATTTTATTGACTTTAGGGTAGACACTAGGGTAGACACTTTATGTCTAAGGTGACAGATTATTTTGTCTACCTATGGCAAAATGCTAGGTTTGCCAGCACGCGAGGCTTTTCATTTTCATTGTTTTTTTAAAACTTTTGACATACATATACATCTATGCCTAGGAAAAGAAGAAAAAGAATAGCAACTGAAAGTGCTCCCGATATACCTTATCCGAGAGTCCGAGTGGAGTGGATTGATTGTGTCAGTGACTCGGGCTGGGCTACCGATAAAGAATTTGATAGAATGAAATTTGCTAAACCAATTAATGAAGGTTGGTTATACTCAAAAGATAAAAATTCTATAAAGTTATTTGCTTCTTACGATAAAGATGATGATGGTATTACTTTTGGTGATCGGACGATGATTCCGATTCCTTGGGTTCGGAAGGTGACGAAGATTCAGTAACTTCTTCTGGTAATGCCTCAACAACCTTTTCATTTAAAATTGGAGCGTAGTCATCTAATATTTTTTTCATTTTTGCTTCTAACTCTTCCTCTGACAATTCCTCTAATTTACCTGTTTTTATTATCTTACGGTCTATATATAATCCTGCTGCCATACCTCTATTCTTTTCGGCGTTGGTCGCAGCAGAAAAAGCACCTTTCTTCAAAGCAGCCTCTCTAATCTTACCTAATTCTGCAACATGTTTGTCATAAGATACTTCATACTTTTTAAGATTTTCTTCTCGTAGTGCTCCAATGTATTGGACAACAAGTGGTGATAGTTTTGGATTTTGTAATTCTGATGCTTCAACTCTAGCACGCTTCTCGCTGTAGCCGGCAGCTATGGCTGCATCTGCGCCAGTAGTACGTCCTTCGTTAAATACTAAATATTCTGCAAATCTTTTTTGCATTTCTGTTAATCTTTTTGGTACACCCATAGTTGACATTTTAGGGTAACATCGTTATATTGTCAATATATGAAAGATGAAGATAAAACATACGAAAACGAGACAGTGATAAATTTTAAACAAGCACAAACAGACGACATAATAAATAAGTTACGTAACAATATACGTGATTTATTATCTATGAACACACAATACAAAACAGAACTTGCAGATCAAATAGTTAAGATAAACAAATTAGAGCAAGAGATAAAAGATTTAAAACAAGAAAGGTCAAATTATTATAATGCTAGTTAGAGATTTACAACAAGTGTTAGGAAATTTTACTGATAAGTTTAACAAAGGCATGGGTAAAGTTGAAGGTAAAGGTAACGCAATTATGTATGCCAAAGTTTACGTTGATTTAGGTAATAACAGATTAGCAGAAATACAAAAGATTGAAGCACATGAAAATACTTTAATAGGAGCTAAAGAAGGTATACGAGTTGTATTAAAAACAGTTCCTCAAAACAAATCTAAAATAATTTTATAGAAAGGAGAATGTATGTTTGAATTGACAGAAGCACAAAGAAAGCAATTGTTGCAATACATGTGGACAAGACCATATGGTGAAGTGGCAACATTAGTAGGAATGTTAGCGTCGTTGAAAAGCAAAAAGAATGACGATGTTACCCCTAAAAAATAAGTGGGACCAGAGTCTAAATTATATAAAAAACTTACTAAAGAGTGGAGTGATTTTTCGTTTACTAGGCTTGAAAACCTTAGCTTACTTGGCACTCCTGATTTACTGGTCTGTAATAATAACGGGCACTTTTTTACAGTAGAGTTAAAAGTAACCAAGGGTAAGAAAGTCTTATTTAGTCCACACCAATTAGCGTTTCATATTAAGCACCCAAAGAATACATTTATCTTGATCCAGGCCCTCGGTCCAAGAGCCAAGAATCGTTTTCATCTGTACCGTGGTTCAAGAATCTTGGAGCTTGAGGCTTGCGGCTTGGAGCTTGAAGCTTGCAGCTTGGGGCTTGATGCTTGCCGCTTGTTGCTTGAATCTTTAGGAAATAAAAAACCATAACCCTGCACCATCCGGCTAGAGCCGTCACCCGGATATTTATGCTGCTCTAGATGCAGGGTCTCGGTGGCGCTATTGCGCGGCCCCATAAGTGGGGCATCACCTATATCTGACGCAGCCTTAGGTTGGACCGAGCGTGCACTAGAATGCCCACCATGTATAGCTGTAACGTCATCGTTCATACTGTATCCTATGAAATCCTTCATGTCAAATAATATCTTTTAGAATGATTTTTAGAATCATTCTAAACTGCGCTTGTTGCTTGGGGCTTGTGGCTTGTTGCTTAAAGCTTGTTGCTTGGGGCCCGAATCAGGTGCACGCCGCGCCGATGCCGTCGCAACCCTGGGGCTAATGACCTGATCCGATTTATTACGTAAACGTAATTCTTTATAATATTTTGGATGTCTAAACATTAATGTTTACCATATGAAATTGTCTTAATTGTGGCGTCCCAACATGCCCGGCAATCTAAACATTGATTTCCCTGTTTTGCAGATGGACAGCTGGCCCCTGAACTCACCACTTCCGAAGAGTTGGGCCACGACTCAGGCGCCCGCTGGTTCACCATCTGGGCGCTAAATCGTATGACTAAATTGTCTGGCTTGTCTTGTAGGTGGTCCTTGATCCATGCTTCACGTGTGGGCAGCCAGTGACGCTTAGCAGGTGTTAACCTACAGACTTCATAAATTTTTTGTAAGTGGTCTAAGTCCTGGACATCTCCTGAGTCGTGCCATCTGAAGACATCCGGTTTTTTACTGTTGATTAGGTGAACCATAGCGGTGACCCATTGCGGGCTAGCTATAGCTGCCAGCCTTCGATACTGTGCATCCTGAACAACCTTGAATACGTAACAACCTTTGAGTGCGTAACAATCAAAGCAGACGCTGCCCGGGACCTTCTGGAGCTTGCCGCCAGTCTTGCATTCCTTGGCAGGTAAACCTATCGACCAGCCAGGCATCTTTGAAGGCTTGCTTAGCCCGCCAACCAGGGCCCATGCTTCCTTAGTATTCATCGTCGTACTCATATCTTTTTAAAACCTCTCTAGCTTGTTTAATTTCTTCATCCGATTGTTCTTCTAGCCGCTCCCATCTTGAACCATTTAAAACTTTATCAACAGCCTCCCTGACCGGCTCGTTGCTGTGTCCATGACTGTCTAGAAACTGGATCACCTGGACCAGCGCTGCGTGTTGTTCGTCTATTAATTCAATTGTTTTTTCCATGTTCTTTCTCCTTTAGTTTATAGGACTTAATATCATTATAATGTTTTCTTGTCAACTCTAAAGCTTGACGCTTGCAGCTTGCCGCTTGCCGCTTGTAGCCGTTGGCCTCGAGCCAACGCCAATGGTGTATAAACACCATTGGGTTAGTAATTTTTCTACTCATTGAGCGTCCAAACATCAATTCCAGTTGTTGCTTTGTGAAGCGCTGTTAAATACTCAGACTGTGACAGTCCTACCTCATTCATCAAGAAATGCATCTTGTCGCTCTGAAGCCCGAACCGGGGGTCCTTCAAGTACGCGACCGCTTTGTCCAGGATCTCCTGACGCTTCTCACCACCCGGTTGATATTCTTTTTTTAAAGTTTTTTTAGTCATATTATCCTTTCTAAATTTATCCTATTATATCCTGGACCTGTTGTCAAGCATTGCTTGCGGCTTGAAGCTTGCGCCTCAAGCCTTTCCAGTATTTTAGCCAAAGATTTAACTTTGTAACAGGATTGCTGTATCACCACCTGA
>FUFK010066539.1_pt1 | contig 35639 bp, 23 predicted proteins | sample 1021851 | NCBI WGS metagenome assembly FUFK01 (sample SAMEA51879418, study PRJEB19060) | metagenome | reverse complement strand
TACTATTGGTATACACTCATTACCACAATAAGGTAATGCAGAGTAAATATCGTTAGCTGTTTTATAATTTCTTAATTTATTTTCATTTGGACCAGGCCAAGGATTATTACCTTCGTATATTATAGTTCCATAACTATTTTGAACTTTAAACGAATTTTGTATTGTTTGAAGATCTAGTTGTTGTGGATTTTGTTGAGCTGTAGGTGTTTCAAAATAATAAAAATAAACTTCATCGTTAGAGTTAAGTACTAACTCAAATGTATCAGCATAAACACCGTTGTTAACTATTTTAAATTGCCACAAAGAATCTCCTTGCTCAACACCTAACCAACAATTACCCCAACTATCACCACCAGCATCATATAAAATTAAATCATATGTACATGGCGATGTTAAAAGCATCCTATCAGCTGTAGGATCGTAATTAAAGTAATTAATATCTGTACAACCATAAGTGGCTAATGTCACACAGCTACTATCATCTACAGTAGCAAGTGGATTATATTCTAAATAAGAGTCTGTTGTACAACCATAAATAGTAGTATCACTGCTACATGTATCTGAAGCGTAAAGATTTGATGAAGCTGTAAAACCAAAATTAGGTGGATTTAAAACGAATACAGTATCTTCACAATCTAAATTTCTTACNATACAACNACCAACTACAGAACCACCACCAATACCATCTCCATATGTATCATTAATTGTAAATATTATAGAATCACCAACCGGTATACAAACATTAGTAATTACAGTTTGACCAACCTGTGTGTAGTCATACGTTCCTGATGGTACCGAGTATAATACATTTCCAAGTGTATCTGTTATTTCCCAATATGTTTCAGCAGGCCAATTATCTAATAATATAGATACTTCAATTAATGATTGACCAGGATTACAGCTAACTCCAAACGCACATGATCCATCACTTACGTTAGCCCATGGGTTATAGTTTTCAGCAAATTCATCTGTACACCCTAAAANATAAATACAACTACCATCGTTTAAAGTAGCTGTTGAATCATAATTAGGAGCAATAGTATCTGTACATCCAAATATTATAGGAAACGGATCACTAACCATTATATCATCAATACATATATCACTAGTAAAACCAGTACCTGTATTACCTATAAAAGCTATTTTAAAATCATGCTGTATATTAAAGCTATCTAAATGGTAATATGCAAAGTTCCAATCAAAACCTTGGTCACCATTATAAGCATCTATATAAATATAGTTACCAGCTGTATCTATAGCAGCTATTTCAAGTTCACCCATAGTAGCACCAAACATATGGTACCAAAATGAAAGCACTCTACCTGGTGTAGCTGAAATATCAAACACAGGNGTATATAAAATAAATTGTTTATTTGGATGATTACTACCCGATGATTCTACATAAAAATAAGAACCACTACCTGTTGTATGATCTCCGCTAGGTCCAGTAGCAAAGCTAGGCGTACCNCCTTGTTTTAATAACCAATCGCCATCATCAAACTGATCTTGCTCTAGCGTTATAAAGCTTTCAAAATCATTTATCCAAGGAAAAGTACTTATACTTTGTCCAAAACTAAATATTGGTAATAATAATATTAATATTAAATTTCTCATTTTATTTTTCTCCACATTTTTTCTTTGGATTATTAACTTGTCTCCANTCTTCTTTTTCAAACCAGTCACGTAATGTAGCGCCTTTTTTACGAACGCCTTTTACATTTGTTTTTGAAGAACGTCTATACTTGCCGGCTTTACCAGCTTTTTGTTTAGCTGAAACTAATCGTTGTCTTTCAGCTTTACTCATACTAGCAATTTTAGCGGCAGGTAAACACGTTTTACGCGTACCGCCGCCTTTTTGCTTTTTCTTTATAGGATTGTTCTTCTGAACGTACATTACTTCTTTTTTATCATTTTAGTTGCTGCCATTTTTTTCATCATCATAGCGGATTTTTTCTTCATAGTAGCCATAGACTTTTTAGTTTTTATAGTCATAGCAGAAGCTTTTTTCATCATCATAGCGCCTTTTTTCTTCATAGCCATAGCAGACTTTTCATCTTTTTTAAGTTTAGCCATTGATTTTTTAAGTTTAGCCATTGACTCTTTATATTCTAAATTTGGATTTTTTGCTGCTAAAGCTTTTAATCCTTCATCTTTTTTAGCCATTGATGCTTTTTTCATTTTCATTGGTTTTTTCATTTTAAATTTTGTTTTTAATATGTTTAAACATTGAGTTACCTATATCTTCGCCCACCTTACTGTCAGACTTATAGTGAGCGCGGGCAACTCTACGACTATAAGATATATTTTTTGCAGTCTGCATAAAAGCAGATTTACCATATTTCATTTTTAAAACACTACCTATTAACACGCCTTGTACAGAGTGGCCTGATGGATATGATGGTGTTTTCATAGATTTTAAAACTATTGCTTTTAAGTTTTTATCTAATTCATAAGGTCTTTTTCTATTATGATATTTCTTTAATTCTAATATCACAGGTGCTGAATCTTTTATAAGCTTTGCTGCAATATTTTTATCATAATCTTTTATACCTTGTTCTTTAGCTGTTTTAGCAAACGCAGACTCTATATTATCGTAGTCTTTTACAAACTTTTTATTTAAAGGTATTTTTTTAAGCTCATTTATCTCTGTATGAGTAGTATAACCACTATCAACTGGTGGTTTCTTTTTTTTAAATGGCTTTATATCAAAATCTTTAAACATTTTTTCTTGCTTTTCGTATTGCTTCTTTACCTCTTTTAAATATAGCAGCTACTTGTGTTTTTTTCATTACCTTTGCTCTTTGCTCCCCTACGGTTAATATTTGTATCTTACGTGCGTAAGGCTTAGATATTTTTTTAACTTTAGCTACGGTAGCTCTAGCATCACTAGGTGTTGCAAATTTAATACTTACTGTATCTTTTGGGTTTTCATCAGTATATAAACGTCTACCACTACCTTTAGGTTTTTTACCTGTACCTTTAACAGGGTCTTTACGTTTTGCTATAGGTGAAGGCTTATTAGTTTGCATGTTAATAAACCAATTAGCTAATTGCTTATCTCTTGGTGTAGCGTCTTTTCTAGCTTTTAATTTTTTAGCTTTACTAACAGTAACATTACCACCGTAAAGTTTTTTTATTCTAGCTTTCATTACACCTCTATATGCCATTATTTATCTTTTTTTTTACCTAAACGTTTTCTAACAATATTCATAGTAGTTTTCATTTTAGCAGCATAAGTAGGTCTTTTGCCTCTATTAAAAACAACTTGTTGATTTAAACTACTAATAATTCTAGATAAATTACCTTTACGAGACTTAATCATCCAGCTAGCAAGTGCTGATGGTGATAATGATTTAAACTTACCTTTAGCATCTGGCGCATCAGACTCCTTNAACTTACCCATACGTTTTTTAAAAGGGTTATTGCNTTGAGAATACATTATTTTTTCTTTTTACCTCCACCAAATTTACTTGGACCACCAGCTCTAGTGCATCTTACNCCCCAACCAGAAGCATAAGCACTAGGCCATACTTTAAATTTACGTTTTGCAGCGGCTTTACAAGCAGCTGATATTTTTTTTAACGCTGAGCTTTTTTTCATAGGCATTGNTGATATTACNCCGTCTATTTGTTTAGCTTGACNAGCATGTGCTTTNCTAGCTTTTTTTAATTTACNGGATATTGTTTTTAATTTTTGTTTACTCATAGTTTATTATTTTAGCATCTCCATCTACGTCTAGCTGCCTTACCTCTTTCACTTGTCCAACCTTTTGATCTAGCGCAGAAAGATTTTCTTCTTTTAGCATCTTTACTACCAGGTTTAACTTTTCCTGTTACAGCTGTTTGAAGCTTACTTCCAGGGTTTTTACGTCTATATTCTTTAACTCCTTTAGCTGTCATTCCAGCACCCTCTTTGACTGTTCTAAAGTTACGACCTTTACCTTTTGTAGTTTTTCTAGGCTCGTTACTCTTTTTTCTTTTAAATAATGGTGAACCGTCATTTCTACGCCTACCACAACTAGTTACTTTGTGTGGATGATCCATAGTAAACTGTTTTACAGGCGATGCCTCAAACATATTATTTTGTCTTTCTGATCCTGGCATAATTAAAAATCACTCATTAATAATTCATCTATTGCTTCCATTACTTCTTCTTTTGTTGCTACCATTTTAAATGATAAATCAGCTTGAAACCTAACAGCTTCTTCACCATCTTTAAATATTATAATAGTAGGTACAACTGCTATTTTATATTTTTTAGCATCATCTGTATGCTTAGCTATATCAATAAGTCCTTTTGTTTTGCAGTCTAAATCCATAAACCAAGTAACATTATTAGCCTCGTTCCAACCAGCATTAAAGTGTTTTGCTTCTATTTGTGCAAAAATAGTACTGCTAAACAACATTAATATAAATAATAGCTTTTTCATCTATTGTATAATTTATCTTCTATTTTTTCTAAAGACTTTTTTATTTCTTCAACATCTTTTTTTGTTTCCATAATTGTGTTACGTATCATTTGATCTTTCATATCAAACTCCATACGCGTAACGTCTGGTGGTAATGGCTCTGGTAATTCTTTTGCTTCTGCTATATCCGCTTGTAACGCAAACCACATACCAATAATTGTAGCCATACCAAAACCTATAGCTATTAACGTTTGTATACTAACTTTAAAGCTAGTGTTTTCATTTAATTCTTTTGCCATTTTAAAATATAGTGTAATTCATACCTATTTTGAAGTCATACCATTCACGGTTCCAGTATTTATTATACTTACCTTCTACAAAATAACCTAGCTGTTTACTTTGTTTTATACCGTATATTAAACCAAATGAGTAATCATACCATTGGCCATCAACATAATTATGATAACTAAACTCATTACCATCATCATAGTGCCAAGGCATTATACTTCCCCAAGCGTGCAACCAGTTTGTTTTAGTATATTTATAATAATCAAAACCCATAACTAATGAGTGCTGTATTATTTTTTTTAATTCGTTTCTTTTCTTTTGAGTATAATCTGATAATACTTGTGGTATAACAACTGCTTCCCATACCTCTGGACTTGTAGCAACTACTTCACCGCTTGGATTATAGTATTCGCTGCTATACACATCGACTTCGTAACCTTCTTGTAACGCTAAATAAGTATAATGTATATTACCATTATCAAGCATCCACTCATCTAAAGCATTATAACCGTACGGTTCAGCAAGCCTATGTGTTAATCCTACGTTCCAAGATAAATTTTTACTTTTACGATGTCTATATCTTTCTGATGCTTCAAAATATTTTATATCAGCAAAACCATCTTCTAAGTACTCTAGTTTTAAAGCAAAAAAGTTTACACATAATTCATTAGGACAACCATCATCAGAACTAAATCTAATAAAATGATGCTGATCCATGTAGTCTACACCTTCTTGTCTTTTGTAATCTATTTCAAACAAGTATTCAACTCCTCTAACTTTACCGACAGTGGCCGCATCACTGTAATTAGATTCCGTACCATCATAAAACGTTTGTGCTTTATTTTCGTAACCAAATCTTGCTATCTTACGTAAACCTATGGTAAAATTATAATCATAAGGAGTTGATATAGTCTGTGTAGATAAACCATTATCTACAGAAAATACATCAACATCAGAAAGTGACGTACCACCATTTACAGCGGCATAAAACGTAGAAAACTTTAAAAGCTTTTCAATGTCTTCTTTTCCAAATGTTTGCGAACAACATGTTTTAGGCGCAGAGCATGCCATTAAAACAGTTATTAATATTATTATTAGTCTTTTCACCATTGGTATATAGTCACTTATTTTTTTAAATCTTTACTTAAATTTAATTTTTTTAAATTTTCTTTTTTTNANTTTTGTTTCTTTATTTANTTGCTTGTTATTATTNTTTATACGCTCTNTTACTTCTTTTACTTCTTTATCTTCAATACCAAGCTCCCATTTACTCCAACCTAAACCAAGCGCAAGTCTTTGCCACCAAGCATTTTCACTGTTTAAAGCTGATCTTACGTTTTCAACTTTTCTATTTAATCTAGCCACAGGTATATTTGTTGCGCCTTCTATTAGATTACCATAAGCATCCCATATAGGATTATCAAGATCAAACGTATCCATTTCAGGTATTACTTTTTGATTAAAAGCCATTGTTTTTTCAAAGCTATCTAGTTTTCTAATTTTAATACCAACAGGTGGTGATATTTGTAATAGCTCATCACTTATAACACCTAGTTTTCTACCCCAACCTTTTTCATTTTGCTCACCGTATTTTATAACAGCGTTTTTTACAACAGATAATATTGCACCTGGAAGACCACTACCTCTTAATATACTGTCTATACTACCGTTTATTAATCTTTGTTTTTTAGTCTTAAAAAACTTTTCATTTCTTTTGTCTTCGTCTTCATCATCTTCAAACGACATAGCAAATAAAGCACTTTGTAAACTATAAAATATAAAGTTTTGTATAGCGCCATAATATATTATTTTAGATATATTAGACATATCACTTTGTACTTGCGTATCATATGGTGGTGATTTTCTTCTATTTATTAAATCTAAAGTAGATTTTTTTATTAACCTTGCGTATTGTGAAGTTACGTTTTGAAAAGCAAATATCATACGACCAAGTGCTGACCTTTGTAATTGAGATAACATATCAGGTCTAGCAGACTGCTGTGTAGATTCAGCTGTTTCTTGAAAATCTTCAAAAGCTTTTGTTTCAGCCTCTGATTTAGACAAGCCTTGTTTTATATAGGTATTAACTCTATTTCTATACATGCTAGAACCACCCAAGGCTATTGCAAAACTATCAGCCATTTGCGTAGGTAAAAAACCTTTGTTTAATATATAAGCTATAGCTGCTTTAACAGGGTTTTTAGCTTTTTTAACAGCAGCTGCTATTTCAGCNCCATTAACATCAAAACCAACACCAGCTCTTCTTTGTTTTAAATAATCTGAATTAAACAGCATAGAAAAATCAGACCAAAACTGTCCTTGATCAGCAAATCTAGCTGCCGCCTTAAATATGTTATTATCAGCAAAGTTTATAAAGTTAACAGTTGATAAAGTCTGTAACACAGCAGATCTAGCATTAAAGAACATGGTAGCACCTACTGATCCATTTAAATAATCTAAAAAAGCATTAACTTGTTTATTACCACCTTGTTTTCTGTTAGTACCTGTTTGAACTGCGTATAACATGTCTTCTAAAGCTTCAACAAAGTTATCGCCATAAGCAGCTCTAATCTTATTTGCATTATCACTAGTAAGTTTACCATTTACTAGTTTACCAAAAATCTGATCAGAATTTTCAATAAACTCTGTAAAAAACTTAGCTCTACCAACTCTACCTGTAGCATCAGCTAGATCTTGCTTTATACTACCAGCTAACCAATGTTCTCCAGGCTCTGTATATCCTTCATCCATTTTAGATATTAAACCTATAGTATCAGCAAACACTTTTAACTTGCCATCTAAATTAACAAGTTCAATTAGTTTATTAGTATCTGTCTTGCTAAGACCTGGTATTTCAAAACCAGATTTATTCCATAAATATACTCTAACAGCATCATCATACGTAAAATCACCATCAGGTGTATTTTTTGTTAGCTTTTTACGTATATCAGGCATTTGTTTTATTAATTTTTTATAATCATTAGCTATGGCCTGCTTAGCTATATTTAACTCTCTATAAGCTCTATTTAATGGTTTTACTAAAGCCTTTTCAAAAAAGTCTCTATGTTTATTACCTTGCTCGCCTTTACCTATAAAATTATATAATAAACCTATAAAATCTTCATGTGACGGTGGTATAAACATCCTAAATCTACCTTTACCTTCGCCACGTTTTCTAGCTTTAGCATCTGAAAAACGTTTTTTAGCTTCAATACCAGTTACGTCTTCTAATATTTTATTAAATTCACCGTCCATTGATTGACTAAACTTAATTTTAGCTTGTTGAACTTTTGACTTAACATCAAACTGGTCTAACATGTTTTTAACAGCTTGTACGTTTTGCAANGCATCATCAGCAAAATAAAAGTCATTATAACCNTCAGCAACTTTGTCAGCCATCCAAAGTGCTTTTGCTTCAGCTGTAGAGTTACCCAAACCTGTTATATTTTCTAAAGGTATATTTAAACCGTTAGCTTTTAAAAAGTCAAATATAGCTTTTTGCGCTTGTGGTGGTCTAGCTGTTAACACAAACATATTTTTAGGACCAAACTTACCTTGTAGCTTTATTGCTTTGTTAAATAATGGCGCCAACTTACCTTTAACAACTTTATTAAAATCAGAAAAGTCAAATGTATAACCTTGATCTAATAAATCTTCATATGTATTAGCATATTGTTCAGCATTTAAAGTACCAGTTTTACCATCTGGCGTTGTATATTTAACTAAAGACTTTGTTGTAGCTAATGTATCATCAAAATCTAAAACAGTAATACCTTTTGTTGGGTTGTTAGCAGATCTAGAAAACATTGCTGCTTTTCCAGATTTTTTACGCGCTATTATTTCAGCGGCTTTTTCTATAGAATTAAAAAACTCTTTAGCTAGTTTAGCATCTTTTTTAATATTAACATTAGAAGGTACAAAGTTGTCAGAGTTTAACTTTGGTCTTAGTCTATGATTTAAAACACCATTATCAGAAATTTGAAGACTAATATGAGCATCAATAAATTCTACTCCTTCTTTTAGTTTTAAAGTTTTTATTTGTTGGTTTTCAGATTTGTTTTGATTAAATATACTTACAGCAAGCTCTGCGTTTCTATAAGAATCACTATCAGTTTCCATTAAATGAACATTACCTTCTTCAAGTAAAAAACTTTGTGCATTGTTACCAGCATACTTATTGATAACATAGTCGTTCATTACATATTGCAAATTAACAGTAGTGTTAACTTGAAAAAGACTTTTAAAAGCTCTTAAAATTTCAGCTTGTTGAGGCTTTAAAGGACTGTTAAAATTTTCAATAATATCAACACCATTCATTTCCAAAAAGTTATTAATATCTTCTCTAACTTTTAAAACTTCATCAACAATAATATCATTAAATTGTTTTTTAGTTTTTGGATCTATAGTGTTATTATTAGTTGTAAATTTAAGTGTGTTACCTATAGCATTTAAAGTTCTACTAACCCACTGTGCGTCTCCTAGTTTTGATTCTAAACCAAATACAATATTAAGTATAGACACATACATATCTCCAGCACCGTCAACTAATTTACCTATTACAAGAGATGATTTAGCTATACGAGCGTCATCTTTTTCATTAACTATACCAAAGTTATCTGAAAGTCCTTTGTTTCTAGCTTCTACTACGTCATTAAAAAGTTTTTCTTTTAAANTTTTATCTTTTACATCAGCATACTTACTAGTTGTTTTCATGTTATAACCTAANCTAGCAAGTAGATCTTTGTCTTTTTTGNTCATTTCNTGACCTTTCTTAACNCCTTGTCCNGTTTCTATAAAAACACCTTTGTNNTTTACATATTTTTNAAAATCTTCTTTAGTTTGTATCTTNTCATTTTTTAACAATAATCTTAAATGAGCTACAATATTTCTATTTTTAACACTGTTTTNACCAGCTGTANGAGAAAACTTAANATTAGGATTTCTACCTATAGAAGCAGCTAAAGTTTGTATATCGTCAGTNTCTATAGTTTCACCTTTTAANTCTGCTATTTGCTGTCTTTTTTCTACAACTTCAGGTTGTTGTGCTACTTCAAGTGTAGCATCGTAAGTTAAAGCTCCTGATATATATTTAGCTAGTTGATCTTTTCTAGTACCACGTTTACCAGATCTTTGTTTAGTTACTGGATTAAAAGCTGGTATATCAAAAAAAGACAGTAAATTGCTCTTCAGTAGGATTTGCTTTTTCGTATAAATTAACAGCAGTTCCTTTATCTATGATGTTTAGAGCACTTTCTGGTAATAATCTATCATTGACAGCGTCTTCAACTTCTTTTTTTGATGTAAGTTTTNTAACAAANTTAGTAAAAACTCTTTGTTCNTCNNNNACNTTTCTTTCCATTTGCACTANATCNGCCGTAAACATAACATCCATTATAGCTTCTCTAAACTTNTTTAAATTACTAANNTACTGTTTAGTACCTAAAAAGTTTTTAACGTCTTTAAACAAATACAAATTAGCCTCATCTCTTAGTTTTCTTTGTATGTTTCTAGCAGGTGTACCAACTTCGTAAGCTCTTAATAAAGCTTTACGAGCTGAATCTAAAACTTTATTATATAAATTACTACCAGTTTCAATACCTATAGCTTTTCTAAACTTAGATTGTTGCTCTGCTTTTGGTTTTGCTTTTTCAGCTCTTTTTCTAGCCCTTGCAGTTGGTGATATATCTTCTGTTTCTAACGCTTCTAATGTAGGATCTACTTCTGCAGCAACTTGTACTTTAACTTCGCCTTCTTTTGTTCTATCATCTACATCTTTAGCTGTTTTCTCTTGCTCTTGCTTTTTGTATATTTTATTATAAACATCACCAGCTCTAAATTTTATTCTACCTTGTAAATAGCCAAACAAACTATCGTTTTGCTCAGGTTTAAAGTTTTTTATATCAGTTGTTAGTTGTGCTATAACATCATCAACAAAGTTTTGTGGTACAATATCTACTTTATATTGATTTCTGATTAAACCATTTAAATATCCTTCTTCTTTTATTTTTTTAATAATACTATCAACTTCTGCTTGATAATAAAAATTACCAGTACCTTTTTCTCTAAGGTTATTGCCATCTGAATCAACTTGACCAAGCTTATCAACTTTTTGTTTTATACTTGCTTTTTCAGCTGCTGTAATTGATTTTTTTCTACCAGTTTTTGCTTTTTTAACACCTTTACCAGCAGCTTGTTTTACAGCTTTTCTTTGTGTTATAGCACCAAGTATACCTTTTCTACCTAAATTTTTATTATAATCAATTAAAAAATCAAATACTTCTTGGCCGTTTTTAAAATCAACATTGTTAAAACCAAGGCCTAATCCTCTAATAGTAGTTCTAAGTGTATTAGCTAAACCTTTAGAAACGTCTTCAACAACATCTATTTTTTCTTTTTTAATTAAATCAGAAAACATTGTAAAGTACTCTTCAATATAGCTATCGTCGTTCATAACTATTAACCCGTCGCTATCTCTTTGAACTTTACCGTTTGCGTCTAGTTTTGCATAACCGTTTTTAGGATTAGATAATCTTTTTTCAATTGCTTTTTTTATATACTCGCCCTTACCTTCTGGCAAACTGTCTAAATACTGGTTGAAAGCAATTACAGAATCTCTTAAATATTTTGGATCATTAGCAAATCTATTACTAAGTGCGTAATGCAATAACTCATGACCTATTACATTTGTAGCGGAAGAAGCCGCAGCAACTTCTCTGTTTATAAATATCTTTTTTTGACCGTCTTCTGTTACATCAAAAAAACCATCAGCTTTATTAGCTATTTTATCTCCGTATTGTTTTTTTAGTTCATCAAATTTTTCTTGAGTATCTACATACTCATATTTTAAATCTTTTGATTTAAACCATAAACTTTTGTTTGCCTCATCAATTTCTTCGGCAGCTCTAATATATTTAGATAATTCTAACTCTACTGCAGAATCATAGTTTGAATCTGTTACTGCAAACAAATCACCAACAACATCAGCAGCTTCTTTAAAATCTTTTTTTGCCTGCTCTTTAGCTTTGTTAGAATATTTTCTACCTCCAGTTATAATATCTAAAGCGTCGTGTTGTTCTTGTATTTTTTCTAGCATTAGCTCTAACTGCTCAGGCTCTTCACGTTGCATTGTTTCAAATCTATCATATAATTGATCTTGTAGTTTTTGTTTTTTAGCTTTTATGTCGTCTACTACTTTTTGAAACTTTTCTTTTTTATCTTTAGGAGCATTTTCTAAATCTTGCTCTGCTTCTTCTTGATCTTTGCTTAGATCTGCTTGTTGAACCTTGTAGCTTTTTGGTGCTAAATATTCGTAAAATTTTGTTTTATTAGCTTTATTCATACCTAGCGATACAGTACCACTACCACCACCTAAAGCAAAACCAATCAAACCAGCGTGTATTGCTTGTCTAAAATGCTGCGCAGTTGATATTTCATCACCATAAATTTCTTCATCACTTTTGCTTTGTATAACAGAAGTAATAGCTTCTTGCATAAATTCAGAGCTACCTCCTTTAAAAGCAGTTTTAATAAAAGCTCCAACGCCGCCAATCATAACATCTTTCGCTCTATCCAAACCTTTTTTTCCACCACCTCTTGCAACTCCTGCTAATCTATTTAAATATCTACCACCAAAATATTCTCCTATAGCATCAGACCCACCATATATAAGTGCGTTGCTTAATATTTTTTCAGCAGTTTGATCTGGTCTTTCAAATAAATCTGTATTTANTTTTTCNGCNAAAGCACCACCACCTAACATNGCGTATCCACCTGGCATNCTACTAGCAACAACAGAAGGAGCTGCTCCAGCTGTTTCGTACACAAAAGCTTCTGCGGCTTTAGTATATTCTCCTTTTTGATATAAATCAATATAATCTAACTGCTGCCCTGTTTCTTTATCTTTATATTTAATTGTAGCCTTATCTAAGACGTTAGACAAACCTTTTAACTCTATAATATTATATGGATTTGCTTCATCATACTCATCCGCCGAAACACCTGCGCTTCTAGCCGCTATTCTTTTAGCTATATAAGGAGCCACACCAGTACCTGGAATACCACCAACTTCTGAAAATTCCATTTCAGCAATTGTTTCAGCACCCTCAAGCATTATATCAGCAGTACTAAACAATCCCGATCCTAATTTTGCTAAAGCTGATAAAGCTTTTCCAGCTGTAGGTTGAGTTTCTTGAAATACATTCAAAAACAATCCAACAGGAGACGTGTCTATATCTTTAACAACATTATTTGACTCCTCTACTTCAGTCAATCCTTTCTGCTTCATAGTATTCAGGTATGAATCAAAATCCATATTATACTTGACAGCAGCCTCTTGCAGTTGCTCGTTAGAATATNTTACACCGTTTAATTCAAACATATTATTTATTTGGGTTTAAAGGATCTTCTTTTGTAAAATTAACACCAGGAGCATTATTCCAGCCTTCATATTTAGCAAAATCTTCTAGGCTCATAGGTCCTAAATTTTTATCTAATATAGGCACACCATTTTTTATACTATCTACTACATAATATTTACCATCTTTAAATGTAACTCCAACGCCAGTTGGTGATTTTTCATAACTAGGAAAAGGATTATCTTTCAATTTAGCAACTTTGTTTATATAAGGTACAAAATTATCATTGTAAGTTTGCATATTAAATTGTGAGCCACCTATAACCACACTTCCACGTTTTGTTTGCGGTCTTCTTTTAGCATTAAAACTTTGTAAACCTTGTTCATGCATTGACTGATTTACATCTGTAGAATATTCAGCTAATAAATTAGTTAAATCTTTAGAATTTTTTTTATCCCAAAACCAACTGTTATCACCTTTTTTGTAAGAAGTTCCAGTTAAACTACCATCGTAATACTTATCAGCTAACATACCGTTAGTAAACATAGCTTCAAAAGTTAATTTACCTGCTTTTTTACCATTTGGTAGTATATAATCATCATCAAAGCCAAAATCAGATCTTGTAGCTGCCCAAACACCATCGTAACCTGTTCCTTTTAAAACAGCAGATGTAGCATTTTTCTCAATATCTCTATTAAACTCTAAGCCTTTTTGTCCGTTTAACTTAGAATTAAATGAAGATTTCATAACATGTGTCATGTATATGTTATTGTCAACATTCCATTTACCTACCACATCGTTATATTTATTATATTCACCGTCAATTGTAAAACCTATATCACCATTTTCTTCTATGCTAAATTCACCTTTATTAGTGTATAAGTAAGCATATTTACCATCTCCAACTTCAGGTATATCAATTATTTGCCCTTTTTCATAAGTATCTAAATAACTTTTTTTATCGTTTAAATACAAATCTAATTGGGTGTTTAAATTTGAAAATCTAAACTTAATCTCCTCTATTTGCTCTTTACAGCCCCTGTCTTTTGTTCTAGTATAACAATCAACAGCTTTAGCATATTCATCTTTGTTTTTATTTAAAAACTCTGTTATAGCTTGTTTATTATAACCATCTTCTATTTTACGCATATTTTGAGGATTTTTTAAATCATCTAAATAAGCTTCTCTTATAGCATCTCTTTTTTCTTGTTCTTGTATACCTTTTACAATAGCACTTGTAAAATTTTCTGCAAAAGCTACACTACCAGCCATGTCTGCAGCCGCGGCTGATTGAGCGACATCTCTTTGTCCTTTTATTAAAGCTTGATTTGGAGCGTAAGATACACCTCTTTTTGCTGTACCAGCTACATTTCCACTAACTGCCATATTATTTTTTTTTAATTTTTATTTTTAATTTATATAATAGCCCCTATACCAGCGCTAAGAACTGTTCCAGCTAAACTACCTATACCACCATATAAAGCAGCATCACCAGCTGCTACAGCTGCATTTGCAGCCGCTAAATCTTGTTGCGCCATACCAAATAAAGTACCTGTTTTTTGATATTCTAAACCTCTAGCAGTTTCAGCACCTGCTAATCTCATTGCTTCCGCCTGTGCTTCACCACCTCTTTCTGCAAACTGTATTCTACTAGCTTCTCTAGCTTTTAATGCTTGGTTTCTAGACTCTTGTAATCCAATAGTACCAGCTGCTTTTTGAGATTGTACTAAAGCTTGATTTGATAATGCTTGTGCTAAACCAGCTATACCGCTAGCACCAGCAGCGCCTCTAAGATTAGACATTATATTAGCTTGTTGTTGTTCAAACATGCTTCTTTCAAATTCTGCTTGCTGTTGGTTTACGGTAAGATCTTCATAAGTATTTTCCATGTTTAAATACTTGTTTCTAACATCGGCATATATGTTTCTAGTATCTAAATCCATGTATTGCGCTCTCATTATATCGTATTCTTCTTGTGCTGCTATTTGAGCATCTCTTCTTGCACCTCTACCCATTAAACCACCTATTATACCACCAAGACCACTCGCTATTCCTGCCATACCTTGTGGTGATTTTAAACCACTTGCTAATCTAGAGCCAAATCCACTACCACTCATTTTAGCACCTAATCTTTCAAAAAAACCTGGAAATTTAGTATTAGAACCACCGTAAGCAGGTGTTGGACCTGGTAATTGAAGTTTTTCTGTGAGTGCAGAATCACCATACCTAGGCATTTTTAACATATCTGGGGCTTTATCTACTATATCTACTGTTGGATATTGAGGTGCAACACGAAGCTCATCAGTATTAAACTGAGATAAATCAAATCCACCAGTAAAAGCAGTACCTACGCTACCTGTACTTATATTTCCTAAATTAGCATCAAATGGTTGTAAGATAGCATCAACACCCATGGCTTGTTGTCCAAAGTCTTGTCTTGACGATGCTGGTCCAACTATTTGTCCAGCTTCGTTAAATAAAAACCCTCCGTATTCGTACATATTATATTCTTTTATTTATTTATTATCACAGTTTTCACTGTTTTTTTACTTTATGAGTGGTATGTTAAAAATTTATCAACATCTAGTGTTAATGTTAAATTACTATCACCTACTTTTCTAATATTTAAATCTCCGGTTATAGTAAAAGTACTACCAGCACCAGGAAATGTTAAAGTTTGACCACTTTCTAATGCTTGAGCTGCACTAACAGTAAGATTTGTACCGCTTATATTTGTAATATATGGATCTATTACTAAAGGATCTATCCCTATACCACTAACGCTACTATTACTAAAAGTTAATGTTTCGTTGTCAGCAAAAGTTTGCTCAGTAGTTAATGTTATAGATTTTTCAGCTTCATCAATTGCTAATATAGTAGGATTACCACTTAAAGTACCAACACTCATAGCTCTTAATGTTTGGCCAACGCTTAAACCGTCAACACTATCTAAAACAGTTGTTACATTTGTTAGTGTATATTTAGTTAATTGAGAAGTACTAGATGGCATGTTAACAGTTACTGTAGTTTCATCAGCTATACCTAAAGCGGATGTAACAGCTATTGTAGTACTTGGATTATTAGTAGTGTCTGCTGTTGTAGTTGTTGTAACTTCACCAAGAGTTAAAGATAAATTACTAACATCAACATCCCAACCTGTTAGTCTTCTTATTTGATCACGTCCATAAGCACCTATTTTTATAGTGTCTCCACCTAAAGCTAAAGGTTGTTGATTGTTAAATATAATGTTACCAGTGTTAAAAATTATACCTTTAGATAAAACCGGTGTGTAGTCAGAGGTATCTATTGCTGGTTTGTATACTTGTACTATATCTCTTTCTTCTTTTGTGTTTGCATTTATTGTTATTTTTTCTGTATAATCAGCTATTACACTATTTGCAACTGTATTTGTACCTGACAACAAATGCATGCCTGGTTCTAAATTATCAACACTATCAGCATACCACCTATAATTTACTCTATTACTAAAACTTAAAGTTACACCACTACTTATACTAACATTTTGCGAGGCTCTAAACTGGTTGGTTGTTCCATCGGTTATATTAAGAACTGTAACAACATCATCAGCGCTTATACCCGTTCCAGTTACTCTATCTCCAACTTTCATTTTAGTAGCTACTAATGATGTCATTGTTACTAAATCGGTGCTACTCATTGTTGCGTTTGTAGTGTCTGTATTAGTCACTGTTGGGTAAATATTTTCTCCTTCAATATCAACAGGATTAGTTGCTAGCTCTACGTTTTTATATGCTAAAAGATCTTCTTTTACAGGCTGTCTATCAACAGTTATAGCGTTTGAAGTTAAAGTTCCTGTTATAGAAAAAGATTGTTTATTGTTTTTTATATCACCTCTATCAAAAGAAGAAACATCAGAAGTTGTTGAGTTTAAAGTTACAGCATTATTTCCAGAAAAAGGAGATATAGTAGAATTAACAGCTAGTATTTGATAAACAACTTTTTTTAACAAAGGAGAACTAGATCCTTTAGTTCTATTAATATCTATATTGCCAAGAACATCTTTTTTTATACTACTATTAATGTGTTTTGTTTTACCTTTTGTAAATAAAGAAAAGTCGTATTGATCATCATCAAAAACTTGCGGAAAAACAATTGATGTTAAATATCCTTGCGGACTTACTATTTCATCCTCTAATTTAGCGTAGGTAGATGTAAAAGTATTTGTATGAAAGTTATAATAATTACTATCTTCGTTTTTAACTTCTAAATAAAATTGTGAACCAACGTCACCTGTTATAAGAATACTATTTAATCCCCCAGTACCTGATACATCAGCATAATATATTGATAAATCGTCTATATTTTTAGAAATAATCATATCTTTTATTATAAACTCATTTTTAGGCTCTGGTGGTTTAATAAATATTTCTTCAACTACCGTTTCAACGCTTGAGCTTGCAGGATCTCTTTCATATGGATTGTAGTATTTATTAGTAGAAACTTGTTTAACTTGTGTTGTTTCATTATTAACTTCGTTAGCATAAACTAAAACAGAGTGAGATGTTGAAACATGAAAAGCACCTTCCATAGGTCCTCTACCAGGATGTATATGATATCTCGCGCCGGCTGGATATTCTTCGCCAGAAGGATATAATAATTGACCTTGTCTAGCCACTAAGTTTTCAGTGCTTGATGCTATTCTCCTTTGCACTGGTTGTGGCGTAGCGCTATAACTAGTGCTCTCAGTAACATTAGTTGTTACAGGTGTTGGTTGAGAAGTTGTTACAGTTCTAGATCCACTAGAAGAACTAGAAGAACTAGAAGAACCACCATATCCGTATCCATTTGACATAATTATTTTTTTATTTATTTACTACTTTCAGAGATTTCAGAACCAATACTAAATAATTCTGCTTTTTTTGTTGAGTTGTTAACAAAGCTTACACTTGAATAATAGCCTAGCAAGCTAGATGTATTTATTGTTTTATTTTTTACAAAAGAAATAAAAGAAAACTCTGGCGGAGGTGATGCTATAGTATCATCATACTGTACAGTTATAGTGTTTTCATCTATTAATATAATATTACCTAAAAGCTTAGTAGATGATAACGGGGCCGTATCAAAACTACTAGTGCTACCACCTGCGGGTGGTACAGAATAATAAACAATATCTCCAACTTGAGCTGAAACATTTACACTACTAAAATTTAACTGTATATTAAGTAACGCCATTTTATTTATTTTTTATTTTTATTGAAAACACGGTGAAATCAGTATTACAACAGGATTTCCATTAGAATCTAAAGTTCCACAAGGTGGCAGAGCAGAATTAGCACAATCGCTACATTCAAAACAACCATTATTTGGGTCATTAACCCAAGTTTGTGTAGAAGGGAAGTTACAACTACCATCGTCGCAAGTTGCGTTTAAATCATAGTTACACGCTGCAGGATCAGTACAACCAAATACAGCGTGTGGACTATCACTACAAGGAAGATCTGCTATTTCAAACACGCCACCGTCATCAACATGAGCAGTATAAACACCGTCTATATAATGATACTGTGTAACTTGTATTTTATACTTCATTTTATTACCAGCAAAATTGTAAACTCTAAGTTCAGGATTATTAGTAAGAGAATTAGTACCATATGAATTAGGAGAACCAGTACCTAATACAGCTGGAGGAAAAGGTGTAGAGTTTTGATTACCATCATAAGTTCTTCTTCCCATAGCGTTATCATAACTACTCCAATCAGCCGCGTGAGGTATGGTGTTAGAACCATTATAAGTTACCATTAAACCTGTTGATATAAAGTTTAAGTTTGTAGGCGTATTATTTAAACTATTATCATCTGCTTTTAATAATGTAATTTCAATACGTTCAGATCCAGAACCTTGATTACCACCAAAAGCTTGTCCCATACCCCAACCGTAAGTACCGCCTTGACCATCAGAATCTCCAACTTGAGGACCATTCCACATAGCCATTATAGCTGTATCCATCATTGCTGCAGTAGTTAAAGGCCATATAGCGCCAAGAACATAATGTCTTAATTTTTTATTATAATTAGGTGTGCCTGCTATCATACTACTAGTATAATATGGATTACCAATAATATTATAGAAAACAGGTCCAACTTGACCATAGCTTGAGTCAGAATTACCCATCAATGTATTAAAAGAATATATACAAGGCCAATTATCATCCCAAGTAGCAGATGTTGTTCCATTAGTTGCGTTTGCATTATAGTTTTCTGCATTTGGATCCATACAACCACTAACAACAGTTATGTAACTACAAGAACCATCATCTACAGTAGCTAAAGGATTATAGTTAGCAGCAGAAACATCTGTACATCCAAGTACATCATATATACATGATCCATCGTTAACTAACGTTGTATTTGAAGTAACATTACCATAAAAATTATTTGCTGCTGGATCATTACACGCGTAAACAGTGTAATTACAACAACCATTACCTTGTGGTTGACTAGTTGAACCATTACCACATTCTATAGTGCAAGGTGCGTTAACTAAAATATTTCCATTAAGCTTACAGCTTTGAGTAGGACTATTAGTTTGACTTCCATAAGCATTGTGACCAGATAAATTACCATTAGCGGCTGTGTCCATACATCCAGCGCATGTTGAATATTCACAAGAACCATCATCAGAAGTAGCTGTAGAATCGTAATTACACGCTAAAGTGTCCATGCAACCTAAAACATAAACTGGATTAACAGTTACAGTTATTGTATTTGTTTGATATTGACAAACGCCGTCACTTGGAGAACCCATACCTGTAGCTGTTATAATATAATCACCTTGCGGTAAATTAGAAAAAAGAGTAGAGCTAGGATCATTAACCCCACCTAAATTACTATTAGAAGTTTGCGTAAAACTAGAATTACCAGCAGAATCAGTTATAGTATATGTGTATGGTAAGTAAGGCGCTGCAGCATTAAACGTTACGGCTATTTGACCATTACTAAGATTAGCTTGTGTTGTTGGCAGCATAGAAGTGGTTACCGGTATACCGCTATAATTAGCAAAGCCTATACTAGAACCACTTTGACCAGTACTAAGGCCTCCAGTTGATAAATTAGGTGTAACAGTAAAGTCACACGTTACACAAGAACCATCATTGTATAAAGCTGTTGGATCAAAATTTGTTGAGTTTGGAGTAGTACATCCGCCACCTAAACAAGAACCATCGTCTATAACGCCAGCGCCGGCACCAACAGCTGAATAACCTACAGATTGTGGTGGTAAAATACCTGTGAAAGTGCTGTTAAAGAAATTAGATGCTAATGGTTCTGTACAACCAGACCAATAACAACTTCCGTCATCAGTATTAACTAAACTATTAAAATTATCAGCTGTAGACTGCGTACAACCTAAAGATACTGCAACACATGAGCCATCATCATAATTAGCATTTGCGTTATAGTTAGACGCTAAAGGATCAGTACAACCTAATTCAGTAGGAATACAAGAGCCATCGTCTACAATACCAACTCCATTGTTATAAGTATACGCCTCAGCTGGGAAATTAGTTGGGTTAGTCATTGTATTAACAGTGACAGAAGTTCCAACAAGTGTAGATCCAGACAATGCCGTGCCAGGAACAAATGAAAAAGTACTATTATCAGTACATCCAGTCCATAAACACGAATTATCGTCTACGTTAGCTGCTGAATTAAAGTTAAGTGCTGATGCGAAAGTACAACCATCAATAGGGTAAATACAACTTCCATCGTCATTAATCGCAGAAGCATCGTAGTTAATAGCTGTTGAATCAGTACACCCAAGCAGTGGTACTGGTGTAGGCGCGGAACCTATTATTCCAAGTCCTTGTATTGCAAAGCTAGCTTGATCCCAAGAAGACTCGCCTTCTTGATCAATCAATATATTGTCTCCTACTAATTGTACGTTTTTACCTTTTATATAATTAAACCATTTACCTTCTTTTTCAATAAACTCATCTACATTACCAGATTCTTTATCTGTAACTACAGCGTCTACATACCAACCATCTCTATCTGATAAATTATAATATTGATCATCTTGAAGATTAGTAACCACTCTTGATTTACTACCTTCATAATTTACAGTATTAAAAGATTTAATACTACCAGGCGCGTCATTTAAAATAGTTGTAATCCTAGTCCAATCTTCAGAAGAGTGAGAACCATAAAAAGTATTTCTATCTACACTTTCAACGTGGTGTTGCCATAATCCTCCGTTTTTAAATGTGTAATATTCGTTTGCACAGCTAACAGCACTTTCAGGTATAAACGATTTAAAACTTACCCAACCTTTTACGTTTTCTTTAAATGTTACTGTTTTTGGATTATTATCTTCACTGTTATCAAGTGTTATATTATATTCATCTTTTTTATCATCATAACTTCCTATTAATTTATTAGAAAATTTTAAATTATCTCTAAACCAGTTTTTCATACCATGATCAGATATAGGTGTTAAACCGTCCATAGATAATCGCATTACCTTACCTCTTACTTTGTCAGTAAAATAAGCCCTGTAAGCTTCTGAAGCAAAAGACTCTGGATTTTTAGATATACCATATTCACCAACAAAAGGTATAGTTTGACCTAAAACTCTTTCATTAGCTGTTAACTGCGGATTACCGTCAGCATTAAACACCGCGTCTTTGTTTGCTAGTATTTTTAAAACTTTATCTTCACATAAAGTTACTAAATCACTATCTCTTGAGTGTAGCTTCTGTATACTACCATATATAGGATTTATATCTTTAGTTATTTTTTCAGCAGCTATGAATTGATTTAAATTATTAACTCCAGATATAGAGTTATACAAACCAGAATAAATTAAACCATATTTTCTTTGCTCTTCTTCGTATTTTTCTTCTGTTGTTGAAGATGCTTTAGCACCTTTATCTATAATAACTTGATTAAAATCATCTCGTATTCTATTTGATTCAACGCCGTTTCCAAAAGAATAACAGTTGAAAAAAGATAAGTTTACAGGTTGATCATAAACAACAGGCTCTATATATAATTTATAAGAAGAAGCTAGTGGACCAGCAACAGGATTGTGTAAAGATACTAGTCTAGATCTAACGGTACTTCCGTCAGGTCTGTGGAACTCTAGTATTGCTTGGTTATTATCTTCAGTAACAAGATTATTAACCTCTAATATGTTGTTATCCCAACTAACAACTACTGTTTCTGGTTCAACAGGATTATAATTAGGAAAAGCAGAGTTTGAAGAAGTTACTACACTACCTATAGGTGCAAATGAATAATTATTTTCATTATCAATATACATTGGAAAAGTACCGTCAACCTCGTGGTATATATCTAAACCGACGTCTTGCTTAGGTTCTGTCTCCCATACCGCAGGATAAGGAGACACTGTTTGTTCATCTATAGTAGCAAAATTTGGTTCTACAAATCTTAATAAACCAGCTGTTTGGTTTTGAGGAGCACCAGCGGTACCCATAGCTGTAACAGTGTTTAAAAAACCATTTACGGTAGTATCAAGCATAGGGTTTTTATTTACTCTAACTCTATAAGTAACTCTTTTATTTTCTTTACTACCAAACCTACCCATTCTTTGTAGCATTTCTCCTACATCGCTTTCTAGTATACCAACATCGCCAACATTAGGAATAAGTGTTAAAGGATTTGTGGCGTTAGCATTGTCAATCATGAGCTCCCACCTATCGTCTAAATACTTTGTGTCAAAAGCGTTTAAAGTATAAGATATTTCAGTGCTAATTATTTCATATATTTCTTCACTACCTTCAAACTTAAACTTTTGACCAGGACGCGTTAAGTTTAAATGTATATCTTTTTGATCTTCATGAGCGTCGTTATTGCTAGATCCAACTCTAAATGTATTTATTATAGTGTTAGCGCTAGTCCAGTCCCAAAGCTCTCTATAGAAAGCACCCGCGTTTGTAGCTGTTATGCTACCACCAGGCCCATAAATAGGAAACCCAGTCGAGTCATCGAAAGCATTTTCTAAATCTGTAAGCTCTTCAAGATATTCTTCTGACTGACCTCGTCTCCAACTACCATCATTTCCAGGATGGTTATCAGGACTTGATAAAGATGCAAACACAGGTCCAAAAGATATATCTATAAAATGATTACCAGCAGAATCTGTATAAACACCTTGCCTATGACCCGGCGTACGAGTTTCAAAAGGACAACTAGAACTTGTTACCTTATAACCATTAGGTAGAAAACCTTTTTTACCGTTGTCTTTAGGTTTTTTCCACATTCCTTGTTGTTGTAAAAAAGTTTTACTATAACCTGGTTTGTATTCTCCAGCGTAATAAGCAGAGTCAATAAACCAAAATCCATTACCAGCATTTACATTACCTAGCAAATAATTCCAACCAGTACCTGATCCTGAATTTGTATTAAGATTTTGAGTGCTAGTTAAACCAGTGTTATTTATAGGAAATTGAGAGTTAGCGTGATTATCACTTATAAGGTAAAAAGACATAGATCCAGTTGTTGTATATTCTAAATCTGTTGACAAAAGAGAATCATCTAAAATATAAGAGTTTAACAAAGGATTTCTAGCTATTTTAGCAAAAAACCTACCGTCAAATTCTGGTCTATTTTCAATTTCTTGTCTAAAAAATTGAGTTAGAAAATCAACGTTTGCGTTTACATAATCTTCTTCTATAGGTCTATCTAAAAACACTTCATAGTAAACATGTGGAGTTATAGTTGTTGCACCAGTAGTTGAAGAAGTACTAGTAACTCCACCACCACCTTTAACTATATCTGTTATGTTGTATATTTCTGTTCGCTGCGCGTTATTAGGATCTTCGAATCTAACTGACATAGGTCTTTCAAACTCATCAAGAGGAGTAAAGTCTGTGTTAAAAGTATCAATATTAATTCTAAATTCATCAGCTTCAAAAAGAGGTTCTTGTATAAATATATTACCACCCGAAGGCCCTATTTTAGGAATAGATGAACCTAGCCTTATTGTTTTAGTTTTTATAAAAGTTGGGGCTTCATTAGCTATTGCTAGTATTTTATATTTATTATCATCTATAACAACGTCGTCTTGATCAGTACCTTTTTTTAATATTAAAAAAGTTTCTTCATCAACTTTGTTTCTATCAGAAGAAGGAAAAGCTATCCACACGTTACCATCCGCGGCGTCGTAAATTCTATCCATTGCTAAGTTAAAGTACTCGTTAGAAGTTTCTTTTACAAATACTTTGTAATGTGTAGCCCAGTCTGGCGGAGTTATATCTGGAGTAAACTCAATTTGATTTTGAGTGTGTGAGTTTTGTATTTGTATTTCTACATCAGCGTTTTTATGAGTAAACACAGGTGTTTGTCTACCGTATTGATCCAAATAAGATATGCCAAAAGAGTAATTTCTAAGAGATTTTAAAGATTTAAAATTAGTTTTAAAATCAAAATCATTTCTATCTTTTAAAACAGCATTTACAATAGGATTTTCTAAGTTGTAATTTTGAAGATAATTACCGTAAACTATTCTACTACCTATAACTTCTTGTGCTAAAGCTGTTCTAGGAACAACATCCCACGATCTTAGCAATTGATTTTCTGGTAATGTAGTAGTAACCATATTTGGTTTTATTTCATAACCATGGGATATATTTATCTCATTTAAAATATCAGTATTATGAAAATCTTCTGTTACTACAGTATCTATAACGTATACAATCGGAGAGTTAGACTCTTTGTATAATAAATCTACAGCAACAACATCTTTAGGTAAGTTATAAGCATAATTTTTTAAAACTATTTTAGTTAAAGTATTTTCCATACCAAGATTATACGCTTCTTTAACTTGATACACAAACTCTCCTGGTTCAAAAATTACATTGGTAAAAGGTGCAAACGTAGAGTATTCCCCGTCAATGTATTTATATCTATAAGAAAATCTAGGAAATTTATTTTTAAATTTTTTTCCTTTGTTTTCTACTTCAACAGCCCAGTCATAAATATCTAATACTCCAAAAACAGTTGGTGGTATAGAAATTATTGTTACTTGTACAAGTATATAAGAACCAGAAGAAACAAAAGAATAACTTGTATTATTTGGTAAAACTTGTTCAACCTCTACAGATATCAAAGGTTGATCTTGTGGACTTTGAGCAGTGTTAATACTATTTAAAAGTAATACATCACCAACGCTTATAGGTATATTACCATAAGATCCTATAGAGTTTTCATCTAAATTTAATATAAGTTGAAGTGTATTACCAGGTTCATAAGGAATATTACTAGCACCACCAACACTTATACCTTCTGAAAATTCATTATCTGTTATTGTTTGTCCAAAAGCAAATTCATCTCGCGTAAAAGTTTCAACAGTTAAAACGTGTTTAGGAGCTTTTTTTAATACAGTTAAATGCTTTTCTTCAAATAAAGGCAAAAGATTTATAGGTGTATTTGAGTTTAAATAATCAAATTGAGAGCTATTAACTAATCTAGTTTGTAAAGAACCATCTTGTAATGTTCCTAATTTACCACTAGTAATATTTAATTTTTTAGGTTCATTAAAACCATCGGTCCAAAATAACATATCATCTATGATATTTATAGATGTTATAGTTATTGGATTACCATCATTATCTCTAGGAAATTTTAAAACACTTTCAACAGGGCTTATTTGTACAACATAATTAAAACTTGAATTTACAGCATTTAAAATGTTACTAAAACCACTATTTAAAGTTATTGTATTTGTAGTTTGATCTATGTTTGTTATGAATAAGTTTATGTAATAAGATGAGCCAAGTGAATTTATTGGTGCAGTTGAAATAGTTGAAGGGTAATTAGGTCCTACACCTAGTGGAAGTTGTGGTGTTAATCCTGCTACACTACCTGGAGCTGGAATTAAATCTGGCGTGCTTACAATGAAAGAAACATAATCTCCAACGTTAATTCCACTATAATCTAAAGGTAAGTTATTAATACCTTGTGTTGCATTTAAATAAATCAAACCGTTTACAGGATCAAATGATGCATTAGATAGATTAAAACTATTAATTATACTAGTATTAGGTATTGAATAATCAACAAAAACAGGATTTATTTCGTTGTTTTTATATTCTAATATTAAATTTCTACCAGGCTCGTTAACAAACCAGTATAAAGCGTCATTTTTTTCGTCAGATATACTAGCAACACAAACAGCGTTAGGATCTAGCTGTATTGAAATAGGTATAGCGGCATTAGAATCTACCCATCTTACAAGCTTATTACCTAACAAATTTTGAACAGTACCAACATCAGAATCATCTGAAGTTGAAACTTGTACGTTAACAGCATCTCTATATTCACCTTTGGGAACAAGTCTTTCATCAACATCCTTGTTCATTTTACCACCGGTAAACTGATTTTTAATTTCTGGCATGAACTAGTGTTTTATTTGTTTAGATTTACCTCTAAGCACTTGAGTTAATTCTTCTAGTTTTAAATTTGATAATCTTAATTTAGCAGTTCTAATAGCTGCGAATCTTTCTTTTTTATATCTTCTTATAATATTTTCACTTATATTAGCTTTTGTAGATAATATAGCATACATTATAGATTTATACATTGCTTCTTCAGCAAACTTATGNACAACCATTTCATCGTCAGTACCAAGNCTATCNCTTATATAATCTAATATCACAGTTTTACCAGAAATATTAGAGCTAAAATGTATCAAACCTCTAACGTCGTCAATATAAAAACTACCATTTGTTTGCGCGTGCTGAGGATCTAAGCCATATCTTTCTCCTTCGTTAGGCCAAAAAATATCGTCTTCATAATCATCATAATTATTGTTTTCTGATGGCGTATGTGATTTGTACCTTGCCCATGTTTCAGATTCTGAAGTTTGAGATGTAAAAGTTATTACTCTATTAAAAGCGTTGAATGTACCGTCAGTAGCTGGATTAGAAACATAAATACGTGTACCAACATCTCCAACTGGTGTTGTCGTAGGATCTGAAGTAATACCTGTTACAACAGTGCCAACTGGAAAAAACTCATGAGAAACTAAATCGCCAATAGAAATATCTGTTTGAGCTGTTTCAAAATCTATAAACGCGTTGTTATTTGTTATCTCTCCATTTTCNTTTACAATTTGAGAAATTGNTTCNTTTAACAAAGATCCNTCNTTNCTAGTNAATANATANGTAGCGCTGGTAACATTAGTTCCTGTGCTGCNTTGAAAAGTTAAATCTAAAGCAGTGTCTANNGTTAAAACTGTTTTNTNANCTGAAACTCCTACNGCNTTAACTTTTGTACCANNTACAATACCAACACCACTTACACTCATACCAACTAAAATATTACTATACTTAACNTCAAGNAACATTTGATCATTACCACCGCTAATTGTACCAGTTGCTACTATTCTAAAATTACCATCAGAATCTTGAATTGGATTTGAAGAGGGATTTGATGTTTTACTTACAGGATATAAAAGTTTTTTTATTCCAGATGAATCTACGCAACTTATTTTAGTATAGTTTACATAGTCTTGTGGAAGTATCATTTGAAGAGAAGCTGGAACTGTTATTTCCTGCGCCTTGTGAGACTTAAGAACATCAAAAGATAATTCTGCTAAAGCTCTTTGTGCGTGAAAAGCAACGTCAAATCTTTTAGCTTTAGATATTATTTTGTCCTCGCCAACATATGAAACTATAAATTGATTTATTATATTTTCTAAAGAAGTAAATTGATAACTACCAAGATTACCTTCATTGTAATAATTTTGAGCCGTTGTATTTAATAATCCCATTTATTTATTGTTTTTCTTGTTGAACTTGAGATGATTCTAAAACTTGACCAACACGTATAACATCATCTTTTCTCATGGTTATACCAGCATATTTTAATATTTTATAAACTAATTCATGCTCTTCAGAAGGATGTAATTCAAAATTAGTTGTTTTATTAGGGTCTGGATCATGTAAAGCCTTACCACCAACAACAAAATAACCCCAACTTGGCCTTGAAGGTTTTTTAACATAAGTATAACTTATGTCGTTAGTAGGAGGTGTTACAGCTATAGTATTTGCGCTTAATCTAACATATACTCTTCTATCATTTGTTGGTATTGTAAGCGCTGATTTTTTCATATATAGTAACTCGTTTTGCTGTACTTCTTCAACTTCATTACCATTATTTATTACAGTTCCTAATCTATACAAGTTACTCGGTAAGGTTAAGCTAACTCCTGTAGATTCAAAAAATGCTATTTTTTCGTTTAAATTATGTATTATATCACTGTACTCTTCAGCATTACTACGTACTCTTATAAATTGATTTAAATCGTAAAAGTATTGTTCAAATATTTCTTTTTGAGCTTGATCAGAATAATTATTAAAATCTTGAGGTGTTATATAACCTCGTTGCTCTTTGTTAGCTAGTGATAATACTTTTTGATATACAGCGTCTATATTTATCATAATTTTTTTTTAATTATTATAAGGAAATAATCTATTTAAATTTTCTTGTCTTTTGTCACAACCACAATCTTTACCTGTTGCTTTAGCAACTTTATCTACAACTTTTTTTATTCCAGTTGCTTTTGTTATTTTAGCTATTGTATCTCCTAGGCCTTTAGATTTTTTCTTTTCCATATAATATAATTTGTAGTTTGTAATCGCCCCGTAGGGCGACTACTCCTACAGTTAGATTAATTTAATCTTTTTTCTATATTTGCATATATTTCCATACCTTCATCAGTTTTAAACCAATGCGCTAAAGCAGTGTATGGATGCTCGTCAAAAGGAACTGTCATTATAGGTCTATTATTTGATCCCCATAAAAAGTTTCTTTGATCATTAGATAACTTAATAATACCAAGCTCAACAGCTTTAATACCAAAGTTTCTAAGTTGAACATTGTCATCAGCGGCTAATTCTAAGAATAAAGCAGGGTTGTTACGAGCAAATAGTAATAAATCTCTTTTAAGTTCTTTAGAACTCATCTCTGATACTTCAGAACCTTTTTCTACACGCATAATAGCTTCTGCTAAATCAATATCTATTTCTCTAGCCATTAATATAGCGTCTGCTTCCATTTCTAATATTTCTATTTCATCCGCGGCGTTTTGAACTGGTTTCCACTCGTAAAACACTTTGTCTTTATGCGGGTGATACAAAGATAAAAGTTTTTGCAATACTGTTTTATTTTTTGGAACAAACAAAGCTCCATTTCTAAAAATAATATGAGAAAGTCTTTGATCACCTATCATTTCATCTACAAATGGTGTTTTTTGATTTTCACAATATTTTAATTCTCTTTCATATTGTTTTCCTTCATCAAACCAATATATACCAGCAGATTTAAGCATATATGATAATGGTTTTTTATTACCTTTTAAATAATAAACCCTATCTTTTACTTCCCAAGTTGGTTTTTTAGGTTCAACTTTTTTAGGTTTTGGTGTTTCAACAACTGGTGTTTCAACAACCACTTTTTCTACATGCTCATCACCAGGATCACCCTGGTAAAAGTCTTTTTTTGTTTCTTGTTTTTTTGCCATAATATAATATATAATAAAATTAATAAAATAAAAAGGCCGAGGCCGAAGCCCCGGTCTTTTAAAAATAGTTTACTTCATTAACATGAAGTTGTTAGCACCTTGAGTAACTAAACATCTTTCAGTTAAGAAATGAAGTTGCATCGCGTCTAATGCAGCTGTAGCAGCACCAACCGAACCTGTAACCCAAGTTTTCATTCTTCGGTCATCAGTTTGTGAAGCTCTGTATCTAACGTGTAAGAAAGGACGTTTCATACTAGCGCCAACAGTTTGGTCATAAACTGAAGAAGTACCAGCAGGAATCATAACCCCTCTTATTGCGTTAACAGTATCTCTATCGTTGATACCACCTCTTGTAGCTTTGTCATTTAAGTATCTGAAGTCAGACTTGTAGAAGTCATAAGAACCTCTTCTGAAACCAGTGAAACCTAAATTAAGAGCCATGTCTTCAGAGTTATTAAATACTCCGTAAGAAGTACCACCAGCTCCGTAAGAGTTCATTGAAGCTAACATATCGTCAATAGCTAAACTAGTTGATCTGTTAACAAACATCATGTACTCTTCAATAGCACCTTGCTTGTCAAACTCAGCTAATATAGCATCGAACTCAGCTAAATCAGTAGCAGCATTAACACCAGTAACACCAGTAGTAATGTTACCTCTATCTTCAATAGCAGCGAATAAACCTTCAGTACCAGTTAATGTAGTACCATCAGTTCCTAAAAACGCGTCTACTTTAGAGTTAGCAGCTGTAGTTTTAATAGACTCAAGCATTGCCATTTCAATATAATCAGTGAAACGAGCTCTTGTGTCAGACTCAGCTTTTAAATACCATAAGTATCCAGAAGCACCACCTTCAGAAGAAACTTCAACCCAACCAATTCTAGACGCATCAGATCCTGATACCTCGTAGTAATCTTTCATAATAATTGGTTTGTTTTGGAAAGACTTAAACTGTGGTTCGTTAGCTTGACGGCTAGTGTTACCATTATAGTTGTCACCTTTCTTAAATTCAGAACCATAAACTAATATAGTAGCTGTATCTCCTGAACCAGCGGCTAAACCTGCGTTAGCAAAAGTAGCTGTTGAGTTACCAGCATTATAAAGAGCTATACTAATTTGATCATTAGAAACAGCTGTTACTAAACCTTGTGCAGTTGCACTAGCATCAGCTACTAAAACCATATCGTTTACTCTAATACCGTGGTCAACAGAAGAAGTATCAACAGCATTTCCATCGATATCAGTATCGATTTCAAAAGTACCACCTTCTTCGTTACTATTTCCAGTTTGTTGAGTCGCATTTGCAATGTGACCTTTATATGATAGATGTAATCTACCTTGTTCAGACCAAACGACTTGATCAGCCGTCATAGCTTCTTCTGCACCAACTTGAGCAAGGAAACCAGAAATTGTACGAGGTCCAAAAACCTCAGCTTCTTTTTCCATCAAGTCTGGCACATATTGTTGCGCCCAGCCTTGTCCAGCTGAAGACGCTAAATCTAAGTAATTGTCAGATAGTGTAGCTTTAGTTGCAGCTGGTACACTATTTAAATTACCTCCAGGATTTGAAATTGCCATAATTTTAAATTTTTAATTGTTATTTATTGTTTTTAATTTTAAACTTAAAATCAGAAGATGTATCACCTAAAACTTTTACTTTTATTCCACCAGCTTCAATTTCACCATGACTTTGTCTTGGATTCATGTCAACGTTTTTAGCTTTAGCAACACTATCTTTCATAGCGTCAGCTTTACCTTGTTCATAAAAGTGTTTTGCAATAGCATCAGCATTCATTGCTGTATATAGAGATTTATGATAACCTGCAGCATCTGACATTTCATTTTTTTCGTTCAAAAACTTTTTGACAAAATTATTAATGTCGCTTTGAGCTTCTTTAACCTCACTAGCATTGTTTACGTTAAATCTATATTTCTTGTCACCGACGTTATATTCAAAACCTTTGAACTTATCGTTAAAAACTTTATTCGTTTTATTTAAAAAATTAGATTTACTTGATTCAGCTATTTTTTTAGTCTCTTCTGACTCTTTGTTATATCTATTAAAGAAATCTACAGCTTTTTGTTGTTCAGGCGTTAGCTTTGAACCAGCTTTAATTTCTTCATAGTATTTGGACTTTTGCCCGTCCAAGTGGCTTCTAGCGTCGGCAACTTGCTCTTTTAACGCTAATTTTTTTCTTCGTATATCTCTTTCTTCGTCTTCTTCTTCGTCGTAAGAGAATGAGTCTTCCATAAGGAAGTTAATTTCTTCTGCGTTTAGATGAGGTTTTGTTTGTCTATAATATTCTCTTAATAAAGAGTCATCATCTAACTTGCTATAATCTTGATTAATTTTTACATAATCATTTATATCACCACCAGTTTCTTCCATAAAGTCTATTAACTTTTGAATATTTTCTGGTAATGGTTTACCGGTAGCCTCTGCCTCAGCCACAGCTTCTTCAACCTCTTCAACTATTGTTTCTACAGGCTGTTCTTCTTCTTCTTCTGTTATTTCTTCAATAACGGGTTTTTCATCTTGAACCTCGTTGGAGCTTTCTTCTCCGGTAGATTTTTCATCTTTTGTTTCGACGTTTTCTTCACGTACTTCTTTGCTAGCTTCGGGTTCGTCGCGAACAGGTACCTCATCTGCGCTTTGCTTTCCAGTGGCATCTTCTTCTTTTTTTATTGGTTTATCTAAGTTTACTTTTATAATGTTATCATCTTGTGGAGTTTCTTTAACTTCAACTTTAGTAACATTTTCTTGTGTAGTCTCTTCGACTACGTTTTCTTTGTTTTCTTCCATAATATAATATAATAATAATTAATAAATTTATCTAGGGTCAAAAGCGCCCATATTGAATCCTCCACCTAGTATATCATTACCTGCGGACTCAAAGTTTTTAGGTGGTTTACCACTTTTTCTTTGCTCAATCATTTCTGATTGTTGAGTGGCTTGTATTTTTGTTCTTTCGTCTTTACGATCTTCTTTTTCTTTTTCTCTTGATTTTGCNCCTTGCACTTCAAGATTTTTTAACTGCATATTCATTTGAAACTCTAACTGCATTAGTTGTTTTTTGTACTCAACTTCTTGTTGCATTTTTTGAGCTTCTAACTGTGCTTCAGCTTGTAACAACTGTGCTTTACCTTGTGATAGTGCTTGGTTTTTTTGTACTTCAATTTGGGCAGCAGCTTGTGCAGCTTGAGTATTAGACTGTGACTGCATTTGAATATTTTGTTGTTGAATAGCTAGATCTTTTTCTTGTTTCTTTTTTCTACGTATTTTTAGCATTTGATTTGCTAATTTAATATTTTTTATTTCTCTAAGATCAATAGCATCTTCAAGCTCTATACTTTGCTGTTGTAAAGCCATTTGAATATTATTTTCAAGTCTAGCTTTTTCTTCTTCATCTGGCATTAAATCAATAAATATACCAAAGTCATAAAGATGTAGCTCCGACATTTCTTCTAATGTAGCTACGTTGTGAACACCTATAGACTGTATAAAAGCTTCTTTGGTTGGTGAGTATTCTATAATATCAGATATTCTAAGAGATAAGCACTCTGCAGTTTCAGCTGTTAAAAATAAACCAGCTTGCAATATATGTCTTGTTGCTGTATTAGAATTAGCAGCAGCTATTTTTTGTATACCAACTAAAGCGTTTTTATCTGGCATACTACCATCTCTAGCTTCGTTAAGCCCGGTTACATCTCTTATCATTTGTAAATAATAATTATACGTACCTATTAAAGCTTGCATTTTATTACCACCACTACCTGANGTTATTTCTTGTATTGGTACTTTACCAGGNTTAATATCACCATCTTGTGTAAATGANCTACCAATAACACTACCAGTTTGGAAGAACATGTTTAATGCTTCTTGCGGGTTATAATTAGTACCATTACCTAAATCTATTTCAGCTAAACCATCAGCATCTAAATAAACACCATCTGGNACCATACGTGACATTACTTGTTGTAGTTTTAAATGTGTAAGCTGTATCATATCTGCAAAACCAGTAATACGTTTTACTAATGAATCAATTTTACCATCGTACATACGTGGCGCTACAATAGCATAATTCATTTTTACTTTAGTAAAATTACTTTTTGGTCTTACCATATTCTTAGCCATACCCCAACTAAGCAATTTATCTGTACCTAATATTAAAGCTCCTTCATATAAAACTTCTACTGATCTTAATAGTTTTGAATAACCACCTTCTTTATTTTCAGGTGGATTAAAGCTATCATCTTTAGGTATTATTTTATCTGCACCAGTACCTGTTTCTTTTATTTTATAAACTTCGTTCATGTAAGTTTTATAATTAAAATATAAAACTTGAACAGTATTAGTGTCTTCTTTATCTGATGTATATCTAGTATTATAATTATTTCTATTATAATTTTTATTTTTCATTATATCTTCAAGATCACTTTCTGATAAATGTGGAAATTGTTTTGCTAGTTCGTTAACAGGTATTGACTTAACTTCNCCAGCATAATATATATCATCAAAATAAGGGGAATCAGTGTAAGAATAAACTAAATTAGCTGGATCTACGTAATCTATAACTACACCTTCAGATGTATTAAAAGATGTTTTAACAGCTCCTATACCAAGTACAGTTAAATCGTAATAAACTCTTTTCTTTGTTAGTTCGTAATTATTACCTTCGAATAAAACATTTAAAGCTTGTTCTTCTGCCATTTCAACAGCTTGTTTATAATTAAGCTGCATATGAAGCTGTAACTCTTCTTCTGAATCAGGTAATATAGATGGGTCATTTTCAGCTAATGATATTCCAAAAGCTTGTTGAGAAAAAGCGTCTAGCTCTCTAGTTCTCATNTCNTTNAATATAGACTCCATGTATTCTGTTCTTTTGCTAACGCCATAAGCATCTTGAGAAAAAGCTTTTATATCATATGTTCTCTGNGCCATNCCATTAACAACTATATCAACAAACTTTGAAACAATTGGTACTGGAGTCCAGTCTAAATTTAAATAAGATAAATCACCGTTTATAGANAATTCATCTTTNTATTTTTGTATNGATTGTTCNCCTCTAGCGTATANTCTTAANTTATGAAAATNATTATAATTANTTCTATATNTATTNTTANTTCTATCNTCNTTNAACCANTCTGTTTCNATAGCNTTAGCTACTTTCANNCCATANTCATANCTNANNTTTTCAGCGTCGCTTACTGTTTGGCTTGGAAAATAACGTTTACTAGAATATGCCATATTTATTTTATTATTTGTGAATTATTTCCAGCGTTATTATATCTAGAAATATTTATGTTTAATTTTGGTTTTTCAACCTTAGCATTTGGTGCGTATAGATGCCTGTTGTTAGCCATTATAGCTAAACCAGAACTTATAGATGCATCAAACTTTGTTCTTTTGTTTATATCAAACTTACTCCAATCGTTTAATAGTTCATTAAAATATAAACTACCAAAGCTACCATCTTGTTTCATACCCACATGATCTTGTATATACATTTCAATAGCAGCAGCGTGGGCTTGTTTTATATCTTCGCTTGAGTTTGGTATACCACCTATTTCTTTTTCTGCTACAGATAATTTATTCCAAACTTTATCAGGCCTGTTCATGCTAAAACCTCTGTAACCTCTACGTCTTAAATAATATAATAACCGAGGTTTATTGTTTTCTGCAAGTATTGGCATACCATAAAATACTAACGCCATTAAAACATCTTCAAAGAATATTTCAGCTGTAGGTGGTCTTGATAAGTATTCTAAAAAAAAGCTGTTCGCAGGAGCGTCCTCCATACTAAACCTGGTTAAGCCGTGTAATGCTCCTTTAGAACCTTCTCCATCTACAGTTCCCGATATATCATAAGAGTCACAACCAAATGCTCCTATGTGTTCATTACCAGGATATTTTATACCGTTTTTAATTACCACTCTATTTTGTAACTGTTGAGGCGGAACCCAACTAACTTTAAATCTACCGTTTGGATCAGGATAGAATATTACTTGTGAATCTTTAATACCATTAACCCATTGAAAATTACCAGTTGTAATACCTAAAGATCTAG
>FUFK010039204.1_pt1 | contig 35660 bp, 35 predicted proteins | sample 1021851 | NCBI WGS metagenome assembly FUFK01 (sample SAMEA51879418, study PRJEB19060) | metagenome | reverse complement strand
TGGTTGTTACTTAAAACAAAAACTTTTTCAAGTTCGTCTTTAAAAGTTGTTTTTAATGTGTCATCTTCAAGCATAAAAGGAGTGTTGATAGATAAAACTTTATTTTCATTTAATTTCTCTAGTGCAAATAATGCAATTGGTAACTTAACTGTACTGGCTGGGTAAAAGTATCTGTTTGTGTCAATATTATATTCATATTCAATAAAATTTTCTATACTATCGATAACAGTTAATTTGACTTGAATATCATTACTCTTAATTGTATTTAATAATTTTGCATTACCAGCTACAAATCTATTTATGAATTGTTGGTCACTTGAGTTAGTGCAACTCAAATTTATGATTAGAACTATAAAAATTAACTTTTTCATAATCTATAAATTTATTAATAAAAATTTGATAAATAATTTAAATTTGGGTCTATCAACTAGCTATCTTTATTAAATTTGTTTACAAATGAATTAACATGAACTTACACGAGTATCAGGCAAAAGAAATCTTAAGTGGATTTGGAGTAAGGATTCAAAGAGGATACGTTGCTTCAACCCCAGAAAATGCCGTTGCAGTTGCAAACAAATTAAATGAAGAAACAGGCTCAGATTTTTTTGTTATAAAAGCCCAAGTACATGCTGGAGGAAGAGGAAAAGGCGGTGGTGTAAAGCTTGCAAAATCTATCGATGAAGTATATTCNATTTCTGATAAAATCCTTGGNATGAATCTNATNACTCCTCAGACTTCAAAAGAAGGAAAAAAAGTTCATCAAGTATTAATAGCTGAAGATGTTTACTATCCAGGAGATTCTGAGGTTGAAGAGTATTATATTTCAGTATTACTAAATAGAGCAACCGCAAAAAATATGATAATGTATTCTTCTGAGGGTGGNATGGATATTGAAGCAGTTGCAGAGAGTACNCCAGAATTAATTCACACATTGGATGTTTGTCCNTCAACTGGTTTAACNNTNAAAGATGCTAACGAAATAGCCTCNAATTTAAATTTAAAAGGAAATGCCAAAGAAGANATGNTTTCNTTTGTTAAAGCTNTNTATGATGCTTATGACAAGTCAGATTCTTCTCTTTTTGAAATAAATCCAGTGATCAAAACAAGTGATGATAAAATTTTGGCAGTAGACGCAAAAGTGACAATTGACGATAATGCTTTATTTAGACACCCAGACTATTTAGAGTTAAGAGACGTAAGAGAAGAAAATCCTATTGAGGTTGAAGCAAAAGAAGTTGGNCTAAATTATGTTGATTTNGATGGAAACGTTGGATGTATGGTGAATGGAGCAGGACTGGCAATGGCAACTATGGATTTGATAAAACAAGCTGGAGGTGAGCCAGCTAACTTTTTAGATGTAGGTGGAACTGCAGATAGTGAGAGAGTTGAAACAGCATTCAGAATTATAATTAAGGATCCAAATGTTAAGGCAATTCTTGTAAATATTTTTGGAGGAATAGTAAGATGCGACAGAGTTGCGAATGGGATTGTTGATGCATGTAAAAACATGAAAGATGAAATTTCNGTTCCNATAATTGTNAGATTAGAGGGAACAAACTCTAAAATTGCCAAAGAAATTATCGATTCCTCAGGCTTGAATTTTCACAGTGCTGTTGAGTTTAAAGAAGCCGCTGATAAAGTTCAGAAAGTTTTAGAAACTACTTGATTTGATTTCTTTTAATTTTTTTATTTGATCTCTGTAAAGTGCAGCTGACTTAAAATCAAGCTCTTTAGCGCTTTTTTCCATTTCCCTTCGTAATTCTCTTATTTTTTTATCAAAATCTTTTGACTTATTTGGAATTTTAAAATCAATTACTGTTTCACTTATTTCTTCGTTATCGTTTCTTAATAATCTTTTAGTTAAAGGATTATCAATACTCTTAACTATGGGTTTGGGTACGACTCCGTTTTTTTTATTGTATTCAATTTGTTTTGTCCTTCTGTAATTTGTTTCATCAATTGTTTTCTTTATGCTATTCGTAATTTTATCAGCGTATAAAATTGCTATCCCGTTAACATGTCTAGCAGCTCTTCCGATTGTTTGTGTTAATGACCTATGAGATCTAAGAAAACCTTCCTTGTCGGCATCTAAAATAGCGACTAATGAAACTTCAGGTAAGTCAAGACCTTCTCTCAGTAAATTAACTCCAATCAATACATCAAATTTATCTTCTCTTAAACCTTGCATTATTTCAACTCTTTCAATTGTGTCAACATCTGAATGAATATATTTAGATCTTACTTCAATTTTGGTTAAAAAAGATGAAAGTTCCTCGGCCATTTTTTTTGTTAAAGTTGTAACTAAAATCTTTTCCTTTTTATCAACTCTTTTTTGAATTTCATCTATTAAATCATCAATTTGATGTTTAGTCGGTTTAATTTCGATTAGTGGGTCTAATAGACCAGTTGGTCTTATAATTTGCTCTGTTATAATTCCTTCGCTCATTTCTAATTCATAATCCGCAGGGGTAGCACTGACATAAATAACTTCATTTTGTAAAAGTTCAAATTCTTCAAATTTTAGAGGTCTATTATCCATAGCAGCAGGTAATCTAAAACCATATTCAACTAGGTTTTCTTTTCTGCTTCTATCACCACCATACATCGCTCTAACCTGAGGTATTGTGACATGACTTTCATCAATAATTGTTAGGTAATCGTTTGGAAAATAATCTAATAAACAAAAAGGTCTTGTACCGGGTTTTCTTCCGTCAAAATATCTTGAGTAATTCTCTATTCCAGAACAATAACCCAATTCTTTGATCATTTCCATATCAAATTCAGTTCTCTCTTTAATCCTATTTGCTTCTAGTGTACTACCAATTTCATTGAAATATTCATATTGCTTTAGTAAATCATCTTGTATTAATTTTATTACATCATGAATTTTATTCGGAGAGGTAACAAAAATATTTGCTGGATAAATTAGAATAGATTTTTCCTTGCTAATAATTTTGTTAGAAAATGGATCAAATTTTTCAATTTCTTCAATTTCGTCTCCAAAAAAATGTATTTTAAAAGCAAAATCGGTGTGAGCAGGAAATATATCAATTGTATCTCCGATGATTCTAAATTTACCTTGCTTAAATTCATCGGAGATTGATCTTGAATATAAACTTTGAACTAATCTGTTTAGTAATTGAGTTCTTGACAAATTAGAATTCTCACTAATTTCAATTGTATTTTCTTTGAATTCTTGAGGGTTACCCATTCCATATATACAAGAAACAGATGCAACAATGAGGATATCATTTCTTCCCGAAAGAAGAGCAGAGGTTGCACTAAGTCTTAGTTTTTCGATTTCGTCATTAATAGAAAGATCTTTTTCTATGTAAACACCTGTTGTTGGGATATATGCCTCNGGTTGATAATAGTCATAATATGAAACAAAATATTCTACTAAATTTTCTGGAAAAAAACCTTTAAATTCCGAGTAAAGTTGGGCAGCTAAAGTTTTATTGTGAGCAAGTACTAGTGTTGGCTTATTTAATTCTAGGATTACATTAGCTACAGTAAAGGTTTTTCCAGATCCCGTAACTCCAAGCAATGTTTGATGTTTTTCATTGCTTTTTATTCCTTTAATTAGCGATTGAATTGCGTTGGGTTGGTCACCAGTTGGGGTAAAATCAGTTTTAAGTTTAAAATTCATATCATAAAACCATTAGATAAGAAAATCATCATCATAATCACTTTCACTTTCAAAATCTTTTTTGTCAAATATTTTTTTTGGAGCTACATTTGGCATCATTCCATTTGAAAAAATAATTCTTGGATATTTCAGTTTATTTATTAATTCACCTTCATCGATTAATTCTACGAAAAAAGTCCACATTTTCATAAAATCATATACATATAAAATTTTTGGGTTATCATGATTAATTAAACTAGAGAGATTGATTGAATCCATTGATTTTGTTGAATTATCAAAGTTCATAAGGCTAATTTCATCAATTTGATTCCATTCCTCATCAACTGTAAAAAAAGATGACATTTCCTCCCCGCTAAATTTAAAAGCTAATAGTATTAATTCATGCAGGTCTTTTAAACTTGAATCCTTGACAATTTCTAAATCTCTAAAAACATCTTCTTTAGTNTCGTTATCTAGTATTACTCTAAACCTGTATATCATTGCTTGTTTTTTTGATTAAAAAATTATTAAGTAATATATAAAATTGAACACCAAAGATTAAACTAGCAAATACTANATGAATNGTTTGTGTCCCAAAAGGAAAATNAAAATAAAACATCANNACACCAGAGATTACTTCAATTAATAATAAAATCATCAAATGATTAACATATTTATTTCCAAGTGAGAGCTTATTATTTAGATAAACCAAGAAGAAATTAATTGATACAACAGCGATTGAAAATGTTCTATGATATTCGTAAATGACTGGAATTTCGTTAAACCATTTTGATTTATCATAATAGAATAATTGAGCCTGTTCATCAACAAATTGCCTTACCTGTGTGCCTAAGATAATTTGAATTAATGANANAAAAATTGCAATTATCAATAAAAATCTAAATTGANNATTTTCTCTAATATTAGATTTTTTAACCCCGCTGAAGACTAAATATATCAAAAGGCATACAATGAATAATGCCATTAGCATATGAATAGTAATTTTAAAACCTTCCAAATTTGAGTCTACAACTGTTTTTCCAAGCCATGCCTGAAAACCCATTGCAATCAAGGTTATAATTGATATTATAGTTAAATGTCGAAATGTTTTGAAATATAATATTGAAATAATAGTAAAAATTAAAATTGGAATACCAGAAATTGCTCCAATTAGTCTATTTATATATTCAATCCATGTATGGATTGGGTTAAATATAACATAGTCATGTTTTTTATAAACTTCCCAGTTATTTAGATTTATAATTTTCTCACTTTTAAAATCAGATTTAGCGACTAATAGTTCTTCTTCATTATACAAAATCATTTGACCTTTAGAATAGTCGTTATTTGCCTTAAATAAAATTTGTGATTTTTCTGTTGGAGGTATGTAAAAGCCAAAACATTTTGGCCAATCTGGACATCCCATTCCAGACCCCGTCATTCGAACAAATGCACCTGCAATTATCACTAAATAAACTAGTATTAACGCTAATTTCGTAAAAAAATGAAATTTATTTTCCATCAGACAGACCTAGCTTTTCTCCCTCCTCAATCATTAATTTATATGCTTCCTCGTAATTATTTCCAATAACACCCTCAAGAATAGCCTCTTTTATATTTTCTTTTATTATTCCAATTGTTTTACATGGACTGAGGTTGAAGACTTTCATGATTTCCGCTCCAGAGATGGGAGGTTGAAAATTTCTAATATTATCCTTTTCTTCAACCGTGATAATTTTTTCTCTGACAACTCTAAAGTTGTCATGATATTTTTTAAATCTATTTTTATTTTTAGTAGTAATATCAGCTTCGCACAAAGTCATTAAATCATCAACAGCCTCACCAGCATCGAATATCAGCCTTCGAACAGCAGAATCAGTAACATTTTCTTGTGCTAGAACAATAGGTCTGGAGCTCATTAAAACTAACTTTTGAACATATTTCATTTTATCATTTAATGGCATTTTAAGTCTTTTAAACAATTTATATACCATTTTGCTTCCTTCAAATTCGTGTCCATGAAATGTCCAACCAATTTTTTTATTAAATTTTTTTGTAGGTGCTTTACCAATATCATGTAATAATGCTGCCCATCTCAACCAGAGGTTATTAGTATTTAAGCAGATATTATCAAGAACCTCTAGAGTGTGATAAAAATTATCCTTGTGTTTTTGTCCTTCAATTTCATCAATTCCTTTAAGGTTTGTAAGTTCTGGAATTATCAATTTTAGTAGCCCTGTTTTTTCTAAAATTTTAAAACCTTCAGATGGAGTTTTGGTTAAGATAATTTTATTGATTTCATCTATTATTCTTTCGCTGGTAATGATGCTAATTCTTTCTTTGAGTTTTGTCATAGTATTTATCAGCTCAGGGTGAATTTCAAAATCTAATTGACATGAAAATCTAATAGCTCTTAGCATTCTTAGCGGATCATCTGAAAAGGTAATATTAGAATCCAACGGTGTGTTGATAATCTTTTGATTGATATCACTTAATCCATCGTGTAAATCAACTAATTCTCCGAAATTATGTTTGTTTAACGAAATTGCAATCGAATTAATTTTGAAATCTCTTCTGTTTATATCGTCTTCCAAGGTTCCTGCCTGAACGATTGGGTTCCTGCTGCTAGAGACATATGACTCTTTTCTTGAGCCTACAAATTCTATTTCATATTCTTTATACTTAAAATATGCTGTTCCAAAGTTTTTAAACACTGTAACAGAAATATTAGGGTCAATAGTATTGGCTATTTTCTTAGCGGCACTTATGCCATCTCCAATTATTAAAATATCTACATCTTTACACTCTCTATTTAGAAAAAAATCCCTAACGAACCCTCCGACAACATAACATTCAATATTATTGTTAGAACAATAATTTGATATTTCGCTAAAAATAGGGCTATTTATCGCTTTTTTGAATGCCATTTATCTGATTTTACAATAGTTACCAAACTCGTCAATTTTAATTACTGATGATGGTTTGGTTGACCAGTTATATCTCGGCAAATTTACGACATAGTCAACTTGTTTTAAAATATGATTATTTATTTCTGTAAAAGAATTTGGGAATGCTTCTTTGTGAATATTTGCAGAAGTTGATACGAGAGGTTTATTCATCAGAGAAATTAATTCTAAACAAAACTTATTGTTTGGAATCCTAAAACCAATAGATTTATCCTCTGATAATATATGTTTACATAAATTCTTCCCTTTTGGGTAAATTACNGTGGTTGGCTCTATTAAACCATCTAATACATCATTAATTATATTGGGTTGAGTATCTGAAAAACTTTGTATCATACTATGGTTTTTCACCAGTGATAGCATTGGAGTTTTCATATTTCTTTTCTTTATGCTGTAAATCTTTTCAACAGCTACACAATTAGTGGCATCACAACCTAACCCCCAAACTGTATCTGTTGGATATAATATTACTCCACCTTTTTGGATGTATTTATATGCTTTGACTGCTTCTTTATTAATATTTTTGCCCATTAATAAATTATATTTACATCAAAAATATAAATACCATTTGAATAAATCCTTTTTCATAACAGATAACTACAAGTACTTTAAGCCTAAGTTTCGTGATACAATCAATAATTTTGTTTCTAATGGTAAATTAATTAAGGACTCAAGAAATACAATTAAGAGTTTTAATATTGATAATTTAAAACTGAATATTAAAAGATTTAAGAAACCTAATTTTTTTAATAAGATTATTTATACTTTTTTTAGATCAACAAAAGCCCAACGGTCTTTTGATTATGCGAAAAAACTGATTGAATTAGGAATAGCGACTCCTAAACCTATATTCTATTATAATAAATTTAAATCAGGTCTAATTTACCAGAGTTTTTACTGCTCAGAAAATATTGACTATGATTATGATATGGAATATGTTTTTGAAAACAAACAACTTATTAATCGAGATCAGTTACTTAAGGAATTTACTCTTTTTACTCACAATTTACACGAAAATGGGATTATGTTTCTAGATCATTCAAGAAGCAATACCTTGATAAAAAAAAATAATAATGGTTATAAGTTTTATCTAATAGATTTGAATAGAATGAGATTTAAGTCTCTTACATTAAAAGAAAGACTTAAAAATTTCAAAAGATTAAAAATGAATGATGAAGTTCTTAAAAAAGTAAGTGAATACTATGCGGATTTAATCAAAATTGACAAGCAATTAATTTTTAAAAGCATTAAGAAATATTCAGAAAATTTCGAAAATAATAGAATCTTTAGAAAAAGATTGAAATTTTTTTTTAGAATTTAGCAAAATGACAAAGTTTTTAGCTATCGATTATGGTTTATTAAGGACTGGTCTTTCTATATCTGACTCAGATAAAATCTTTGCATTTCCATTGGAGACAATTGAGACAAATAAATTAATCAACCACTTAAGTACCTTAATAGAAAATGAGAATATTTCTAGAATCATAATAGGTCAACCTAAAAGATTTTCCGGACAGAATTCAGAAATAGAATCTTCCATATTGAAATTTATAGATTCAATTTCAAATATTTTTGATAAAAAACAAATCTTTCGATACGATGAAAGATTTACTTCTAAAATAGCTAAAAAGGCAATTATTTCATCCGGAATTAAAAAGAAGGCAAGATCTGATAAATCACTTGTGGACAAAATTAGTGCTACTATTGTTCTACAAGATTATTTGCAAGCTTATAATTCTAATTCATAAGTTTTAATGTTGTAATTTTGAAAAAATTTTTTTCATGATACTACCCATTGTTGGCTATGGTAACCCTATTTTAAAGAAAAGAGCCCAGAAAATAGAAAAAAACTATCCTGACTTAAAAACGTTAATTAGTGATATGTTTGAAACAATGTATCATGCCAGTGGGGTAGGTTTAGCCGCTCCACAAATTGGAAAAAGTATTCGACTGTTTATCATTGACACCTCTGTATTTGACAGCGAGGATTTTGAGGAAACTTCAGGGTTTAAGACTGCCACCCTAAAAAAAATATTTATAAATCCCGAAATTATTGATGAATCCGGTGACACCAAACCATTTGAAGAGGGTTGTTTAAGTATACCCAATGTAAGGGAAATCATTAACAGAAAATCTGAAATTACGTTAAGTTATTTTGATGAGAACTTCGTTCGTCATCAAGATAGTTTTAGTGGTATCATTGCAAGAGTAATACAACACGAATATGATCACATTGAAGGTGTTTTATTTACTGATAAAGTTTCCCCATTTAAAAAGAAATTACTTAAGGGTAAACTAAACAACATACTGACTGGAAAAGTATCTGTTGATTATTCTATGAATTTTTACAAAAAGTAGTCTTGATTTTAAATAATTATACCAAGGAAATTTCTTACAATTTAAAACTTTCATACCCAATTATTTTGGGTTTATTAGGACACACTCTAGTTGGAATGATTGATAATATAATGGTTGGAAAATTAGATCCAACAAATCTTGCCGCAGTTTCATTGGGAAATAGTTTTATTTTTATTGCAATGTCAATTGGAATTGGTTTTTCAGCAGCGATAACTCCAGTTGTAGCTGAAGCTCATAGTAAAAATCATACCATTGATTTAAAAAAGTCATTTGTAAATGGGTTTTTAATGTGCTTAATTCTTGGAGTTTTTTTATTTCTAGCAATTATATTATGTAAACCTTTACTTTTTATGCTTGATCAGCCAAAAAATGTTGTAAATCTTGCTATTCCATACTTAGAAATAGTTGCTGCTTCATTGATTCCACTACTAATGTTTCAGGCTTTAAAACAGTATAGTGATGGATTGTCTTTAACTTCAAATCCTATGTACGCAACTGTCTTAGCAAATATTATTAATGTTGTGGTCAACTACATATTAATTTTTGGTAAGTTTGGTTTTCCAGCAATGGGGATAATTGGTGCGGCCATTGGCACATTAGTATCTAGAATCATTATGTTTTCTTTTTTATTCTTTTTACTGTATAAGAAGGACATAATTAAGAATTATATTAAAGATATTTTTAGATTTATNATTGATAAATCAATGATAGAGAAAATTCTATCACTAGGTTTTCCAACATCATTACAAATGCTATTCGAGGTTGGAATCTTTACTTCTGCTATTTGGTTAAGCGGATTGCTTGGTGAGATAACTCAGTCTGCAAATCAAATTGTATTAAACATATCTTCTATGACTTTTATGATTGCAAGCGGATTAGGTGTTAGTGCTGCAATAAGATCAGGAAATCAGAAAGGTTTAGAAAACTACAAAGAACTCAAAAGGATATCATTATCTATTTTGTTACTTGGAATCTTTTTTGCACTAATTTTTACATTATTAATAATTATTTTTAGAGAATATCTACCTTATATATATATCGATATTTCGGATGTTTATAACTATGAAAAAAATATTATAATAGTTCAAAAATCTGCAAAACTATTTATTATTGTTGCCTTATTCCAGTTGTTTGATAGTGCTCAGGTAATCATTTTAGGAGCATTAAGAGGTATGCAAGATGTAAAAATACCTACAGTTATTGTGTTTATAGCTTACTGGGTAATAGGCTTCCCTATTAGTTTTTATTTTGGTGATATTAATATGCTACAAGAGATTGGGATTTGGATTGGGTTGCTGTGTGGTCTTTTATTTTCTGCTGTTTTTCTATATTTAAGATTTAATTATTTAGCTAATAGCAAGATCCATAATGCTTGATAGAATAAAACAAATAGATACTGAACTGCTTATTTTCCTCAATAACCTTGGAAATAAATCTTGGGATCCCTTATGGGTTTCAATCACAGATAAGTTTACTTTTCTTCCTTTATTTATTTTAATTATATTTTTTCTTTTTAAGAAAAACGGAACAAAAGGACTGTTAGTAATTTTATTATTTATTTCTGTTTTAATATTATTTACAGATCAATTTACTAATGTAGTTAAAGACTTTACACAAAGGCTAAGACCCTGTAGATTAGATGAATTACAAGGTTTATTAAGAGATATTGATATAAGATGTGGAAAGTATGGTTTTTTCTCGGCNCATGCTGCAAATTCCATTTCAGTGACCATATTTATAATTAATTGTGTTGATGAATCAGTAAAAAAATTTTTGAAACCAGTACTTATTTTATGGGTAATGATTTTTTCTTACTCAAGAATTTATTTAGGAGTACACTATCCTCTTGATACTATATTCGGTCTCTCATTTGGGATATTTTCTGGATTTTTATTCAAGTATATATATAATTATTTTATATCTGTGAAAGTATTTTCTGACTAGCTTCAAATACTGTGATTTTTTGTTGTTCTATTTCCTTGAATAATTTATCTAAATTAATATCAACAGATTTCTTATTAAAAAATGATATTCTTAAAGATTCATTAATAATATTGAGTAAGTTAGTTTTATTCTGATTAATTCTATTTTCAAAAAAATAATTATTCTTTTTTGTTAGTGACACGTATTCATTAATACAATCCCAAATATTTTCTAATCCTTCTTTTTTTATACTACTACATGTTACAACCTTTGGTTTCCAATTAGAACTTTTAATTGGAAACAGCTGCAATGCAAGTTTGAATTCATTTTTTGCTTTTATCGACTCTTCAATATTATTTCCATCACATTTGTTAATGACTATTAGGTCAGACATTTCAATAATTCCCCTTTTTATTCCTTGCAGTTCATCTCCTGACCCGGTTATTTTTAGTAAAAGAAAAAAATCTACCATATCAGAAACACTAATTTCATTTTGACCAACACCAACCGTTTCAACCAATATTATCTCGTACCCGGCAGACTCACATAAAAAAATTGACTCAGGCGTATTTTTTCCAACCCCACCCTTAAAGTTTGAAGCTGGACTAGGTCTTATAAACACATTATTCTTTGTAGAAAGTGTTTCCATTCGAGTTTTGTCCCCTAAAATACTTCCCTTGGTAGCTCTACTTGATGGGTCAATTGTAAGAACTGCTATTTTAATCCCTTGATTACTTAAAAAGTTCCCGAAGGCCTCTATAAATGTACTTTTTCCTGCTCCAGGAACTCCTGTTATACCTATCCTGATTGTATTTTTATTTTTAGGTTTGAGATTAGCAAGAATTTGACTTGATATTTCTCTGTCAGAATCATTATTGCTTTCACAAAGGGTTATAGCCTTAGATAAGGCGCTAATGTTTCCTTCTCTAATTTTATTACAAATTTCTTGTGGATTAATATTTCTTTTTACTTCCAAGATCGGATTAAATATTTTCTGTAATTAGCCAATCACCACTTTCAATCAATTTTTCAGCGTGTTTATACTTTAATGTTTTGCTCTCTCCGTTTTTGATATTTTTAATTGTAACCTTGTCATTTCTACCAACTTTAGGTTTAGTTCTTACTATAGTTTCAACAGGGCTGTTTTGTTGTCTGTTTGTAATTGCTCTATTTCTTTGCCTTAATTCTTCTGTATTAGGGATTTCGTCTTTTGAGGTATTTACTTTTAAAGGTTTCCTTGAGCCTGCCTCCTGAACATTTTTATTACTATCAGTTGCGATTTCGGCTTTAAATAAAAAAGATAATATTTCCTTATTTACAGAGTCAATAAGTGATTTAAATAATTCAAAGGCTTCAAATTTATATATTAGAAGTGGGTCTTTTTGTTCATGGACTGCAAGTTGTACTGACTGCTTTAATTCGTCCATCTTTCTTAAATGAGTTTTCCATGAATTATCAAGAATTGCTAAGGATATATTTTTTTCAAAATCAGTTACGAGTTGATCTCCGTTAGAATTGTATGCTTTTTCCAAATCAGTTATTACCTGGAGGTTTTTTATTCCATCCGTAAATGGAACAACAATCCGCTTAAATTTTTCTCTTTGTTTTTCATAAACATGTTTGATAACAGGGTAGGCTAGTTTGGCGTTATTTTCAATTTTATTTAAATAATGACTCAGCACAACCTTATAAATCTTATCTATGATTTCTTTATCTGGCATCGATTCAAAAGAGTTAGCATCTATTTCGGTAGTAACAGAAAAGTATTTGATAAGTTCAAATTCAAAGTTTTTAAAATCATTCGCAGCCTTATTATCAAGCACAATATTTTCACAAGTATCATATATCATATTTGAAATATCAATTCTAAGTCTTTCACCAAATAAAGAGTTATTTCTTCTTCTGTAAATTACTTCCCTTTGAGCATTCATTACATCATCGTACTCTAATAATCTTTTTCTGATTCCAAAGTTATTTTCTTCAACTTTCTTTTGGGCTCTTTCGATAGAGTTAGTTATCATTGAATGTTGTATAACCTCACCTTCTTCTAACCCCATTCTATCCATCATTTTTGCAATTCTTTCTGTTCCAAATAGCCTCATTAAGTTGTCTTCCAAGGAGACATAAAATTGGGAGCTACCAGGATCACCTTGTCTTCCAGATCTACCTCTAAGTTGTCTATCAACTCTTCTTGAGTCATGTCTTTCGGTTCCAATTATTGCTAATCCACCGCTATCTTTTACGAGATCAGAAAGTTTAATATCAGTACCACGACCAGCCATGTTAGTAGCTATGGTAACTTGACCAGGTTTCCCTGCTTCAGCAACTATATCTGATTCTTTTTTATGTAGTTTGGCATTTAATATATTATGAGGAATTTTTCTAATCTTTAGCATTCTTCCAAGAAGTTCACTAATTTCAACAGATGTAGTTCCGATAAGTACTGGTCTTCCAGACCTGGACAACTCTGTAACCTCATCTATGACAGCATTGTATTTTTCTCTCTTGGTTTTATATACTAAATCCTCTTTATCACTTCTCTGAATTGGTCGATTTGTTGGAATTTCCATTACATCCAACTTATAAATTTCCCAAAATTCACCAGCTTCTGTTATTGCTGTTCCAGTCATTCCCGAAAGCTTGTTATACATCCTAAAGTAATTCTGTAGTGTTATAGTTGCAAAGGTTTGTGTAGCAGCCTCAATTTTAACATTTTCCTTAGCTTCAATTGCTTGATGAAGGCCATCACTGTATCTTCTGCCATCCATAATTCTACCAGTCTGCTCATCAACAATCATTACTTTATTATCCATAACTACATACTGAATATCTTTTTCAAATAAGGCATATGCTTTAAGTAATTGGTTTATTGTATGAATCCTCTCAGATTTTATGCTAAAGTCTCTATATAATTCGTCTTTTTCTTTAGCTTCATCTTCTTTTGACAAACCTTTTTTTTCGATTTTTGAAATTTCAATACCAATTTCTGGCATTATAAAAAAATCAGGATCATCTTTTCCTGAGAGAAACTCGATTCCTTTATCTGTCAATTCAATTTGATTATTTTTCTCATCAATAACATAATAGAGATTTTTATCAACTTTTGGCATCTCTCTATTATTATCTTGCATGTAGAAGTTTTCGGTTTTCTGTAAAAGCTGTTTTACTCCTTCTTCACTCAGATATTTAATTAATGCTTTATTTTTAGGTATTCCTCTAAAAACTCTTAATAAATTAAATGAACCTTCTTCCTCATTACCTGAATTAATTAGGTTTTTTGCTTCAGCCAGTGTATTAACAAGGAGCTTTCTTTGAGTTGAAACTATTCTCTCAATTTTAGGTTTTAACTCATTAAACTCATGTTTATCCCCTTTAGGGATGGCACCTGAAATAATTAAAGGAGTTCTTGCATCGTCAATTAATACTGAATCAACTTCATCAACGATTGCAAAATTATGCTTTCTTTGGACCAGGTCATCAGGAGAGTTAGCCATATTATCTCTTAAATAATCAAAACCAAATTCNTTATTTGTTCCNTATGTAATATCTGCGTTGTATGCTTTTTTTCTTTCTGCTGAATTTGGCTTGTGATAATCAATACAATCTACACTTAGTCCATGAAATTCAAAGATTGGTGACATCCATGCACTATCTCTCTTTGCAAGGTAGTCGTTAACAGTAACCAAATGAACACCTCTTCCTGTTAAAGCATTTAGGTAAACAGGCAAGGTTGCAACAAGTGTTTTTCCTTCACCAGTTTGCATTTCAGCTATTTTGCCTTGATGCATAGCTACTCCGCCAATTAACTGAACATCATAATGCACCATATCCCAAACTATGTTTTTACCTGCAGCATCCCAAGTATTTTTCCAGTAAGATTTGTTATTTTTTACTTGTATATAATCCTTTCTTGATGAAAGTTCTATGTCATTGTCATTAGCTTCAACTATTACCTCTTTGTTTTCAACAAATCTTTTTGCTGTNTCCTTAACTACTGCAAAAGCCTTTGGGAGGATTTCGTTAAGAGTATCTTCACTNACATTATACGCTTCTTCATTTAGTTTATCNATNTGACNAAANAGCCCTTCTTTTTTATCAAAATCAGTNACTTCCTCAATTTCCTTTTTAATTTTATCAATCTGGGAATTTATTTCAGCGATTGAGTTGTTTATTTGATTTTTAAACTCATTAGTTTGAGCTCTTAATTCATCATTTGATAAACTACTCATCACTTGCTCAAATGAGTGAATTTTTTCAATTATAGGATTGATTAGTTTTAAATCTTTTTTTGATTTATCTCCTACAAATAATTTTAGAATTTTTCCTAACATTTTCGTTTTGTCGTGACTCTTAAAAACAGGTTAAATATACGATATGTTTATCTAATATACTTAAGAAAATTATATAAGAAATCGTTAAAAGAGATATAGGATGAACTAATATTCATCTTCATTCCAAAGGTAATCTTCGTCAGTTGGATAATCAGGCCAAATTTCTTGAATAGATTCATATAAATCTCCCTCGTCTTCAATAGCTTGTAAATTTTCTACTACTTCAAGGGGAGCACCTGTTCTGATAGAATAATCAATCAATTCATCTTTTGTTGCTGGCCAAGGAGCATCACTTAAGTAAGAAGCTAATTCTAATGTCCAATACATGATTAATTACTTTTTTTTGCAAAAATAATTTTTTGTGGGAATTACGCAAGATTTTGATGAAATTTTAATCTACAATTAATATTACCAGTGGGATTCACTAACGTTATCAGAATATTTTAGAAATCTGCTTAAAACGAAAAAAAAGTCGGAAAGTCTATTTACATATGCCAGGATATTTGAATCTACGCTGCTTTTATTATTAAGTTCAGAAATTTTTCTTTCAGCTCTCCTGCATATTGATCTGCAAACGTGACTATAAGAGGAAGTTTTATGTCCACCGGGAATAACAAAATTTTTTAATTCTGGTAAATCCTTGTTTAATCGATCAATTTCAAGTTCTATATACTCAACATCCTTTTTTTCAATTTTTACCTTTTCTGAGATATTTTTATTTTTACCNGATGCTAATATTGATCCAATAGAAAAAAGTTTAATCTGAATTTTATTCAAAATATCTTTTATTTTGTCATCTTTTATATAATCTTTTAATAATCCTAAAAAAGAATTCAGCTCATCAATGGTTCCATATGCATCAACAGACAAGTTATGCTTATTAACTATATCCCCATCAATTAGTGAAGTATGTCCTGAGTCTCCCTTTCTGGTATATATTTTCATTTACTAGTTTTTATTAATTCGATGCACTAAAAATGAGTATCTGATTAAAAGAGCAACAAATATTGGTAATAAAGTTAAATTATATTTTTGAACCCCCGTAATCCAATGTAAAAATAAGAGAACAATTAGTATAATTAACAATTTGATATATCCGATGGACCACTTGGGTACTTTATTTTTGTGAATTGCGAAAATCAAAGCAAAATTAAAGGGAAAAGCCCAGAGAAAATTAAAATTTTGAGCACCAGCANAATGATTGCTAAAGAACCACAGATAAATAATTAGAATTCCGATTGAACCAGTTATTAAAAAAATTAAAGTATCCAAACTTTTATTCCATTTATCAACTTTATAATTAAATATTGTGATGGCTATTATGATTAATGATAATATGAAATTTATTAGTAGTGGGGTCGGCAAATTTTCACTATAACTTGTTTCAGATTCAGGACTGTAAATAATATTCCTCTTAATAACATCACCATCATACGAATCTAAATAGTTCATTAGATTTTCAGGAAGAAAAAACGTCTCTCTTGTATTGATTTTTTTGTCAATTATTGCTCCCAAGCACAAATCAATTCCAAGTGCTGCCCATGAATTTTCATTTATTTTTCCACGAATTAAATCTCTGTAACTAAGATTAGTTTCGGACTTCAATTTGTCATCTTTAAATTTATTTTTGGTATTATCAATAATAATATCAGCTACCCTAGTTGCACAATTGTCTTTTAAGTAATTGTATGTATAGTATGGGTTATTTAAATTGTCAATTAATAATTCAATAATCTTCAAAGTAGAATTCTTGTCAAAATCAAGTTGATGTTCAATAATATATCTATTTTCTTTAAAATATCCCTGAACAAAATTTTTATAGTTTTGAATTCCTAATTTATACTCAGGCCTTCCTTTTACAAAGTTTGAATAAAAATTAGGCGCATTGAAATCATATATTCCGTAATTGAAAACAATATCGTTTTGTAGAACTGAGTCTCTCACTCTTATACCAGTATGTCCGAAGGCATCTGCTAAACTTGATCCTTCTCCAATTGAAAGAATACTAATTTCATATCTTTTNAAACTTTCAGTTGCATTCGCATTGATATTAATTGAATATAATATTAAACAAAGGGTTATTATGTAATTATTTAAATGTTTAATTATCATCTCAGCATATTTAGATTAAGTTTAAGTGAGAAAATATTTGAATACAAGGCAACTGATTGATTTCCAATATCTGTGAAAGCATAATTTATTTCAATATTGTTCATATTAAATCCTATTCCAAAATTCGGTTGAAAGCTTAACTTTTCAGTTAAGTCATATTGCATCTCATTTTGAAAATTACCTGCACCAATCCTTAAATATACTAAATCAATATATCCAAACTCGATACCAATGGCAGGAGTTATACTAGCAATATCAGATGATATGATATCATTAGTTCTTTCAAACAAAATAAACAAATCAAAAGCTGTCAATAAGCTATAGTCGTTTGTTAGTTCAAAGTCTTTTGATAAACCAATTTGTAATTTAGGAATCGTTATCTCAGATTTTTCAGGAATTTCTTGATTTTGACCGTCTATTGCGTCCTGTATATCATTTAATCTTTCTTCGTCAAAACTCCAATTATTAAATGTTGTTGTTATATCTCTTGCCATAACACCAAATTTCCAACCATTTTTACTTTGATGTTGAATTCCTAAATCAAATCCAAAACCCCATGAACTTGCAAAATCTCCAATAATTCTTCTTATAATTTTCACATTTAAACCATAATTTATGTTCAATAAATTATTCTTTTTTGCATAACTAAATAGAAATGCATAATCTGCAGCTGAAAACAATTCAATTCTATTAAAATCTATATTTCCTTGATTATCTATTAGTTGTGTTGTATCCATAATGTCATCAACAGCAAATCTTATTAGAGAAAATCCAATTGCTGATTCATTGTCAATACTTTTAGCATATGAAATAAAGTTATAGTTTGCAATGTTAGCAAAATAGTTAGAGTGCATTAACGAAATTTCATCTCTCTCAATATTTAATAATCCGGCAGGATTCCAATATGTTGAATTAACATCATTAACAGATGAAACCACTGCATTAGCCATCCCTATTGACCTGGCATCAACTCCAATATTCAAAAACTCGTTAGAGTATTTAGAGGAGTTCTGACTAAAAGCTGTAATCAAGCTAAAAAATAATATAACCAACAGTTTAGTTCTCATTTTATTATAACAAGATTAGGTGTTACTTATTGTAGTTTTAATAAGAATTTGGTAGCAAATTTATGATTTATTTAGAGGTAAATTATTAGATTTACAACAAATAATTTCTGTGAATTTTAAGTTTCTGCCAAATCTAATTACCCTTTTAAACCTTTTTCTTGGTTGTATTGTAGTTTTACTACTTGTTGAAAATAATCTCGAGGTCAAATATATTTTTATTATTTCGTCTATTTGTTTATTTCTTGATTATTTAGATGGGTTTATTGCAAGAAAATTAAATGCAAAATCTGATATTGGTCTTCAATTAGACTCCTTAGCAGACTTAGTTAGTTTTGGTTTGGTCCCTGGAATACTATTGTACAATATGTTTAATGCAGCACCTTCATCTTCTGTTGGATCAATATCATCTTCGTTTGTACCGTTCACTGGATTTTTAATTACCTTATGTTCTGCCTACAGATTAGCTCGTTTTAATACCAGAAAATCTTCCTCTAAATATTTTAAAGGCTTGGCAACACCTGCAAACACAGTACTCATTTACTCATTATCAATTATTTCAGCAGATGGTAGTGTTTTTTCAAAAATTATACTTGACTATAATATTCTTTTTCTTATTACAGTAGTCTCTGGAATTTTATTAGTTTCAAATCTAAAGTTATTAAACTTTAAATTCAAATCGTTAAAATTTAAAGGAAACCGAAGAAGATTTTTCATCCTTTTTATTTCAATACCTTCTTTGGTTTTATTAGGTGTTTATGCTATACCTTTGATATTATCTCTGTATGTATTGATTTCAATCTTTACCTTTTATAAATTTAAAACTAAATAGTTTTTTTCCTTAGTTCAAAATTTTGCCCCAGGTATACTTTTCTTACTAATTCGTCATTTGCCAATTCTTCAGGTTTTCCGTCTTTGAGTATACTTCCTTCAAACATCAGATATGTTCTATCAGTAATGGCAAGTGTTTCCTGAACATTGTGGTCGGTAATTAGTATTCCAATATTTCTTTTTGTAAGATCTCTAACAATCTTCTGAATATCCTCAACTGCAAGAGGATCTACTCCAGCAAAAGGTTCGTCAAGTAATATAAAACTTGGATTTGTTGCAAGAGCTCTGGCAATTTCAGTTCTTCTTCTTTCTCCTCCTGAAAGCAAATCACCACGACTTTTTCTTATTGCTTGTAAACCAAACTCATCTAACAACGATTCAACTTTCTTAATTTGTTCTTTTTTGGACAAATTAGTCATCTCTAATACACTGTGTATATTATCTTCAACACTCATTTTTCTAAAAACAGATGATTCTTGGGCTAGATATCCAATCCCGTTTTGAGCACGCTTGTACATTGGAAATGAGGTAATTTCTTTATCATCCAAATATATTGAGCCAGAATTTGGCTTAATTAATCCAACTATCATGTAGAATGAAGTTGTTTTTCCAGCGCCATTTGGTCCTAGTAATCCAACTATTTCTCCCTGCTTTAAGTTTAAAGATACATCATTAACAACGCTTTTTCCGCTGTATGATTTGATTAGGTTATTTGCCTTTAATATCATTTGCTTGATTTTTAACCACTATTTTAGAAATAAAAATACTTACCTGATATAAAATTACAATAGGTATAGCGACAATAATTTGGCTAGCAACATCTGGTGGGGTTATAATTGCTGCAAGAATTAGAACTAAAACAAGTGCATATTTTCTGTACTTAACCAGTGATTTAGGGGTAACAACCCCAGCTTTGGTTAAAAAGTAAATAATAATAGGCAGCTCAAATATAATTCCTGATGCAATGGCAGAGGATCTGACTAAGCTGATAAATGATCCAAGATCAATTTCATTTAGCACCTCACTAGAAACTTGGTATGTGCCTAAAAAATTAATAGATAAAGGACAAATTATGTAATATCCAAAAAGAACCCCAATAAAAAATAATAATGATGAAATAAAAATAAACCCTCTAGATTTAGATTTTTCTTTTGCAAGTAATCCTGGGCTAATAAATTTCCAAAACTCGTAAAGAACATATGGAAATGAGATAATAAATCCAGCAATCACAGAAGTCATAACATGAGCTGAGAATTGACCAGCCATTGTTCTATTTTGGACGACAAAAGGGAACTCATCTCCACAAAAAGTTGTTTCTACCCCTATAAACGTTGCTGCTTGACATAAAAATTTATAAGTTGGAAAATCCATTTTTTTAGGACCAAAGATTATGGTATCAAAAATGAAATCTTTCATTAAAAAACATATAAAGCCCGCTGAAATAATTGCAATTAGAGAACGTATAACATGCCACCTTAATTCTTCAAGATGCTCTAAAAAAGACATGTTATCGTGAGCAGTTGTGGTCATTATGAAATACCTTCTTTGATTATATTTTGAATATGTAAAACTCCGTAATATTTATTCTCTTTGGTAACGATAAGTTGAGATATTTTATTGTTTTTCATAATCTTGAGCGCATCTACAGCTTTAATTTCAAAATCAATAATTTGAGGNTTTATTGACATTATATCACCTGCGACTAAATTAGAAATTTCTTGATTATTAAGTAATGTTCTCCTNAGGTCTCCATCGGTAATTACTCCAACAATTGAATTTTTAGATAATACAGGTGTTATTCCTAACATTTTATTAGAAATTTCTATTATTACATCCTTTATATTATCATTTTCAGCGACCATTGGTTTTAAATCAGTATCAACAATATCTTTGACCTTCAAAAATAATTTTTTACCAAGGCTTCCACCAGGGTGAAACTTTGCAAAATCGTTAGATGTAAAGCCTTTAATTTTTACAAGGGTTACTGCTAACGCATCTCCAATTACCAACTGAGCTGTTGTACTATTTGTTGGGGCTAAATTATTTGGACAAACCTCGATATCAACATAACTACTCAAAACAACAGCTGAATTTTTAGCTAGAAATGAATTAACATCACCTGTTATTGAAATTAGTGGATTATTATTCATGTTCAAGAATGGAACTAAATCTTTTATCTCCGGGGTATTACCACTTTTTGAAATACAGATTATAACGTCATCTTTTTTTATGATTCCTAAATCTCCATGAATAGCATCTGCAGCATGCATAAAAATTGCTGGAGTTCCTGTTGAGTTCAAAGTAGCTACAATTTTATTGGCTATGATAGCGCTTTTACCAATACCTGTTACAACAACTCTTCCTTTGGAATCAAGTATAAGTTTTATTGCATTCTCAAAGTTTTCGTCTATTAAATCAACTAAATTTTTGATGCTATCTGATTGAAGTTTAATAACTTCTTTACCAAATCCAATTATATCTTTTGTGTCCAAATTAGAATTATTATATATAATGCAAAAAAACAAAAATTTTATTAAAGAATTTCTTAAATCAAAAAAGATTGTTTTAACTTAAAGTTACTTTATTTAGAGTCTTACTTTTAATGAATAATGATAAACTAATTCTGTCTTGTCTGCAAAATACTTTTGGGTTTAGAGAATTTAAAGGAGNTCAAAAGGAGATAATANATAACATNATTAACAAGAAAGANACCTTTGTGATNATGCCAACNGGTGGGGGNAAATCTCTTTGTTATCAACTCCCTGCATTAATATCCGATGGNACAGCTATTGTGATTTCTCCNTTAATTGCATTAATGAANAANCAGGTTGATGNNGTAAGAGGTCTTTCAGAGGAAAATAGTATCGCTCANGTACTTAATTCTTCGTTAANTAGTGAAGAAGTGAATATGGTAAAGAGTGATGTNAAAAGTAAAAAAACAAAGCTNCTATATTTNGCNCCAGAGTCTTTNGCTAAAGCCTCNAATATTGATTTTTTAAAATCTATCAATATTTCATTTTTAGCAATTGATGAAGCACATTGTATTAGTGAATGGGGTCATGATTTTCGACCTGATTACAGAAATATTAGAAATATTTTAGATAAAATTAACGGAAATCTTCCCATAATTGCTCTTACAGCGACTGCAACTCCTAAAGTCCAATCTGATATTTTAAAGAATCTTCAAATAGTTGATGCAGNNGTATTNAAATCATCNTTNAATAGAGCAAATTTGTATTATGANGTTCGATTCAAAAATGAAGATGTAAATAATGATCTTATAAAATTTATTAAGAAAAATCCTGGAAAATCAGGAATTATTTACTGCTTGAGTAGAAAAAAGGTTGAAGAAATTTCTGAATTATTGGTTATTAACAATATTAGATCAGTCCCGTACCATGCTGGTTTGGAATCTAAGGTAAGAAATCAAAATCAAGATTCCTTTTTGATGGAGGATGTTGATGTGGTTGTAGCTACCATTGCGTTTGGTATGGGTATTGACAAGCCTGATATCAGATTTGTTATTCATTACGACGTTCCAAAAAGCTTAGAAGGATATTATCAAGAGACGGGAAGAGCAGGAAGAGATGGTGGCGAAGGGCATTGTCTTGCCTACTATTCTTACAAGGACATCGAAAAACTTGAAAAGTTTTTGGAATCTAAAAATAAAACTGAAAAAGATATTGCATCGATGCATTTAGAGGAGGTTGTTGCCTATTGTAATACCTCAATTAGTAGAAGAAAATATCTTTTGAATTACTTTGGTGAATATTTTGATTCACAGTCAGGAGAAGGCAGACTGATGGACGATAATATGCAGAATCCAAAACCAAAAATTGATGTAAAGGAAAATTTAATTAACGTTTTAACTATTATTTCAGAGACAAAGGGAATCTATAAGCAGAAAGATTTAGTTAGCATCTTATTGGGAAAAAATAATGCACTTTTAGCCTCTCATAANATAGTTGATAATAAATATTTTGGNAGCGGTAAATCAAAAAATGAACAATTCTGGAATGGTTTATTGTGGTATTTGAGAGCTGAAGGTATGGTGCACAAAAAAGTTGAAAATTTTGGATCTTTAGCGATTAACGAAAAAGGATTAAAATATTTAAACAATCCTAAAGAGNTATTAATTTCAATTAACGAAAATAATTCTGCTACAGAAAAAGTGCATAAAATAAACATTTCTCAATCTGGAGATATAGTCCTTATGAATAAACTAAAGGAATTAAGAAAAAAAATTGCTGACGATAAATCAATTCCACCATATGTAATATTTCAGGATCCTTCATTAAATGAAATGACATTCAGATATCCAATCTCCACAGATGAATTGTCGTCAATTTTTGGAGTAGGTGAGGGTAAAGCAAAAAAATATGGGAAGGATTTTATTGAGTTGATTGCAAAACATGTTGATGAAAATAATATTGATAGACCTGATGAAATGGTAGTAAAATCAGCTGGNAAAAATTCATCATTAAAGTTGTTTATCATTCAAGGTATTGACAGAAAATTATCTGTCGAAGATATTGCTCAATCAAAATCCATGCAGGTTGAAGAACTTATTTCTGAGATGGAAACAATTGTTTATTCTGGAACAAAATTAGATTTATCATATTGCATTGACGATTACCTTGATGAAGATCAACAAGATGAGTTATATGATTATTTTATTNAATCCGAATCCGATGATATTGAGCAAGCACTTACAGAATTTGACGGAGAATATGATGAATTTGAGTTAAAACTTTTTAGAATTAAGTTTTTAAGTGATTTAGCTAATTAATAATCCTTTTTTATTGATATATTCGCAAAAAAAATAACATGGAAGAAGGTTTATTTGCAGTAATTTTAACCAGTAAAGGCGAGATAANTATCCAACTCGAATTTGAGAAAACACCAGGGACTGTTGGGAACTTTGCCGGTTTAGCAACAGGTAAAATTAAAAATGATATAAGACCAATTGGTGAGCCTTATTATAATGGATTAAAATTCCATAGAGTTATTAACGATTTCATGGTTCAGGCAGGTTGTCCACTAGGAACTGGTACTGGTGATCCAGGATATAAGTTTGATGACGAATTTAATGTTGATCTCAAACATGATCGACCAGGAATTCTTTCTATGGCCAATGCAGGACCATCAACCAATGGTAGTCAATTTTTTATNACGCACGTTGAAACCCCTTGGTTAGATAATAAGCATACCGTTTTTGGACATGTTATTAACGGAATGGATATTGTCAACTCTATTTCACAAAACGATGAAATTATTTCAGTTGACATCAATGCGGTAGGTGAAAAGGCCAAAGCGTTTGATCCAGCCCAAGCTTTTGAAGATTTTAATAAATCAAAAGCTGACAGAATTAAAAAGGAAAAAGAAAAAGAGCTTAAAATGTTAAATGACCTTTCCAAAGGTTTTTCAAAAACCTCTTCAGGATTACTATACAAATTCGAAAAAGAAAATAATTCAGAAAAACCTGTTTCAGGAAATAAAGTAAAGGTTCATTATAAAGGAATGTTGCTCGACGGGACAGTTTTTGATTCTTCATACAAAAGAAATCAGCCAATCGAATTTACTTTAGGTATTGGTCAAGTAATCAAAGGATGGGATGAGGGAATTTCTCTACTTGGTTTAGGAGATAAAGCAACTTTTATAATTCCTAGTGAATTGGCTTATGGACAATCTGGTGCAGGTGGTGTAATACCTCCAAATGCAACATTAGTTTTTGATGTAGAGCTTGTTGAATTTTAATATTTATTTCCACTTGATATTACAGCCAATACTTGGCTTTTGAATGTTGTCATTCTGGATATTTTTAATCAGACATTTAATCGCGTAATTAAGATCTTTACCATCGCATTCGATACCGTTTCCAGGTCGAGAATCATCAAGTTGACCTCTNTAAACGAGTTTTAGTTCATTATCATATAAATAAAAGTCTGGAGTACATGCAGCATCATATTTTTTTGCGATTTCTTGAGATTCATCATAAAGATATGGGAATGTGAATTTATTTTGCTCAGCATTTAATTTCATTAATTCAGGACTATCCTCAGGATAATTAATAACGTCATTACTAGAAATTGCTATAAAATTAACTTCGTCATCCTTAAATTTATTAGCTAATTCTACAATTGTTTTATTTACATGTTTAACATATGGGCAATGGTTGCAAATAAACATTATCACTGAACCATTTTTCCCTTTAAGGTCATTTAAGTTTTTGGATTCTTCACTTATTACATCGAATAATGAAAAATCTGGCGCCTTAGTTCCTAAGCTAACCATATTTGAAGGTGTTCTTGCCATTTTTTTTAAAAAATATTTAGTTGTAATTTTACAAAAAATAATTTTATGAAACCACACAAAATAAGCTTTGTTAACGCAGTAACACTAATTTCTTTTGGATTATGGGGTTATATTGATGTTGATTATTCTCCAACTGCTCTGATTCCAGTTGTTTTTGGTGTTATAATTTTAGCATTAAATTCTGGATTGAAGAAAGAAAATAAAACGGTTGCACATATAGTCGTATTACTAACATTTTTAATACTAGGTGGACTTTTTAAACCCTTAATGAGTACAATAGAAAGTGGAAGTGCTATAAGGATTACAAGGGTAGGGTTAATGATGTTATCTACCTTAATGGCGCTAGTAGTATTCATAAAGAGCTTTATTGCTAATAGATCTAAAAATTAATTGTTTTGAATAGTTTATTTAAATCCTTTAAAGATTTAGATATCAGAGTTGGAACTATTATTCATGCTGAGCTTTTTGAAGAAGCCATAAAACCATCCTATAAATTAAAAATTGATTTTGGTGAACTAGGGATTTTAAAATCTTCGGCACAGATAACAAAAAAATATACACTTGAGCATTTGTTAGGATTTCAAGTTATTGCTATTGTAAACTTTCCAAAAAAACAGATTGCAAATTTTATGAGTGAATGCTTAGTTCTAGGAGTTGTTGAAGACGATTCAGTTGTATTACTAAAACCAGATTCAAAGACAGAGAACGGTCTTAGGATTGCTTGATTTACATAATATTGCCAAAGAAAATAGCATTCATCAAAATTTTATTTGTTCCATACCAAAATGCTCTAAAATTTGTGTTATCGGTAAGATATATGACTTTACCTTTACCAATTTTGTTAATTTTAAGAGGACTTGTTAATTTTAACAGATTTATATTTTCTTCTGAGATATATCCGCTCAAAAGAGGGTTGTTAGTATATAAAATCGGATTGTTATAGCTTTCCTTATCTTTTTCAATAAATATAGTAGAGTTTCTAAATATTGGCATTGTTGTATTTGTTTGGCCAAAATTTATTGGGTGTGATCTATCAATTTTAGTATTGAAAATTGCACCTCCAATTCTTTGAGCTCCAAAAAACGCACTTCTTTCTTCAAATGAAATATTTTTAGCCGAAATATCATTTTTTAACTCTTTAACTTCAATAAGTTTTGTTTTTTTAAGCCAATTAATTGAGTTTTTATAGGCAATTAAATTACCACCAGATTTAACCCATTCGCTTATTTTATCAGTGACAAGCTTATTTGATATTGAGCTATTTGGTACAATTAAAGTTGTGTATTTACTTAAATCAATTCTGTTAAAATTTCTAATATCAAGTTTTGTTAAACTTAATTCGAATCTGGTATCCAAAAGATGCCATATTTCCCCCGCATCATATGCTGTAATGCCATCTCCGACTAACATTGCAACATTTTTTTTATATAACCTTCTGAAATTATTACTACCAAGATCAGGACCTTCAGCATATCCGGTTTTAACAGGATTTATCTCGATATTACAATTACTTGAGATATCATTTAATAGTTCATTTAAATCTATATGATTGTTGTTCTGAACAGGTATTAAAATAGTCCCATAGTCATAATCTCTACCTTCCAATCTAAATTTTTTGGTAGCAACTTTGACTATTACCTCGTTATTCAATAGTTCATTTAGAGCATTTGGTGATAAATACTCGTGCCACTCCATTAAATAAGCATAATTGCTTTTTTCAATATTTATATTTTTATTGAATTTTATTTGATTAACTTTTTTTGAATAATTACCATTAAAATTTAAATCATAATCTAAGTTGAATGCTAGGGGAAGTGTCCAAGATGAGACATCATAAAATAAGCTATCCAAGAATTCAGTTCTAGTTTCAAACATAGCATTTATAAGTCTATATTTTTTCTGGTTTTTTGGAACTACATAGGCATATCCTTTTCTGTATGTTTTATTTTTGTGTTTAACATCACTATCTAACTCATAAAAATCCACCTCATGTCTTTCTAAAATTTCAGCAAGTTTTTTCGTTCTGTATCTATCTTTCGAGTTACCAAATATTATCGCTTCATTTTTATATTTACTAGATTCCTTTGCAGCTTCTTTGTAAAAACTTTTCTGATAATCTAAAATTTCTAATCTAAGATTGTTTGCTGCTTTCAAAGTAGATAGACCTGTGGTAAGTTGATTTTTTATTGTAAAGGGAAATCTTAATAAACCATTATCGGAATCCTGAACGTGTCCTCTTGAACTTGCTTGTTCAAACAAAATTCCAATAGACCCATTTATGTCTGGAAAAGTAGAGCCTTTTCCGTAGTAGAAATCGTCAAAACTTTCTTCTGAATAATAAAGAGANCCTATTTTATCTAAACTTTCAACATGAAATTTTGCAATTTCTTTAGTTAGTTTTTGATTTAACTTAGGAGTAAGTGGGTGAGTTCTTGAAGGTATTCCAGGCTGAAAAAAGAAAGTTGCATTGGTTCCCATTTCATGATGATCTGTTAAAATATTAGGAATCCATTTATTAAAAGATTTTATCCTTGCTTGTGATTCTGGTAGTTGTGCTGGTAACCAGTCTCTATTTAAATCAAACCAATAATGATTAGTTCTACCACCAGGCCAAACTTCATTATATTCTCTATCATTTGGGTCTGAAGTTAAATTTATATTTTTATTAATATTGGCCCAATAAGCAAATCTTTGTAATCCATCAGGATTCATTGAAGGATCTAATAATATTACCGAATTTTTAAGTAATTCATGTACAAAATCACTGTCAGATGCAGCTAAATAATACGCAAGTAAGAGACTAGCATTTGAACCACTTGCCTCATTCCCATGAATTGAAAAACCCTGGTAAACAACTATCGGCTGATCTTCAATTGAAATATATTCATTGTATTCAGTAATTTTTTTATGGTTTGCAATAATTTGATTAATATTATTATGATTATCTTCTGATGTAATGGTAAGAAGTAAAATTGGTCTTCCTTCAAAAGTTTTACCTCTGTCTTCAATGGTAATTCTATTTGACGCGTCAGCCAATGCATACATATATTGAACCAGTTTGTCATGAGTGACATGCCATTCACCAACTTCATGCCCAATTACTTCTTTTGGAGTTGGAATACTTGAATTTGGTGTTTCAAATTCGGAGAAGTAGTAGTCAAGATCGTATTTTGGATTTTGAGCATATACTCCTATACTAATAAATAGTAAAATGTAAAAAAACCTCATGCTGATTACCTGATTAAATGTCGTCAAAACTAACATCAGTAAATTCATTTGATGATTCATTGCCATCATCCTCTTTTTCATTTTCATCATTTGTTTCTTCTGTTGATTCTGTGTTATCCTCTTTTTTGAAATCTTTTTGGTGTCTTTCGCTAATCACTTCTTCGCCTTTTTCTGAAATCACATAATCTGTCATTTCATTAAGGATATTTGAAAACTCCGTAAAATCTTCTTTATATAGATAGATTTTATGTTTTTTGTAGTGGAAGGAACCGTCTTCATTTGTGAATTTTTTACTTTCCGTAAGGGTCAAGTAATAGTCTCCAGCTTTGGTAGATCTGACATCGAAAAAATATGTTCTTCTGCCAGCTCTTAGTACTTTTGAAAAAATTTCTTCTCTCTCCATCTTCATAAATTTTATGATTAATGAGATAAAGTAAAAAAATTTTTTAATAAATCAGCTAAATCTTATCATCTTTTTTCGTCAACTGTTTAGAATATACATCCTTATAATATCCATTTTGATTTATCAACAATTCATGATTACCCTTTTGAATTATTTTACCTTTATCTAAAACAATTATTTCATTTAGGTTTTGAACTGATGATAATCTATGACTTGAAATAATAGTTGTAGTATCTTTGAGAATACTCTTTAATGAAAGTATGATTTTCTCCTCTGTTTCATTGTCAAGAGCTGATAAACAGTCATCTAATATTAAAATCTTAGGTTCTTTGATCAATGCTCTAGCTATACAAATTCTTTGTTTTTGCCCTCCACTTAAATTTATTCCTCTTTCCCCGAGAATCGTTTCATATCCGTTACTAAATTTTAGTATTTCATTATGAATACCAGCTATTTTACATACTTTTTCAACTTCCTTCATAGTTGCTTTTTCCTTTCCAAATCTGATATTATTAATTATTGAATCTGAAAATAGAAATGAATCTTGTGAAACAACCCCAATTTGTTTTCTAAGGCACTCTAAATCATATTCATTAATTGAGTTATTATCAAATAAAATTTCTCCGGCTTCAATGTTATAAATTTTAGTTATTAATTTAATTAAGGTTGTTTTACCAGAACCAGTAACACCAATAATTCCCAGTGATTTTCTATTATTTAATTTAAAGCTAATTTTATCAATAGCTTTAATATTTGACTCGGTGTAGGTAAATGAAACATCTTTAAATTCAATTGAGCCATTTATTTTTTTTAGCCCGTTGAGATTATAATTAATCTCTGACTTTTCTTTTAAAAATTCGTTTATTCTTTTTTGTGATGCTTCAGCTTGCTGAATAATTGAACTGATCCATCCTAATGATGCTACTGGCCAAGTTAACATGTTGACATAAATTATAAACTCAGCAATAATCCCAATATTCTCAATTTCTCCACTTAAGTATTGTTTTCCGCCCACATAGATAACCAAGATGTTGCTAATTCCAATTAGTAATATCATGAGAGGAAAAAATAAGGCCTGCATTTTTACAAGACTAATCTGATTGTCTTTATTTTTTTTTGAAAGATTATCAAATTCTAATGATTTGTTTTTTTGAATTGCATATGACTTGACAATTTGAATTCCGGTGAAAACTTCTTGGCTAAAAGAAGAAAGCTTAGATAAAGATTCCTGAACAATTCTACTTCTAATATTTATTATTCCACTTAGCTTGAATATAGTATATGATAAAATCGGGAGTGGGCTAATTGTATAAATTGTTAGCTCAGGAGATTGTCTATACATGTAAAAAAAAGTGATTATTAAAAGGGTGATTGTATTAATGGAATACATCAATGCAGGCCCAAAATACATTCTTACTCTTGATACATCTTCACTTATTCTATTCATCAAATCACCGGTTTGATTTTTTTTGTAGAAACTTAACGATAGCTTTTGGTATTGAGTGTAAATTTCATTTTTTAAATCAAATTCTACATATCTGGAAACATTTATAATTGTTTGTCTAGTCAAGAACGTAAATATACCAGCAGCAATTGCAGCCAAAAGAATTAAAAAAATATTTTGAATAAGTTCTGTTTGAACAGTTTCAATGGATACTATGTTACCTTTTCTGAACTCATCAATTACATTTACTGATTCTCTAATTAATCCAGGTGTAAATAGCAATAAAATTCTGGCAATAATTATTATAAAGAAACCTAACAGCAGGTTAGTTTTATATTTGAACAGATATTTATTTAAATATTTTAATTCAGTCAATGATGTAAATATTTTTAGATAATTAATATTATCTTGCGGTAATTTTAAATTGTTCTTTTAAATGTTAAATCGAAGACACATCAGGCTTAAAATAATGCAATATTTATATGCTGCCGAAATATCCGATTTCGAAGATACAAAAGAACATTATAATAATCTTACCAGCAGTATTCATTCTATACATTATTTGTTTCTCTTACAAATTTCATTCCTGATTGAAATTTTAAAAAAAGCTGAGGATAAATATAACATTTCACAGCAGAGTGTTACCGGCAATGTTAGTGATAAGTATAGTAACAAAAAATTTTCTGAAAATATATTTTTAAACGATCTCGCATCAAACTTAAAAATAGTTGAATTATTAAAGTCTAATGAATTTGTTGATTGGGAGGTTGATTATAAATATGTTAACATAATCTATGATAAGATAATTAACAGTGAAATTTATGATTCATACATGAAAAGTAAAATAAATTCTTTTGCTGACGATTTAAAGTTTGTATATGATATTTTCAAAGATCTAATTATAGCAGATGAAAAATTTCAGTCTTTCATTGAGGAGAAAAATATTTATTGGATGGACGATTTCCCTTTGGTTAACACGTTGTTATTAAAGTATTTAAAAAATTCAACAAGAAATAATTATGAAAAATCATTTNACTTTAAGTTATTTTCAAATAAATCAGACAAAAANTATGCTGATGATTTAGCCAACCATTCTTTACGTAATTTTGAGTCCAATAATGAATTGATAAATAAATATGCAGCAAATTGGGATATAGACCGATTAGCAAAAGTTGATTTGGTAATTATAAATTTGGCTATATCAGAACTAAAAGAGTTTAGAGATATTCCAGTAAAGGTCACATTAAATGAATATATCGAAATTTCAAAAGATTACTCAACCGAAAAAAGTAGTTTCTTTATTAATGGAATCCTTGACAAAATAGTAAAAGATTTAATCAAAAATAATTCTTTAATTAAAGAGGGTAGAGGTTTGAGAGAATAACATTTTTTTTTACTTTTGAACAATTAATAATTCTTCGATGAAAAACATAATTTATTTATTCGTAATTACATTAGTTTTTACTTCTTGTGGAGATGATCCATTTAGTAAAGTGAAATCAGAAAATGTTGAGCAAGCAGCTGTAAGAGATAATACTCCTTCTAAATTTCCTGTCATGACTTTTAATAAAAAGGTTCATGATTTTGGAACTATTATGGATGGTGAGGCTCAGGAAACAGTTTTTTCCTATACAAATACCGGTGAAGCTCCCTTAGTTATTACTGAGATAAAGTCAACTTGTGGATGCACAGTTCCTCAGGATTGGAGTAGAGCACCTTTACTGCCTGGTGAATCATCTCAATTTACTGTTAAATTTAACGGAAAAGGCATGAATAAAACTTCTAAAACTGTTACAATTAAAGCCAACACGCAAAGAGGAACGGAATCAGTAAGGATATCGGCTTTTATTAACAAGCCTGGTGGTGTAGCACCACCTGCTGGCCCTATTATTCAGTAAATATGGAAAATTTTTCACAGTTTACTCCCTTTCTGCTAATGTTTGCAGTCATATACTTTTTTATGATTGCACCGCAAATGAGAAAGGCAAAAAAAGAGAGAAAATTTCTTACCGATTTGAAAACTGGTGATAGAGTTGTCATGAAGAGTGGTATGCATGGAAGAGTAAACCACATAAACCAGAAAGAGGGTACATGTATTATAGAAACTACAGCTGGAAAATTAAAATTTAATAAATCAATGATTTCAATGGATGCTTCAAATGAATTAAACAAGTAGTTTAGTTAATTAAAAAATGTATAAGAAAATAATATCTCCATTTTTATTCTTATTTGATCCTGAAAAAATCCACACCTTTACATTCTTTCTGATAAAAGTTTTTTTTAAAATCCCAATTCTTGGTTTTATAATCGAATCTTTTTATAAAGTTAAGAGTCCAAAACTTGNAAGAAAACTTTTTGGTTTAACCTTTGAAAATCCTGTTGGTATTGCTGCTGGATTTGATAAAAATGCAACCCATATTTCAGAATTTGAAAAATTTGGATTTGGTTTTATCGAGATAGGGACTGTNACCCCAAAACCTCAGCACGGAAACCCAAAAAAAAGATTATTTAGGTTAAAAGAAGACACTGCCATAATTAACCGAATGGGTTTTAACAATGATGGAGTAACAAAGATCAAAAATCGATTAAAGAAAAATTATAATGTTCTTATTGGTGGTAATATCGGCAAGAATAAAGTCACACCAAATTCTCAAGCAAAAAATGATTATATAATTTGTTTCAAAGAGCTTTATAATTACGTTGATTATTTTGTTGTTAATGTTAGTTCGCCCAATACACCTGGATTAAGAGAATTGCAATCAAAAGAATTTTTAAATGATTTGTTTATTGACCTGAATAAACTTAGATCAAATGAAACCATTAAAAAACCAATTCTTATTAAGATATCACCTGATTTGAATAAAGAAAAAATTATAGAAATTTTAGAAGTTATAGATACTAATAATATTGACGGGATAATTGCAACTAATACGACAATTGATTATCCTAATTTAAAGTCTAAAAATAAAAACGAAACAGGTGGCTTGAGTGGAGCCCCACTATATGACAAAAGTAATGAGGTTATCTCTTTTATTTCCAAGAAAACTAATGGAAAACTTCCTATTATTGGTGTTGGCGGTATATCAACACCGGAACAAGCAGTAAAAAAAATTGAAGCAGGTGCTCATTTAATACAGTTGTACACGGGAATTATCTATGAGGGCCCAGGAATTGTGAGAAAAATTAACAAAAAGTTACTTAACCAAGAACTTTAAATTATCCGTATTTTCACCAGAACTAATTGAGATGAAATACAATCCTCTCTCAAAACCGCCTACATTAATTTCTAGATCATCATCGTTATCAATAATTTTGGAATTAACAATTCTTCCATTTAAATCAAAAATCTTGTATGANTCTGGTAAAATATTNTGNTATCTTATATAAATAAAATTATCTGCAGGGTTGGGGTAAATTGAAATAGAATTGATGCTATTCTGATTTACACTTAAGTATTCAGTACTGATTAATTTTGATTCCTCAGAGCCAAAATTAGTATTAGTATAAATAAGATCTCCTTCTTCAGTTGTTAATTCATAATATTCATTACCGACTGTCCAATTATATCCATCAAGACCATTTCCAGCCGTATCATAAATAGTGAAAGTATAGCACTCAGACTGAACTACATCAAATTCATGATTATGTTCTCCATTTTGTTCATATGGACCACCTTCATACAAGTATATTTCCANNACTATCTTTAAATTCCCAAGTATTTTCGTTCAAATCAACAATAAACAGTTTTAAATTAACTTTAGAAGTTTCGTAAATATTTGATGTGAAATTAATATACTGAGGATATACTTTTGTAATACTTTCACTACCATTGTAGATTTTAAGTGCTATATCATACAGACCAGGTGTATAAACATGCGATGGATTCTGATCAGTGTAATCAACAATATCATCACCATCTACATCCCATTCCCAAGCTGTTGCTCCAACACTGGTATCTGTGAAGTTTACCGTCATATAATCATCACAGCTCTCAATAACCTCAGCATCAAAGTCTACGTTGAAAGAAGGGCATTTGTAATATGTACCTCTGAAAACATGATAACCAGCATACATCATGGCATATTGTTCTTGACTAAAGAAATCTGTACAGGTGTCGGGTGAATAGGACATAATATTTGATGTATCAGGATCATATGTTTGTCCAAGTGCATCAGTTGCATTTCCAGTGTACATACAATTTACAGAACTGACATTTGAGCCGTTAATCAGCGGGTCTGCTGGTGTATCACAAAATCTATCTCCGGCAGTTGCACAATTACTTCCATTTACATATTCGTCGGTTGAGCCGGGTTCATTAGAAGTACCGTGGGTGTGTAAAACATTAAAATGATGACCAAACTCGTGAATTAGAGTAGAACTGATGGTATTCGTTGTAGCTTGATTATCCATTACAATCACATCATAATATTGTGAAGTACTTCCCGGATAATGTGTATAACCAGCTACAGTATTATCGTTTATGGATTCGACAAAATACAGATTCATTATATTACTCTGATTATTCTGATATAAAAGAGACATATCATCATAAGTATAATTATACAATTGGTTATTTGCAATATAATTTGTGTCCTCACAAACCGTAATTTCTAAAAATGAGTTAGCTAAGAAAGTATTTGCTTCATCTATTTCGTCTAAGATNTGACNTTCAGTAATATTTGTAGCTCCATTTGTATCAGTAATAATGTGAATTTTTGCAGGGACATTCGTGATAGCAGTTGAAGATTTTGATTGAATTTTGCTATAGTATTCGGCCAAATAGTATTCAAAGTTTTCTTTGTTATTATTTTCAGTCTCAAAAAAATTATCAGGAGCCTCTGTTCCGCAATAACCGGTATGAATTTCTTGAGAGGCGGATGATAAGCAAAAAAACATAAAAAACGTTTGAAATATCAACAATATATCATTCTTTTTAATCATTTGAATCTTAAATTTTGATTAATTATATATTATACAAAAATAATTAAATTTACCTTCCTTACATAATTTAAGAACTGTTCATGTTGATTTCTTTTATTTTTTCATGTTTTGCATTA
>FUFK010043304.1_pt1 | contig 35665 bp, 47 predicted proteins | sample 1021851 | NCBI WGS metagenome assembly FUFK01 (sample SAMEA51879418, study PRJEB19060) | metagenome | reverse complement strand
CATCTATTTCTACGTATTCGACTGATCCTTCTTCTTTAAATGACATATATTATTCCCTATTTATTTGTAACACAGAAAGCACAATATGTAACCTGTTTCCTGTGGCTGCTGTCGCCTTTATTATCTCACTTTCTTGAAGAACTATAGGCTGTGATAGTAATTCTAGTGTTTCATTGGCAGATACAGCTTTAGTTTTGAATAAACTAAATACATTTGCAGATGCATCTGTCAAGGTCAAAGTTATAGAATCCGCGTTTCCCGAGTCCTCAGATACTATTATTGATTTTATTATACCAGTTGTTGATGCAGGCACTGTATATACAGTGGTTACACCATTAGTTGTTAAGTCTTTTTTAGCGTTTGTAAATACGTTAGCCACCTATAAACCAGGACACTCGTTCCTGCTCCTGTTTTACTTCATCCAAAAATGTAGTATTTAATTGGTCCTTCATAATNGTCAAAGCTCTGTTNATTTGTTTTTGNTTTGATACATCATATTCTTCTTTTGGTTCTGGTAATCTTATATTAATTTTAGCCATTATCTTCTACCATCTGGTTGTACATCTAATTTAAGAGTGCCAAATCTCCAAGACTCACTAGCTGTATCATTNTCTATTTTAATATTTATATATCGTCCTCTNGCTCTAGTATCTTTTTTAATTGTANTAGAGTTAATTGTAAAAGGACTTAATGCTGTATTAGTTTGAGTTTCTTGTGGATATCTTTTTACACCTAATGTTACTTTTGCATTACCTTGCAGTGATTTAAAATCAGGTACAAATCTTCTCATCTTCATAAATACTTCACCAGCAACAGCAGGAGCTATTGGGTTTCTAGATCTTTGTTCTATATCAATATCATATGATTTTATAAAAGATGTAACTGATGTAGTTGTACCGTTTGGATTTACTTGATCTGTACCTACTTCGTGTTCAAATAATGTAGTTTGTCCTAAGCCAGACTCACCCACAATAGCAGGAAATGTACCACTTGCAGATACGCTGTATTTAGTTGCAAAAGGTTTTGGATATATGGTTGCGTCTACCCAACTAGTTCTAGCTTCTGTACCTGTATACCAAACACCACCTACTACTCTTGTTAATGCAGATTCACCAAAGTTAAGCACAACATACTTATCATTGTAATCAGAACCTGAACTTGGATACCACCAAATTACTTCTGTAAATAAATTATTTAATCCTGCATTTACTTGTTGTCCTTTTGTAGTGTCAATATTTTCAAATACATGGTCTTCCACTGTGCATGGTAATGATTTTACCGTACCATCAAATGCAAAGAAACCTTTAGGTGACATCCAATAAGCGACACCATCTATTTCTACAGCTGCATTTTTACCTAACAAACCACAGTTTGTACCAACCTGTTCAAACCCAAACGTAAATGGTGCACCGACAAACTTCATTGTATACAAAGCATTGTCGGTAAATATCAAGATTGTCTCCTTAGCTTTTAATGCACCCATAATTTTTGTACCATCTTGCAATCTTTGTGTACCTGCAGTGTTTGTTGCTGTAGGTGCATATGTGTTGATTGCTTCTTGGTCAGAGAATCTTATAAACATGTCGTCTTGTGTTGCCGTATTACCGATAGTTGTTTCTGTTGCAAGATGTATTAAGTGTCTAGTTGTTGGTGACACAAGTGTAATTCTACTTGCTGTTGGGTTACTATTAGTTTCAAAACTTGTTGTAGTAGTTGATGCACGATTATTTAATGCAGATGCTGCGCCACCATTCCATGTAAATGTTTTACCATTTGCAATAGTTGCAATTAATACTTCTCCAAAATTATCTAATGACCATAGCCCTGGTTCTAGAGATACATCAGAAGCTGTTGCAGCCTCACCCCAGTTACCATCGCCCCATCCAGCAACACCCCAACCATAACCATATGTCTGTGCTCTTGGTCCTACAGGCTCGTATGGTTTTAAACTTAAACTACCACCAGTAGATACCGTACCTGATGCATTAGATGATTGTGTAATTGTAAACGTACCTGTTGTAGGCACCGTTATAACTTGAAAGTTTTTATCTTCGAAATCAGTATTTTGATAACCTGTACCACCTGGTAAAGTAACACTATCTAATTGTACAATATCTCCAACAGCTAAACCATGCGCTGCTTTTGTAATTGTACATGTAGGTGATCCATTAGTAGTTGCAATTGTTGCAGACGTTAGTGTTGTTTTCAATGGCGTAATATCATGAAGTTTACCTTCAAAATATATTAACAAAAATTTATCCGTACCTATAGCAACATATCTATTACCTTCCAAATCTGTAAAAGCATGCATCGCTCTTGATACACCTACTATTGTATCTGTAACAAGTGATGACCATCCACCTACTTTTTCTGGTAAACCATATCTAAATCTAACATTGTCAGAATCAACCCAACGGTTTTCTGCACCAGAGTCAGAAGATTGTTTGTCTATTCCAGGGAGAAATTTGTACTCAACTAGAGCCATCTGCTAGCCCCTATATTTTATCTTTGTATGCCCAGCCTCTTGCTGAATTTACATATACTAAAGTAAAAGCTGCACCATTTGTATTAACTACTAAATTAGAAGCTGCTCCTAATATGTTTGAGCCGTTTCTTGCAATTGTAAGATTGTTAGAGTTAGTATTGTTTCCACTATCGATAAAGGTAACTTCGTTACCGATAGCAGGTGACGCTGGTAGGGTTATTGTTACTGAACTATTAATACCACCTGAAGACGTGTCAACTAATAACTGATCTCCATCTACTGCAGTATACGCTCCTGGTACTGTGTAGTACCCTTTATTAATTAAACCTTTATTTACGTTAGTGCCATCTGAATACACCAAAGACTTAGATCCAATTGGTAAAGCTATCCCGGTCCCTGATACAGTCTTAACTGTTAGTGTGTAATTGTTTGATGATCTAGCTGTAGCATCTTCTACAATAAATACTCTTTCTGCAGAATCTGGCATAGTAACTGTTCTGTTAGCTGCTAGAGTTCCTGTTAGTTTAAAATATAAATTTTTACCATTTGATACAGCATGGTTTGATAGTGCTAAAGCAACATCACTAGATGCTACATCAATAGCTATATAACCACTAGCTGCTTGTTCTAATATTTGTAGGTTTGTGTTTGTAATTGTACCCCAGGTACCTGACTTTTCACCTGTTGTAATTAGTTCTAGTTTTAAATCACTTGACGTACTTGATGCCATAATTCTCCTATGGGTTCAATGGGTCTATTGGAACCCATGTCCCTGTTGCGTTTGGATCTATATCGTTCCAAGATACCACATTAACGGTACCGTTGGCAAGGTTAATTCTGCTGCCTGTAGGGTTAACTCCAAAGTCTACTTCAGCGTTTCCTATAGCAATATTGACCCTTTTACCATTGACTAATACCACAACGTTTTGAATGCCGACTCCGGCAAAAGTTGTAGCTGAAAACGATGTTGCTCCAAAAAACATATTACGGTATCTCCACCCAAGTTTGTGTTGCGTTTGTAGGCACTGCTTCCCACATTCTTAGTGTTATATCAGATGTGCCTAACTCAAGCCCTTCACCAGAAGGTAGCGCTTTTGCTTTTGCTAATACAGTTACGTCACTTGTACCTATATTAAATCTCTTACCAGATACGATTGCAGTTGCATTTGCCTTAGCTGTTGCATTACCAAGAGCTACTTCAAAACCATTACCAGTAACAGATAAATTACATTTACCAATAATTGTAACATTACCAATACCAATATTAAATCTATTTGATGTTATAGGAGGTACAGCGCCAGCTTTTGTAGTAACTGTTCCTTTAGCTAATTCAAAGCCATTACCAGTAACCGGTACATCTTTAGGTATAGAAGCTTGAGCATTACCAATACCTAATTCTAATCCATTGCCAGATAATACTTCTCTTGCTTTACCAATAATAGTTACATTACCAGTAGATATATTTACTCGATTACCTGTAACAGAAAAATTAGCATCTCCAGATATTGTAGAGTTGCCGATATTTACATTAATCCTTGATCCAAGGACATTGACGAATGCGTTAGGATTAAACCCTACATCTGAGAAGGGTGCGGCTGCAAAGGGTGTAGCACCAAAATACATGCGAGATTACCTCGCAGTACAAGGAATGTTATTAGATCCTACTAATGATTGACCAAATGCTAAATAAACATATGATGTTGAACTTGCTGAATATGTAGAACTTCTTAATTTAAAACCATTAGATAATATATCCATAAATTGATTATCAGCTTCAGCAGCATTATTATTTGGTGCTAAATTATCATTTTTAACATTATACCCATCTCTTTTTGTATCATGTATTTGCCAATTTTGTGAAGCAGAACTTGGTTTTATTAAAGTAAATTCTGGTCTAAATCCTGTATAAACAAATGCTCCATCATTATTTCCATTACCCCTGTATTGACCTATTTTAGAGTAACCAGTTTTTTCTGCAAAACAATAAGCTATAAAAGGCGAACCACTAGCATTAGCATTATTTGCTGTACCAATAGAGAATACAGTTGTTGTTGGTGCTGTGCTTGGAAATGGTGAACTATTTCCATAAGAACCTAAAGAACCAGTTTCATTCAAATACATAATTCCACTAGCTGCTCTACAATCGACAGGCCATGCTTCAGTACCACCAGATAATCTTTTTACTATTATTAATTTTGGAGCAACACCTAATCCATGACCGACCGTTGCCACAGAACCAGTTCCTGTATAAGAAACAATACTAAATCCTGCTGTTGTGTTTGCAGATACAGTTGATGTTATAGAACCATCTGAATTTGATGAACCTTGACCATTTGCTTTCCAGTTCCATGCTACAAAATTAATATTATTTTCATTTCCACCTGTATGAGAACCTAATGTAAATCCATCACTATCAAAAGAAGTAACACCAGATTGTGTAAATTCTGTATCTGTGCCATTTGGTTTTATTGCTTTAGTTACGCCTCTTACAGCATCAAATATTTTTGGGTCTTCAGTATCATTACGACCTTTATACCAAACCCAATCTGGTTGAAATCCCACACCTGTAATTGCATGACCTGCTGAACCATTACCAGTATAAAGTTTAGTATTAAAATAATCTGTGTGTTTATTAATTGTTGTATAAGCCATATTATTCGTTTAACCCCTTAGTTGATAAAGCTGTGTAGCCAGTTGGTACATCATACTCAAAAATTCCGTTATTACTAGCATTAGTTCCTGCACTAGATACTGCTGTTGTTCCGAAGTAACCATTGCCAAAGTTGCATTGATAAGCTCCTGCACCAGTTGTAGTCCAATCGCCAACACCAAAAAAATAAACTCCTTGTCCTCTTGCATGACTATTTGGTGTTGTGTTTAAATTATTAATAGATACTGCACCAGTTCCTGTTGAACCAGATGTAGGGTCGCCACTATTTATCCATGTTCCATTTTTTGAAAAATATAATTTATGGTTTTCTAAATCAACTGCAACACCTATAATATCATTTGTAGTATAATTAGGCATATTTGATAAAAGAGTACTACTATTACCTCTAACATTACCATATGAACCACCTGAATCACTATAATAACCATATGAATAATTTTCTTGTGATAATTCTTCATTATTTCCTTGATAATTATGGTCTGATATACCTATCATATTAAAAGCTGCATTTGTTGATACTTTAAATTCAGCATAAAATTTTCCACTTCCACTATTCATAGCTAAAGTTGAAACAGAAAAATCATGACCACCAGAAGGAGTTGTAAAAGTATTATTACCATTTGATAAAGATGTTCCAGATGTATTTTCATTAGCTAAAGGATTTAAAGTAGCAAAAACATTACTTGGACAATCTTCTGATTTTGTAAGTGTACCTGATGTTGTAAAATTATTTGTATTAGGTGATTGGTCTGTAACTCCATTATCATTTTTTAAAATAAAGAAACCATTAGTTCCATAAGATACACTAGGAGAAGTATTTATTTTCCATTCTCCAGTTGTAGCATCGGTTGAACCAAAGTCTGATGCAGCATAAGCATAACCATCACAAAAGTGTATGTGACTCATGTAACCATCAAAATAATTTGAAGAACCATTAACACCAACTCCAATCATATGCTCTACATTATTATTCCATCTTGTATTTGTATTTTGTGCAGGAGTAGCATCTTCTGCCCATGAAGTATTTAATACGCCATTTATATAAAATTTTAATCTGTCGTTAGCAGTTGATAGTGTGCTATCTCTAGTTATAACTATATGATACCATGCGTTAGTATCTCTAAATAGAGCATTTGTTGACCTATTTGCTTGTGTAGCAGCAGAACTATTTTGTTCAAACCATTGAAGACTATCTCCAGATTTAAATCTTAAATAAGTTTCTTCATTACCACCATCTGTATTAAAAAGAAATTGATTTCCTAAACTACTTCTTTTTACCCAAAAAGAAATAGTATATTTTTGTCTGTTTCCTGCTGATGATGGTGTTCTTGTTAATTTTGTACTAGCCATTAGTTAAATTGTCCTCCTCCCGACGCTCCGTGAGATATAATAATATTAAACTGACGGTCTGCTGTTTGGGCCTGTGCATCTGTTGCTCGTATAGTAAATGTATACGTTGTTGTAGCAGTTGACCCTGTTTCAGTACCAGTGATTGCACCAGTACTTGAATTTAAACTTGCACCACCTGGTAGTGATCCAGATTGTACAGCAAAACTTGTAGCATCTGTTGCTGCAACTGTAAAGTTTATAGTTCCTAAAGCTGCTACTGTTCCTAAATTTCCTGCCGCAGTTGTCCATGCAGGTGCGTCAGATACAGTTAATATTGCACTTGCTGATCTACATGCTAGACCATCGTTATTTTCTAATCTTAAAAAATATGTACCATCAACTGGTAAAGTAAAATTTGCAGTTACTGAAGTAGCACTTGTAAACGTTACAGAATTTGCAGTGACAATTGCACCTGTAGATGCATTGATTGCATCAACAAAAGGTGGTGTTGAACTATCTTTAAATCCTGTTCCAGTAATAACTACGTTTGCAGCGTTATTATCTATAACCGTAGGGTTGATAGAAGATATTACTGGTTTAGTTTCTTCTACAGTTGCAAAAGATAATGTCCCTGATCCGTTAGTCGTTATCGCTTGACCATTTGTACCATCAGCCGTTGGTAATTTTAAAAATACACCTGTGTTAACTGTTGGTGAATTATGTATTGTGTGATTACCCATGTGTGCGTGTGATGAACATTGGTAATATAAAATGCTTGGTGTATCTTTATCTACAGCAATTGTTGTGTGTGCACCTGCTTGACCTGGTGTGCCAGATGTAGTTACACCTGTAGTAAATTGTGTAGTCTTAGCAGCATCGTTATAGAATCTTAAAGGGTGTCCACCACCATTTCCATTAGAAGCATCTGATTGATCAAACTTATAATAGTATGGCTTTGCTGTATCATTACCTTTTAATTCTATAATTGGTGACTCAATACCATTTATAAAATACGCATTAGAACTACCAACACCACTATAAGGATGTGCTGTAGTTTTAGTTGCAACTGTAACTGTGTATACTATTGGAGCAGATGATGATGCATAAGGACTAAGAAAACCTCCACCACCAGAATCTTTACTAATGATTAGATTACCGCTTTGGTCCTGTATCGTATCTACTTTTAATATACTACTCATAATTATCTTGCCGTTGCTGGTATACTTGATCCTACGTTAGCCACTAATGGTTCTTCTGCAAATGCCATGTATACTAGCGTGTGTCCACTTCCATTTAATTGTTGTGCACTTGATCTAATTTTTACTCCATTAGAAAGAAAATCTATTTCTTCACTAGCATTATCAGTTGTATTTTCTGCGCTATTTGCATTTGGAAATAAACATCTAAACATATGATTAAATGAATCTCTTTTGCTGTCGTAAACTCTCCATTGTTCAGAAGCATCAGCATTTTTAATCATAACCCAAGCAGGTTTAAAACCTGTATAAATAAATGTGCCATCTACATTATTATTACCAGTATATTTACCTACTTTACTATAACCAGCTTTATCTGCAAATACATAAGCTATATAATCTTCGTCATTACTATTAACGCTTCCATTAGTTTGAAGTGTAAAAGTTGTTGTGCTTACACCAGAAATAAAATCTGTATGAGATGCTTCTGTATTAGTTGTATTTAAAATTAATCTTTTATCCCAACCAGTTACTGAATTTTGAACAATCCAATCTTCAGTTCCTGAAGTTCTTTTAATTATACTCCAATTTGGAGCAACTCCTAAATGATGTGGTATTTGATGACCATTTGTTGCATTACCTTTATACTTAACTATTGAAAATCCTGCTGTTGTGTCTACAGAATAAGAATATGCTTTTCCAGTTCCAGAACCAGTAGTTGTACCAGAACCAGTTGTTCCTGCTTTCCAATTCCATGACGCAAAAGTTTCACCATTTGCATTTGTATTTCCATTCCCAGTATTATCACCAAGAGTAAATCCATCACTATCAAATGATGTAAGATGTCCAGATACAGTTTGTTCTGCACCAGTTGTATCTGAATATATTGCTTTAGTTGCACCTCTAACTTTATCAAAAATAGTATTATGTGAACCAGCACTTCTAATTTTTATCCAAGTCCAATCAGGTGCAAAACCAACACCTGTAATAGATTGTGTAGAGCCTGTTCCTGTATAAAGTTTAGTGTTAAAATATAAGCCAGGTTTTGAAATTGTTGCGTATGCCATATTATATCCTATCCATATGTATTAATATTTTTTGTATTTAATGCATAATATCCTGTTGGTACATCATATTCAAATAAAGATCCATTACCATTTGAACCTGCTGAAGTTATAGCTGTTGTACCAAAAAATCCATTACCGAAGTTGGCATGAATATATTGAGTTCCACTACCAGTATTATTGTGTGCATCAGAAGCAAAAAAATATGTGTCTTGTGTTATAGCAACTCCACCAGTTCCTGTGCTTCCTGATGTAGGATCACCAGAATTTTGCCAAGTACCATTTTTAGAAAAATAGATATAATTATTATCCATATCTACTGCTACACCAATAATATCGTTAGCACTTGTATAAGTAGCACCTGTATATGATGTTGAATTATTTTTTTTAACAGCACCAGTTACTGATTGATAACCAATATTATTAACTCCACTTGTTGTGTCTGAACCTATATAAGCTCCTAAAGAAGCATCGCTATATTTTTGATTAACAATTCCTACTGCTGCATATGTATCTCCTGTAGTTAAAAACTCTGCATAAAATTTACCTTTTGAAAATCCTAATGTAGATAATTGATTTACAAAAATTGCTGCTGTTGCTCCATTAGATAAATTTCCATTTATTAATGATATTCCTACACTTGCATTTCTACCAGCTACATTAGCAGTTTGAGAAATATTTGTGTTATAAGTAGCATAAACATTTGATGGTGTATCAAGTGCTTGTTTTAAATTTCCATTGACTGTATAATTATTTGTTTGACCTGAACTATCTAAACCTAAATTACCAGAACTTTCAAATTTTAAATGCACACCATTTGTACCCCAAGTAACACCAGTAGGTGATTTAAACTTCCAGATACCAGATGTAGAATCTGTTTCACCAAATGATGTTGGTGTTAATGCTGCACCATCTACTATAGCAACATGACTTAAATAACCTTCAAAAAAAACACCTGTTCCTGCTCTAACACCAATATTAGATTGTATGCCATTTAAATTAAATGCTGTATCATAGTTTTGTGATGGATATGTTGCTTCAGAAAAAGAAGTTTCTTGAACTCCATTTACATAAACTTTTACTCTATCTGCAGCCGTTGATTGTGTAGTATCAACAGCAGCCATTACATGGTACCAAGCTGAAGTATCTCTAAATCTTCTATTTGTATGAACTCTAAAATCTTTACTTCCATTTGAAGCATAACCAGATATATTAAATTGGTCATTTGAATCAAATTTAAATTGTGCCATTTGATCTTGATTATATTCTCCAGCAGTAACCATATAAGCATAATCATAACTTAATTTTGACCTTTTTACCCAAACTGAAATAGTAAATGTTTTTCTATTTCCTGCTGATGATGGTGTTCGTACTAAATAACTGTTTGCCATAATATTATCCTAGTTAAACTGTCCTGAGTTATTTGCTCCAAAATTAAATGTTAAACTAAACGCACGATCCGCAGTTTGCCCTTCAGCGTCTGTTGCTCGTATCGTAAAGTTAAATGTTGTATCTTGTGTAGCACCAGATTCAGTCCCTGTTAATGTAGACGATCCTGATCCACTATTCAATGTAATTCCACCAGGTAGTGATCCTGATTGTACTGTCATACCTGTAGAGTTTGTTGCTGTTAAAGTTATTGTTCCGATACTTGAAGCTCCAGAAAATGAACCTAATGACCCTGCTCCAGTTACCCACGCTGGTGCATCAGAAACTGTTAGTACAGCACCTGTTTGAACTGCATTACCATCTGGATTTTCAATATATAATTTATAAGTTCCATCTACAGGTAAAGTAAATTTAGCTGTAATACTTGTTGCAGATGAAAATGACACTTCATCAGCCACAACTTGTGCTCCCGTAGAACTATTAATAGCTGTGACCAAAGGCACTGATACAAAATTAGTTCCTGCAATTGTACAAGTAGTTTGTGTGTTTTCAATTGTTGATGGTGTAATAGAACTAAATGTTGGTCTTGTTTCTGTAGTTAAAGTAATAGATCCACCAAGCGCTACTGCTTGACCGTTGATTGTAATTTGTCCGTTACCTGTTAGATCAGTATTAGCGATACTATTAGCAGGAAAATCTAATGTAGCACCAGTAGGCACTGTGATAGTATCACCACTATCTCCTAGCTGTACACCAGTTCCTGATCTTGGGCTTATTTTATTTACTTTTACTTCACTCATTATCTTGCCGTTGTTGGTATATTATTTGTTCCTACCATTGGAGTTTCTGCAAACGCCATATAGATGTAATTAGTTCCATTTGAGTTTACTGCACCACCTGTTGATCTTAATTTAAATCCTGTTGAAACAAAATCCACAGGAGTTTCACCTGTTCCTTCTGAAGCTTGAGCACTAGGATAAAGCGGATGATTTTTTGGATTGTAACCAAGTCTTTTATTATCAATAATTCTCCAATTTTGTGCAGTTGATGCAGAACTTTTTTTAATTAAAATAAGTGCAGGTTTAAATCCTGTGTAAACAAATATGCCATCAGCATTTTCATTTCCTGTATAACTTCCAAAACTAGAATATCCATTAATCGCTGCAAAACAATATGCAATGTAAGTTGCACCGCTAATATTTGCATCAACTCCTCCACCACCTAAATTAATAACTGAACTAGTAGGAGTAGTGCTATTCCAATTTCCAGAATTATATGAAGCATTATTACTATTTAATAATATACCAGTACCAGTGCCAAGAGAGGTATGATAACATGGCCATGAAGCAGTTGAATTTAATCTTTTAATTATAATAAATTTTGGCACTGCACCTAAACCATGACCAATAGTGGCCGCACTACCAGTTCCTGTATAGGATATTATTGAGAAACCTGCTGTTGTATTAGCTTGAACTGTTGTAGTTATACTACCGTCTGAGTTAGAAGAAGTCGTGCCTCCATTTGCTTTCCAATTCCATGCTGCAAAGGTGCTACCATTACCATTTACATAGCCACCAGTTTTTAAAGTAAATCCATCACTATCAAAACTAGCAAGATTAGAACTATCAGTCCCTTCTGCATTGGTTTGATTCGGTCTTATAACTTTAGTAACTCCTCTTGTAGAATCAAAAACCATATGATCATAAGATCCAGAACTTCTTGATTTAATCCAAAGCCAATCAGGTTTAAAACCTACACCTGTTTGTGCAGTGTTATCTGCACCATTACCTGTATACAATATAGTGTTAACGTGTAAATTTGGTTTATTTATTTGTGCCATTAACTATACTCCTCTGCATTAATTGATTTAGTACAAATCGCTCGATAGCCCGCTGGGACATCGTATTCAAAAATTCCTATTCCATCATCTGGATTTTGTGCTGAAGTTACAGCAGTTGTTCCAAAATATCCATTTCCAAAGTTTACACTTAATCCCATATCTCCTAGTCCAGTCTGATCTGCAAACATAGGAAATATAGTAGATCCAGTTAAATTTTGTTGTGTACCCATTTTTGTTGTCAAATCGTTAGTTGCAGTTCCATTTTCTATTTCTGTTTGTGTAGCAGAATTAAACCAAGTTCCATTTTTTCCAAGCCAAGCTAATTTATTATCCATATCTAACGCAACCATAATAATATCGTTGGTAGTCCAAGAACTGCCATAAGCAGTGTTAGTTCCATCATAATATACATTACCATTATTACCATAGACACCAAAAGCTCTTGATGGATTGTTAGAACCATAAAAATCAGTAAATGCACTTACGCCTGGTTTAGCAAAACCAATGTGTGCATATTGTGTTCCTGCTTTACATTCCCAATACCATTTACCTTTTGTAAATCCATGTGTTGCCAATAACAGAGCTTTATCCCCATCAGTCGGCCCTGTTGTCATTGTTGAATTAACATTTGTTAATGTTGCTGTATTAGCAAATCTGTTTCTAAATAAAAAATTTATATTAGCAAAGACATTACTAGGTGTGTCTTTCGTTTGTATTATTGTTCCATTTGTTGTTAAATTATTTGAGTTACCTGAAGAATCTAATCCCATATTTCCAGAATTATCCATTTTTAAAAAGAATCCGTTTGTGCCATAATTAACTGTTGGTGAAGTTTTTGGTTTCCAAATTCCAGTTGTGGCATCAGTTTCTCCAAAAGATGACGCTTGATACGCGTAACCATCGCAAGCATGAACATGAGTTAAAGAACCATTAAGTTTATTTGTTATTGTTGTATTGCCTGTAAAAGTAAAAGCACCTACAAGTTGTTGATTATTTGAATGATTGTTAAAAAAACTAATTGTATCATTTTGAGCAAAGTTTGTATTATGGCTACTAACAAAAGCTGTTTCTCTTTCTCCATTAATATATATTTTACACCTGTCTTCTGCTGTTGCTAATGTTGTATCTATAGTTATGACTATATGATACCAAGCAGTTACATCTCTTAAAGCACGCTCAGTTCTTTTATTACATGATGTGCCTCCTGATGAATCAAAAACACCAATTTGTAATCCTGAACCATTACTATCTTTTTGTAAAAGAATTTGCACTAAATGTTCGTCATTTGTAGAGGATGCTCTCATACCAAAAAGACCATGATAAATGTTAGTACTTACTTCACATCTTCTTAACCAACAGCTAAAAGTTGCTTTAGTGGTAGTAGATCCACTTGATATAGTTCTTCCTAAATATGCACTTCCATTAGCCATTAACAGAATCCTCCAGCATTGTTAATACCAACTTCTGCTGTAATTGACAACGCTTGTGTTGTAACTTGTGACTGAGCATCAGTTGCTTTTAATGTAAAATTGTATGTGGTTTCACCATCAGCAGCAGGTAAAGTTCCTGATAAAACTGCTCTATATGTTGTTCCACTTACGTTTGATGTAGATCCTAAACTTATACCTGATGGCAAAGAGGATCCAGTATTTAAAGCTATTGTTACAGCACTATCAGCAGTAACATCTACATTTGCTGAATAAGATACGTTTGCTTCTCCGTTTGCTAAACTTGTTGTTACGAATACAGGGCCATCTGATACAACTAAATCTGATGAACTTCTAGCTGCGTTACCATCTGGGTTTGTAACTAAAATTCTAACGTTTTGTCCGTTTGTTAAACCAGCTGTGCCAGTTGTAAAACTTATTGTCGTTGCACTTGTAAATGTAACAGATGTTGCAGATTGAAATGCACCATTTGCTCTTTGTAATTCTACTTTTGGTATTGATGCAAAATTTTGTCCTGTGATAGTTATTGTGCCACCTACGTCTGCATCAATAACTGTTGGTGTAAAACTAGATATAACCGGTTGTGTTTCAGTTGGTATTGTGGCCGATCCACCTAACGAAACAGATACACCATTAATTGTAATTTGACCATTTGCTAAAGCAGAATTTGGTATAACACTATTTTGAAATGTTAAACTATCTCCCGCTTCACCAATTGCTAAATTAGTTCCTGATTGTGGTGCAATAGTATCTACTTCTATTTTACTCATTATATAATTACCAAATTACCTGTTACTGTTACACTTCCTGATACAGTCACTGGTCCTGCTAAAACTCCTGAGTCCATTGTTTGTGTATCAGAAATTGTAGAAGAGTGTGTTGTTACATAAGTTGTAGCTGTCATACTTGCAGACGGTGCACGTTTTGCAGGATAAGTACAAAATACAGTTTTAGTCCCTGCTGTAAAATTCACTGCGTTGTCTGAGTTTGAAGAGGAGATAATGGTATCTCTAGAAAGTGTATCAGGTGATGCATCTGTTACAGTTCCGATACCAACTTCAAATTCAGAAGTTCCGTCATGTGAAATACAGTAGAACGTACTGTTTGTAGTTCCAATACCAGCAACAAAAGTTTCAAAACCTGTTTCAGCAGAAGCTGATAGGTTTATAGTTCCTGTGCCAGTAGACGTACTCGTCTGTTTAACTCTGTCGTTAAGTACAAAAGCCATTTAATTAATCCTCTATTACGCGTCGCCTAATCTAATAATAGCGTTTGATGCATCAGCAGTAGGAAACTGAATTACAAAGTCTCCATTAGTTGCCGTCTTGTTGCCACCAAAATCTAAAACTAGTACAAGCTCGTTTCCGCCTCCAGTTGATTTGTATATCGCAGCTCCTGCAGCAGTCAATGTAACAGATGGAAAAGTTAAATCAGCAAAATCAACGAATGCAGTTGTTGTTCCCGCAATTCCGTTGTTTGTTAAATCTTTACCACCTGCTGGATAAGATGTTCCACTTGGGTTAACTTCACCTTGTCCTGTTCCTGATAGGAATACAGTTGAGTTTACACTGTAGTTACTTATGCTAGTATACAAAGCACACTTGAAAGTGTTTCCTCCATTTCCAGAAGTGTCAAAATTAAAAGTTCCTTTTAACAAGCCGGACTTGAAAGAATTAGGTACTATGTTTGCCATACTTTATATCTCCTTATTATGGTGATGGTGATTTTATACTGTTACGAATAACACCATCTTGATATTCGTCCCTTCTTCTTCTACCTTCTTGTTCAATAGAATATGAAGCTGCAGCTCTCTTATATGCTGCTTCGTAGTATTGTAACATATCTACCGGACCTTTCAAGTATCCATATGCTTCTACGAGTGAGGCGTATAAAAGTAAGTCTTGATACTTATTAGATAAGTAAGTCCCAGTTCCACTTTTTGTAGCGTCTGTAAGACTAACCGGCTGTTTCATATAAGCCAAAGTTATCTCATAAGTAGCATTTGGAGTAGGTGCCACTACCCAAAAGTTTGCATCCCAGTTAGCATAATACTTTGGTATTCCAGAAGCTGTGCTTGGTGTGTCGTAAAATGCTGCCATATAACTGGTATCTTTTTTCTCTAAGAATGTTTGTGTGTTTGGAGTTACGTTCGTATCTTTTAGCTGAACATATCTAATATTTCTAAGATCAGATGGAATAGTTACATATCTATTTCCAACAGCTAAGTTAGACGTAGCATAATGTCTGTTGTCATCTGAATCTATTTCTCTGTAAATCCTATTTTCTGCATTTTGTATAAATCTATTTACAACTGCAGTTGTTAAAACACCGTCGTCTACTTCTGTGTAGTTTCTAATATCGTCTGTTATGTTTGTTAAAGTATATGCCATTATGCGTCTAGAGTTACTGGTCCTGCTGTAACTGTCATGCCTCCTGCTTGTTCTGTTACTGTCCAACCTCCAGGTGCTGCAGACGGCACAGCAAAACTATAGTTATCTGTATCTACAATACTTATACTAAATCCATTTGCATTTTCAAATACTGTATTTGCAAATCCTCCCGGAGTTCCCTCTACATTTCTAAACCTAACTACATCATTTGCAGATCTTCCATGATTAGGTTCTGATACAAATACTGTAGCAATGCCTTGATTCATTGTAAATGGATTAGGTCCTAACAATCTTGCGACTGCTGGCTCAACTCTTGCAGGTCTTGCATTACGTAAACCCTGTGGCTCAGCTGAATATCTTTTTGGTTCTAGTTGTGGATGTTTCTTTTCATATTCTGACATATGAACTCTTGCACCATTCCATTCTACTCTCATTTCTTTGTACGGAAATTCCATACCAGATCTATCAGATATAAATTTTGCATACTTACCAGTAGCCATTAGTTAACCTCCGTAAAATAAGATTTAGGTGTTATGTAAGTACTTGATGATGAACCATCTTCTGATAGAGCTCTTTGTAATTCATCTTCATATAATAATTTAAATTCTTGTGTTCTTTGTGGTGCATACTTTTGTGATAGATAAAAAGTTAAACCAGATACCATACAAGGTACAAATCTATATGGTACGTCAGTTGCATTTGTATATGCCCCTGCGTCTTGAATTCTTTTTACATAATAATAGTTTATAAATTTTCCTGCCTGTGATGTGCCAGGTGTTTGGTATAAAGTTATTGTAACTCTATCTATAAATCTTTGTACAAAATATTGTGATGGTTGACCTGTAGATGTTTTGTTTGATAAAGCTTGATATGCAGATCTTGCTATTTTAGTTAATGGTGTATCAACATTGTTATCTCTATAACTGGCTTCTAATACATCATCAACACCATATACAGCTGTTGCACTTGAAGTACCATCTCCTGCTGATCTAAACATTGTATATACTGCTTGATCTGNAACTAAAGTAATATTGTTGTTTGCAACTTGCCAATAATGAATTCCACGATTTTCCCATTCTTGAAACATTATATTAAGAGATCTTCTAGAAGTTTTTAATTGGTATCCAGTAACATTTTGAATACCCATTCTTTCAAAAGACTCTTCTATAATTTCATCAATAGAAAGCCCTTTCTCAAACGTGTGTGTTCCAGAGGTTGTGTTTGCCATTTAGCCTCCTACTTATCTATAACAACAGTAACAGTAGCATTTGTGAGTGTTTGTACTGACATTCCGCCTTCAAACAATATCCCATCTTCAGCTAAGTTATAAGAAAAAACATCTCCTGCTGGTACATCAACTTGAAATTGATCTACTGCATTTCCATCTCTTAAAACAACAGTGCCAGCTGAACCTGTTGAAGCTAAAATAATTCCTCTTAATCTAGTTCTGCCTCCGAATATAGTTCCTGCTGATGTTCTTCTAACTGCTTTTACGTCACTCTTCATTATCCAGTATATCCTATAGTTACAGAGTCTGTGTTAGTTAAATCTAAAAAGACTCCTGTTTTAAATCTTATACCAGAACCAGGAACAAATACATCTAAACCTTCAGTTCCAAATTTAGCTTGAAATTCTAAAGAACCTGCATTTGTAGTTCCGTCATGTAATTTGACAACAGAGTTTGCTAACCCATGTGCCATTATGTATGTAACTCTACAAGGACCTAAATCAGTTCCACCACCAGTGATAGTTTTAAATTTACCATCTGCTGTTAGCGTTGTAAATTTTTGATCGCTTGCAAAAGATCCTCCACCTGCCATAATTTTCTCCTTAAAAATTTATGTGGGGCCGAAGCCCCACAAAATTATTTATTACTCAGTGTCAGATGTTGAATCAATTCCAAACACTTTTAACGCAATAGTTACGCCTGTTCCACCTGGTGCTCCAGATAAAACAATCTCTACTTCGTCTCCAGCTAGACCTGCAATTCCTGGTGTGAATCCAGACATACCTAGTACACCGTTGCATCCTAAGAAACCTTTCCAACCAGTTGTGTTAACTGCTAAAGAAGCTCCGTCAACATAACCGTCTGTGTCAGCGTCTGTTCCAACGTCAACTAAGTTAACATTATTTGCAGCTGCTGATGTAACTACAACACCAATTCCTAATGGAATAAAGTTTGTAGGAATCTGAATAGATGATTCTTTTCCAGTAGTGTCACCTGCTGCAACAGTTATTGTAGCAGTGAACTCTTTAAGACTCATCGTAGACTTAACAGCGCCTGTTGTTGCGTTTTTTTTAATTATCTCGAAACCGTTTTCCGATCGGACCGGTCCCTGAAATGTAGTATTTGCCATAGTATTAATCCTCCTAGTTTAACGAACATAGTCTCTAGGCCGTCGACTATACGCGTCTATGTTCTGATTTAATGTATAGTGAGTTTTTTATATACTAGTTTTGAGTAGAGCGCAAGAGAGCCTGTAGTGTGAATTGAATTTATTCAACGATGTAGCTTTTTATTAAGTAGCTACTGAAACTTCTGGAGCTGAACCTTCTATTTTGTTTTGCTGGTGGGCTTTTGCCGCTTCAGCAAGTTTTATATGGCTAATTACTTCTCTGACTCTTCTGTCAATTTTAACCATATTGAGAGTATATCTACCCTCTTTAAGGTGTTCCTGCTCCCACTCTAGGTCTAGACCCTTCTTCTTGTTGTAAAGAGTCTCTAGATGTTGTTGCATCGATAACCTCCTCATAGGTTATTCTTTTAACTCTTGGATCATGCATTTCTCCAAGAGACTCCCATTTTATATCATTTTTTCCAAGTTTGTCAATGATAGCATTTTCAATATCTAATGGGGTATCAATACTACTTATCATAAAATTTCCATAAAGTTGATAAGCAAATATTTGGACTCTAAAGTTTTTGGGGTGCATTTTTCCTTTCTATATTGAAAATGAGGCGGGATTGTGTCCCGCCTCAAATATTTATTGATTACGCACCAGATGTACCGAAGATACCTCTAGGGTCAGATACGCCAAATACGTATCTTTCTCTAGCTTTGTATCTTACGTTACCAGTGTCAAAATCACCTTCCATTTTTGTAGTTAATGGAGCTCTTTCAAGATGTTTCATACCGTTAGGAACATCAGTGATTAAGAAGAAAGCATCTGGGTCCGTTAAGAAGTTATTCACAGAATAACCACCAGGAACCATTCCTTTGCTTACTAATGCATTGATGTCATTGTCAGCTGTTCCAACTCTTTGAGAAGACTTCATAAGTCTTTCTGCTGTGAATTGTAAAGCTGAAGGAATGATCATTCTTTGAGCACTTGCAGCGATTTTTAAACCTCTTTCATCAGTAAGCGCTGCAATGTCGATCATTGCTTGCTCTAATGAAGTTTCGTTTAAGTCTGCATCCGTTGCTAATTTGTTAGCAAAAGTACCATTAATAGTCGGGTGGTTAGTTGCAAATAAATTGCTTCCGTCACCAGATTTAAAGTTACCATTGAAACCATTGTTCAACGGAGATACTGCTTTGATTTGTTTAGTTTGAGCCATAGATCTTGCCAATGCTTTAGTATATCTCTGAGCAAGTCTGTCATATAAGTTGTCCTCAATAGCTTCCTCAGTGATAGCAAACCCAAGAGAGATTGTCTCATGAGTGTATCTAGCTGTGAAAGTTTCTTGAGCTTTATCAAACTCTACTCCAGAACCTTCAGGTTTTACTTTAGCTTGACCGAATCCTGATAACATAACTTCCTCTTCGAAAGCTCTGTCAGATGACTCAGTTGTGTATATTTCAGTATGTAAATTATCATACTGTTTATACTCCAGGCCGAATAGGGCATTCAAACCTGGCTCTAGTTCTTTGACTAGTTGATTACGTGATATCGCCATGTTGTTATACTCCTATTATACCCCAGTGTGCTGTTTAAAGAAATGCTCACTGATTACAACTCTCCATACTACACCTGCTGATGCAAGATCGTTGTTATCAGGGTCTCTTGAAACACCCACTATTTTTAGTTGTTGAGAACCAGTACCTAAAGTTGCATCATCTAGAGTTGATCTAGAAATGTAATTAGGACTTGCTCCTGCTGAATATGATATTTCAGCTGTTGAACCTACATCCGCTTGCGCTGATGCACCTGCATTGTTTGATCTCACTTCATACATTTGATGTGGATCATCATTTACTAGTGCAACAATATCTGTAGCAGTGTTACTACCTAACAGATATGCTTGAAACGTAGGCTTACTTGTTGATGCGTCAGTGTAAAATACGCCGTTTAACGAACCAAGGATCTGTTGATCCCCAGCTGCTGAAACCGCTGCAGTACCACCCGCTTGCATGTCAACCAAATCTTGGTTGTATATTGCAGTTGCGTTTGCTGCTACAGGGTATTCACCTAAACCAGCTGTATTTGCCGACTGACCAGCCATCTTTACGGGTTTGAATCCAAACCCAGTTGTTGACGCGTTAGCCATAGTCATTACTCCTTATGTACCTGCCTCCGAAAAGGCCTCCAGTACGGTTTATTTGTTTCGCTGGTTTCTAAAAATTTTTAACTTTTCTTAGAGCCACCGAAGGTTACACGAGTATCTCTATCTACTGTGATAGGCATACTCTTATGCTGTTCCTTTGCAAGATCGGCGTCGATTGCAGCTTGTTGATCTTGAGCTTGACTAACATAGTAGTCAGTTCTCTGCTGCGCGATCTCCTCTGGTACCCTTGTCAGCACAAGGCCTCCGTGCCCGATCACCCCTGCGTATTTGCCATCTGCGATTGTGGGAAAGTCTTCTTCGGGATATTCGTCAGCTCTAACTAATTCATAACCAGATCTTAATCGACCTTGTATGTTTTTAGTGTCTACGAACCCTAGGATTTCCGTCCTGACCCATCTGTGTCTAAATCCATTTGGCGCGTTGGGCGTATCTAAGTACGATGGTGGAGTCCAAACTTTAGGTTGTTCTTTTACTTTAACTTCCTTAGCTCGTGGTTCAACTTTTGTTGAGTCACTCTTCTTAGCTTGGCTCGCACGTGGTTGGGCTTTTTTATCTTTTGTCATATGCTTATGCCTCCTTCGTGTTCATAAGTTGTTTCGCATATTCTTCTAGTGGCACACCTAATTTTTTCGCAATTGCGACTTGAGAAGATGTGAGTCTCACTGTTTTAGCGTTAGCCTTTGGACTACGCGTTGCAGAGGCAACGGTTTGTGTAGGTTTGCTAACAGGTTTACTAACAGGTTTATCAAATTTATGCGGAAATTCAAGTCTTATTCTTNTATCTATTTCCNNATAATATTCNTCNGATTTAGGNTCNATNCCNTCCTCNTCTGTNANTTTTCTNTGAAGATCAAANGCAGTATAAGTCATGGCTGAATCTGTTCCAAACCATTCATTTTTACTTGCCCATTGTTCCGCTTTTGGATCTGGCGGAGCTGCTTGTTGTGTTTGTTGTTGTCTTATAGGTTTTTCAGCAGGTTCTTCTTTTGCTGCCTTTTCTCTCATTTCATTTTGAGTTTTAAGTTCAGCNAGTCTACCTTGTTCATAACCTAATTGTGAGATNGCTGTTAAAGCTTCTGTTTCAGCTTTNGGATCTTCTGCTTGTCTTGCAGCTGTAAGTTTAGCTTGTGCAGCAGCTAATTGTCCAGAGATTCTATTCTCCATTTCTGTAGTATAGTCTTTGTCCAAAGTATTAGCTTGAGTTTTAAACTCATCTCTTTCCTTCTTAACACTTTCAGCATAACGCAAAGCTTCTTCTCTTTGCCTTTCCGCTTCTCGCATTTTTTTAGTAAGTTTTGCTATTCGCTTTTTAACGCCTTCAGAATATTCTTCAGCTTCCTTACTTTCACTTTGTTGCTTATTATCTTCTTGAACACTAGGCTGCTCCACAGGTTTCTCAGATGAGTCACCGGCGCTACCACCGTCTTCAAGCTTTGTTTCACGTTCGTTTTCATATGTTTTATCGATCTCCTTTTCTGTCGGTTGCTCGACAACGACGTCTTCTTTTTTTTCTTCTGGCAGTTCTACTTCAACATCGGGACCCGATGTATCAATATCAACTGTTTTCTTTTCTTCTTCTTGCATAGTATCTCCTATGATTGTTAAAATTCGTGGAATATATCTTCAGGGTTTTCCACGGTTGCTAAAACTTCATCATCATTGAGAAGTCTTATTTCACCCCCATCTATTTTAATTCGTGATCCNGCATATCTTGCAAAGATAATCCAATCACCTTTNTTNCACCANGGNCCTTCTGGATATCTTTCTTTATCNTAGCAGTGTGGNCCCATANNTAATACTAAACCACAAGTTGATGCTACTTGTGATCGTTCTACTGTTTCATCTGCTAATATTAAACCACCTTTAGTTTTNTCTTTTTGTTTAAAAGGTAAAACTAANATTCTCCAACCTGTTGGNTTNGGNAGTTTTGATGATTCGTTTANTTCTTTTTTTACACCAACTAATTCTTTATTTGGTAGTATCACTTTTTNNTNTGATACTGATGACTGTTCCTTTTTCATTTTGCTCCTTTTTNTTTAGCAGGGTGGATATTTCCTGTAATAAACTTTCGTAAGTTCTTATCTGACCTAACATATACTGGTATCTTTCCATACTGTCAACACCCCCTCTGGCCATTAATTCTTTTACGTCGTTCTGTCTTTCCTTTAATATTTTTATAAAGTGTTCGAACAATGACATTTGATCCATCATATTTTAAACTCCTGTAGTATTTTGATTTTTTCTTCTGCGTTAGCTATTTTTTCAACTAACTTATCACACTCATCAATATGTTGAGGGTGTTCGCCAATTCCAACAGATTGCTCCATATATATTTTTAATGTAGCGTCTGCTTCTGAAATTTGTGCGTTATATCTATCTTCGAGTGCTTGTAGTATCGCTCTTTTTAACATTTCCATCTCCGTCTTGCCTGACGGATTCTGGAATTTGGATCGTTTCTTGTTTTAGCTGATGCTCGTTTTAATTGTCCGAGTGATCTTGCGCAGTATGATTTCCTACGTTTTGCAGCTTTTGATCCAGGCTTCACTTTTCCTGTCACGGCTGTTTTTAATTTTGAACCGGGATTTAATCTTCTGTAGGCTTTGACACCGGCTCGGGTCATACCTGCTCCAGACTTTGTAGGTCTAAAGTTCTTTTTGTTTCTAGCAGGCATAGTTCCTTTACTCATTAAACTAAACCTCCCATACTCATCTTTTTTCTTTTTGGTGCAAACGTTGCAGCTCTACTCGGTGTAGGGCCAGTATTTGATTTCGCTTGTTTTCTTNTTACGGCACCCGCACGCTGCCCTTTGCTCATCGCTCTTGCTTTTGCAATAGGCACGCATTTTGGATAATTTTTTCTTTTTTCTCCACCACTTCGTCCACACTTCGGGTATGAACCATCGGATCGCTTGTTTGCAATATCGACCCAATTCTCTTTGACCCATGCTCGTAGACCTTTTTTGGCCATTAGTAGACCTTTGTTTTCTTTCTTCTGTTAGACATTACTTTTCCACAACCTTTGGCAACAGAACCACCAGAACCATACATAGGTCTGATCATACCGCCACCCATTTTTTTAGTTCGTCCTTTTTTACCGCCAGGTGTAATTTTACCAGAACAAACTCCAGAAGCATACATATTAGCATACGCGCTTGGGTACACTTTAAATTTTCGCTTCGCTGCGGCCTTACCTTTTGGACAGAGTTTTGCCATTATTTTTTCTTCTTATATTTTGATACTTTTCCACCTTTCTTAGCAACCATTCTTTTTGGATCGTATCCAAATTTTTTTGCTAACTCAGGTTTCTTTTTTGCTAGCTTAGCTAAGCCAGGGTTTTTACTTTTACTTATTGCTTTTGCCATTATCCTCTTCTCGCTTTCCCAAATCCTTTGATTTGAATTCCTATTTTCTTTTTACGTTTTTTTGGTTCTTCTCCAGTTTTAACAACTTTACCACCATCTTTGGCAGCAAAAGGTTCTAAACCAAAATCCATGTTTCTATTTCTATCTTGTAGACCTTTTAGTGGTGGTTCAACTAAACCTCTTTGAACATTAGCAGATGTTATTGGTAAACCTTTAGGTATACGTGCACCTCCGCTGCCTCTCATGATAGCGTCTGGATACATACTGCTTTTACCTCTCATTGCATCGTTAGTTGTCATTTTTGCTCTAGCGTCTGCAAAAGATCCTAAGTTAGACATAGGTAAGTCCATTTCCACGTTGGCTTGATTTCTTCTTCTTCGAGCTAGTAATCCTGCACCAGCTGCTAATGCTGCTACCGGTAGAGCTCTCTTAAGAAATTTTTTTAATTTACTTTTTTTCTTAGCCATTATTTTTTACCTCCTCCATTTCGGAATATTTGTGTACCCTTTATACCATATATGCTCGCGACTACAAGGATCCATAAATTTGTGAACCATGACGGGAGCTGCGAGAACATATCAAAGAACAATTTTACCTTGTCCATAGCAGTTGGATCGTCCGATACGACTGCATATGCAAGCACCAACACGGGCATGCTTAAAATTATCAAAACTGCCTCGTCTTTCCAGTCTGATTGTCTAGCTTCAAGTAATTTTCCTTGGTAAGCTTCCTCACCTCGGGCTTGACGCTCTGCATGTAGCAATTGTGCGTCCGACATTGCCATTTTTGCCTTCTGTTTGTTGGCATAAATCTTACTTCCTGCAGAAATTGCTAATTTTATTGCTGAAAACCACATAATTTTTACCTTTTACCTCTAATTATTGCTACATTACCAATTGGTTTGTCCATTTTTGGTGCTGAAGGGATTGTTTTACTTAAAATTGTCTTCTCAATCGAAGTGTTTGCTCTTAATTTAGCTAATTCTTCGTTTTGATCCAACTTATCTTCGTTATTTTCTTGTGCCATCATGGCTTTCATCTTATCAAGATTCAATCTAGCCTCTGCATCTTCCGCTTTTCTCTCATCATTCATTGCTCTTAGGTCTAATTCTCTTGCTTTTAGTTTAGCGATAGGATCATTTCCTAATTGACCCATGATTTGATTCTCTTCTTCCTTAAATTCTTGAGTCATTTCTGCAATTAGTTTTGCTTTTCTAGCTTCTAAAGACATACTGATTGTTAAAATCTGTTGTTGTGTGTTTGGATCTTGTTGCAACATTGGGTTTTGTTGTACTGCCATTTGTAATTGTTGTAATTGTTGTAACTCTTGCATAAATTCTACTTCTATTTGTTCTTGTGCCATAAATGCAATGTGTTCAAATATATTTTTTTCTAACGCACCAAGCACTGCAGGATTATTTCTAGCTAAACTTGTTGCCATAAAATTTAAGTGAGTTGTAATATGTGATCTATGATCTTGACCTTTGAATGCTTGAAAAGGTTTACCTGACATAGCTAAAATATTTTCAGAAGCTGGGTCCATTGGCATAGGTTGTTGAGGTGGTGGCAATATCTGATCAATATTTTTTACACCGATTGCTTCGTACATATCTCTGTATGCTTCATACATGTTGTGTATCTGTGGATTAGACATCGCAAGTTGTAGTTCTGTTTGAGCTAAACTTATTCTTTGTGATTGTGAAAATATGTTTGGATCTGCAACTGGGATGATATCTATCTTGTCATCAAAGTCTTGTTGCTTAATCATTCTTTGTGCACCAACAACATCATAAGGATATTCTGGTGGTAGATATTGTGCAAATACATCTGCTAATAAATTAAACTCTTGTTTCATTGCAGCATACATTCTTTTGTGAATTGCTGACATAACTCTTGACCCACGTTCTAATAATGCAATAGTTGTACCAACAGCTGCTTGTTGATTACCATCTCCAACTTGCATATCTGCAATTGCTGCAAATCTTTGGCCTGCTGAAACTACAACACCCATTAATTGTAATAATGTTGCTGATGGTTCTTTAAATGGTAAAGGCATAAATGCATCTCTGATGTTACCACCTGGAGCATCTACATCTCTGAACTCACCTGGTTTGATTGCTTCAGCTTCATCTCTTAATCTGATACCTCTTTGTTTGAAACCTGCAGGTAAGTTTGAAAAAGTTCCTGCGTCAATCAAAGATCTTAATGTTGCTGTTGCAGTTTTAGATAAACCACCAATCATGTGTATTAATCCAAAACCATAAAAACCAAGACCTGGTAAAAATTTAAAGTGTACAAAATAATCTATTTTTTTTCTAAGTGGATCATCTTGTTTGTAGTTTCTTCTAATTGATAAAACTTCTTTACTACCTTGGTCTAGTGTTACAACGTAAGGTANTTTGATTCCTGTCATCTCTCCAGTTTCCATGTCTTTGTCTTCAAAACCTTCAAGATCTAAATCAGTATGAAATTCTAAAATAGTAAAATCAGTTTCGTCTTTTGTTTTTCTAATTCCTTCTACTTCTAATTCTTTCTTATCAATTTCTGTATCTTGTGTNTANCCAGGTTGTATNTCTATGTCTCTGTAAAAACCAGATACTTGTTTTTTTCTTAAATCNTTTTCTGACATTTTTAATCTNTGTACAACTGCTTCTGCATCTTCCAAAGATGTTGCAGTNTATGGAACTATCAAATCGTCNGANGGNATAAANTTNGANACGGCTCTGTCCANNAGTTCATCGTAATAAACTTTNTTNAANGCAGAGCCGCTAAGAGGGAGATAAAAAAGCATCTGATCGAACTCGGGTTCATACTCTTTCATCTTATTCATGAGCTGATAGTTCATGAAATTTTTTACTCGTGAGGCTTGGTCTTCTTTTTGTCTATTAACCACACCCATGATTTGAGTGTGTACTGGACCTTTAGCCGGAAGTAATTCTTTGTAAGCTTGTGCTTGAAACTGTGTGACTGCTTCTCCTAACACTGGGTGTGTTACACCTGAAGCACCATCGAATGGTTGTGTTCTATCTTCGTATTTAAATCCTAAAAGATCTAAACCTTTTACATAACTATCTTCCCATTCTTTACGAGAAGATTTATAATTCATGTAATTAGTAAAAAGTTCTGAACCTAGTCTACCTAGAATATCATCTGGTAAAATATCTGCTAGATTATCGAAATGTGTGTCTGTACCTTCTTGATTAATTTTGTTTGGTTCAAAATTTATATCTACTGAACCGTCTTCGTTCTCTTGTATATCTACGCCTTCACCGCCTTGTGATTCTGCTACTTGTTCTTCTGCTAAAGCGACTTCTTCGTCACTAGGCGTTGTTACGCTGTTCTCTACTACGTTTGGTAGAGCTTTGTCTATTGTTGACATTNGTTTTTTTCTCCGAGTTCTTTACNACTATAATCTTTTTTCCAGGCACATTCAACCCTTGTGGATTAGGNCCGCTTTTTGGGGGTGGTCCCCCTCCTGGAATTAATTTAACCATTAGTCGTCCAATAAATTATAACCTTGTATACCAAGNGANGCNGCAAGTCCAACTATACCTGCTCTAGAAAGANCTCTNAATCCNNCNTTNCCTAGNCCTANATTAGCTGCTTTTCTAAATAAAGGGTTTANNCCTCTAGTTAGTTTTGGNGTTTGATCTGCAAATGCAGGATATAAATAGTTTAATGGATCTGTTGCTATATCCATTGGTGAGTCTCCTTCTGCTATCTGACTTGTAATATCCATAGCTGCTAATGGAGCAAGTAATCCTGGTGAAGCTGCAACACCAAGTCCTCTTCCTAAAACTCTTCCTGCAGTTCTAGTCAAACCTTTTTGTTCAACACCCAATGCTCTTGATCTACTAGCTTTAATTGTAGTTGGTGCTGAAACTGCTGTTGCTCCTGCAATTGTTGCACCCACTGCTGGTAATTGATAATCCAAAATATCTGGTCTTTCAAAATCTGGTGCAACCGGATCTAGTGCCATAGATACCAACAAACTTTTTTGTTGATCTTCATTTGATAAATAAGTTGTTGGATCGTTGTTGTTAAATTCTTTTACTATTGCAGCGCCAACTGTTCCTGCAACACCAGCTATACCAAATCTTTTTACTCCTGGTGATTTTAAAAATCCTAATGCTGCGTTTTTAAATTTACCAATTCTACTTACATCTTGCGCTAATTTTTGAGGGTTGTTTTGTATTGCATCCTCAACAGCATCAACACAACTAATAACAGACCCACCTTTATTTTTTTTCTGAACTATTCCACAGATAGGACCATTCGCTATTGCATCTTTTCTAGCAAGTGTAAATAAATCATTAGCTTTTGTTGCAGCTTGTTTAGATACATCCATATTTTCTATAAACATACCTGCCTTAATAATATTATCTATTTCTGATTGAGGCATTCCTGGAGTTACCCTCATGTTTTTATATTTATTTAAAAAACTACCTATCTCTTTTTCTGTCATTCCTGGAAAATCTCCAAAAGGATCTATTGACTGTAATGGTCTAGCAAATCCTCCATAAGTGTTTCCATCACTTAACGTAACAACTTTATACCCATCAGAGTCAGCAGCATACTTCATAAGTTTAGTATCAAGTTTATTTAATTCTGTTTTCTTTTTAGCAGCTGACATATTACTGTTTTTAACTTCTTCTATTTTGTCTGATGCTTTTTCAATTTTATAATCTAAATCTGTAAATCTGTTTTTAGTAGCTATAACAGATTCATCACCACCCATCATTTGATTAATAATAGCCGGAGTTCTAATTAATCTATCTCCAGTAATCATTTCTTTTCCTCTGATGTTTCCAGCGTGCCCTTTATGAATCTCAAGATCTCCTGCAAAAGGACCAGCTGCAGGATATCCTCCTCTTGCTAAAATATCTTTAGATCTTTTTTGTTTTTCTAAATACCTTTTCTTTTTTCTAGCATCTAAAGTTTCAAGGTCTGGTGGTGCGTTTTTAATTGGATTTGTTTTTCTGTAATCTCTTACAGCTTTGATAGCATCTGATTCTTTTCCAAACTCAGTAGATAAAACTGTTTTATCATTGACACTAATCTGTGCTCTATACAATGTTTTTTCTACACCTGTATCTTTGTAAGTGCTTGGAACATTTCTACTACCTATTACTTCTTTAAATTTTTGTTTTATAACGTTATTTGTTTTTGTAGGTTTACCAACTTTAATTAAAAATTTATCAGCCTTTGGTGGTTCTTTTGGTTTAAGGTTTGCTAATTTTGTTTTTTCAATTAGTTTATCTTTTTTAGTTAAAGCATTTTTTGCAGCTTCTTCTGTTCGATAAAACTTAGTCCCTCTAAAGTTTTCGTAATTAGAATCTTTTCTAAAAATAATTTTAAACTTAGCCCAACTAGGTGCGCCGTATTGAGAAAAATCTCTAGATGTTACAGGGAGGATTACATTTCTGTCGGTCATTACACCTCCAGGATGCCGGCAAGACCACCATTTCTAAATCCAAGTCCTACGTCTAGGCCGAGTTGTTTTTGTATGTCCATGATCTCATCTGGAAATGCATCTGGGTTTTTTAATACTTTGTGTAATTGTTGAAAGTATGCTGTCTTCTCTTTACCGACTAAACTTTTGTCAGATCCTAAACTTGCAAATAATCTTGATATGTCTTTACCTTCAATACCGTATTTACGTAGAGCTTGATAACCCATTTTACCTGCGCCTCTAACTAACATACCAGCCATGAAAGGTACACGTCCACCATCTGCAAATTCAAAGTCATTTATGTCAACTGTCTCTGGATCAAATCTTCTATCAGTAATCGTTCTACCTTTTGCATCTTTAACACTAACTAATCTCTCAGCAAATAATTGTATGTCGTTTGGTCCGTCAAGTTTTGCAACTGCTGATGCAACTTTTGGTCCGAAGTATTTTTGTACTAATAAAAATGGATCACCCATTCCTCCGCCACCACCTTCAGTCATAAATTTAAAATCATCTGCTTCCATGATATCAGACAAAGTTGTATTACCTGGCTCATCAGATAAATCTTTTATTCTATTTAAAAAATCTCTAGCGTTTGCTCTAACAACTGGTTTAGCTGCATCTGCAACACCAGCATTTAAATAAACTTTATCTACTAAATCATTTATGATTAGATTATTGTTTTTTACATTTTTAATTAATTCTAAACCTTGACCTGTTGGTAAAATAGTTTCTGCTGCATCAACACCTTCATCCGCTGCTAATCTATTTATTTGTTCTCTTAATGTGTTTTGTGTGTTTTTAAATGTCTCTTCTGCAGATACAGTTGGTGCTGCAATATCGTCTGCACCGCCACGTGAACCTGGTGGTGGCAGATCATCTGCCATAGCTCTTAAAGACTCTAGACCTTCTTTGTTTAGTCCCCTGGTCCCTGTTGCCAGATCCGTGATGTTTGCTGGAGCTGCAGGTGGATCATAAAAATTTTTCATTGTTTGCATGTTAGAAATTAATTTATTGGCTTGCATGTCATTCAACTTACCTGAAGCTAAATAACCCATCGCTGAGTCTAGTTCTTCTACTGCTTTTGATTTTGATAACACACCTAATGCATCAGGGTTGATGTCCATATCAACCATTAGTTCTGAAGATTTACCTTTACCTAAAAAATTAACATTGGTTCGGGTACCGAGGATCTTGGAAACATTTCCTCCTAAACTTTGATAAAGTTTTAATGCTGTATCTATTAATGTTTTACTAGCCATAATATTCTACACGTTTTTTCGGGATCGGTTCATCTTTGTAATCCTCCGGGTGTTGAATCAATCCACCTTGTCGTATTCTCATTAGTGCTTGTGTCATGGAGTCGACATAGTCATCGTGTTCTCCAAACGGAAACGCAGCACACTCTTCCACAACCTCTTGGGCAAAATGTTCGTGCATAGGAGCCCAAATTTTGCCAGACTCAAAAAGCGGTGAAACTGAGTTTACTCTTGCATGTTTATCATTTCCTTTGCTCGGTGTAAAGTTAACAACTGGTATTCCCATACGTCTTAATTCAGCCGTCAAAGGTATCCCTGATGCCTTGGCCTCGATCAAAGTCATGTCAGGCCTCCACCATAAATACTCATCATAAGCAACTCTTCGTAGTTCGGGGAACTCGTACCGGTCTTTAAATGCAGCTAATAGTATTATATTCTCTCCATTATCCTCTGTATCAAAGACTCCCCACGTAGTTATAGCGCTGTAGTCAGAAGATTCTTTTTTTAAAAAAGCTGTATCGTAAGATTGAATTTTATATTTTATTCTTGGTGGATCTTGATGTTCCCAGTTTCTCCACCAATCTCTTTTAATTATTGCACCTTCTTCAGCTGTTGGCTGCTGCATATACTGAGCATTCCAATTAGATACTGGTATTGATGCTTTAGTTTTTTCTAATTCTTTTATTTCCCAATATTCTGGCCATACAGGTTTACCGCTTGGAAGTATGGCAGGTAATTCTACAACTTCCCATTGGTCAGAGTCATCTTCTCCCTGAGCCTTGATTAGTTGTCCAGTAAGATCTTTTGTAGACCAACGTGTCATTACACAAACTATTTTACCACCTGGCTGCAAACGTTGACGTGGACCTGACGTGTACCAGTTCCAGGCTTTCTCAAAAGATTTACTATCTTTTTTGATATCTTGTTCTTTGTGTGGATCGTCAATGATTAGTAGATCAGCACCACGACCTGTGATTGCTCCACCAACACCGGCTGCAAAATATTCACCACCTTGTTCTGTCTTCCATTTACCTGCTGCCTGACTATCTTCTTGTAGTCTAGTATCAAAGACTTGTTGGTACTCATCATCATCAACCAAGTTTTTAGTCTTACGTCCAAAGTCAATGGCTAGATCTGCTGTGTGTGTTGCTTGAATAATTTTTAGTTTTGGATCTTTTCCAATCATCCATGCCGGGAGTAAGTATGAGGCAAACTCCGACTTTGTGTGTCTTGGCGGCATATTAATGATCAGACGTTTAATTTTCCCCTTAGCGAGGTCATTAAATTTTTTATTAATAATTTTGTGGTGAGAGCCTTCAATAAACTCTGGCCAAACATATTTTACAAAACTTAAAAAATCTTGTTGTATATGTGGCTTGGCTTGCTCTAACTTCTCTATCTTTTCATTTTCAAGATATTCTGCATACTGCTCGTCAGTTAAGTTTTCTTTAATATCTTTCTCAGAAATTTTTTGTAAAATTTTTTCAGAACTCATATATTATTGCTTTTTCTAAAACGATGTGCTTAATCGTCTAAATCTTACATATATGTACGACCTTGGGACCCCTTTGTCAATATAAGGGTGGGCCCTCCCTAGTTTTCAAGCGAAAAATCAAGATGTAGTGGTACCTCTATCGGTACACACTATGCATTTACTACATATGTTGTTTATGCATACCTTTATGGGATTTAGTAGGATTTGTGGCTCATACCTAAACCACAAACCCTACACGAGATAAATCAGAAAGGCATTTCTGATTGTTCTTCTTTTACCTCATCTGTTAAAACCAATGGTTTTTCTTTTGGGTTTGTCCAAAAGTCTGCCATGTTCACTAGATGATATAAAATATCTTCATTGTCATTTAAACAATCCAAAGCAACCATTTTTGCAAACGCTTTGTCCTCGTCTAAATTTGCAAATTTAACATTCCAAGTATCATTGAAAGTATTAAATTTATGATGTTCAAGTATTAAATATTTTTTCATAATCTAATACTCCAACTATCTGACGCAGTTCTATATCCATCTGCATCTACATCAAAATAAGTCATCAACATTCTGCCAGACTTACTTATCCAATATCTGCATTTATCTGTCCATAATGCATTTCTTGTTATTGTCTTTTTATCACTTGCTGAATAGTAAGTGATAACAAAGGGTTTATTATTTATCATTTTATCTCGCTTTCTATAACTTTATGTTATGGGATAAATATAATTTATCCCATAACGAATTGCAACAAATTAATTCAAGTTATCAGAATTAGTTTGAGATTGTTGCATATATGCAACACGTTCTGCAATCTTTTGTTCTCTGGTTTTTTCGGTATTTTTCATTCCCTTAATTCTTTCTGCCAGATTTTTGGGATTGTAAATTACCAAACCAGTCGAGTTAGTTCTAATAATTTCTGCATCAGTAATTGCTAGACCTAATTCATTCGATAGTTCGATTGCCTCATCAAGATATTTATATCCTTTCAATCCTATCTTGATTTCTTTCATTTGTTTTAAAACACTTTCAACCCATTTTTCATGTGCCAAAACAAAAGCAGATTTTTGTTGTTTCCATTGAATTAAAAAATTAAATTCTAATTCACTACAAGCAATAGAACGATCTCTACAATAATCTCTACCAATTAAATCTAATTGATATTTTTCATTCCATTCTCGACCATACTTTGTTTCGTCATCTCGACCACCACTCAATCCAAGATACTCATTGTTGTTATCAACAAATTTTCTTTTGTGTGGATTTTCGTCTTTGCCCTCTTGCTCAATCAAAATATCTGCGTTGCAGTTATCTTGTGCGTTAAGTTCATCTCGAAACAAAGCAAAAGCATAAGCACTATCTCTATTGCTCGAATAGTTATTATCAATATCAAAACTTCCATTTAATCTAAAATCGAAATGTTTCTCTATTGGTTTCTCAACCATTCTTACATTATTATCATAGTCCCTTTCTTCTGCTTGACCCATGTAATGAAAATGAAAGCAACTATCTTTTGCAATAGTCGAAACATTTTCAAATTTATTTTGCAGATAATATGCTTTCTCAACATCATCTTCTGTGTAATGACGTCTAACAATTTTTTCTGCAGTTTTCCACGCATTATCATTTATGTCGATCTGCTGTGCTTTCAGTTCGTCATACTTTCTTTTTTCTTGCGTGTCCTCTTGAAATAAATGCACTTTAATTCTATTTGCAATTTTATTTCGATACTCGTTATTTAGTCTTATCCTTGCCATTATATCCTCGCTTTCTTTATTATATTTGTTAATAGCATAAGAATTCTTTTAAACTAATATTGACATTTGTCAATGGGATATTATATTAAAGTCTGTTATTTATAAAAACTTAACAACAATTAGCGATCCTGCCTCGAAAGGTAGTTCTAGTGCAGAATAGTCGAGGCAGATCAGAAAGGACAAAATGACATTAAAATATTGTCAATCTCATAAGTGCCATACTTATGACACAAAGGACAGGAAACGAGGAAAAAAAGGAAACCAAACAAATCAGACTAGAAGAAGATCATCTTTTTATTATGGTGGTGGAAATTTCTGTTCATTGAATTGCTACAATGATTGGGCAGAAGAATTCATGGACAGAGCCATTGATAGTGTTTCTGGTAGGATTGTTGAGCCAATAATTCTAACTGAAGAAAATGGGTGGCAAAGAGTTTGGAATAGATTGCATTGGAACGATAGTTCCCAACCAAGATTCATTGAACGAAATATGTTGACTGGTGAAGAACGACCAATTCAAAATTCCTAGTTTCATCTTGTCCTTGATGAACAACCCTAGATTGTATGCTTCAACCACAATCTAGGGTTGTAAATTTTTTTATTTTTTTTTGGGTGGGCCCACCCAGAATTTTCAAGCCATATGGATATTTTTTTTGGGTGGGCCCGCCCATAATCTACAAGCCACAAGCAGTCAAGAAAATTATTTTTATTTTTTTCTTGATTTAATTTTTTATATAAGATAATCTGGGATATTAACAAAAGGAGTAAAAATGGGACTAGATCAATACGCTGGGCTTCGAGATAGCAAAGGCGAAGTTCACGAAAAATTTTATTGGCGCAAACATGCACGCCTACAGGTGTTCATGTCCAAGCAGTTTAATAAACAGAAAAAAGATCAGGATCATAATACACACGACGACCTGCAACATCTGGGTTTTAATGGTGGACAAGGTGGCGTGACTATTACGGAAGATCTAATCAAGGATCTGGAAGAAGCAATCAAAAATGATTATTATTATTATTTTGCTTCTGATGGTTTCTTCTGGGGTCAACAATTCCAAGAAGAACAAGTTAAAGAATACAAAGCCCAAGATCAAAAGTTTTTAGAATGGGCAAAAGAACAAGTCAAAGCAGGTAGACAAATCGGCTACGATTGTTCTTGGTAAATAAAATTTTGGTGGTGTGGCAAAGTCGGGTCAGATGTCCCACGCCACCACCAAAATACTTTGGGCGCGATAGGTGTGGAGTAGAAACCACTATAGCACAGGTCGTGACGTGACAGATTGCAGTGTCCCGGCATACTAAGTTGGACCGGGATCGCCTGCGCACCAGCGCCCAAGCACATCCTGGACTCAGTGCGACTGTGCCTTTGGCCCGTAGCTTTATGCTGAGTCTGGGGCCACAAGCTCTCAAGCGGCCCCCAGAGAGACAGCTGACGCCGGGGCCGCAAGCTTGACAGGTTACAAGCTCATATGTTATAAGATTATATAGGAGAATATTATGTTAAAAAAAGAAGCAAGAAAAATAACCGGCGGCCTGTCGAAGCCGTCGAAGATGCCAGGACCAGCGCACAACCTGCCGGCCGTGGCGTGCAAGACAGGGGCCAAGCTAGTCAAGATACCAGGCAGCGTATGCGCCGGCTGCTATGCCCTGAAGGGTAGATATAGATTTAATAATGTACAAGCAGCCCTTAATCGCAGGTTGCAAGCGCTCGAACATCCGCGCTGGGTGGATGCGATGGTGACACTAATCACAGGTGAGAAGTGGTTCAGGTGGCATGACTCAGGAGATATTCAAAGTCTCAAGCACTTAGAAAATATATTTACAGTGTGCAAGCGTACACCAGGGACCCGGCACTGGATGCCGACGCGCGAGGCTCAGTTCCTGAAGCAGTTAGACCCTGCCACAATTCCGGCTAATTTAATTATTAGAATGTCATCACACATGATTGACCAGGGACCAGTTAAATTCTGGCCGTGGACGTCTACTGTAACCAGCTCAGCCAATCGCACGTGCCCGGCCCCTGAACA
>FUFK010060565.1_pt1 | contig 35671 bp, 41 predicted proteins | sample 1021851 | NCBI WGS metagenome assembly FUFK01 (sample SAMEA51879418, study PRJEB19060) | metagenome | reverse complement strand
TTAAATGTTCTCTTACTCCAATGTTGTACTGGGACAGAATGAATTTCTAAGTTTTTGAACTGAGTCATTTGCCACCATTCATGTTCCATAACATTTCTTGCACCTAATTTTGATAAAATATCTCTTAATTTTAGTGGTACGAAAAATATAGGTTGATTTACATTTTGTTTTTTTAATAAAAGCTGGATAGTCTTTGAGTCAAGATGATCATAGTGNTTATGAGAAATTAAAACAAAGTCAATAAATGGCAGTTCCTCTATTTTTAATCCAGGAGGTGTTGTTCTTGAAGGCCCCATNAAACTNAGAGGTGATGCTCTTTTTGTGAAATGGGGGTCAGTTAATATATTAATACCATCAATTTGTAGTAAGAAAGTTGAATGTCCAATCCAAGTAATTGTATTTTCAGATTTATTAGATTTTAAGTATTCAGGGTCATTTTCAACCATAGGAAATGCAATCGGTTCCGGCTTACTTGACTCCCTCCTCCATTTCCAAAAATCTTTGAAACTACTTTTATGTGAAACGTAGTTATTGACAAAGACCCCATCTACTAGATTGAAAGGTTTAAAGAGAGTGTTTGCCATAATTTTTGTTTTTAGAATTACAAAGGATAAAGAGAAAAGTATAACCTTTTTTATAAAATCNCTTCTGTGCATCTAAATTAAGTAATAAAAAACTAATTATTAATTATTTTAACGAAGTTTTTATACATTTGGTTGCACTGCATCATCATAGTATCAATTTCTTTAGCTACCATATCTTTCATTTGAGGTAAGGCATCGGCTCCGAGAGATTTTTCGAGAGCATTTTTATATTCAGGAACTTGAGCCCAATCATCAACAGTAGTTTTTCGAATTTCTAAATGAAATTGAATTCCATAGGCATACTTATCATAACCAAAAATTTGATATTTTGTTGAGGGTGAAGTGCCTATAACTCTCACTTTAGAGTTAGTCTCCAAACCTACTACTTCATAAGAATGCCATTGTAATGCTTTTATTTTATTTGGAAGAAAATCAAAAATATGATCTGCTTTTGCAGCTTCTTCAATGTTAATATCCAATACGCCAATTTCAGGCGGTTTAGACTCAACTACCTTTCCTCCCAATACCTCACCTAAAAGTTGACATCCTAAGCAAAACCCTAAAAAAGGTTTCTTAAGGTTTAAAACGTATTCACCTATTGCTTTTTTTTCAGCTACTAACCATGGATATTGATCCTCCATAAATGTATCCATAGGACCACCCATACAAAGCATAGCGTCAAATTCATCTAAATTATTTGGAATACTATCACCCTCATCCAATTGGATAGTTGTTATACTATGACCATCTTCTANAAGAAAATCTTTAAATGTCCCCGGATCCTCAATTGAAATATGTTGNAGAGATATAAATTTCATTAAATTAAATTAATTTGAACTNANNAAAGGACACGNCTTGTNAAGCGCTAAACTTAATCGTCGTCGNCGCCGGTTACTGTATCTTTAACTTTGTTGTAACCTTTAGATACGGCACCCGCTACAGTATCGTAAGCGTCATTAGCTTTTTCGCTCACAGTTGCGCAACTAGTGATTAAAAAAAATGAAGAAAGTATAATTAATATTAGTTTTTTTGACATTATTGGATTATCAGAAATCTAACAAAAATGTCAATTTATTTAAATGATAATCTAAAATATATTTCATAAAGGATGATAAAATTTTTGTAATGATAGAAATTTCTTTAAATGAGGATCAAAAAAAAGATTTTCAAAAAAATGGTTTTTTGATTATTGAGAGTTTTCTCGATACCACCGATTTTGAGCGATTGTACGAGAGGTTTCAGAGTTTATTTAATGGAAACTTTGAAACAGGTATTGAGCCTGACGAGTGGAATTGGAAGTTTGAAAGTGGACCGAAAGATGTTACTAGACAAATTTGTAACGCTTGGAAATCAGATAATTCTATAAAGGAAATAGTTTGCAATGAATTTTTAGGAAAAGCTTGTGCTGAACTAATGGGCTGGAGTGGATCAAGACTTTTACAAGACAATGTTTTATGGAAACCACCTGGAGGTAAAACTTTAGCTTATCATCAAGATGCTGCGTACGATGATTGGATTGTACCGCAAACTATGATGACATGTTGGATGCCCATCGATAATGTCGATAAAGAAAAAGGGACACTTGAATATGTAAAAGGATCACANCTTTGGGGATTNAGCCCTCCTAAAGGACAATTTCATTCTCCTANAGATTATAAAAAAGAGTTAAATGAATATGCATCAAAATTAAATAAAGAAATTCANATTCAATATGTTGAAGTNCCAGCAGGTGGAGTAGCATTTCATCATGGNTANACTTGGCANGGNTCAGGTATNAATAATACAAANAGTAATAGAAGAGCAATAGTTGCTCATTGCGTTCCTTCTGACTCTAAGTTTCATCCAACAAACACAGGAGGCACTGCGAGAATTTATAAAAAATATAAAAAATTAGAAACAGATGAGTTAGATGAAAGTTTTTTTCCAATTATTTGGACAAAGGGAGGGTATAGAACAAATGTTTGATGAAGAAGAGCCAAAAAAAANAAAACCAATTGATTTAGATGATTTGAGTGTTGAAGAAATTGAGGAGATGATTNGCAATCATAAATTAGAAATCAANAACCTAGAGATTTTACTNAAAAAGAAAAAAGACAAACTCAAATTAGCNGATCAATTTTTTAAAAAGAATTAATATCCCTCTATCAATATAAGGTCACTTTTTGTACTATTTTGCCTAATTTTCATAGCCTTTGAGTATTCAACAGACTCATAACATTTTTTAGCACTTTCAAAGCTTTCAAACTCTACTACGGTAGTTCTGTCTACAGGCCATTCCCCTTCTAAAACATCAGTTTTTCCACCTCTAATTATGTACTTACCCCCATATTTTTTCATCACCTCAGTTGATAAAGGAGGATATTTTTGAAATAATTCATTCTTGTGAATTGAAACTCTCACAATTATGTATCCTTTTTTCATAACCAAGGATAAATTAATACTTTTAAACAGAGTTATCCACAGTTATTCATTATGCATGTAGTTTATTTGTTGAATGATGATTAGACATTTCAAATTAATTCAAAAAAAAACCATGTTTTTCAAGTTTTTTTTGTAGTTTGTTCTTTTGTTTTAAATCCAATCAAATTGTTTGTACAACTTTTTTGAAAATACATTAATCTTTCAAAAGTTATGCACAGCTATCTGGCTAGTATTAAATTGATCATTTATATCCTGATTTTTCAGGCTTTTTTTGTAATAAAAACTTCATATTCAGATCATCTCACAGCAAAAATCACAGGTTTTGTTGATGCTTCAAGCCCAATTCACATTCTGGGGTATGATAGGAAATATTATTTCGAGGAAAATTCCGCACCTCTTTTTATTGTTGTAGAGCAGGATATAAACAAATTTACTAATGTTAATTTAAAAGCTTTCCCACATATTAATATAGGCCTGTTTGCCTTTCAAGATACTGATGGAAATGGAGAATTTTCAACAGATTTTAAAGGTCAACCTCTAGAACCATTCGGGTTTTCATTAAACCCTGATTTAAATTTTGAAGATGTTGTTTTTGAAAACATAGTTTTTGATATGACTAAATTTCAACAATTGGAAATTCGACTTAAGTAATAATATTCAATATTTTTTTTACAGCCTTACTTAAAGAAACTTTAGAGGTATCAATTTCCAGTTCAGGATTTGTAGGTTTTTCATAAATACTGTCTATACCTGTGAAGTTTGGTATCTTACCCTGTCTTGCTTTTTTATACAAACCTTTTGGATCTCTTTTTTCAGCTACTTTTAAAGGAGTTGAAATATAAATTTCTTTAAAATCATTCTTTTCAAAAAGTGATCGAGCCATTTCTCTTTCTAATCTAAATGGTGATATAAAAGCAGTGATCACAATTAGTCCAGCGTCACACATAAGTTTTGCCACCTCTGCAACTCGCCTTATATTTTCNACTCTNTCTTTGTCTGTAAAACCTAAATCTTTATTTAATCCGTGTCGNATATTGTCTCCATCAAGAATGTATGTTTTTTTACCTTGAGANTATAATATTTTTTCTANTTCATTNGCTATNGTGGATTTTCCTGATCCNGAGAGNCCAGTCATCCACAGCACTTGACCTTTNTGACCNTTNATCTTCTCTCTTAAATTNTTNTTNATGGTTAAGTTTTGAAGTTGAATATTTTGTGATCTNCGAAGAGAAAAGTTTATCATTCCCATTCCNATAGTTTGATTATTAATTGGATCAATAANTATNAAAGATCCCAAAATTTTATTTTCTTTAAAAGTCGAAAAGGGAACAGTTTTATTAAATGATATAGAAATTTCTGCAACATCATTGAGTTTAAGTTCATTTCCAGCAGTGAATTCTAGNGTATTTACATCATATATTTTTTTTATGTTCATAATTTTAATACTGGTTGAGATATTATGAATTTTCGCTAAATAAGTTCTTCCAGTAAAACCCTTATCCTCTGACATCCAAATAACATTNANGTTAAATTGGTCAGCCATATCAACTGAGGAGTTTTTTGAGCANAGTATATCGCCCCTNGANGTATCTATCTCTTTGTCTATNGTAAGTGTNATACTTTGCTTTAAATNAGCTGTTTTAAGNGATCTTTCGCCTACAAAAATATCTTTTACTTTTACTTTTTGATTTGACGGAAGAGAAATTAACTCATCACCCTTTCTAATTTTTCCCTCAGCGATGGTTCCTGAATATCCTCTGAAATTTAAATTAGGTCTATTGACACTTTGAACAGGAAGTACAAAACTGTCTGAGCTTTGTATTTTAGTTTTAGTAGTTTCTAAATAGTCAAATAGGGTTTTATCATTGTACCATTTCATGTATTTAGATTTTTTGTGAATATTATCTCCCTTAAGTGCTGATATAGGAATACTTTGAATATTTTCAAAATTTAATTTTTTTGAGAATAATTTGTATTCAGAGCTTATTTTTTCGTAAATATTTTTATCATAGTTAACTAAATCCATTTTATTAATTGCCAAGACAATATTTTTAATTCCAAGAAGAGATACAATAAAAGAATGTCTCTTAGTTTGTGTAAGTATGCCATTACGGGCATCAACAAGTAAGATAGCTAACTCAGCTGTTGAGGCCCCAGTCGCCATGTTTCTAGTATATTGCTCGTGACCTGGTGTATCTGCTACAATAAACTTTCTTTTGCTACTTGAAAAAAATCGATATGCAACATCTATAGTAATACCTTGTTCTCTCTCAGCTGATAAACCATCGACCAGTAATGCAAAATCTATATTCTCACCTTGTGTTCCATATTTTTTTGAGTCATTTTTTAAGGAAGCAACTTGATCATCAAATATCATTTGAGATTCATAAAGCATCCTCCCAATTAAAGTACTTTTACCATCATCAACAGATCCACAAGTGATAAACCTTAATAGATTAAGGGAGGCTTGACTTTTTAAGTATTTGCTAATTGTACCGGCTTTATACATTTAAAAATAACCATCAATTTTTTTGATTTCCATAGAGCTACTTGAATCTGTATCGATAGCTCTTCCTTGTCTTTCGGATGTTTTGGATTGAAGAAGTTCAAGAACAATGTCTTCAAGTGAATTTGCATTTGATTCAATAGCACCAGTTAAGGGATAACAACCTAGTGTTCTGAACCTAATTCTTTTTAATTCAATTTTTTCGTTAGATTGAATATTAAATCGATCATCATCGACCATAATAATCATTCCATCTCTCACGACTACAGGTCTAACTTTTGCAAAATATAAGGGAACAATTGGTATTTGTTCTTGGTAGATATATTGCCAAATATCTAATTCTGTCCAATTAGATAAGGGAAAAACCCTTGTGCTTTCACCCTTATTGACTTTAGAGTTATATAAAGACCAAAGCTCTGGACGCTGATTTTTNGGATCCCATTGATGAGAGGGGTTTCGGAATGAAATAACCCTTTCTTTAGCTCTTGATTTCTCTTCATCTCTTCTTGCTCCACCAAAAGCAGCATCGTATTTATACTTGTCCAAGGCTTGTTTTAGACTCTGAGTTTTCATTATATCAGTGTGGAGAGCAGAGCCATGATCAAAGGGATTAATATTTGATTTAATACCATCAGGATTAATATGTGTTATTAGCTTCATACCACTATTTTTTTCTACCCAATTTCTAAATAAATACATTTCTCGGAACTTCCATCGAGTATCAACATGTAGTAGAGGAAATGGGGGAAGACTAGGGTAAAAAGCTTTTTGAGCAAGCCTTAACATCACTGAACTATCTTTTCCTATTGAGTAAAGCATGACAGGATTTTTTGTTTCACTAACTACTTCTCTGATAATATGAATACTTTCCGCTTCTAGATCTGACAGATAACTGTTTGGAGGTAAATTAAATTTATTGAGTAGTTTTGTATCATNAATTTTGAGATCATTTATATAAAATAAATACTCAGGAAAATGAATTGAAAGTTTTAATTTATTGTTAATTTGATTTTCATCAATTTTTTGATCNAGAAAAATTTTAAGAAGATAAGCGTCTGGAAAAATAATAATATTTTTTTTTCTTAATTTTGAGAAATATTTTAAACTCTCAGAAATATCTTTTATTTTATTTGACTTAACTTTGACCCATAGTCTTCCATTACGTCTATCATTTGCAAATAAAAATTTATTATTATTTATCTCAACGTATTGGATAAACAAAATAAGTGATCTTTGTTTTTCAAATTTTTTTATGGAATCTTCATAAATTAATTTGTTTATATGGCCTGCATGTATGTTTAAAAAGCTTTCTATATTTAAATTCTCTGGAAAAATTGATATTTTTTCCAACCACCTTTCATAAGATCTTTTTGTTTTAAATAAATTTTTACTAAAAAGGAATTTATAATGACTATCGCTATCCCAAGCAGGAAATTTTATTGATGGGTTAATTTTAAAAAATAAAGTATGATTCATTATAATTGACNATTTGTCGTATTATTGGAAAAATACAAAAAATAATCTAAATGTATATAAAAAAAAGTNAAANTTTAAAAAAATGACAAATAATNACATAATACGACAATTTGAGTTTTTCAATGAAATCAGTGAAAATCTTGAGTTATGTTCNCAAAAAATTCTTAATATTTATGANAACTATGATCAAAGTATTGAATNNAAAGACGATAAAAGTCCATTAACAGAAGCAGATTTAGCATCACATGANCACATNTCTGATTTATTATCATCTATTTCAGCTTACCCCATAATTTCAGAGGAGGGTGAGCAAAAGTACACTGATGAGCCAAAATACTGGTTAGTTGATCCTTTGGATGGAACTAAAGAATTTATCAATAAGAATGGTGAATTTACAATTAATATTGCTTTGATTAACAACAATTATCCCACCCAAGGGTTTGTTTACATTCCAAAAGATAAGACATTATTTTTTGGGGGTCTTAACAAAGGTTCATACAAGTTATTAAATGACAATATCAAATCTATTTCTGTGCAATCACCATCCGATAAATTAAAGATTGTTACGAGCAGAAGTCATCTCAATAATGAGACTAAAACTTATTTATCTCAGTTTAATAATTTTGATACTCTACAAGCCGGTAGTTCTTTAAAGTTTTGTATGATAGCAGAGGGTTTGGCAGACTTATATCCTAGGCTGGGACCTACTTCTGAATGGGACACTGCAGCAGCACAAGCGGTTGTAGAGGGAGCAGGTGGTACTGTAAAAGACCTAAAAGGTAATAGGTTAAAATATTCAAAGAAAGATATAATCAATNCTCATTTTATAGTTAGAGGTAAAATCTAAATTTATTTACTAGGGTTTTTTTCTTTATAAGTTTTTTCTAAACTTATGTCATCTACTTCAGTGTATATTTGAGTTGTAGATAACGAACTATGTCCTAGTAATTCTTGAATTATTCTTAAATCCCCACCATTTTTTAATAGGTGAGTTGCAAAACTATGTCTTAATGAGTGAGGTGTTGCTGTTTTTGGTAGCCCCAAATTAACTCTGGCATTCTTCAAATCTCTTTGGAAAGCCGAGGCTTTAAGCGGATTACCTCTATCTCCCACAAATATCGAAACATCGCTTGGCAAATCATATGGTATTTCTTTTAGATAATTTTCTAATGAGTTAGCTACAATATCAAGAACTGGCACTAATCTTTCTTTATTACCTTTGCCCAAGATTGTAAGAGAACTTTTATCAATTAAATGGTTTTTAGTAATAGATAGCGCCTCATTTATTCGTAGCCCACATCCGTACAAAAGATAAAGCAAAGCTATATTTCTTTTTTGAACCCAGCTTTTTTTTGATATTTTTTTTAACTCTTCAATTAAAAGCTCAATATCTCCCTCTGCTATAGGTTTAGGAAGGGATCTTGGAATTTTTGGATTTTTTAATAATTGAACCTCGCTATAAGCAACTTTATATAAATCATTATTTAGAGATGAATACTTAAAAAAATTTTTAATAGAACTAATAGCTCTTCTCCTTGATCTTGCTGACAATGGTTTTTTATAAATATTTTTATATTTTCTATTCTCACTGAGATCTGCCAACCAAGCCCTAAATGTCTGCAAATTTAAATCTTTTAAATTTGATAAAGATACGGAATTTCCATTATAGAATTTAAAGAAAATTAAAAAATCACATACATCAAAGCAGTAAGATCTATATGTGTTTTCCGAGTGGCCTTTTATGTCTTTTAAATAAGTAGCCCATTTATCAAAGTCTTGTATTGAGGATTTATCTATTTTTAACTGTTCTAACAGTTCAATAAAATTCATTACATTATATTATAAATTAGAATCAAAATTTAAAATGGATTATTACTACCAAGTTATGCCAATAGGGCAAATAAATGATAGCCTGACTTATAAATACTCACATTCTATCGAGGTAGGCTCTATTGTTGAAATACCTTTAAGAAAAAGAAAATCAGCAGGTGTTATTTTATCTCAAACAAACATTAAAGATTTAAAATTCGATCTCAAAAAAGTACTTTCAATTAGTAATTATTATCAATTTACTGTTTGCACAGAAAACATTGATTTTTACAAGTATGTGTCAATACACTGCTTCATAGATTTAGGTATGGTTTTGAAGATGGCAATACAACAATTTCCTAATACACAATTAAAAAATTATTATCTTTTTAAAAATAAAATTTATGAAACTCAAAAAAATCTCATTGATAAATACAATCTATCAAAAAAAGATTGGCAGAAATTATTAGAAGAAAAAAAAATTTCTCAAACTACAGATAGTTTTATTTTTGATGGAATGGCGCAAAATATTTCTTTAAACCCTGATCAAGAAAATATTTTTAAATCACTTCAAATAAATAAAAATAATGATTTTCAAGTTCACCTTATAGATGGTGTTACAGGTTCGGGTAAAACAGAGTTGTATTTAAAAGCTGTTGAGTCAAATTTAGTAAGAGGAAATCAATCTTTAATACTTTTACCAGAGATAGCTCTAACTGAAGAATGGTCTAGAAGATTTTTTAAATATTTTGGTTGTAGGCCCTTTATTTGGCACTCCAAACAATCAAAAATTCAAAAAGCTAGAATAATCAGATCTCTTTTATCGGGTGAACCATGTGTTTTAGTTGGAGCAAGGTCATCAGTTTTACTTCCTTTCAAGAATTTAAAATTAATTATTTGCGATGAAGAGCACGACTCATCTTATAAACAAGAAGATGGCCCAAAATATCAAGCAAGAGATATGGCCATATATAAAGCAAAATGTTCAAAAGCTTTATGTCTATTGATAAGTGCATCCCCATCATTAGAGAGCCTTCATAATTCTAATCAGAGAAAATTTCATATTCATCATCTTTCCAATCAATTTCATAAAACTCAATTACCATTAGTTGAAATTGTTGACATGAATAAATCAAAACCTAGCTCTAGGGCTTGGATATCAAAACAAGTATTTGATGAAACTAATAAGATCTTAAAACAAAAAGGACAAGTTTTATTTTTTCTTAATAGACGCGGCTATGCTCCATCTAAAATATGCGTAAGTTGTCATACACCAATACAGTGTCAAAATTGTGCAGTAAATTTAGTTTATCACAAAAAAATTGATAGACTCATTTGTCATCATTGTTCAAATTATTTTGAGCCTAACCAAATATGTAAAATGTGTTCATCTGAAAAATTCATATCGATTGGTATAGGGTTAGAAAGACTTCAAGAGGAAGTTACACGACTTTTTCCAGGATATTCAAATCAATTATTTTCCAGTGACACCCTAAAATCAAAAAAAAATAAAAAAGAGATCATTGAAAATGTATTTAATTTAGAGACTAGTCTGTTGATTGGCTCACAAATAATTGGTAAGTCTTTTCATTTTCCAAATTTAAAATTAGTAAATATTATTGATGCAGACTCAAGTCTGTATAGTCCTGATTTCAGAGCTATGGAAAAAACATACCAGCTTTTGCAACAAGTAGCAGGGAGATCTGGTAGAGAGGGTAACAGGGGTAAGGTCTTAATTCAAACTTACAATCCTAAGCATTCGATATACAATTCACTTAAGAACCAAAGTAGAGATCAATTTATAAAATTAGAACTTCAAAGAAGAGAAGAGAACAATTTACCTCCATTTTACAAAATTGTTCAAATTCAATTAATCCACCCTAATGTCTCAGCTATAAGAGAGGCTTGCCAAGAAATTCTTGATATATCGAAAAAGAGTAGACTTGATATTTTAGGGCCTGTCCCCTCATTGATTCCATATAAAATGAAGCACTTTCATGAGAATTTTTATTTTAAAGAGAGGACATATAAGGCTTTGAGAAAAAAAATAGATATCTTAATGTCAAAAATAGCCCCAAAATACAGGCGTTTTCTAAATATTGACATTGATCCACTATCAATCGCTTGATGCGTCATTTGTATGATGCCGGTTGGCCTAGTGATGTGATAAAAAATTGAGGTTAACTATACAAAATGACCAATAAAATCGCATCTAAAAGGTATTCNACTGCCTTGTTTGACTCAGTNAAAAACGAAGAATTAGATGCCTTNCTAAAAGATGCTCAAAGTTTATCTGAGACNATGNCNGACAGCCAAGAGTTATCNTCACTTTTAAAATCACCTCTGACCAAAAATGAATTAAAATCAANTATNCTATTAAAAATAATCCAAGGATTGCCATCTGAAAAAATTTTATCTGGCCTNGTCAACACACTNAAAAAAAATAAAAGACTTAATNTATTTGAAAATGTTTTNTCTGATTTTCAGGATGTTCTTTTTGAAAAAAGGGGATATCAAAAAGCTAAAGTAACAACATCTCATGCNATTAATGATGAAATAAAAAATAGTATNCAGGATTTNTTACACAACCAATATGGTTCCAAAATTAATTTAGAGTTCCACGTNAANAATTCTTTACTAGGAGGAATGACTGTAGTGATTGGATCAAAGATGATCGANCTNAGTATTCTTAATCAAGTTTCTAAATTTACCAACAANGTGAAAGGAGACATTTAATGTCAATAAAAGCATCGGAGATCTCTTCTATCATCAGAGATCAGATTAATAACTTTGAAAGCCAAGCAGATATTTCAGAAGTAGGAACTGTCCTAAAAGTTGGTGATGGAGTTGCTCAAGTTTATGGTTTGGACAATGTCCAAGCAGGTGAAATGGTAGAATTTACTGGTGGTGTCCAAGGAATGGCACTTAACCTTGAAGAGGACAATGTTGGTATTGTTATTTTTGGTGATGATAGAGGTATTAAAGAAGGCGATACAGTTAAAAGAACACAAAAGATTGTTGAGGTACCTGTTGGTAAAGGCTTGTTAGGAAGAGTTGTCGATGCTCTCGGAAATCCTATTGATGGTAAAGGTCCTATCCAAAGTAGTGAGTCTAGTAGAATAGAAGTTAAAGCACCTGGTATTATTCCTAGACAAAGTGTAAGCGAACCAATGCAGACAGGGCTCAAAGCCCTTGACTCACTAGTCCCTGTTGGTCGAGGACAGCGTGAATTGATTATTGGTGATAGACAAACTGGCAAAACAGCTGTTGCTATTGACACCATAATTAACCAAAAGGAAATTAACCAGTCTGATGATGAATCAAAAAAATTATATTGTATCTATGTAGCTATTGGGCAAAAGAGATCAACAGTTGCTCAGGTTGTTAAAACCTTAGAGGAAAATGGAGCTATGGAATACACCATCGTGGTTGCAGCTTCAGCTTCTGATCCAGCACCACTCCAATTTTTAGCTCCTTATGCAGGTTGNTCTATGGGTGAGTTTTTCCGTGANAATGGAATGCACGGNCTAATCGTTTATGATGACTTATCAAAACAAGCTGTTGCNTATAGACAAATGTCTTTATTNCTNAGAAGACCGCCAGGNCGTGAAGCGTTTCCTGGTGATGTTTTTTATCTTCACTCNCGTCTTCTAGAAAGAGCAGCTAAAATGAACGANGANAATGGNGGAGGTAGTTTAACAGCACTTCCCGTAATTGAAACTCAAGCTGGTGATGTATCTGCTTTTATCCCAACTAATGTGATTTCAATTACAGATGGTCAAATTTTCTTAGAGACAGAATTGTTTTTCTCAGGTATTAGACCAGCAATTAATGTTGGTTTATCAGTGAGTCGTGTGGGTTCCGCAGCACAAACTAAAGCTATGAAAAAGGTTGCTGGTAAAATCAAATTAGAGTTAGCCCAATATCGTGANATGGCCGCTTTCTCTCAATTTGCATCAGACCTTGATGCCTCTACCAAACAGTTACTTGCAAGAGGTGAGAGGTTAACAGAACTATTAAAACAAGATCAATACGTTCCGATGTCTGTGGCTGATCAAGTTTTAAGCTTGTACTCAGGTGTTAGGGGTTTCTTGGATAAAATTGAAATATCCAAAATCACAGATTTTCAAGTTAAGTTTCTTGAGGGACTTCGTGCCGATCATTCAGATATTTTTGACGAAATTAATAATACAGGTAATTTCAGCGATGAGTCTGATAAAAAAATCGAGGATTATTTAGAAAAATTCACAGCTAATTATAGTTAATGCCAAATTTAAAAGAATTAAAGAATAGAATTTCCAGTGTTAAATCCACTCGAAAAATTACATCTGCGATGAAGATGGTAGCTGCGAGTAAGTTACGCCGAGCTCAAGAATTAGCTGAGTCATCGAGGGTATACGCAGATAGTTTAAGTTTCATTCTTTCATCTTTGGCTGGAAATACTAAAAATAGCTCTGATTTACCAGAAATCTTAACTGGTAGAGAAAATTCAAAAATTAGTCTTTTAATAATTAACTCCTCTGACCGTGGTCTATGTGGAGGTTTCAACTCAAATCTTTTTAGAAACGCAAAAAAATGGATTAGTGATCAACAAGGACAAGGTAAGTCTGTCAAAATTATGACTGTTGGCAAAAAAGCATCCAGTTTTTATAAAAAAACAGACTTAGATATTGTGGCTAGTTTTGAAGATTTAAATTCTAATGATAGACAACTTCAGGTTTCAGAGGAAATAAAAAATAAAATTATGGAACTATTCGAAAATAATGAAATAGATGAAGTTTCTATTCTATTTAATAAGTTTGTTTCTGCGATTTCACAAGAGCCTACATATCAATCGTTGATACCTTTAAGTAATGAGGAAACTAGTGAAGATGAGAGTGAAGCCAATAATGCTATTTTTGAATTTGAACCTGATAAAAATGAACTTTTAGANTANCTGGTTCCAAGAAATTTTTTAACACAAATTTATAGAAGTGTTCTTGAAAGCTCTGCGTCTGAGCATGCAGCAAGAATGACTTCCATGGACAACGCAACAAGAAATGCGGGAGACATGATTGATCGGTTGACACTAACATATAACCGAACAAGACAAGCATTCATCACAAAAGAACTTATCGAAATTATTTCTGGAGCAGAAGCTGTTTAGGAAAGGAGCAACAAATGGCAAGTAATAAGGCAGGAAAAGTCACACAGGTATTAGGGGCTGTAGTTGACGTCGCCTTTGAAGGAGAATTACCCCCAATTTTAAATGCATTATCTACAAAAGTAGGTGATCAAGATTTAATTTTAGAAGTAGCGCAGCACCTCGGTGAAAATACTGTTCGAACTATTGCTATGGACGCAACGGAGGGTCTTCAAAGAGGCCAAGAAGTTCAAGACAATGGNGATCCTATTTCTGTGCCAGTCGGACCAGAAACATTAGGTCGAATTATGAACATCATCGGTGAACCTATTGACGAGCGAGGTCCAATTGAATCAAAAAAATCTCTTCCTATTCACAGAGCAGCTCCTGATTTTGTTGATCAATCAACCGAAACCGAAGTTCTTGTTACGGGTATTAAAGTTATCGATCTTTTAGCACCTTACTCAAAGGGAGGAAAAATTGGTCTTTTCGGTGGTGCTGGTGTTGGAAAAACTGTTTTAATTATGGAATTAATAAACAACGTAGCTAAAGCTCATGGTGGATACTCTGTTTTTGCTGGAGTGGGAGAAAGAACTCGTGAAGGGAACGATCTTTACCATGAAATGATTGAGTCAGGTGTTATCAATCTTGAGGGCGATACTTCAAAAGTGTCTCTAGTTTACGGTCAAATGAATGAACCTCCAGGAGCTAGAGCAAGAGTTGCTTTATCAGGTTTAACACAAGCTGAATATTTTAGAGATGAAGAAAATCAAGACGTATTATTCTTTGTTGACAACATCTTCCGGTTTACACAAGCTGGATCAGAGGTTTCGGCTTTACTAGGACGTATTCCATCAGCTGTGGGATATCAACCTACCTTGGCTACAGATATGGGCGCACTTCAGGAAAGAATTACGACTACCAACAAAGGATCAATTACTTCTGTGCAAGCAATTTATGTTCCTGCTGACGATTTAACTGACCCTGCACCTGCAACATCATTTTCTCACTTAGATGCTACCACTGTGTTAAATAGATCAATTGCAGAACTTGGTATTTATCCTGCAGTGGATCCTTTAGACTCCACTTCTAGAATCTTGGAGCCAAGAACTCTGGGTGAGAAGCATTATCAAGTTGCAAGAGATGTTCAAAAAACTCTTCAAACCTACAANAGTTTACAAGANATTATTGCAATCNTAGGTATGGATGAATTATCTGANGAAGATAAGCTNGTTGTATCAAGAGCTAGAAAAATTCAACGTTTCTTNAGTCAACCTTTCCATGTTGCAGAGGTGTTTACTGGCTCACCAGGTAAGTTTGTTTCTTTAGAGGATACCATCAAAGGTTTTGATGGATTGGTCAAAGGTGACTACGATCATATTCCTGAAGCAGCTTTCTATTTGGTTGGAACAATTGAAGAAGCATTAGAAAAAGCTAAAAAAATGGCTGAGGAAGCAACGAAGTAGTTATGATTAATTTGAAGGTCGTATCCCCTCAAAAAGTGATTTTTGAAAAAGAAGTTGAAATGGCAGTTTTGCCAGGAGCAGAGGGTGATTTTGCTGCAATGCCTAATCATTCTCCGTTCATCAGTTCTTTGCGACCTGGTCAAATGGCAATTATGTCTTCAAACAAAGTNGATGAGAGTTTCTTTGTGTCAGGTGGTTTGGTTATGCTTAAAGAAAAGGTTTGTGAGGTCTTAGTAGATCAAATAGAGCCATTGTCTGATGTTAATAGCTCTAACTACCAACAATCTAAAACCTATCAAGAACTAGAGGGTAATGAAACTGCTNTGGGTACGTTTGAACAAGTGGTAAATAATCCGCCTTATAAATAGTCTTTAAATTCTTTTAATAATTTTTCGTAAATTGCTTTTTTAAAAGGCACTATGTTGGGAACCAAAAAATCTGGTTTAACCCATTTATAATCAGAAAATTCAGGGTGAGATGTTTCAATATTTATATCTTTCTCACTGCCTTTAAATTCATACAAGAACCATTTTTGACGCTGACCTTTGTATTTACCTTTCCAAAGAGTTTTTGATAAGTCTTTAGGTAAAGAATAGTAATACCAGTCTTTGCTCTGTGAGATTAANTTAACTTTATTTTTTTTNATACCAACCTCTTCNTCCATTTCTCTAAGAGCTGCCACTTCAGATTTTTCTTTAGGATCAATCCCACCTTGTGGCATTTGCCAAAATTCTGAAGGGTGGTCTATTCTTTTTCCAACAAATATTTCTTTATTTTGATTAATAATCATCATACCAACATTTGGTCGATAATCTTTGGGGTTTATTTTCATTAATTTAATACAGCTATGGTTTTGACTGCATCAATGGCACGAGATAGCTGATAATCTCTTTCAAGAATATCATCAGTGGACTCTTCCTCCTCACTTTCTTCATTTGTCTCGTTATCTAAAGCTTCTCGATAATCTGACTCTCTAAACGTAAAGTTATTATCAATCACATTTAATTCAGCTCTAGGCACTACAACATCTGGCTCAATACCAACTGCTTGTATTGAGTCTCCACTTGGTGTGTAATACTTTGCGATGGTGAGTCTGATTGCACCGCTGTCAATAGGTATAATGGTTTGCACAGAACCTTTTCCAAATGACTTTATACCCATAATTACTGCCCTATCATGATCTTGTAATGCACCAGCAACAATTTCAGACGCCGAAGCAGAACCCTCATTGATTAATATAATCAATGGTTTTCCATTAATTAGATCCCCTTTTTTAGCAGAGTAAACTTGAACATCTTTCTTTTCTCTTCCTCTGATTGAAACTATTTCTCCTTTATCAAGGAACATATCTGTAACTGACACAGACTCATTTAATAATCCTCCTGGATTATTTCTTAAATCCAGGACATAACCAATTGGAGGATCAGTACCGTCTTCAAGTTCTTTTATACTTTTTTTTAATCCTGTTGTTGTTTGCTCATTAAATTGAATTATTCTTATATATCCCACATCGTTAATTAGACGATGTTTAACAGATGCAACTTTAATTATATCTCTTTTAATATCGACATCGAATGGTTCTTCGGAAGATCTAAAAATTGTTAAAGTTATAGTGGTCCCTGGTTCACCTTTCATAATATCAATTGCTTCCTTTAAAGTCATATCAACTACTGATGTGCCATCTAAATGCGTTATATAATCTCCAGCTAAAATTCCAGCTTTATAGGCAGGGGTATCGTCAATTGGAGAGACAACTTTTATGAAACCTTTATCTGTTGTGATTTCGATGCCTAATCCACCAAAAGAACCTGACGTGTCCATNTGCATTTCTTTATAAATTTCTTCACTCATAAAACTTGAATGAGGATCAAGAGCCTGTAGCATTCCATTCAAAGCTTTTTCTATTAACTCTTTATCAGTTACCTCTTCAACATATTGATTTTTTACTCGGTTATAAACTTCGTTGAAAATACTTAATTGTTTATAGGTTTCTTTAGTATCAGAAAAACTGATATTCACATTAAAGATTAAAATTAAAATAAAAAATATTTTGAGCATATTTGANTTTTTAAGAGGCAGTATTGATAGTGTTGAAGTCNTCAGACCATAGTTTTTCCAAATCGTATATNTCTCTAACTTCATTTCTAAAAATATGCACTAAAACATGTCCAGCATCAATGACCGTCCAGTCGCAAAGGGGCTTTCCTTCTGGTTTATTGCAATAAAGTTTATTTTTCTTGAGGTATCGGTAAACCTTATCTGAAACTGAGTCCACATGCTTATTTGATCGCCCGGATGCAACGATCATGAATTCAGCAAATTCTGCTTTTCCTTTGAGAGAAATAACTGAGATATTTTCAGCCTTATTGTCTTCAAGACTGTCGACTATAGCCTTAACAGAAGGGTCTTTATCGTGATTAAGAATTTCGTAACTCACTAGATGACATCTCTACACCTATATTATCAAGAATATGGAAACAAGGAGTAGAGCAGTTAATAAAACTATTTAAATTAGGCATAAATAAATGGGAGAATTGCTTTTGGANTGTTGAATTTTCAATAAATTCATCATATCTCGGTCTATAAATAACGCAAATACTAATATTTTTTAAAATCCACTCATATTCTTTCCATTTGTGAAAATGACCAAGCTGATCAAGCCCTATAATTAAATAAAAAGAGCTAAGGTCACATTTAGTCTTAATTTTTTGCAACACATCATAGGTACATTTCATTTTATAACGATGTTCAAAGTCAGAAACTTTTACNAACGGCTCTTTAATTTTTGATCGGATATTTGATAATTGAGAATTTATTGAGTTTAAATTTTGATTAGCCTTAAGAGGATTTTGATAAGTGGGAAGGACAAATAGTTTTTTCAGATTTAAACTTTTTATTGAACTTTCTATTACATGAACGTGTCCCTCGTGTAAGGGATTAAAAAATCCACCATACAGTCCAATCTTTCTATTCATCTATTTTCCTCAAAAATTTTTTAGAGACACCATTTTCCTCGAGGAATTTGTTTAGAATATCTATAAATTGTAATTGTAATTTTGAACTTGTATGAAATAAAATCGGCACTCTTTGTTTAAAAAAATAAAATAAAGATATAATAAATTGCAAATCATTTTCTTCCTCTATGTAAACTACACCTTTGTTTATCAAACGCTCTTTGTTATATTTAAAGAAAAGGTTATTAAAGGGCTCACTTATAAGAGTCACTTTATTAATTTCATTTAATTCTTCTTCATTGAAAAATTTTAAACTTTCTAACTCATATATTGAAGATTTGATTATATGAGTAACATCCTCTTTGTTCAAAGAGCTAAGATATTCGATCTGAGATTTTAATTCTTGAAAATTATTACGGAATTCCATTAAGGCCTNGTGGTGTGATTGCCTATTACTTGATATTTAAATGTTGTTAGGTGTTTTGCTCCTACTGGCCCTCTCACATGAAGCTTGTCAGTAGAAATACCTATTTCTGCTCCAAATCCGAATTCTCCACCATCAGCAAATTGAGTGGAAGCATTATTCATTAAAATGGCACTTTTACAGTTTTGAAAGAAATACTCTATAGATTGTTGATTGTTACTTAAACAACTCTCGGTATGTCCACTAGAATATTTGTTTATATGCTCTACACATTCTTCAACATTATCAACTAGTTTTACTGTAATTTTCTTATCTAGATATTCAGTTGACCAATCTTCTTCTGTTGCATCTCGATCGATNGAATAAATATCTTTGAGGCGACTACATCCAATAATTTCACATCCTTGTGATTTTAAATTATCTAAAACTGATGAAATATCNTCTGCTGAATTATTAGAGTGTATAAGTAAAGTCTCTGTTGCACCACAAATCTCTGGTCTTCTCAGCTTGGCATTTGCGATGATCTCAGTGGCTTTATCTTTGTCATATCCTTCATCCCAAAAAGTATGACACAAACCTTCCAAATGTTTAATTGTAGGAACTTTTGAATTTTTAGAAATTGTTTCAATTAACGATTTTCCCCCACGAGGAATAATCACATCTATATCTCCTTCAGCTTTTAACAACTCTTCAACAAAACTACGATCAGTATTTTGAATNAAACAGACAAGATGAGTATCAAAATTTAAATCTTTTAAAGCATCTTGAATGCACTCATAAAGTTTTTTATTAGTTTCGATACACTCAGAGCCTCCTCTAAGAATAGAAATATTTCCTGATCTAAGGCAAAGACATGCAGCATCTATTGTGACATTAGGTCGAGACTCATAAATAATGCCAATTACACCAATAGGCACTGAGACTTTTGTAAATTGTAACCCATTATTGGCATTGGTCCAACTTTCTAAAGTTTGATCAAGGGGATCTTGCATTTGAGCTATTTTCTCAACGTCACGAGAAAGTTGATCTATTTTCTCTGAAGTCAAAACTAATCTATTAATCATAGGTGCAGAAACATTATTTGATTTAGCTCTTTCTACATCTGCTTGATTAGCTTTTAGAATTTCATTTTTATTAGATAATAGAAAACCACTAATATTCATTAAAATTCTACTTCTATCCTCTGCAGATAGTTTGGACATGGCACTCGATGCCCTCTTCGAATGGTTTAAAATTTCTTGAAAATAGTCACTCATCTTGATCTCACCAAGTTATCTTTATGAACAATCTCATCCTCTCGGACAAAGCCAAGAATTTCACTGAATTCTGATGATTTTTTACCTTTTATTTTATCCATTTCTTGAAAATCATAATTAATCATGCCTCTAGCTAACTCTTTTTTATTGTAATGGATCGAAACAGTATCACCACGATAAAACTTTCCATCGATTGACTTTACACCGATTGCCAACAGACTTGAATTTTTCTTGAGTGCTTTTGAGGCCCCTTCATCAATATGAACAATTGCTTTTTGTATTGGTCTATTCCAAATCCATTGCTGGCGGCTTGTCAGAATATTTTTGGAAGGGTGAAACCATGTTGAAGATTGAGGATCAATCTTACTCAAAGGATTATTCACCAAACCATTTGATATGATCATGGTGGATCCAGATTGAATACAGAGTTTTGCAGCATTGATTTTTGCCAACATCCCACCAGAACCAAACTCACTTAAATCTTTATCAATATATTTTTCTATTTGTTGATCAACCTCTTCAACAGATGTAATCAGTTTAGCTTGCAATGATTTTTTAGGATTTGTAGTATACAGACCATTCACATCAGATAATAAAATTAATAACTCAGCTGACAGGGCATTTGCGATCATAGCAGAAAGTTTATCATTATCTCCAAAACGAATTTCTTCTGTCGAGGTAGTATCATTTTCATTAATTATTGGAACAACATTTAAATCCATGAGAGAGTAAATTGTATTTCTGATGTTCAAATATTTTCTTCTTTCGTTTAAATCTTCAGCTGTTATTAAAATCTGAGAACTTTGAATATTTAATTTTGCAAAAGCTTTTTGCCATTGTTGCGAGAGTTGTATTTGACCTATTGATGCAGCAGCCTGTTTTTCATGCAAATTAGTCAACTTTTTTTTTGAGAGTATATTCCTACCTAAAGCGATTGCACCAGATGAGACAATGACTATCCTAGAACCTCTCTTTTGGAGTTCTTTAACATCTTCAATGAGGGAGTTTAGCCATTTTCTCCTCAGCACATGCTTTTCGTTAACCAAAATATTTGAGCCAACTTTAATGACAATAACTTTTGATTTTTTAGCTAATTCTAAAAATTTTTTATTCATCTTGTAAATATTCCAAACATAAATTTGTTAATTGATCTAATTGATGGCCCGTTGCAGCTGAAATCAATTTAACTTCTTGATTTAAAGTCTCAAATTCTTTTTTAATTTCCCCAACCCTTTTCTGATCAGCAATTTCAATCTTATTTAGTGCAATAATTTCTTTTTTTTGTTCTATTTTACCTCCATAATTTAAAAGTTCTTGTCGTATAACTTTATAATTTTCAAAAGGTTTTTCTTCAGTGATATCTACGACGTGAATTAAAATTTTACACCTTTCAACATGGGATAAGAAATCATGACCTAGTCCTTTCCCATCACTAGCATGTTCTATGAGTCCAGGTATATCTGCTAATACAAATTCAAGATCTTCTTTTTGAACCATTCCGATGTGTGGATGAAGTGTTGTAAAGGCATAATCAGCAACTTTTGACTTAGCATTCGTTACAAAATTTAAAATTGAAGATTTACCTGCATTTGGCATTCCCACCAAACCAACATCAGCTAATATTTTCAGCTTTAATCTGACAGTTGACTCTTGTCCTTTTTCTCCTTGTTGGAACTTACGAGGTGCTCTATTAGTAGAACTTTTAAAGTGAGCATTGCCTTTGCCTCCCTGACCTCCTCTTAAAAAATGATAAGTTTCATTATCTTTTAATATCTCATGAATTTTAATACTCATGTCTTCGGTGTATATCTCAGTTCCACAAGGGACGTCTAAAATAAGATCTTTACCGCTTGCGCCAGTTTTTAATTGACCAGCACCACCCATACCATTTTGCGCATTATGATGTTGGTTAAAACGATATCTTTGGAGAGTGTTGATACCTTTATTCCCTCGAAAAATAACATCACCACCTTTTCCACCATTTCCACCATTAGGGCCTCCGTACTCTACAAATTTTTCTCTTCGAAAACTAAGAGCACCGTGTCCACCATTTCCTGATTTAATATATATTTTTGCTTTATCTATAAATGCCATAACAGTTTAATTTGAAGTTTTTTTTAAGTGGGTTTAGTTAACGCAAACAAACTGTCTGTTTCGAGATTTTTTAAACAGAACTTTGCCTTCAACTAAGGAGAAAAGAGTATGATCTTTTCCAATCCCAACATTTTCGCCCGGGTAAAATTTTGTACCACGCTGACGAACAATAATATTTCCAGGAATTACGTGTTCGCCACCAAACTTTTTAACTCCAAGCCTTCTACCAGCCGAGTCTCTTCCGTTTTTGGAACTTCCACCTGCTTTTTTTGTTGCCATATTTCTACTTTTTTACCTCAGTTGTTTCTTTTTTCACAGTCTTTTTTTCTTTAGCCTCGACCTTTTTAGGTTTTTCAGCTTTAGCTTCAACTTTTTTTGTTTCTGTAGCTTTTACTTCAGTTTTTTTTGGAGTTTCAGCCTTTTTTTCAACTTTTTTTGGAGTTTCAGCTTTTGGTGCAGCTTTCTTAGCTGGCTCTTTAAAGCTTTCTTCTCCAATGGCGGACTTGATTGCCATGACCTTTAATATAGAGATATATTGACGATGACCTTTAGTTCTTTGAAAATGTTTTCTTCTATTTTTTCTAAAAACTCTAATCTTATCGTCCCTTGTCTGGTANAGTAATTTTGCAGATACTTCNGCACCTTTTACNGCTGGAGAACCAAGTTCAAACTTATCNCCATTTCCAACTGCAACGATATCTTTAAAAGATATNGTATCACCAACNTTACCCTCTATTTTATCAATCTTTAAAACATCTCCTGGAGACACTTTAAATTGCTTACCAACTGATTTAAGAACTGCGTACATAATAAGTCGGTCAATATATATAGGTCTTTATTTATGTCAATAGTCAAAAATGTAATAAAATAAGGGTTTATAAGACTATATGTTTGTTATTAATTTATTTTGCAGGTATTGCAAACAACGTAAAACTCCAAGTTGTAGCGAGTAATATTTAATTTATTTTCTCTTACTAATTCGTTTACGCCTTCGGTTAAGTTATTATTTTTAATTTCTTTTACTTTTCCACATCTTTCACAGATGGTAAATGCAGTATTGCTGGCGCAGTTTGAATTATTACAAATTATAAAGGAATTCAAACTTTCTACTTTGTGAATTTTGCCTAATTCAACAAGCTTATCTAAAGCTCTATATACTTGGAGAGGTGAGTTTAAGCCCTCTTTTTTTAAACTATCTAAAATAAAATATGCCTTCAAAGGCTCTCCGCTGTCTTGCAACAGATTAAGAACAATTCTCTGATTTTTTGTTAAAGTTTGATTTTTTTTATTATGTGTGTGGTTTGAACTCATTTTGAATTATGATTTTATTTTATTTTTTGAAATTAGCAATTTTTTCAGTGGAAGCATTGTTACTATAAAAACTCCTAAAGTTATTGTTAAGATTGTTGGACCAGTTGGTGTATTCCATATCATAGATGTTCGAATACCTAGAACAACTGACGCGACACCTATAATAGATGAGAGGATTGCCATCTGAATGGGAGAGGAAGATAAGTTTCTAGAGGCTGCTGCTGGTATTATTAAAAGCCCTGTTATTAACAAAATACCCACAATTTTTATTGAAATTGCAATTACACTCGCAATTAGCAATGTAAAGATTGCATTAGCTAAATCTGGATTTAGACCCTCTGCTTTAGCTAACTCTAAATTAACTGTTCCTGCAAATAAAGGTCTCCAAATTAATATTAAAACTATTAAAACAATACCCCCTCCAATCCAAACAAACAAAAGATCTGTGAAATTTACAGAGAGAATATCTCCAAAAAGTAAACCCATGAGATCAATCCTAATAAAAGATAATATCCCTAATAGAACCAGACCTATTGCTAAAACAGAGTGAGCTAAGAGTCCTAATAATGCATCATCTGGAAGATTAGTTCTCCTCTGTAAAAAAAGTAAAGATAAAGCTAGAACACAAGAGACAACAAATACTGCTATGATTAAATTAAAATCTAACGCATAGGCAATCACAACTCCTAATAACGCTGAGTGTGCGATAGTATCACCAAAATATGATAATCTTCTCCAAACAATAAAACATCCTAATGGACCTGTAATTAATGCAAGACCAATACCAGCTGCAAATGCCCTAACAATAAAGTCATCAAACATAATTAAACTCTCTTTGACTCGTCAATGCTTCCATCAGGCAAGTGCTCATGATCATGATTGTGTTCATAAAATGCTAAAGTTGGATCAATGCTATCACCAAATAGTTTTATATATTCTTGATCTTTAATAACTGTTTTTGGAGTTCCAGCACAACAAACGTGACCGTTAAGACAAATCACATAATCAGTTTGTGACATTACTACATGCAAATTATGGGAAATTAATAAGATTCCACAATTTATTTTCTTTACAAATTCTTGAATTGTTTTGTAAAGAGCTATTTCACCTGGGTAGTCCACTCCTTGAACAGGTTCATCTAAAACCAGAAAATGAGGTTCTTTTGCTATAGCACGTGCCATTAGTAATCTTTGGAACTCTCCTCCTGATAAATTTCTTACATCTTCATAAATAAGATGTTTGATCCCAGTCATATTGAGAGCATCGCTAATCTCACTATTTTTGTGTTTAATTACTAGATTAACAAAGTCTATGACTCTTAATGGTAAAGACCAATCGATTGAAATTTTTTGAGGTACATATGAGATTCTTATGTCATCTTTAATTGTGTTAAAACCCTCATCTGGTTTTAATATGTTCAAACACATTTTTGCAGTTGTAGATTTACCAGATCCATTGGGCCCAATAAGAGTAACAATTTCTCCTTGTGATACTTTTAATGAAACACCTCTTACAAGCCATTTTTGATTTCTAACAACCCCACAGTTGTTTAATTCAATTAAATTATTTTCCATTTTTTAATTTGACATATTTATATTGTTATAATATTACGTATGTAATAATATAACGTTTAGGGGAGTAATTAATATGAATTTCATTAAAAAATCAATTTTTATAATTTTGGTACCATTATTTTTTAGTTTTAATGCAAGAGCAGAAGTCAATGTTGTTACTACTATTAAACCTCTCCACTCATTGATATCAAGCGTTATGGAAGGAGTTGGTAAGCCCTCTCTTATAATTGAGGGAACAAATAACCCTCATACTTTTGTCTTTAAACCCTCTCATGCTGAAATGATTGAGAATGCTGATATTGTATTTTGGATCGGTGAGGATTTAGAGGCATTCATGGAGAAACCTTTAGAGTCACTTGCTAAAAATGCAAAAACAATATCGTTTATGGATTTGGCATCAATTGAAAAGTTAAAATTTAGAGAACAAAATATTTTTGACGATCACGACGATCATGGACACGATGATCATGACGACCACGGTCACAAAGACGATGACCATGATGACCATGATGATCACGATGGCCATGATGACGAACATGACGGACACGATGATCATGACGATCATGCAGGACATCACGATGGCCATAACCATGGTGAGTTTGACGCTCATATATGGTTAGACCCAGCAAATGCAAAAGAAATGGTTTTAGAAATTTCTCATGAACTATCTGAACTTGATCCTAGCAATAAATCTAAATATGAAGACAATGCTAGTAAAACAATAGTTGCTTTAGACAAACTTATTGAAGATGTAGATAAAAGCTTATCAAAAGATATTAGCTATATTGTATTTCATGATGCTTACCAATATTTTGAGAAAAGATTTGGTGTAATTCCTGCTGGAGCATTAACTTTAAATCCGGATGTTTTACCAGGAGCTAAACAAATAGCAGATATACAAGATGTTATAAATGACAAAGGTATTAAATGTATTTTCTCAGAACCCCAATATAATCCAAAAATAATTGAGACACTTGGAAATGATATGAATATCTCTACAGGTGTAATGGATCCTTTAGGAGCTTATATAGATGCTGGACCNTCAATGTATAGTGANTTAATNAATNNAATTGCAAATTCAATTAAAGATTGTCACTAATANAATTTGAAATAAGTTTCAGAAAATTTNAANANNCATAGAAACTTAAAGGCTNAAAAAAAACTANTTTACATATCTTTCTTNTAGGCATTTTATATGCCTATGAGAAAAATTAAAAATAAAGTTTGTANTCTTAAAATAAAAAGAATCGTCGAGGAAAAATATTATCCAATATCATTTATTGATAGAGTAAATGTTATGTATCAATTGAACTCTCAAAAAAAAAATAAAGTGAATGTCACTAACATGAGTAAGCCTTGATACAGCTAACTAAACAAAGTTATTTAAAACCCATTTCAATCTAATAGTGCTATTNTGTCTTTAATTTTTATCCTGAAAGTATTGATAAATAATGAAATTTAACATAGTTTAACTCTGATGAACTTATCAAACGCTTGTAAAAAAGACATTGATGTGGTCTTAGAAAATTGTGGCTGGAGACAGACCAAACAGAGAGTGGTGCTATTAAAGTCAATTTTTGATGGCAATCATAAACACTTTTCTATTAATCAAATTAATGAAATTCTAAAAGACAATAGAAGTTATTTTTCTCTGACTACTCTTTATGAAAATCTAAATACCCTTGTTGATAAAGGATATTTAAAACAAATCGTTGTTGATAAACAATCATTTTACGACACTAATACTACCGATCATATACATGTTTATAATCAAGAAGAAAACCGAATCTATGATTATGACGATTGCAAAGAGCTTCACAAAGATCTTCCTATACCAGCTTGCTTATCACTTCTTGAAGAATATTCACTAGTTATAAATTTAAAAAAAAAGTAAATTTTTAATCTGTAGTTCATTTCAGAAATAGTTTTTTTTTATTCATTTGTAACATTCATTTTTTTTGTATTTAGATTTTTTCAATTTGAGATTAGTAATATGATATGAAAAATTTAATTTCTTTTTTAATAAAGATTTTAGTAATTAATTTCTTTATTGGTTTTAGTGGTGCACATGCGGATGATGTATTAAAAATTTACTCAGAAAGACAACCAATGTTAATTGAACCTCTTTTAAATGAATTTGAGAGTCAAACTGGTATTGATGTTGAATGGATATATTCTAAAAAAGGCTTAGTTCAAAAAATTATTTTAGAAAAAGATAAGCCTGTAGCTGATGTATTTTTAGCATCAGATATATCAAGACTAATTGATTTAGCTGAAGCAGGAGCCTCTATTAAAATAAATAATTCTTCTGCTGTGCCCTCTCATCTCCAAAGTGATAATTGGATAGGCCTTACTCAAAGAGCAAGGATTATATACGTGAATAAAGATTTAGGTCTTAATGATATTACTTATGAGGATTTAGTATCTGAAAAATATAAAGGAAGAATATGTACAAGATCAGGTTTTCACCCATATAATGTTTCATTGTTTGCATCTTTGATGGCTCATCATGGTGAGGAGTGGTTAGAGAATTATTTGATTAATTTAAAAGCAAATTTAGCCAGAAAACCTCAGGGTAACGACAGAGACCAAGTCAAAGCAATATATGCAGGGGTTTGTGATCTAAGTATCGGCAACCATTATTATTATTTCAAGATGCTCAATAATGAAGAACAAAAGATATGGCTAGAGAAAGCAACAATTGTTTTTCCTAACCAACAGGATAGAGGAACTCATGTTAATATTTCTGGTATAGCTTTACTTAAAGAAAGTTCTAGAGAAAAATCTGAAAAACTTTTGGATTTCTTAGTTAGTCAAAAAGCTCAGGCCATATACGCAAATGACAATAATGAATTTCCTGTTTCACCCGATGTACCTTTATCAGATGGTGTGAATGAATTAGCAGGAGGTGCTAAGTTTGACAATATTGATTTATTAAAAATAGCTGAAAATCGAAAAGCTGTTATTAATATTTTAAATAAAATAAATTACGACGAGTAGTAGATTTTTTATATTTCAAAGGTTGGTCGCTTCAAATAGGCCCGATGCACCCCATTGGTTAGGGTGCATTTTTTATAAATGAATGTGAAATTGTAGCAATCGCTTCAGTTGAATAAATAATCTTTATAACTAAAATTTGCTTATGAATAATTCTGAAATACTCAGTGTTTTATTAAATTCTGATAAAGAATTAATAATTTATAGAAACTCAGATAAAAATAATTTCGAAATATATACGGATTTTGCTGAAAAAGTTAATTTAAATATAGGTAATTTAGATAAGTTTTTAAATAAATTAGAGCGATTTAAATCAAATAAACCCTATGATTGTTATATTGGATTCTTCGGTTATGAATTACTTTGTAAGAATATTAATTTAAAAGTAAATAAAGATAATTCATCTTTTCCTGAGGGAGTTTTTTTTCGACCACAAACTAAAATAATTTTAGATAAACAAGTTAAAATTATAACCAAATCTAAATCAAAATTACTAAAAGACCTTAAACCTTTAAATAAAACTACTTCTTCAAATAGCAATAAAATATCTGTAAGTCCAAACGTCCAAGTATATGAAAAAATCTTTAATAAATTTAAAAAAAATATAAGGGCTGGTGAAACCTATCAAATTAAAATTGCTCAGAAATATTCGAACAAAAAAGATTTAGATGTAGTGAATTTATTTTTCAATTTGATGAAGAAAAATCTTAGTCCAGAGTCTTTTTGTGTTAGAACAGATGATTTTAATATAATTAGTTGCTCTCCTGAAAACCTTTTTAAGGTAAAAGGAAAAAAAATAATCACCTCCCCAATAGCAGGAACAGTAAGTAGAGATAAGGTAAAATCAACAAAAGAGGCTAGAAAGTTTTTTGAAAATAATCAAAAAGAGGACAAAGAACATAATATGATTGTTGACTTAGAAAGAAATGATTTAAGTCGTATAACTAAGGCAAACACTGTCAAAATTCAAAATTTAAAATTTGTTCAAAAATACCAATATATTTTCCACAATGTCTCTGAAATTTCAGGAACACTTCTTGATAATGTAAGGTTATCTGCAGTGATTAAGGCGATGATGCCCGGTGGCTCAGTTATAGGTTGTCCAAAAATTAATACTTTAAAATTACTCAATAAAGAGGAGAAAGAACCAAGAAGAATTTATACTGGTTCTTTTGGTTACTATCGCTCTAAACAGGATATGAGTTTTAACATAATAATTAGATCTATTTTAAATTTTCAAAAAAATAATGAGGTATTTGCTGCTAGTGGTGTGATTTTAGATAGTACTGCAAAAAATGAATACCATGAAAATTACTTAAAAGCTAAATCGTTATTGGATTTATTAAAATGAACTTACTTTTAATTGACCACGAAGACTCCTTTACTTATAACCTGGCACATTTGTTATCAGGATTTGGTAATTTAGAAGTAAAAAATTTTTATGACATTAAAGAAAAATCTATAAAAAAATCTGACATCATTATTTTTTCTCCAGGACCAGGGAAGCCCTCAGATTACCCAGTATCACTTGATATTTATAATAATTATAAATCAAAGAAAAAAATAATTGGTATTTGTCTTGGTTTTCAACTTATTGCTAATGGAGAGGGCGGAACTATTTCTAAGCAAGAAAAAATATTTCATGGTTATCAGACTTATATTAGAACGAATTCAAAAAGTTTAAGATTTCCTAATAATGCTTTATATCAAGTAGGTAGATACCATTCTTTAAAACTAAAAGAGCCATTTAATTCCTCTTCAATGCATATTACAATGAGATGTGAAGAAACTAATGTTGCAATGTGTTTGGAAAGTCATAAATATGATATTTGTGGTTTACAATTTCACCCAGACTCGTTTTTGACTCCAAATGGCAAACAATTTATTCGAAAAATCATTCAATATAAAAAATAATTCATATTACTCCTCACAATTTAAGCCACTGTGGGGTCAAAAAGGTGTTTTTACATCCATACCTGTAATTGGAAAAACACCAAGGTTAATAGGTTTAAATAAATATTTGAGAACTTTTAACACAACATGTCGGGATTATAAATTTGCTACCAAAATAGATTTAAACATTATCAGAAGTTTAGTAGGAGCGGATTTAAAGAAAATCAAAAATTTTAATCACTTATTGAGAATAGCAACTAATGGAACAACATTATCAATTTCGTTTAGAAAGAGAACAACAACTAAAGACAGTGTCATTGGATTTATAAAAAAATACAAAAGAAGAGACTTTAAAAATAAAAACTTATTTTACAAAAAATTATTAAAATTCATGAGTGAAATAAATTACTCTGAAAATGAAATTATATTACTAAGAGACGATGAAATTACAGAAGGAGCAGTCACAAATTTAGTTTTTGTAAAGAGAGATAAAATTTATATTCCCAAAACTGGGTATTATCATGGAAATACATTGAAGCTTATTGAAGAAATATCAAAATCGAAATTTATTAAAAGAAAAATTTTATTAGAGGATCTAAAAGAATACAGTGAGATATTATCGATTGGCTCTGGTAGAGGTATTACCTCAATAAAAAAAATTCAAAGTGTTTTATGGAAGAGAGCGTCTACAAAATATTTTCAAAAATTAAAAAAAGATTATGAAACTATGATAAAAAGGAATTATTATGAAATTTAATCAACATTCCTTTGCTTTGAAAAAGCCTTTACTAGTAGGTATATGTAATTTTACACCTGACTCATTTAGTGATGGGGGAAAAACATTTTCACGATCTACTGCATTGAAACATATAAATGCAATGGTTAAAGATGGTGCACAAATTATTGATATTGGTGCTGAAAGCACTAGACCAAATAGCGAGCCAATTACATATATTGAAGAAATAAATCGTTTATCCAAAATCTTACCATATTTAAACTATAAGAAATACCTTGTCTCTGTGGACTCGTATAAAATTGAGTCCCAAGAGTATGCACTGAAAAAAGGTGCCCATATCATTAATGATATTAATGGAGGATCAGAAGAGCTATTTAAACTTATAAAGAAATATAACGCAGGACTTTTCTTAATGCACAAAAGAGGAACACCAAAGGAAATGCAAAAAAAACTTAATTCCAGAGTAAATATGGTAAGAGAATTTGATTATTTTATTAAAAAAAGATTGAAAATACTTAATAAAATGAAGATTAATCTCAAAAAGGTATGGTTTGATCCTGGTATAGGATTTGGCAAAACACTAAATCAAAATTTACAATTAATGAAATCTTTGAAGAAATTCAGTAGTGCAAATATCCAAGTATTATTGGGATCCTCACGAAAAAGTTGGATAAATCATATTGATACATCAAATGCTGATGAAAGGATTGGAGGATCTTTAGCTTCTGTGGCGCATGCTCTCAAACAAAATATTCACACATATAGAATTCATGATGTCAAAGAGACAAATCAAATGATAAAAGTTTTGAAAGCATTAAATAAATGAAATTTTTTATCGAAATAGAAGAGCTAAAAGTNGACACAATTATTGGNGTGTTCGAAGAAGAAAGGTTAAAACCCCAAACTATATTAATAAGTATAAAATGNCAGTTAGANATTGATCATAATCAAGATCTTGACAATATTGAAAATGTTACAAGTTATTCAGATATCAAAAATGAAATAATTAAATTTGTTTCAGCCTCTCAATATAAAACATTGGAAAAATTAATTACAGATCTTAAAAAACAACTAGATGATAAGTTTCCAATTCAAATAGAAAAATTAGAAATAAATAAAATTGAGATTGCTAAAAAATATAATGCAAAAAAAGTTAGCGTATCGATATAAATCATATATTGCTATCGGATCAAATATAGGCAATTGGAGAAGTAATTTTAACAGTGCATTAAATTTAATGAATAAATTTGGTCATGTTAAAAAGGTNAGTAGNGTTTATTTTACCAAGCCNTTTGGTTTAACCNCCCAAAAATATTTTCATAATGCTGCCTTTTTATTNCTTACAAATTTATTTTTTAATGAGCTATTTATAAAAATGAGCGCTGTAGAAAAGCTGATTAAAAAAAATAAAATTTTAGAGAATGGGCCAAGAAGAATTGATTTAGATCTTATTCAATTCGAAAACTTGAAAGTTAAAAATCATTTAATATCAATTCCTCATCCTTCCTCACATTTAAGAGATTTTGTTATACAGCCAGTATTAGACCTCAATCCTAATTTTATTGATTTAAAAACCCAATATACTTACAAAAGACTCATAAATAACTTAGAGGAACGATTTATTATTAAGAAATCTCGTCAAACCCAAGATTATCAAGGATTTTTTTAAGCTTTTCCTCATCCACACTATTAGATTGTTTTAANCCTGTTGAAATATCAATTCCATGAGGAGATATTGTTTTAATTGCCTCTTTTATGTTATCTATATTTATTCCCCCACCAAGGTAGAGAGGTTTCGCAAAGATCTTTAATTGATTGATTTGTTTTTCACATTCCACAAGAGATTTTTTTTCAATAGTATCTTTTCTGTAAATATTTAAATCATAATAAAAACTACTTATATTATTTAAAATCTCTTCAAAGAAATTATAGTCAAAATTCTCATAATTTACCGAAATTGAAATTTTTGCATCTGTTTTATTATTCAGCAATTCAATTTCTTCATTTTTATATTGATTAGATATGCAAACCTCTTTTATTGCTACATCATTTACGATACTAATTACTTCTTGTATCTGTATATTTCCAATCAATAAAATTGGATTTAATTTTAAATTGTAGGATGCAATAGTCAGTTCTTGAATTTCTTTAGTACTAAGTGTATTTGGGCCATATAAGTAATCACTTACAAGGCCCACCCTACTTACAGAGTACTTTTGAATTACTTCTAAAGATTTTTGATCTGTAATACCACAAACTTTAAGTTGGATATTACCATAATTGAACATTAATTAATTATTGTTCAATTCAAATCTATCGGCATTCATTACTTTGTTCCAAGCTTTAACAAAATCAATTACAAACTTTTCCTTGTTATCATCTTGTGCATACACTTCTGCATAAGATCTAAGTATAGAGTTCGATCCAAATACAAGGTCCGTTGAGGTTGCCGTCCATTTAACATTATTTGTTTTTCGATCAATAATCTCATAATGTCCATTAGACGCTTTCCATTTATTACTCATATCAAGCAAGTTAACAAAAAAGTCAGTTGTAAGAGCACCTACCTGGTCAGTAAAAACACCATGCTTATTCTCACCATAGTTAGCACCCAGAGCCCTCATACCTCCAACAAGTACAGTCATTTCAACTGCAGTAAGACCAAGTAAATGAGCTCTATCAAGCAACAACTCTTCTCCTCTTACTTCATAATTATCTTTTTGCCAATTTCTAAAACCGTCATGTATGGGTTCTAATTGAGAAAATGACTCAGAGTCAGTCATATCCTCAGAGGCATCTCCTCTTCCTGGGTTGAAAGGAACAGGAACGTTAAAACCCGCAGCTTCAATAGCTTTTTCTAGACCAACATTTCCAGCTAAGACAATTGTGTCTGCAATGCTAGCGCCTGCTTCTTTTGCAAGAGGTTCTAATATATCTAGCACTTTTGATAATCTTTGAGGCTCATTGCCTTTCCAATTTTTTTGTGGTGAAAATCTAATTCTCGCTCCATTAGCTCCCCCTCTTAAATCCGACCCTCTAAATGTCCTTGCACTATCCCATGCAGTTGAGACTAGTTCTTGAACAGTTAATTCAGAATTTCTGATTTTTTCTTTGAGTTGTTCCACATCAAAACTAGGTGTTCCAGCGGGAACTGGATCTTGCCAGATCAAATCCTCGTTTGGAAGGTCGTGTCCTATGTATCTAGATCTTGGACCCATATCTCTATGGGTAAGTTTGAACCAAGCTCTTGCAAAAGCATCACAAAAATACTCATGATCATTATGAAACTTTTTGGATATTTCTAAATAAATTGGATCTTTGATCATTGCCATATCAGCATCTGTCATGATTGGGTTATATCTAATTGATGGATCTTCTACGTCTACAGGCTTATCTTCTTCTTTAATATTGATAGGTTCATATTGCCAAGCTCCTGCAGGGCTTTTTTTAAGTTCCCACTCATATTTAAAGAGCATGTCAAAATATCCATTATCAAATTTTGTTGGCTCAGTAGTCCATGCACCTTCAATTCCAGATGTCACCGTATCTCTTCCAACTCCTCTGGAAGTATTATTCATCCAACCAAGGCCTTGTTCGTTAATTGCTGCCCCTTCAGGTTCTGCCTCAAGATTATCAGCATTACCATTACCATGCGTTTTACCAATAGTATGACCTCCTGCAGTAAGAGCAACAGTCTCTTCATCGTTCATAGCCATTCTTGCAAATGTCTCTCTAATATGCTGAGCTGTTTTTAATGGGTCAGGGTTACCTTCAAATCCCTCTGGGTTCACATAGATTAAGGCCATGTGATTTGCAGCAAGTGGACTTTCTAACGAAGAGGCATCTTCTTTATCTGAGTGTCTATCAGATGCTAATGCTTCTGTTTCTGGTCCCCAGTATATATCCTTGTTTGGGTGCCAAATATCCTCACGCCCATATGAAAAACCAAATGTTTTAAATCCTGTTGATTCATAGCCAATGTTTCCAGCTAAGATCATAAGATCAGCCCAGCTAATCTTGTTTCCATATTTTTTCTTAATCGGCCATAAAAGTCTTCTAGCTTTATCTAAGTTAGTATTATCAGGCCAAGAATTTAAAGGAGCAAATCGATGATCACCGGTTCCACCGCCACCTCTCCCATCAGCAGTTCTATAAGTACCAGCAGAGTGCCAAGCAAGCCTAACCATTAATCCTGCGTATGTCCCCCAATCAGCTGGCCACCAATCCTGACTTTCTTTCATTAATTTATGCATATCAGCTTCTAATGCTTTAAAATCTAATTTTTTTACTTCTTCTCTNTAATTATAAGTACCATTAAACGGTTTTGTTTTTTGATCATGTTGATGGAGAATATCTAGATTTAAATTTTTAGGCCACCAATCAGTTGATGACTTCTCCATATTTGAATTAGCTCCGTGAGCAACGGGACATTTGGCTTCGCTCATTTTTCTCTCCTACTTAATTAATATTGAAATCATTAAAATTTAACCTGTAAGTAAGTCAACAATACGAATTGTCTCTGTTAATAATTTACAAAAATCCTTGAAATTATTTGCTTTTAAAGAACTGGTTATACAAAATGTAGGCAGCAAACATTCCAATAACTTGACAACTAATAAAAAATATTACAGTGGAGGGATTGATACCCGTAAATGACTCAGTAAACATTCTAGCAATTGTTACAGCCGGATTTGCAAAACTTGTAGATGATGTAAATATAAGAGCTGCTGTAATATAAATACCAACATTAAATGAAACTANATTTTTACCATCTGCTCTCGATAAAAGTATGACCAATAACAATCCAGTTGCAGCAAAAATTTCGGAAATATATATATTTGCTCCACTTCTTATATTTGAAGAGATCTCAATTACATTTAATCCAAAAATATAATTTGCAAAAAGTGTGCCTAGTACAGCTGCAATAATTTGTATTAGTACATAAAGAAATAAATCCTTAGAACTCAAATCTTTTTGTAAGAAAAATATAATTGAAACAATAGGATTAAAATGAGCTCCAGAAAAATTTGCAAATATTCTTATTATAA
>FUFK010041742.1_pt1 | contig 35685 bp, 34 predicted proteins | sample 1021851 | NCBI WGS metagenome assembly FUFK01 (sample SAMEA51879418, study PRJEB19060) | metagenome | reverse complement strand
GTTCTACATGGAAATAGAACATATTTACTGCAGGANGATGATGNAGCAAATAATTGAAGGTCATTCAATTTCTGCGGGTCTCGATTACCCGGGGATTGGACCAGAGCATGCTTGGCTTAAAGAGTCAGGAAGAGTTGAGTATTTTGCAATTACAGATAGTGAGGCAGTTGAAGCCTTTAAAATATGCACAAAAACAGAGGGTATAATACCAGCATTAGAGCCGTCTCATGCAATCGCTCATTTAATAAATATAGCGCCGAATTTATCAAAGAATGATCTTGTGGTTATGAATTTGTGTGGAAGAGGCGATAAAGATATTTTTACCATTGCAGAACACTTGAATATGGAGATATGAGACTTGACAGTGCGCATCNATAATTGTTTTGAAACACTAAAATTAACCAATAAAAAAGCCTTAATAACTTTCTTAACTGCGGGTGATCCAAATTATGATTTATCACTGGAACTAATAAAGTCATTACCAGAAGCTGGTGCAGATATAATTGAAATTGGGATGCCGTTCAGTGATCCGATGGCTGATGGACCGGCGATACAGGCGTCTTCACTCAGGGCAATAAATTCTGGTCATAAAATGGAAAAGACCTTTGAAATGATCGAAAGTTTTCGGAAAGATAATTCTCATACTCCAATAATTCTAATGGGATATTTCAATCCAATATACAATTATGGGGTCGACTCTTTTATTAAGAAGATTATTGATATCGAAGTTGACGGTGTCATAGTTGTTGATTTACCTCCAGAAGAGGATAATGAGCTTTGTAACGCGATAGAAAGTGCAGATCTTTCATTTATAAGATTAGTTACTCCGACAACCAACGCAGATAGACTCAATAAAATTCTTCAAAAAACTTCAGGATTTTTATATTATGTATCAATAGCTGGGATAACGGGCTCAAAGAGACCAGAAATAAACGAAGTTGAGACCGCTGTCCAAGAAATTAAAACAAAAACAAATATCCCGATAGGTGTGGGTTTTGGAATAAGAACAAAAGAGGATATTGAGAGGGTTGGAAGTTTTGCCGACGGGGTGATCGTCGGCTCAGTATTAGTTGATATAATAAAAAATAATGAGTACGAGTCTTCTGTAAAAGATAAAATAATGAAAAAAGTTAGAGAATTTGCAAGTGCAGTATAATTTTAAATCAGGAATGATAAATGAGTTGGATTAATAATATAGTCACACCTAAAATAAAGGAGATCTTAACCAAAAAAGATGTACCAGACAATCTTTGGATAAAATGCCCAGACAGCGGACAAATGGTATTTCACAAGGATCTGGAAGCAAATCAATGGGTTATTCCTGGTTCAAATTATCATATGAAAATCCCAGCAAAAAAAAGACTGGAGCTACTCTATGATGACGAATACACAGTGATTGATGTAGAAGAGAGTGTATCAGACCCTCTGAAATTCAAAGATGAGAAAAAGTACATTGATAGACTTAAAGATGCTAGAAAGAAAACCGGTACCGACGATGCAGTTGTGATCTCTCAGGGTAATCTTGGCAGTATTCCAGTGACATGCATAGTTCAAGACTTTGCATTTATGGGTGGATCACTTGGTGTTGCTGCAGGGGAAGCAATAATTAAGGCAATGGATGAGGCGCTTCGTTCATCCTCGCCCGTCATACTATTTTCTGCAGCAGGTGGCGCGAGAATGCAAGAGGGTATTCTGTCACTCATGCAGATGCCGAGAACGACAATAGCTGTTCAAAAACTAAATGAAGCAAGGATACCATATATTGTTGTTCTCACGAATCCGACAACTGGAGGTGTAACAGCATCATACGCAATGTTAGGCGACGTCCATATAGCTGAACCTGGTGCTTTAATAGGCTTTGCAGGGCCCAGAGTTATAGAACAAACAATCAAAGAAAAATTACCCGAGGGTTTTCAAAGATCTGAATATCTCTTAGAGCACGGTATGATTGATATGGTAGTTCACAGGCATGATCTTAGGAGCAAGCTTATTACTATTTGTAAACACCTTCTCAATAAATAATACATCAAGTACACCTTATGTTATTTGAAATAAAATCTTTTCAAGATCGAATTGCCCATTTATATCCAAAAGTAATGGATTTATCATTGGGAAGAATTGAAAATCTTCTCAAAAAATTAGGTAACCCACAAGACAGTATAGAGAGGATTATTCATGTAGCGGGAACAAATGGAAAAGGCTCAACACTCACATATATTTCAAGTATTCTTAACGCATCCGGCTTCTCGGTTGACTCATACACATCGCCACATTTAGTTCATTTTAATGAGAGAATCAAGATTGGAAAAAAAGGGTATCAGGAGAATATAAATGATGCTGCCCTGGAGGAGATACTTTTGGAGTGCGAGCAAGTAAATGATGGTGATCCAATAACAATTTTTGAATTAATCACAGCAGCAGCATTCCTTAAATTTTCAAAAACAAAATCTGATTTTCTCATACTTGAAACAGGCTTAGGTGGTAGGCTAGATGCAACGAATGTTATCCAAAATCCACTCGTATCCGTGATTACACCAATAGGAATTGACCATCAGCAATTTCTTGGGGAGTCTATTCAAGAGATTGCATCAGAGAAAGCCGGCATTATAAAAGATAAATGTAAAACTGTATTATCGTATCAGGATAAAAATATAATTCCTATATTTCAAGATATAATTAGTGCTAGAAATAATATCTCTAAAATTTGGAACAAAGACTATTTTGTTATCGATAATGGGGAAGATTTTACATATTCCGATCAAAAATATCAGATGTCACTCCCACTGCCAAATTTATTCGGCAGGCACCAGATTATGAACGCTGGAACAGCAATCGCTACAATTTCGGCGATTGATGATATCTCCATTACGAGAGAGTCCTTTATTGATGGAATAGAAAATGTTGAATGGCCAGCTAGATTAGACTTTCTGGAAATTGGTCCTTTGCATGGGCATGTACATAGTGATACTGAAATATGGATAGATGGAGGACATAATAGTCATGCCGCAATCGCAATAGCTGATGCAATGAGAGGATTAGATAAAAAAGGGTTAATCTTAATTATTGGTATGTTGAACACAAAGAATTGCCGTAAATTTCTTGAGCCATTTAAAAATATCACAGACGCTGTGATAGCAATTAAGATTCCAGATAATATTAACTCACATAAACCCGAGAAAATAGTCCATGACGCTCAATCACTCGGTATTTCTGCAGTCGCAGAAATAGACCTTCACAGTGCACTTGCATATACACGTAAATATCTTAATGACTCTAAGAGGATACTAATATGTGGATCTTTGTACCTTGCTGGTTATGCAATTAAAATACACAGGGGATAGGGGTTATTATCAAATGTTTTCGTCAATCCACTCAAGCAGGGTAAGTTTTGGGAAAGCTCCAACTTTTGTTGATACAAGCTCTGCATTTTTAAATAGTAATAGAGTTGGTATACCTCTAACTCCATAGTTTGTAGGNGTAATGGGATTTTCATCAATATTAACTTTTACAACTGATAATTTACCCTCATAGTCAGATGATATTTCCTCGAGTATCGGGCCAATTTGTTTGCAAGGACCACACCATTCGGCCCAGAAATCTACAAGCACTGGAACTGATGAGGTATCGATCTCTGATTGAAAGTTATCGTCAGTAAGTTGTTTTGTTGCCATCTAATTACCTCTTTTTTAAAAAAGTAACACTTTAATTTAAGAAGTCAATAATCTACTTTCAAATTGTTTGAATATTTCCTCAAGATTATCGTTGTAATCATCGAGGAACTCAAGCTTGTCATTATCCTCATTATATTTCTCTCTTAGATCATCAACAGCAGCAAATGCCTCCGGTATGGTAAGCCATTTCTCAGTATTACTGCTAGTTAATCTTTTAGATATATCTTGATCTATTGATCTACGGTCTAGTTCATCCAAAAGGGATGGGTCATATTCATAAATTATTTTTTTTGCAAAATATTTGTATCCTTCTTGTTCAAATTCTTCTGAGATAATAGGTTTTTGGTTCCAGTCAGCTGCATGGAATTTTTCCATTAACATCTTATCCTTATTTGAAGCAAATCCCAAAGAATATAGGCTCTCTTCCCAGAAAGGATCTAGTTGCGATACTTGTTGTTCGAAATCGTTACTCTCGTTTTGATGCCAGTCTAAAATTTTCATCTTAAAGTCATAACTATTTTTTATGATGCTAGCCCTTTGATGAAGTTCTTCCATGCCAATGGCTTCATATTGCGGGAAGCTCACGGCGTAATCTTTATCCATGAATATTGGATGTCTGTTAAATCTACGCGTTCTTAAAAATTTTGTTTTGCTATCACTATTTATATGCTTCAGTTCGGTTATATTGAGATCTAAAAGCTCTTGGGGATCTCTTTTTAAATCAAAAAAAAGATTTATTTCTGCGTTATTTTTATTGGAGTAGGATCCAATATGCGCTGTTGCATAAGTATAGACTTTTCCATAGTAAGCCTCATGGTGGCATAGTATATCTCGATCTTGGATATAATTCACAACATCATTTTTCGAGGCAGTTTCAAGTGATTTCGACCAAAAGTCAGGAGTTTTCTGTTTTATTATTTTGCATAAATCGATTGTTGTTTCAACATCGGCCATGGCATCATGTGCATTTGAATGATCAATATTATTCGCCTCAGCTAGATTTTCTAGAGAAAACTGCTTTTTAACATCAAGGATCTTGATACAAGATGGATTAAACACAGAGGATGCGCGTACTATATTGAGCGCATCGGCTCTTTTATTTCCATTAATTTGGGTAAAATATGGATTATGTAGATTTTGAAATAAAGAATTTCTTAAAAATTCCTCATCAAAATCTATTGAGTTAAAGCCAATATATATTGCAGTGCCCCATTCTCTAAATTTATCTAGCATGTCACAGATAAGTCTGTAGCTGGAAATGTAATTTGTATTACGGATTGTTGTCATTGACAAATTGTTAACAAGTAATGCTGATGGATTTGGTATCAGTGTTTTATTTAAGTTACATTTAATTTCAAAACGATCCTTCTCGATCAAGTTTTCGTCGCAAAGAATTGCTCCTACTTGAAGTATCTGATCCCACTGACCATTTCGGGTTTTTTTATGATTTTCTCCCCTACCGGATGTTTCTAGATCATAAAATATTAAATTACTCATCTTTAATTTCACTTTGAAAACTGGTTAGCAAGCTTTATTGCTTCCACATTACCCGCATGGAACCAGATGTTCTCAAAAACCATACCGTAACATGTTCTTTTTTTTATGAGTTTACTCCAAATTTCAACAAGAGAAAATCTTTCAGCATTCACTAATTCTAGAGTTTTTGTATTAAGTACTGAAATACCCATAAATACCATTTTGTCTGATCGATCGCTTTCAATTACGGTGCCATCGTTAGCGATAATATAATCACCACTACCAGAATACCCAAGAGCATTTTTTGGTGATGAAAATGCTAACAATGCGTCCATTTTATCTGGATTAAATTTTTTTTGTAAGTCTTGAAGCAAATTTGAATAATTATTTAATAATATAGCGTCGCAATTGATAATCATAATAGCTTGAGTAGTATCTGGGTCTATTGCATTCTTTATCCCTCCGCCTGTGTCAAGTAACGAAGTCTCATGGGAAATATGGATATTCGATATTTTTTTCCTTTCAATATATTCGAAGATTCTTTCATGCTGATAATGTGTGTTGATATACATTTTATTTATACCAATTGTTGCTAATGCATCAAAAATATAATCAATCATTGGTCTTTGGTTAATTTCAACTAAGGGTTTTGGCATATTTTTTGTGAGAGGCATAAGCCTTCTACCTAATCCTGCTGCAAGAATAAAGGCTTCCTCCACTGTTTTTTTATAATAAATATGTTTATTTATTTTGATATCCATCTTCACTGAATTCAATTTTAGATAAGCTTTTTCCAGATAATGTCGACTCAAATGTCTGCAGTCTTTTAAAAATTGAAATGAGCTCAATGATGGTTGGCCATGCGTTTACAATATATTGGAAAGAATTAGATACTTGACCAAATGCTGTGAGTATTTGCTGTAATATTCCAAAAGTTATTTTACCAGCAACAATTGTAGGGATAAGTATTAAATATGCAAAAATATTGTCAGCTTGTAAATAGAAGCTTCTTGCAACGTTAAAATATAAATAGTGAAAATACAGGCGAAAGTAATTTCTTCTTACGTTACTGAAAAGCTCATTTATTGATTGAGGGGTGGCGCGATCTTCATAGTCTTCCCCATACACCAACTCTTTTCGAAGGGAAGCCTCAACCCTCTGGTTTCGGAATTCCAAACCGGGTAGTTTTATTCCCACGATTGCTAAAAAAATTGTTCCAAATAATGACCAGAATATCGCAGCATTTAATAATGGTGCCGGTATTTCACCCAGTATTGGTAAAACTGTAACATATTCAGACAAAGCAAGGAGGACTGGCAAGAATGCAATTAATGTCATTACAGCATCAATTATTGAGACTCCAAGACCTTCCATAATGGCCGCAAACCTCATTGTATCCTCTTGGACACGTTGGGCCGCACCCTCTATACTTCTAAGCTTTGACCACTGATCGGTGTAATAAAAATTCATGGCAGTGCGCCACCTAAAGATATAGTGACTAACAAAAAATCTAGTTAAAACAAACACTGCAAGGGATAAGAAAGCAATTTGTGCAAATATAAATAAAAGAATATACAGATCCTCTGAATAAACGGTAATTTCGTTTCCCAAAGCATTTTGGATAGCATCGAAGAAAGGTCTTCTCCAATTATTGATTGCAACTGCTACTTGAACCCCGAAGTACGTCGAAAAGATTATCAATGATGATCCCAATATGGACCAATTTTGCCATTTATGAGGCGAATATCTAAACCAAAAACCAGCAAATATAATTGTAGCTATGAGATAATATAAATAGAACCATATAAATTTATGAGATATGAAGTACCCAAGACCAATTATTGGTTCAGCATCTTCATCGATATTAAAACCAACGATTTTTGCAATATCAGCTCCTATCCAAAACCAGATTATTGTTGATAAAATAATCCAAATTATGGCAGACGGAAAAAAAATTTTTGGCATCGGGAAAAAAGATCTAAACATTGAACGTTTCCTTGAAATTCTGATTAAGCCAACATGCTAGCGCTTGTATGCTACCCGATTGCATGATACGTTTGATATAACAAATAATTCGTGGCATATGAACTAAATAATTCTGATTAGCCTCAAGTATAGCAAGTCTTGCAAAAATTCCCAATATCTTAATTGATCTCTGAACTCCCAGGATATGATATTGTTGCATAAATGATAAACTATCAAATTGGAAATTGTTGAAGGGAAAATCTTTTTTGTATAATCCAATTAAATATTTTTCTTGGTACTCATCTATTGTAATCCTTGCATCATTTGTTAGGGAGACAAGATCGTAAAGAGGGTGTCCAAATAGTGCATCTTGAAAGTCAATTACCGCACATTTTCTAAAGCCATTTTCATTTTCCAAAAATAGAAGGTTTGGTGAGTGAAAGTCTCTTAGCATGAGTGTTTTATCATTCGTAAGATTTGAATATACTTCTTCCATAATATGCGTAAATTCTTGTTTTTTATCTGCATTGCATTGTTTTCCATGAATGAAGGGCCAATAGTAATCGATGAATATCTCAGCCTCATTAAGGTAGATATTCAAATCAAATTCTTTCAGGTAATGTGGGTTTGATTTTGTACTAATATTTTTTGGGTGATTAATATTAGAAATATGTATTAGTGTTTTTATTGCAGGATTATAGAGTTTCTGATAATTCTCTTTTGTTAACATATCTGTATAAGAATATTCCCCCAAATCCTCCTCAAGTATAATATTATCAATCTTATTTCTGACTATTAATTTAGGGACGCGCACGTCAATACTATTGAGGTATTCTTGAATTTTAATGAAATCATCAATCCCATTGGTTAGACCGGTCTTATTTTTTATATCACTTTTTTGAGTTGCATCCATCACTATCATAGTATTATCTGAGCTTATTACCCTATAGTAATTTCTTTTTGAGGCATCACCCGGTAATCTCTGTAATTCAGTGAAGTTTATATCAAGACCTCCAAGGAAATTTTCTATTTTAGCCCGATTACTTACAACTTCCCCGAATTTGCCGAGAGGATTTATTCTATAGACTCTCTCATTTTTTGTGCACTTAATAAAAATTTCAATACGGTCTTTCGGAAGAAAGTCCCTAAATTTATCTGCCCACTCTATAATGCATATCTTATCTGTGAAGGACTCGTTAAGGTCTATTTCATGGAGCTCCATCTCACTTTCAATTCTATAAAAATCATAATGTGCAATCTCAAGATTATCCTTATTATAAGTGTGGTATAAATTGAATGTAGGGCTAACAATATCTTCAAGCGGGGTTTGAGTTAGTTGTTGTATTATGAGCTTGGCAAGAGTNGTTTTTCCAGCACCAATTTGGCCATTTAGTGTTACGACACCTCCCTCATTTAGGAGAGGGGCAAGCTCTTTTGAAAGTTTCTCCAAATCAGATAAATTTTGAGATATATATTTACTATGGATCATAATTGAATTGCTGGTATTTCGATGGTAATGNTATCTTCTTTAGGCTCAATATTAATNTTCCCTGAGAAAAACATGACATATTTATCAATAATAATATTTTCAATACTGCCAGGCACATAGGTAAATTCTCTATTCAAATTATTGATATCTTTGAATAGATTTTGTGAGATTTCATCAAATTTTAAAACAAACTTCGAAGATTTTTGATCGCTTTTAATATCTATTTTTATTTTACATTTTTTGATATCATCACTTGACATGTGCCGGTCCACAAGTCTTACCACACCGGTGAAGAGTCTTGAAATATGTGTTACGTCGATATTCATAAATTTGCTATCATCTATAGCATTCCCTACCACATCATAATCGATGTTAAAGAAATCTAATTTATTCAGTTCATCCTGAAAGATTTCTATTATTTCATTCCCATTAATTTTTTGATATTCGGACTCTATATTGCCTGATTCGAGTGCGGTAATTTCAAGTATTTGATTAATTTGATGGTGTAACTCATTACCAGACTTTTTTATGTCTTTGATATAATCAGAAATTTGTTGATCCATAACGCTATTATTATGAGTTTCCTCAATTAATTCAGAAAACCCAATAATATTTTGCAGGGGAGCCCTCAGCTCATGGGAGATATTATTCATAAATGATGTTTTAATATTATCTGCTTGCGCCAACGCACTATTTTTTTCAATTAGTGCCTCTTCAATTTTCTTACTATCTGTTATATCAGTGAAAGTATACAGAATTGATCTATCGGGTAAGATTGAAGACTGATAATAAATAATTTTATTATTCTCACAATTTAAGATATTACTGTGCTCTCTTCTATCTACTCCAGAGGATACAATATTTGTATATATCTCATCTAATATTTCTGACTTTTCTATAATTTTCATGAAACTTCTTACATGCATGCCAACCAGACTATCTTCAATTTGCCAGAGTTCAGTGAATTTAGGGTTGTGTAGCTTTATTTTACCGTCAATCCCAAACAGTACAATACCTTCCGATAGACTATCAATAGTCTGTTTTTGTATCTCAGACAGAAGTTTTGCTTCATTTTCAAGTGCTAATCTTTCTGTGTGATTTTCAAATATATGCGTTACTCCACCCATAGGATTTGGTTGTGACAATAAGCGTAATGTCCTCCCATCCTGCAAATACCACCATTGCTCTCGATCATTTAGAGTCTCGTAGATATTGAGTTGTTTCTTCTTCCACTCTTGGAAGTTTGCTTGGTACGGCAGTATCTCTTTTTGTCTCATGCTATCTAATATTTCTGATTCAGTTGGTTTATTATTTAAGTATTCATAGGTTAACATCGAAAACGACTCGAATGCTGAATTAAAAAAAACCAGTGATTGGTCTTGACCAAAAATAGCAACTGGACTATTTAGTCTGTTCATTAATTGCAGATTTGTCTCATTCTGTTTGTCGAGAAGCTGATTTTGGGTATCTTCCTTAGTTTTGTCTTCTGCAGTAATAATAATTGAGTCGTCCTTATTCTCACTTTTCAAAATAAAAGTATATTGCTTCCCATTAAGTATTTTTTTTATTTTTGTTTTTCCGTCATCTATATTTTTTAAATCTTCAATTGGGAATATATGTATATTTTGACGTATTATTTCAGAAATTGTTTTGCCATTATGCAAATTTTCATAATTTTTATTAAATTCAACTATTTTCCCATTTTTTATTACCCAGCATATCTTATTGGATGTTTGTATTTTATATTTATCTTCCTGAATTTTCTTTGCAAAACGTATATCAAAAACATAGATAAAAAATGCCTCAATAATGTATTTGAATGAGTTTGTAAAAGGATATGATTTTTTCTTTTGATGAATAATAATGCAAGCGACCAATAAGGACAGCAAGAGCATAAAGATCATATCACTTATATTGTACATATCTAATATATAATCATTCATGCTATCTCTAAATTTCATCAAATTCTTTGATAAATTAATAGTAAATGAATTTTTTATTTATTGAAATTAAATCAGTGAGATGTGGGGATATTTTTAATATCTATAGTGATCTGGTTTAAACGGTCCGTTATTTGGTACACCAATGTATTCGCTCTGTTCCTCGTTTAACTTTGTTAAGTTAACATTTAACTTTTTGAGATGGAGTGAGGCAACTTTTTCGTCAAGCTCCTTTGGTAGCATATAAACTTTGTTTGTATATTTGTCTTTATTATTGAAAAGTTCTATTTGAGCCAGTACTTGATTCGTGAAGGATGCACTCATTATAAAGCTTGGATGTCCAGTAGCGCAGCCAAGATTGACAAGTCTACCCTCCGCAAGCAAAATTATTTTTTTCCCATCAGGAAATTCTATTTCGTCGACTTGAGGTTTTACATTTACCCATTTTAAATTTTTTAATTTAGATACTTGTATCTCAGCATCAAAATGCCCTATATTACAGACAATTGCTTTATCCTTCATTAATCTCATATGTTCGAGTGTTATTATATCTTTGTTACCTGTTGCGGTCACAAAGATGTCCGCAATTTTTGATACTTCGTCAATAGTTCTCACTTCGAAACCCTCTAATGCCGCTTGCAGAGCACATATTGGGTCTATTTCGGTTACGACAACTCTGGCCCCGGCGGCTTTAAGTGAAGACGCGCAACCCTTACCAACATCTCCATATCCGGCAACGACTGCAAGTTTGCCAGCAATCATCACATCTGTTGCTCTTCTTATTCCGTCTATCAAGCTTTCACGGCAACCATAAAGATTATCAAACTTTGATTTTGTAACAGAATTATTAACATTTATTGCTGCAAACGGNAGTGTATTGTCATTCTCCATCATTTTCAGTCGATTTACACCAGTTGTCGTTTCTTCGGTTACTCCAATAATTTGACTTTTTATTTTTGAAAACCAGTTTGGGCTTAAATCAGATCTTTTTTTTATCTGTTTGAATAGTACCTCCTCCTCCTCGTTTTGGGGGTTATCAATGACGCTCTTATTTTTTTCATACTTTGCACCGAGAATAATATAAATCGTAGCATCCCCACCATCATCTAATATCATGTTAGGATCACCATCGTCCCATTGAAATATTTTATCGACAAATTCCCAATATTCTTCGAGGCTTTCATTCTTGTATGCAAATACAGGTATATTTTTCTTTGCAACAGCTGCCGCGGCATGATCTTGTGTCGAAAATATATTGCAAGAAGCCCATCGAACTTTTGCACCTAATTCAACAAGAGTTTCTATCAATACAGCTGTTTGTATTGTCATATGTAGACATCCAACAATTCTAGCTCCAGACAATGGTTTTTGATTTTTATACTCATCAACTAAAGCTACTAAACCCGGCATCTCATTTTTTGCGAGTTCTATTTCTTTGTCGCCAAAATCAGCGAGTGAGATATCCTTTATTGCAAAATCTTTAAACATTTTTTTAGGTTGTTACGTATATTTAAATATACCAAATTTAAGTTCTCTAAAAGTTATTATATCATTTATATATGTTTTGGTAGTTTAATTTTAAACCTTGTACCTTTATGCTGACCTGATTTGAAGTTTTTGACCGAGACTTCTCCATCATGTGAATCAACTATTTGTTTGACAATCGATAGACCTAACCCGGAGTGTTTTTTTTTGTCCACTTTATTTGGCCTGTCTGTATAAAATCTATCAAATATACGATCTATCTTTGTTCCCATTATTCCTCCACCAAAGTCTGAGACTTCTATATATATGCCACCCCTTTCATCGTAGAGGTTCACATCAATACTATCACCATCCTTTGAGAAAGATCGTGCGTTATCGAATAAATTTATAAATACCTGATTTAGCCTATCTCTATTTATCACCGAATATAGTTTGATACCTATCTCATCGTGATTAAGCTTGATAGGATTTGTTTTATACCTCGAATTTTGCAGCATGATTAAATCATGAAGAAATTCATAAATATCCGTAATTTCTCTTTCTTCTACAGTCAGCGCAGTATCCAGCTTTGATGTCTCTGAGATATCAGAAATTAATCTATCAACTCTATCAATATCTTCTTGTATAATTCCAATAAGCTTTAGTCTTTCGTTTTTATTTTTAATTACAGGAAATGCTTCTATTGCACTCCTCAAAGATGTTAGGGGATTCCTCAATTCATGTGCCACGTCAGCAGAAAATTTTTCAATTGTGTCTATCCTATTTAATAGTGTTACAGTCATATTATTTAAAGCACCGGATAGATTTCCAATTTCGTCATTTCTTTTAGTGAAGTCAGGTATTTTTTTTCTTATATTTAGGTTGTTGGTTAATTCATCAGCTGCATCAGCCAACTCTCTCATTGGCTTTGCAATTGTATTCGACAGTATCAATGATAGAATGATTGTGATTAATGATGCAATCATAAATACTTTCATTATTGCAGCGCGCTCTTCATAAACGATCATATCAATAGTACTACTTTGTGTTGAAAGTACAAGATAGCCGACAATAGCTTTGAATTTAACAATGGGAACTGACACATGAATAATAGCCTGACCACTCTGATTTTTATTCACAACAATATTTTTGCTACCATCTAATGCATTCGCAACAACATTATAATCATTTGCATATTTAAGATGTCGTATGCTATCTAAACCAAAAAATCTGGTTATTTTGTTGTATATTGACCAAAAGAGGCTTCCGTCTTCTATCTCAGAAATCGGAAATATAGCAACTTTCTGCTCTGAAAAAAATTGATTAGACTCATGAATAAGTTTGTTATTTGAGTCATAAATTTTTGCGTTCAAGGTTTTAGGGTCGATAAGCTGTCCGATAATGCTCTCTAAAAGTTTTTTGTTAATTCTATAATTCCGGTATTTGATCACTCTTTGATCAAAGCCATTACCATTTGCTATATTTCGATCAAATACAAATAAATTAGTACCTTTGCTAGATGTTGCACTTGCCGAAATTGTGGCGGAGATAATTTCGCTCTGTGTCTTAAGAGCATCAACTTTTGACTCAATTAAACTTTGCCTGAATTGATTTAGATATAAAATACCTACCAACAATAATATTAAAGCAAGTAGATTCAATAATAATATTCTTGCTGATAAGCTTAAGTGGGTGTTTTGAATAATTTTAATCATTCTCATAACTATAACATTTGTTTATTTTATTGTATTTTATAGCCAACGCCATATATCGTCTTTATCAGATCAAATTGTGGATCTACTGATATAAATTTTTTTCTTATCCTTTTTATATGGCTATCAATTACCCGATCTTCTTTACTTAACGCTTCGTTAAAGGCCTCATTTATAAGATCATCACGAGTTTTTATAGTTCCTGGTCTTCCAATCAATGCGATTAATATTGAAAACTCTGTAGAGGTTAGCTCAATTGAATTATCTTTCCACTTGCATAACATCGATTGTTTGTCGAGAGACAAATGGCCAAGTTCAACTCTTGTAGTTTCTTTTTGAACTTTTTTTGTAGATCTTCTCAAGATAGATTTTATTCTCTCAACTAGTAATTTGTGCGAGAAGGGTTTTCTGATATAATCATCGGCACCAATCCTCAGGCCAATCAGTTCATCCATTTCACTATCTTTCGACGTCAAAAATATGATTGGTATGTTACTGAATTTTCTTACTCTTGTGAAAACCTCGAGTCCATCTATTCTTGGCATTTTAATGTCGAGTAAAATAATTTCGGCTCCGTTATCTTTTATGTAATCTATAGCTTCAAGACCGTCTGTGAATGCTTCAATAGCAAAACCTGCCGACTTTAATACCATTTCAAGTGACGTAAGAATATTTTGGTCGTCATCAATCAGTATAATTTTCTGCATATCTAATTTATCTTCATTGACTGCTTCGGAATAAGCAGTATATTAACTTAGATTGAATGAATATCAAAAATTTTAATTCAATCATGGGAGAAGATTTTTGGCTGATTATAAGACATACTTGGCTAAAGCAAAAAAATTGCACTACAATAATTCAGCCTCACAGCTCATACAACTTGCCGCTGAGTTGAATGAGGGTATTCTTACCATTGACGGTTCTTTCTCGGTAAATACTGGGAAGCATACTGGTAGATCACCAAAGGATAAGCACATAATTGCTGATAACGAGACTGAGGATAATGTCTGGTGGGGCAATAATGCAAGAATTAAAAGAGAGGATTTCAATCTTCTCGAGAGTGATATGCTCTCCCACATGCAAGGTAAAGAACTGTTTATTCAAGACTTGCACGCCGGAACAGATCCAAGCGAGAAAATAAAAGTAAGAGTTATCACTGAATTTGCTTGGCAGGCCCTATTTATTCAGCATTTACTCATTTTACCTGAAAATATTGAACAGCAGGATTTTAAAGAAGATCTTTTGATAATTGATCTACCATCATTCAAAACTGATCCTAATAAATACGGTGTACGCACAGATACGACCATAGCATGTGACTTTACAAATAATAAGATACTAATTGCAGGAACTTATTATGCTGGTGAAATAAAAAAATCAGTCTTTACTTATTTCAACTATACATTACCACCAAAAGGTATATTTCCAATGCACTGCTCAGCAAATAGTGACCCAGAAGGTAAAAATACCGCAATATTTTTCGGATTATCAGGGACAGGCAAAACAACATTATCTGCAGATCCAGAACGTCTTTTAGTTGGTGATGATGAGCATGGATGGTCAAACAAAGGAGTATTTAATTTTGAGGATGGATCTTATGCAAAGGCCATAAATTTATCAAAAGATGCTGAGCCACAGATTTATAATGCTGTAAGGAGAGCAACAACAGTATTAGAGAATGTGGTTGTAGATGAAGATACTGGTGAACTAGATTTTAATGATGGAAGTTTGACAGAAAATACCAGAGCTGCATTTCCTATGTCTTTTGTTGGGGAGAATGTATCGAAAGAAGGCATGGCGGGTACGCCAACAAATATTGTAATGCTGACTTGTGATGCATTTGGTGTCATGCCTCCAATTTCAAGATTGGACTCAAATCAGGCCGTATATCATTTTTTATCAGGGTATACTGCAAAGGTTGCTGGAACTGAAAGAGGCGTTATCGATCCGTCTGCGACTTTTTCAACATGTTTTGCTGCCCCGTTTCTACCTCGACACCCTATTGTTTATGGCCGGTTATTAAAAGAGTATATGGAAAGATATAATGTCCGAACGTGGCTGATTAATACTGGATGGAGTGGCGGTCCAGCAGGTATCGGTCAAAGAATGCCAATCCAGCTAACAAGAAGTCTATTAAAAGCAGCGCTTAATGATGACCTAGATAATGCCGAAATGAGGCAGGATATATATTTTAAGTTAATGGTACCCCTCTCGATAAATGGTGATAGCAGTTACTTGAATCCAATTGATACATGGTCAAATAAAGATGACTTTGACATACAGGCGAAGAAATTAGTTGAGATGTTTGTTGAAAATTTCAAAAGATTCCAAAACGAGGTGGACGACGACATCATTAATGCAGGTCCTTCAACTTAATTGATTATGCACAATCCCAACTATTTGAAATTTTTGTGTCAACTTTAAGCGGAACTTTGAAATTGATCAATGGCAGAGTTGCGCTTTCCATATTACTTATTACAATATTCTTCATCTCTTCAATTTCATCGTCTGGAACTTCAAATACAAGTTCATCATGAATTTGTAAGATCATTTTTGATTTCACCCCTTTTTCTGTCATAGTTTTAGAAATCCGAACCATAGCCCTTTTGATTATATCAGCTGCTGCTCCCTGAATTGGCGCATTTATTGCAGCCCTCTCGTTGAAGGATCTAATAGGATGATTTTTGGAGTTTATATCTGGGAAATAACACCTTCTCCCAAAGATTGTTTTTACATGTTCGTTTGTTCTCGCGAATTCAATTGTGGAGTCCATATATTCTCTTATTCCCGGAAACCTACTGAAATAATCACTTATAAATTGCTGCGCATCTTTTCTTTGTATTTTAAGCTGCTTTGAAAGTCCAAAAGCGGATATTCCATATATTATTCCAAAATTTATAGCCTTAGCGCTGTACCTCATTTTCTCTGTAACCTCATTTAAGGGGGTGGCAAATATTGTTGAGGCTGTCATTTGATGTATATCAAGATCGTCTAAAAAAGCATTTTGGAGCTGTTGAATATTTGCAACATGCGATAATACACGTAATTCAATTTGACTATAATCTGCAGACAAAAATGTTCGCCCTTTTTCGGCTATAAACGCTGATCTGATTAGCTTGCCTTCGCTTGTTCTGATTGGTATATTTTGCAAATTAGGGTGAGATGATGATAGGCGGCCTGTAGAAGTAAGTGCTTGAGAGAATTTAGTATGTACACGTCCTGATGATTGATCAATAAAATTTGGAAGGCTATCAGTATAAGTTGTTTTTAATTTATTAAGTTGGCGCCATTCAATAATTTCATCAGCAATTGTATGCCCGATAGCCGAGAGATCTTCGAGGATATCGATCCCTGTTGCCCATGTGCCGCTTTTTGTTTTTTTTCCTCCGCTAAGACCAAGACTCTCGAAAAGTATCTCGCCAAGTTGTTTCGGGCTTGCAATATTAAATTCACTCCCAGCTAAGCTATAAATATTTTGCTCAATTTTCTTAATTTTCTGTCCAAATTCTTCTGAAAGTTCAGATAATATGCTTCGATCAGCTTTGATACCATTTTTTTCAATTTCACAAAGCACGCTTATTAGAGGTTTCTCAACTAATTCATACATTTGTATTAAGTCAAAATCTAGCAGGTAGAATCTAAGATATTCCCATAAATCGAAAATTATGGAAGCTCTATCTGTACATGATATATTTATTTTCTGATCACTGCTTATCTCATCACTACCAATACCAATTTGAGTTTTAATTTGTTCTTTGTAAGCAATAGTAAGAGTATTCAGGTCATTTTTTAATTTACCATTATTAATCACATACGACATCAAAGACACATCATCAAATGACTTTACAGTAATTTTATAGCTATGAAGGATTGGCAAAATATTTTTCAGGTCAAAAAAGATTTTTTTTANAGTCTCATCAGCCATAAAAGGATTAATTTTTTCAATTAGATCTAGAATAGATGGCCTACCGTCTTTATTTTTGTCATCACTAAGATAGTATGTTTGCATACCAGTCGAAATAGAAACTTCTTTGATTTCCCTATCATTTGTTTCAAGATCAATACAAAAAGCTTCTGAAGAAGCGATTTCATTTGCCAGTTCTTCTAGTAAATTAACTGAATGAATTTCAATTACTGAGTCTTTGCCTTGTTTTTTACTTCCTATTGAGACNTCATTGCTTGATATCGGCGTTATATTTGTCAGAGTAGTATTATTTGATATTATATTTTCTGATCCCTCTTTTGAGAACCAATTATTTATGCGATTTGAAAGGTTAGAGAGTTCCATTTCTTTTGAGAATGAAATAATTTTGTCATAATCAAGCTGTTGATTGTATAAGTCATCAATATCAATCTCAATTGGTGAAGACGACTCTAGCAATGCGAGTCGATAAGAGATACGTGCATCATCAGCATGATTTATAAGATTTTCCCTCCTTTTATTTTGCTTTATGTTCCCGGCATTAGATAATAAATTCTCGAGTGAGTGGTATTCATTGATTAGTTCAGATGCAATTTTGATCCCGATGCCAGGGACGCCGGGTATGTTATCTGTAGAGTCTCCAGCTAAAGCCTGAACATCGACGACTTTATCTGGGGTTACTCCAAACTTATCTCGCACGCCATTGGTATCAATAAATCGTTCTTTTCCGGGCATAGGATCATACATTCTTACATTTTTATTGATCAGTTGCATAAGATCTTTATCGCCAGAAATTATGATAGTCTTGGCATCTCTCTCGGATGCAATTTTGGAGTAAGTTGCAATAAGGTCATCTGCTTCATANCCAATTTGTGATACACATTTTATATTGAATGCCTCAACAGCCTTGTGAATTAGAGGAAATTGGGGAATTAAGTCCTCAGGCGGGGCGTCTCTATTAGCCTTGTATGGTGTATAAATATCACTTCTGAATGTTTTCTCTTTAGTATCAAAAATGACCGCGATATGGGATGGATGTATTCCATCTATTCCATTTGTTATAATTTTCCACATCATATTACAAAACGCCATAACAGCGCCTGTGGGTGTACCATCAGATCTCGTAAACCCACTACCTCTGCTCTGTGATGCTTTATACATTGCAAAATAGGCTCTAAATATAAAAGTTGAACCGTCGATTAAAAATAAGGTAGAATTAGAGTTGATCTTTGACATTTGGTTTAATTTGATAATAAATATTTATTAGTAATTTAACAGTTATAAGATTACTACGACTTATTAAAAATCAAAACGAAAATAAATCTTTATCAATGAATCAAACATCAGAATATGCAATTGAGACAAACCGTCTAAATAAGATTTATCAGCCAAATAACAAAAAATTAGCAAAGCATGCNCTAATTGACTTCACAATAAAAATTGAGCCAGGGCAAATATATGGATTGCTTGGGCCAAATGGGGCAGGTAAATCAACATTTATAAATATATTAGCAAATCTTGTAATTAAAACTTCAGGAAATGCAAAAATTTTAGGATNCGATATTGAAAAGGAAAAAAGAAAAGCAAGGTCAGCTATTGGTATCGTACCTCAAGAGTTAAACCTTGATCCATTTTTTAAACCAGTTGAGGTACTTGAAACCCAAGCAGGTTTATACGGTATTCCAAAAAAAGATCGTGACTCAATGGGGCTTTTAAGGATATTGGGTCTAGAAGATCAAGCGTATTCATATTCAAGAACGTTATCTGGGGGGATGAGAAGGCGGCTTTTGATTGCAAAAGCTCTAACACATAAACCAAGGGTTCTTGTACTTGATGAGCCAACTGCTGGTGTTGACATTGAGTTACGTCACCAATTATGGGACTTCGTTAGAGAGCTAAATAGTAAAGGAACAACTATATTACTTACGACACATTATTTAGAGGAGGCTCAGTCACTTTGCGATCATATCGGTATAATCAATAAAGGTCGTCTTGTAGCTAATGCTCCAACAAAAGATCTACTAGATAGTCTCGATAGAAAGCAAATATCAATAAAAGCTGATGTTAAGCAAAAGAATATAAATATCCAAATAGATGGAGTTAGTAGCGTAGAAAACAATCAGGATGGTTATATTGATATTACATATCAGCCAAGTAAAACAAATTTTTTCGATATTTTGCAGCAACTTGAAAATCAAGATATATCCATAATTGACATAATTTCGAAAGAAACCGACCTAGAGGATATTTTTCTTGAATTTATAAGGGAGAATAAAAAATAGGGACTAAATAAAACACATTAGCCCCCATTTTTATTTTATGAAATTAACTATTTTAATTGGTCAACAACAATCAATGCTGCGATTACACCAATTAGACCAGCACCTGAGAATTGATTTATAAGATCAATCAGGTTTCCTGCTACGTCAGCGTTAATAAATGCTAATGCATCCGGGAAAAGGATTTGTAGAACAACCCCTAATCCAACTAAAACTAACGCAACGTCAATGCCACTTCTGAGCATGCCAGTTAATGATGAAAACATGTTATTTCTCCCATTTGTTATAAAAAAAGTTTAACAAAATTTACAGTGCCTACAATAAACTAAACACCATAAATTCCTTTATCATAGTGCTTGAGCTACTTCCGACTAATTAAGTATGCAACGAGACCCGCGGCTATAAGTCCAACAAGTCCTTCGCTACCAAATTGTGCCATGAGTCCACCNATGTTACCCAATACATCAATTCCGAATAGTAATACAAAACTATCACCAAACAGAACCTGAAGCAGAGTAAGCAGTGCTACCGCCCAGAGCGCTATTTCAAGAGAGCTCTTAAGAACGCCTCTCAATTTGTCTAATAAAGCTGTCATAACTTCTCCCATCTTTATTTTCTATTTTTTAGCGTTTTAAACTTAGTAAATAGAATCACTATTTAAAGTCTATGTGTGCTGAAAAAATAGTCAAGTGATTAAAAATTTATCACTTTACCAATATTTTAGTAGCCAAATAGTTGATAAAACCTTAATTATAATTTAATTGTTTGGCATAATTCTATGCAAAGGAAAGATATTTTTTTTGATAATTACAAATAAATTAAAAAAGATTTATTTCAAATCTTCATTTTTAATCAGAGCAAATAATGAATAATGATAAGAAAAGTATTTTGATTACTGGATCCTCGAGTGGTATAGGTTTGGCTGTAGCAAAGGATTTAAGTAAATTAGGTTGGAATGTAATAGCCNCCTGCCGTAAAGAAGAGGATTGCAAAATATTGAAAGATAAATATGGCCTCAATAGTACTGTCATTGATTATGGAAATCAAAAAACTATTCTATCTGGGCTGGAATATACATTAGATAAAACGAATGGTAANATTGATGTTTTGTTTAATAATGGGGCCTACGGACTGCCTGCTTTAGTAGAAGATATTCCTGTGGATTCCTTGAGAGATATCTTTGAAACCAATTTTTTTGGGTGGCATTCGCTGACAAAAGAAATTATTCCACATATGAAAGTAAATGGCTCTGGTCGGATAATCCAAAACTCATCAATTTTAGGTTTTATGGCACTAAAATACCGTGGTGCCTACACAGCAACAAAATACGCGATTGAAGCTATGTCAGACACTCTTAGATTAGAAATAAAAAATGACAATATAAAAGTAATAATCATACAACCGGGTCCTATTACAACTAAGTTTCGAGAAAATAGTTATATTCGTTTTAGAGAGTCCATAGATTGGCAGGGGTCTGATTATAAATCACTTTATATAAATAAAATAATTCCAAGATTAGAATCAAAGAAAATTAAGAAAACTACATTTGAGCTATTGCCAAATGCTGTTAGTAAAGCAGTTATACACGCTTGTACAGCACGTAATCCACGTATAAGATACAGAATTACTTGGGCAACAGTGATAATGATGTATTTGAAAAGGTTTTTGACAGATAATCTATTTGATAGAATTTCATCGAAGCTATAGATATTGTGACCTTAGCTAATTTGAATTTAGTACTTCGCACCCGTAGCTCAGCTGGATAGAGTAGGTGGCTTCGAACCACTTGGTCGGGAGTTCGAATCTCTCCGGGTGCGCCATAATAACTCAGGATTTTAATTTATGCAGGGCAATGCTTAATATTATGAGTATAAAAAGAAGAATTTGTCCATTAACATATATTTCATAGAATTTATCAGACTCGTTCCATAATGCATATGTCCAATAGGTATTAGAGATCAGTGGCAGACTTGCACTGAGTACTCCAATTACAAACCCATTTTTTACAAATGCGATACCAACCGTGAGTAGATAAGAAATAATCCCTAACAACACAGTTAGTCTTATTAATAATTCATATATTAGTTTCATGTATAATCTTTAATAGGTTTTATGTCAGTTTTATGTGTGGATTATTTTAGCTGGTTTTATAAAAATCATCCATATGTATTTCATTATACTTACGAAATAAATGAATTGGACACATAATAGATGAATAAATTTTCCAGAAGTACATTACTTAATATAAATCTGCTAAAGTTTATAAGTCTTACATGGTCTAGTCATTTCGCGCTTAAAATAATAACCTTAACAGTTGGTTGGCAAATATATATACAGACGGGAAGTCCACTTGCTTTAGGGCTTATTGGACTTATTCAATTTGCCCCACAATTTTTTCTGATTTTACCTGCAGGTGTTATTGCTGATAAATACAACAGGAGGCATATACTTATAATATGTAATATAGTTCAGGTTTTTGTTGCTGGGTTCCTTTTATATTATTCTCTTTACAAATTAGATGATGGCTCAGTTATTCCAATTTATATGATTTTAATATTACATGGATTTGCAATGTCGTTTGAAGGCCCTAGTAGCTTTGCCATTCTGCCAAATTTGGTCAAGTCTGAAATTTTCCCAAGAGCTGTACATTATGTTAATTTTTTTGAAGAGTTTGGCTCATTAGCTGGCCCAATCGCTGCTGGGATATTAATCGCATACATTAATGAATGGGTTTATTTGGTGGCTTTAATTAGCTTCACAGCTTCCACATTAAGCGCGATATCACTTCCAGATATTGGAAGTGGATCTAAAGAGATCAAGCGAATAAATTTAAAGGTTTTGCTCAGTGGGTTTGTTTATGTTTGGAAAACAAAAATAGTGCTTGGAACAATGACAATAGATATTGTTGCAATGTTGTTTAGCAGTGTTATGGGTATGTTACCCATATTTGCTATTGATATTTTGGATATTGGCTCTGAGGGCCTTGGAATACTGAGAGCAACACCATCAATCGGCGCATTATTCGCGGCAATGACATTATCCCAATTACCATCATTAAGGTATCCGGGCAGGATGTTAATTTATTCAATTATTGTTTTTGGGAGCGCTACAATTACATTTGCTCTATCAACAACGTTATGGATTTCACTTGTTGCACTTTTTATTTATGGGGCATCCGATATGATTAGCATGAACATAAGGCAGATAATAGTTCAGCTTGTTACACCGAATAATATGAGAGGTAGAGTTATGTCAGTTCACTCTGTTATAACTACTGGGTCAAACGAGTTAGGAGATTTTAGGGCAGGTTTGTCCGCAAGTATTATCGGCATAGCTCCTGCGATTATGATAGGTGGGATGTTAACAGTTTCTTTTTCAATTATTTGGTGGTTTTTATTTCCTGGTTTGAAGGAGGTAAAAGATATGAAGGATCTTAATAATTGAACTCTCAGATTGTTATATTACTATATATTAAAGATTAGGATATTTATAAGATGCACTGGTTGTATTTATTTTTAGCGATAATTGCAGAGACGCTTGGGACTACATTTTTAAAAATGTCTAATGGCTTTACGCAACTCTTTCCATCTATCTTAGCTATAGCTCTTTTTTGTTTAGCTCTTTTCTTATCTGCAATTACTTTAAAATATCTAGCGGTTGGTATTGTTTATGCAATATGGTCTGGAGTGGGTATAGTATTAGTTACTCTTGTTGGTTACTTTTATTTTAAACAAAATCTGGATATGGCTGCCTTAATAGGCATTGGACTTATAACCTTAGGTGTCTTGATAATATTCACNATGTCCANGACTCAATCAGGGTGATTNCNAATAGGTAATAATTAGACTGCTAGCCATTTTTTTATATTATTTATAGTCTTCATTAACTCCACTTTTCTCAGATAAGGATCCTTTATTCTAAGTTTTTCTTCGAATGATTCTGCAAATATATGACCTTTTTCTAAGTTATTTCTTATGTAGTGTAAAACCCCTTGCAGATCCTCCTCTCCTATCTCATTTGAGAAGCAAGACTCTTGTATATTATTCATTTTTCTTAAGAAGATTTTTTTTTCATGATCCTCTAAACTTTTCTCAGACCAATCACCTCCGAAAGCAACATTTTTTAATTGTTTTTTTTTCTCCATAGTATAGAACAAAATAAGAACAAAAATAAAAAAAATAAAGAAAAAAATTATAAATGACGAACTTTAGAACCTTATATATTGATATGGATAGTTTTTTTGCAAGTATTGAACAACAATTGGATCCCAATTTACGAAATAAGCCTGTAGCAATAGCGGCCATAGACAACGATTCGGGATGCGTGGTAGCCGCTAGTTATGAGGCAAAGGCGTATGGTATAAAAACAGGGACTAGAGTTTATGAGGCTAAGACTTTGTGTCCAACTATTAATTTTAGGCAGAGCAGGCACAAGCTATATGCAAAGTATAATAGATATATTTCATATTTACTGGATAGCGTAGCTGAGTTGGAAAGTGTTAGATCCATCGATGAGTTTCAAATATATCTAGGTAACAATCATTCAAAACTTTCAAAAGCGGTAGATCTATCAATGAAGATAAAGGGTCTTATTAGGAAAGAGGTTGGGGAAGAAATAAGACTGTCAATAGGTATTGGACCAAATCCTTTATTGGCGAAGATCGCAGGTAAGATAAAAAAGCCAAATGGATTGCAGTGGTTATGTAAAGAGAATATGCCTGGAAAGATCAACCATTTATCTTTGGAAGATCTTCCTGGAATTTCCAAGGGTATTAAAAGGAGGCTTTTAGGAGCAAGAATATACTCTATTAAAGATTTACATGAAATGGATCCACGTCACGCTAGGTTGGTTTGGAGATCCATAGAGGGCGAGCGATTTGTAAGGGCTCTGAAAGGTGAGAATATTCCTATTAATAGGTCTAATAGAGGTAGCTACGGTAATTCAAAGGTCCTTTCACCGGAGAACCGCTCTCCGAATAGAGCTTACCTCGTAGGAAGGTGGCTATTAGAAAAATCCACTGAACGAATTAGAAAGTATAATTATTGCTCAAGCCGTCTAGATATCTTTATTAGATTAAATGATATTGGCGTTTGGCAGGACTCTATAACTTTTTCCTTCTCTCAAGATACATTATTTTTTCTGAAAGAATTTAAAGGACTATGGGATAAAATGATTTTAGCACTAGACCCTAAAAAAGTAGACTTTGTTGGCGTTAGACTCAGTGGATTAATTTATTTACAAGATAGGTCAGGTGAATTCTTATTAAATTTATATCCAGGTGAAAAAAATACTAGAGAAAAATTATCTACATCTATTGATAATTTAAATATGCGTTACGGAAAGAGGATAATAAACTTTGGGGTTCATAGAGAGCACCCTGGGTTTTTTGAAAGGGAGTAGCCTCCTTAAAAATATCCCTTATGTGATATTATTTATTAGTTACGTATGACCTGAGACTTGATAAAAATTTCTTTTTTGTGTCAAGCTCAATTTCTTTTATGAAAATATTTTCTAAATCTTTCACATTCTGCTGGAGTCTGCGTAGCGTGCTCCTACCTTTTGAGGTAATACTTAGCTGTTTATGCCTTTTATCGCCCTCTTTATGTTGACTTGATATATAATTCTTGCTTTCCAGTTTTTCTATGATCTTACTGAGTGTTGACCGATCTATATTGATAGATTTTACAATTTCATTTTGATTAGATCCTGGCTGGAAATCGATTGTTTGAAGTACGATAAATTGCCTTGGCGTTATATCATATTTCAAAAAAAGATTTTTTTGTTCAATATCCATTTTTTGCTGTACTTGGTGGAATAAGAGAAATATTGACCCTTTTGGATTTTTAGCATTTGGGGGCTTTTTTCTAACAGGCATTTTTATTTATCAAGTCCAACGATTAGTCGTGAAAAATCTTTTATATTGAAGTCACTTAAATCTTCTATGCTTTCGCCGACACCAATGAAGTGAATTGGGATTTTTAATTCTTGTGAAATTGATACCACGTAGCCAGCTTTTGCAGAACCATCTAGCTTTGTAACAATAAGTCCTGTAATTCTTGCAATTTCATTAAAGACTTTAGCTTGCTGAATCGCATTCTGGCCTGCAGTTGCATCTAATGTAAGCAATATTGAATGTGGAGCTTGTGGCTCATATTTTTTTATGACCCTTATTATTTTAGCAAGCTCATCCATGAGCTCACTTCTGTTTTGAAGTCTGCCCGCAGTATCAATAATCGCGGTATCATAATTATTTTCTGTTGCTGTTTTTATTGTCTCAAAAGCAACACTAGCGGCATCTTTTGTTTCTGGTAAGCTTACAATATCGAGGTTTAATTTTTTAGCCCACACTTCTAATTGCTGAGTGGCCGCTGCTCTAAATGTATCGGCTGCACCAAGAATAACCCTTGCCCCATTATTTTTCATTAGATATGCAAGCTTCGCAATTGTCGTTGTTTTTCCAGATCCATTAACTCCAACAACAATTATCGTTCGAGGCGATTTAGATTTTTCTGTATCTAATGGAGAATATGATCCTTCGAGCTTTAACTCAATTTGGTGTGCTATGAAGTTTTTTATCTCATCAGTCTCAACGTCTTTATTAAATTTTTCTTTTTTTAAATTTTCAATTATAGAAACAGAGTTATCTACACCCAAATCAGCTTTTATAAGAAGATCCTCGAGTTCTTGAAGAGTTTCATCATCTAATCTGCGTGATGATATTATATTTGTGATACCCTCTGAGATTACCGTTGAAGATTTGGTAAGACTACTTTTTAATTTTTGGAACCACGTATTTTTCATTTCCAATTATCTGTATTTAATTATGCAATTAGTTGATCCTTTGAAATACCTATAATCTTTTTTTTAATTATTTCACCCGGATTACCCACTTCATTAACTATAACCTTTGAGTATTGCTCAGTGCGACCAAATCCCTGTTTTTCAATCAATATGGCTTTTTCCTTACCAATCTCTCTCATTAGGAATAGGTTCATTTTTTGCCTGCCGAGCGTTCTTAAATCTTTTGCACGACTCTGAATGATATTTTTTTCGACTTGCGGCATTTTTGATGCAGGTGTTCCAGTTTTTGATGAAAAAGGAAACACATGCAGATATGTTATATCACAGTCATTAATATGCTGCATTGTACTCCTATGCATGTCATCTGTTTCTGTCGGGAATCCAGCGATCATGTCAGCTCCGAACACTGTATTTGGCCTTATTTTTTGGATCCTTTCGCAAAACTTGACTGCATCTGATGTTTGATGTCTCCGAAGCATTCTTTTTAGAATTAGGTCGTTACCTGACTGAAGAGATAAATGCAAGTGAGGCATTATTACTTCTTCACTTGAGAATACTTCGAGAAAGTCATCGTCAATTTCTATTGAGTCAATTGAAGAAATTCTGAGTCTTTTTAAGTTATTTGTCTCTTTAATTATGTTCTTTATAAGTATTCCAAGGTTAGTTTCCTCATTAAGATCTTTTCCATAAGAAGTAATATCAACTCCAGTCAATATTATCTCCTGATACCCCTTATCAATCAGTGTCTGAATTTGTTTTATTATGTGCCTTTCATCTAGTGACCTTGAATTACCTCTTGCATGGGGAATTATGCAAAATGTACATCTATGGTCACACCCATTTTGTATTTGGACAAAGGCTCTTGTTCTATTGTCAAAGTTATTTATGAAAGGTGGATCTTCGTGCNTAANCTCAANNACTTCATTATCNGCATCATNAATTTGTGCGAGGTTCATAAATGTACTTGATTTGGTTTTATCATCATTTCCAATGACAATATCAACTTCTGGCATATCAATGAATTCTGATGGATAGAGTTCGGCGGCGCAGCCAGTTACAACAATCTTATTCGTTGGGTTATTTCTCTTTTCTTTTCTAATAGCTCTTCTTGATTGCTTAACAGCTTCGTTTGTTACAGCACAACTATTGATAAAACTATGGTTAGTCAAAAAATAACCCTCAGCCTTTTCCTTCATGACTTGCGTTTCAAAAGCATTAAGTTTGCAGCCAAATGTTATAAAATTTAAATTATTACTCATCAGTTTCTTCCATTGTCATTGAACTTGAATATTCAAGTTCAACCGGCCCAGTTTTATGAATATTACCTTCGGGATCAATATTTATTTCTAATATACCTCCTGGTAAACTTATGTTCAAATTATTACTTGCAAGTCCTAATTTCATTGCTGAGTATGCAGCCGCGCACGCGGCGGTGCCACAGGCTCTCGTTATTCCTGCGCCTCTTTCCCATACCGCTAACTTTATATTATTTTTATCACGAATTTCGGCGAAACTAACATTTATCTTTTCTGGGAAAATTTTATGATTCTCAACCAACGGACCTATTACCTCTGGTTTGATATTGTTTATGCTATCAAGCCAAAATATGATGTGAGGGTTACCAACATTTATTACGCTCGTATATTTTACCNTTTTCAGATCTTCAAACTCAAAATTGTAATTGAAGTTTAATGTGTCATCCATATCAAGTGATATAGGAATATTCTTCCCATTAGTATTTGCTTTACCCATATTTACGATAACGTTGCCATTATCCATTTTCTTACAAAGATGGGTACAATTTTCTGATCTCAGTTCAACATACTCAACACCTATTTCATCAAAGATTAACTTTGCAACACACCTTGATGCGTTTCCGCATGCTTCTGCTTTACTGCCATCTTTGTTCCAAATATTTAAATTTAGGCAATGCCCAACTCTTTTTTCAATTGTAATTAGCTGATCACAATTCGTTTCGGGGGAATTAGAACATATTGACATGACGATATCAGGTGTATAGGTAAAGTTAATATCTGAATTATCTATTATAATGAACTCGTTACCCGCACCATTCATTTTATGATATTTTATATTTTCTATCATCCTTACCCTATAAACTCTTTTACCTTTCCTGAAACATAGTAAACTTGATTTTCACTCATGTACGGATGTAAGGGGAGACTTAAAACCTCACCGCATAGCTTTTCACTGACTATTAAAGGATCTCCATTGTGATATTTCTGGTAAGCAGTTTGCTCATGCATACCTTTTGGGTAATATATCATTGTAGGGATACTATTTTTTGTTAAAAATTCTCTAAGTCCATCCCTGTCTCTTGTTCTTATTGTGTAATGGGCCCAAGCTGACTTTACTTGGTTTGTTGTAGTTGGAGTTTCGACTATATTTTTTAACTCTTGATTGTATATGCGTGAAGTACTTTCTCTCCTGCTTAACTCTTCATCAAAAATTTTTAGTTTACACAATATTACCGCAGCTTGTATTGCGTCAAAACGCGCGTTTGTTCCAATTCGGACATTTTCATAGGGATTATCTGTAATACCGTGTGACCTGATAGATTTAATTTTCATTGCGATCTCATCATCGTCTGTGAATACGGCCCCTCCATCACCATAACAAGACAGCGGCTTTGTTGGGTAAAAACTTGTAGTGGTGATTGGTGATAATTTTCCAACTTTTTGACTTCCAATGGAACCTCCAAAAGATTGAGCTGCATCAGATATTAGGTATAAGCCGGAGTTCATAGCAATATCACAAATTGTATTGTAATCAGCTGGAAGACCAAATAAATCAACAGCAATTATTGCAGAATTTGATAATTCTGACTTTGGATACTGATTTATTTTCGTAATTAGACTTTCACAGGATATGTTATAGGTATCTTCATCCACATCAACAAATGCAGGTTCCGCGCCCAGAAGTGCAATTACTTCAGCTGTTGCCGTGTATGTGAAGGCAGGAATAAAGACTTTTGACCCTGGGCCAATTCCAAGTGCTAACAAACTGACAAAAAGCGCATCTGTTCCACTGGAAACAGAAATTGTATGCTTTGCATTTGTATATTTTGATAGCGCTTCCTCAGCTTCTTCAACAACTGGTCCAAGTATAAACTGACCACTTTTTAAAATCGCAGATAAGGACTCGTTAACATCACTTTCTATCGCTGAGTATTGTTTTTTTAGATCTACAAAGTTTATTGGTTCCATATTACACTTAACTTTTTATTTCTATTTCGACTAGTTCAGGCTAAACGCACATATATGCAATATAGTTATTTTTCTTATTTTATGATAGTAATTGTTAGACTAATAGAACTATTTTAATATATTATTGGATAAATAATTTACAACTGCTTCTGCAGATAAAATTAGAGGTATTTAATGTTTGATACGCTGTCTGATAGGCTCTCATCTGTATTTTCAAAATTAACAGGAAGAGGCCTACTCACCGAAGCTAATGTTGATGATGCGCTCAGGGAAGTGCGAAGGGCGCTTCTAGAAGCAGATGTTGCATTAGAGGTTGTGAAGGACTTTCTTGCGAAAGTTCGTGAAAAGGCAATCGGTGAGGAGGTTATAAAGTCAGTATCACCAGGACAGACAGTTATAAAAATTGTGAATGACCAGCTTACTGAACTACTCGGATCAGAAAACGTCGAGCTAAATCTCAGATCAGGGCCACCTTCAATAATAATGATGGTTGGTCTTCAGGGCTCAGGTAAAACAACAACCTCCGCAAAATTAGGAAATTATATAAGAAATAAGTCAAAATTGAAGACTTTGATGGCATCGCTTGATGTTACAAGGCCGGCAGCCCAAGAGCAACTTGAGATTTTGGGGGCAGAAAATGATATAGAGACACTACCAATAATAAAAGGTCAAAAACCAACCGAAATCACAAAAAGAGCTTGCAAAGAGGCAAAACTCGGAGGTTTTGATGTACTTATTCTCGATACAGCCGGGCGGATGAATGTTGATGATGAATTGATGGATGAACTGCGAAGTGTAAACAAAATTGCGGAGGCTCACAACGTTATCCTTGTTGCAGATTCTCTAACTGGACAGGACGCTGTAAATGTTGCAGATACATTTTCAAAAAAAATACCTTTGACTGGAGTAATTCTGACAAGGCTCGATGGTGATGCAAGAGGCGGGGCTGCCTTGTCAATGAGGCATGTGACTGGAAAGCCAATATTATTTGCGGGTATTGGAGAAAAGATTGAAAATCTGGAGGAATTCTACCCAGATAGAGTTTCAAATAGAATATTGGGAATGGGCGACGTTGTCTCGCTTGTTGAGAAAGCAAAGGAAACAATTGATGCTGATAAGGCAAATAAGATCGCCAAGAAGATATCGAAAGGTATATTTGATCTTGAGGATATGGCACAACAACTCAAGCAGATGTCAAAGATGGGAGGAATCACAGGAATTCTTGGAATGCTCCCAGGAATAAATAAAGTGAAGAAGCAGATGGCAGAGTCAAATATTAACGATCAAATAATTAACAGACAGATTGCAATAATCTCATCAATGACTCCAAAAGAAAAACGAAATCCAAAAATATTAAACGCATCAAGAAAAAGAAGGATTGCGATGGGATCTGGCACAGAGGTCTCAGAAATTAATAAACTGATTAAGCTATANAGGCAGACATCTGATATGATGAAAAAATTTGGCAAAAAAGGTATGTTAGATCAAGATCTCGGATTACAAGACATGGATAAGTCTGAGATAAATAAATTAAATGATAGTAAATTAAGTGAAAAAATGCTATCTGATTTGCAAAACGGTTCTGCGGGATCAAAATTACCTGGACTACCTGGATTACCAAGTTCCCAAAATAAATTATCAAATTTATTAAATATAACTGGACGAAAAAAGTGATTATGGTTATGTATAGGTGGGATTTTTTTAAAATGAAGGAATTGTAATGGCATTAAAAATTAGGTTAGCAAGAGGTGGTTCAAAGAAGCGTCCATATTACAGGATAGTAGTTGCGGATGTCAGAAATCCAAGGGACGGTAGGTTTATAGAAAAGCTTGGAACATATAAGCCCCTGCTCTCAAAAGAGAGTAATGAAAGAGTCACCTTACAAGTCGATAGAATAAAATATTGGCTTGGCGTTGGAGCGAAGCCCACCGATAGAGTTTTAAGATTTTTAGACGCCGAAGATATTGCAAAACGTCCACCAAGAAATAATCCGAAAAAAGCAATTCCAAAGAAAGATAAAGAAGAAGCACCTGCCGAAGAAGCATCAGCAGAAGCACCTGCTGAAGAAGCACCTGCCGAAGAAGCANNAGCNGAAGNANCNNCNGNAGAAGCACNNGCNGAAGAAGCACCNGCNGAAGNANCNNCNGNAGAAGCACCCGCCGAAGATAAAGAAAAATAATTATAGCTATCCCATAAACACATTAATTATCTATATCAATCAGAGCAATAAAAGTGTATTTTGTTGATAGAAATCATAACGGTTAAGATTGGGTAGAACTGACCTGAGATGAGTAACGTTACATGGAAAATATCGATAATTACGACAACGCCTGAGTTATTTCCTGGGCCACTTCAGTATAGTAATATTGGCAAGTCCTTAGCTGAAGGAAAATGGAGTCTTGAAATAATTCCTCTAGAAAAGAGGCAAAATAATAAGAAAGTAAAGATCGACGGCTCTCCTGCAGGTGGTGGACCTGGTATGATTATGAGAGCAGATATCGTGCTTCCAATCATTAATAATATGCGACAAAATGGTGATACAAGACCATTAATTGTGCCGGCGGCAAGAGGTACTAAATATGATCAAAAAATAACAAAAGATCTGGTAAAAAATGAAGGTCTGATATTTCTGTGTGGAAGATTTGAGGGAATTGACCAAAGAATAATTGAGTCAACTGGAGCACTGGAGCTATCAATCGGTGATTATATTCTCACAAATGGAGATATTGCAGCGATCAATATAATTGACTCTTGTGTAAGATTATTAGATGGCGTGTTGAGTTCAAAAGCTTCAAAAGAGAACGAGAGCTATGAGGATGGGCTATTAGAATATCCCCAATACACATTACCAAGAGAGTATGGTGGATTGAAAATACCCGATGTACTTTTGTCGGGAGATCATGGGGCAATAAGTAAATGGAGATTTAGCCAGTCCCTTCTTACTACAGAAAAGAACAGACCAGACCTATACGAGAAATATAAGAAGAAGACAAGAGATACTCGCTCCTAATAAATTTAAATGAATTGAATAATTAAGATTTTTGAGTAGAATAAAGTCATAAAAAAGGGGTATGAATATGGCAGGTGATAAGAAACTAGGTCTAGCAGTTGTTGGCTGTGGTGTTGTTGGTAGGATGCGTTCAACTCTCGCCAAAGAATACCCTGGGATTGGATGGATTGGGCTTTCCGATATCAATGAAGACTTGGGATTAAAGTTAAAAGAAGATATAAAAGCAGATTTCTTTACAACTAATTTTAGAGAGTTAATTGAGAGACCTGAGGTTGATGCAGTAATTATTGCCACATCAACTTGGAGCCATGTTGAGCCAATACTTTCAGCTGTTGAAAGAAAACTTCCAATGCTTATCGAAAAGCCGCTAGCAACAGACGCTGTTGAGTCTCTAAAAGTTCTGAATGCAATCCAAGAGGCAGGAGTTGATGCAGTTGTTGGCTATACACAAAGATTTAGAAGGCGCTTCCTTGCTGTAAAAGAAAGAATAAATAATGGGCAAATAGGTGAGGCAACTGCTGTTGTGGTCAGAGCATTCATGAATAAAATGGCTCCAACAGGGGAAGTAAGATTATCTCAAGATAGAAGACATTTAACACCAATGGTTGTCTCAGGTACTCATAGCTTAGATATGGCTTTATGGATGCTTGGTGATCAAGCCAAGCCTATCTCAATTTTTGCACGATCAACAGAAAAAATCATGGCTGAGCTCGGAACCAAAGACGCAACATTCGGTGTTTTCACTATGGAAGATGGTACAATTTTTAGCATGAACATTTGTTGGGCGCTGCCAAAAGTTTGGCCTGGAGCTGTTTATGGACTTGAAATTGGTGTTGTAGGCACAAAGGGTGTTATCGATATTGAGGATACCCATAGAGATGTAATTTTGGCAACAGAATTCAATCAGGGACCGGCATATAGGCCGGAAGGATTGCAAATAGAGGCTACGAGAAATGTAGACTTTCTTACAAGCTTTCCGCCTGGTGATATTTATAATGGTGATTTGTGGGGTCCAATGAGAGAGGAAACAAATTCTTGGTTTAGCAGAATATACCTCGGCAAGGATACGCCGCATGCGACCGCGGAGGAAGGCCATCGAAATCTGGTCTTAACTATGGCAATGGATTTATCATCAAAGACTGGAAAAGAACTTGAACTTCCAATTGACGTAAATAATCTAATGAAAGGTTTGTAAAGTACAAGAAATTAAGATGAGAAATATATTATTACCATTCGAATATATCGAGACAATACCCCACCTTGTAGATTGCGCAGTTTCTCTTGCCAAGAAATACAATTCGAGCGTTAGTGGCGTTGCCATTCATCAGAGAATAGATAGCTTTATTGCGCAGGAAGGTTCAATAGTCTTTGACTCCTTGCATCACGACGAAAACAAGGAAGAGGCGATAAAATACAAAGAGAAGTTTATGGATCATATAAATACCTTGAAAAAGAGTGATAGTGATTTGAGTGATTTAAAATACAAGTGGTTATCTGAGGAGCTTGAGAATCAGAAATATTTGGGTGATCTCTCCAGGGTGTATAATGTAGTGATTATCTCGAGACCCTATCAAGACCTTCAGAGTGCGAGCCTAAGTTCCATTCAAACAATACTATTCGATGGCGGTAGACCAGTAATGCTGATCCCCATGAATAAGCAGATTGATATTGGTAAAGAAGTCGTAATCTCTTGGAATTGCACAACCGAAAGTTCAAGAGCCGTTTTTGCTTCTTTACCAATACTAAAGAAAGCAAATAATGTCACAATTTTGACTGTGGAAAAGGTTATAACTGACGGCCCTAGCGGCGAACAGGTTTCTGAACTCTTAGCTTCTCATGGAATAGATGCTAAGCCAGTAACAATATCAGGTGATGAAAAAAAGATAGGTGATGCCATACTTGATTTTAGTAAATCTGTTGACGCTGATCTTATTGTAAAAGGCGCTTACACTCAAAGTCGTCTGAGAGAAATTATATTTGGCGGCGCCACTCGGCACCTCATGCTACATTCTGAAATTCCAATATATCTAGTAAATTAAGAGTCAATGTTTGATCCTAGAATTATTGGTGTTGGACAGTCTATTTACACAAGACATCCAAATGACCAGCAAACAGTACAAAACCTCATGAAAGATGCTGTATTGGATGCTTTACAAGATGCGAATCTGAAGCATAAAGAAATAGATGGCCTCGCTATTGCGTCATTTTCTATTACTCCGGACTCCGCAATTGATATAGCTTGGCGATTTGGCTTTAGTTTAAACTGGTTACTCCAAGACACAAATGGTGGCTCGTCTGCAATGAATATGTTAGGACATGCGTCACGTGCGATTAAAACCGGAGATGCAAATAATATATTGATTCTTGCAGGAGATGCGACTGGACTTTCCGGATATGCAAAAATCGCTAATTCNTACAANAGCGCNACAAGAGATCATCTTGCGCCTCTTGGNCATGGTGGCCCAAATGGAGTTTATTCATTGGTTACCTCTAGGCAAATGAAAAAGTATAATTTAAAAAAAAGTGATTATGCAAACCTCTTGATATCTCAGCGTAATTGGGCATCAAAAAATCCATATGCTGTTTATAAAAAAGAATTAACNNAAGAAGAATATAANAATGCNCCCNTAGTNGCNGANCCCCTTTGTAGGTATGANTGTGTACCTGTTGTTGCTGGTGCTTACGCAATAATAATCTCGAGAAACGAAAACGAAAGACTTGAAAGGCAGGTC
>FUFK010039241.1_pt1 | contig 35696 bp, 68 predicted proteins | sample 1021851 | NCBI WGS metagenome assembly FUFK01 (sample SAMEA51879418, study PRJEB19060) | metagenome | reverse complement strand
TGGCGATATAGGAGATCAATTAGATGAAATCTATAAAGACATGGATGCGTGGAAAACAAGAATTGCAAAAGTAAAAGCAGACAACCCAAAGGCATAATTAAATGGCAAGTATAATACGAGTAGATGATCTGCAAGATAGTGGTGGTAATTCTTATCTTAGTTCTGATGGGAGTGGTACTGTAACTATTGGTAATAGTGCATTAAAAAATACTCCTGCATTTTTTGTAACTTTAACAGCTAACCAAACTGTATCAGATAATGTTAAAACAAAAGTAACTTGGACTAATGAAGTGTATGATACTAATAGTGCTTTTGCTTCTGACAAATTTACAGTTCCGAGTGGACAAGCAGGTAAGTATAATTTTTATCTTTCCGTTACATGTGGAACAAGTGGAAGTTGGGGAGTTATAAATGCAAGAGCATACATATATAAAAATGGAACAAGTATTTACTATTTTCAAGGAGTTAAAAATGAACAAGGTAATGATGCTTTTGCTGTAACAGGCACATTGTCTTTAGATTTAGCAGTTGGAGATTACATAGAAGTTTATGGAAGAAATGATAATGACGCAGGAACACCATACTTTTTAGGAAAATCTGGTGATTCCCCTAATGAGGAAAGAACTTGGTTTGGTGGATATAAATTAATAGGAGTATAACATGGCATTAACAACAGTACGAAGCACAGGCATATCAAGTTTACCAAGTATAAGCGGAGCAAATTTAACTTCCCTCAATGCAAGTAACATATCTAGTGGAACATTAAACTCAGCAAGATTTAGTGGTGGTAAGGTTTTACAAATAAAAACTGCTTTTGGTGGCTCAAATACAACTATTAATACCACTACTACTCAAAATCCTATTAATACTGGTTTTTATGCAACTATTACCCCAACAACTGTTGGCAATAAATTAATTATATTTGGTGATTGCGATATTAGTTATTCTAACATGGGAACTTATCAAGATATAGGTATTTGTTATTCAACTGATGGTGGAAGTAATTATATAACTACTAACATGGGAGGTAAAGCAGGTAGAAGTTATTTAACTGGCATGACAAGAATTGAAGCAAATTTTATTTGGACAACAGGTGAATTTACTATTGCTAGTTCAAATGAACATAGAATTAGTTTTAATGGTCTTTCAGGAAATGGAGCTTGTGATTTTATGCCAAANGGTAGAGCAAGTTTATTTGTATACGAGGTAGCACAATGACAAATCCTTACGAAAAAGTAATAATTAGATTATCAGATGCAATCACATCATTAAATGTAAATGCAAGATATAAATATTACGACAATGATATTGATACTATTGAATGGTTAGATGAAACTACCCCAATAGCTAAAGAAGATATTTTAGCTGAACAACAAAGATTACAGGATATTGAAGATGCTAAATCCTAAACATTTTTGTGATTGCGGAAAAGAATTATATTGTAATTGTATTCCTTGTGAAGATTGCGGTGGCAACGAAGAAATGTGTACTTGTGGTAAATGAAACTATCAGACAATACGGCCATAAGTATGCCGATGAGAAACCTTATATCTATATTAGGTGCGGTGGGAATAGGAGTATGGGCTTATTTTGGAATTATTGAAAGATTAAATAATTTAGAAACAAGATCAACACTTGCTGAAGCAGATTTAGAAAAAAATACTGAATTTAGAATCAAATGGCCTAGAGGTGAAATGGGATCACTTCCTGCGGATAATGAGCAGTTTATGTTAATTGAACACATAGCAGGACAGGTAGAAAAACATACTGAACAATTAGAGGGTGGTATGCACAACAAAGTTAATATTGAATTTTTGAAAGAACAAGTTTTAAAACTACAAGCAGACGTAGAACAACTTAAAGATAAGGTAAGAGCAAATGGTAATAACTAAAACTGTGTTTGCACTTTGCATGTTTGTCAATTCTTCATTGGATGGCCACATGTTAACAAATGGATTATCTGATTGCCTAAAATTAAAAAGACAAGCTGAAAGAAATTTAGCAGACAACAGAGAGAATGTAATTCGTTATGCATGTGGTGAAGTATTAGCTGAACTAGAGCCAGATAGTGAGGGCAACATGAAAATAAAAAAAATATTAGAGGACAAATATTAATGTACGGATATTGTTATTTTTTAGCATACGAAATGTATTATGTTTAAAGTATGGTTAATGGTTGCTTTTTTTCATACACCAGAAATGCCATCAGTAAAATATCAAGCATTATTATTTNAAACAGAAGATTTATGTATGGAAAATTTAGCATCNTTTTTTAATACTTATGAAAGAAAATCTGATCTTTATAAAATGACAACAAAAGCTGATGCACATTGTTTAGAATTTGAGTCATTTGAAATAAAAAAATTTAAAAATACAGGTACATAATGTCAGATTGGGAAAAAGATGTTGCTGAATTAAAAACTGATGTGAAATATATCAGAGAAGATATTACGATAATGCAAAAACAAATAAGAGACCTTAATCGCAACGCTAACATGGGAATAGGCGGACTCAAAGTAGCTTTGTTTATAGGTGGCATACTATCGGCCATTTGGATATTTATAAAACTTATTAAATAATTTCCGCACTTTAACAAGGACCGGATGAATACAAAATCTATTCTGATATTATCAGACACGCATTTTCCTTATGCTAAGAAAGAATATTTTTCTTGGATAAAGAAACTAAGAGATAAAATAAAACCAACGATGGTAGTGCATATTGGCGATCTTATAGATGCACATAGTATATCACAGCATTTACATTCACCAGAATTACCAAACATTAAATATGAATTAGATCTTGCTAGAAAAAACATAAAAGATCTGAGAAAAATTTTTAAATGTCCTATGCCTATACTATGGGGAAACCATGATATACGCATACAAAAATTAGCAGAGAAATCAGCAATACCTAATTCATTTATCAAACACATTAACGACATACTTGCTATTAATCCTAAATGGAATTGGACCTGGCATGATAAGTTAGTCGTTACCCTCCCCAACAAAACAAAAGTTTTTTTCACACATCATTTCAAAGCCAATGCTTTATCTAGTTCTAAAGAACTTGGTATGAGTTATGTATGTGGTCATCAACATACCAAATCATCATTAGAGTTTTGGTCCTCCCCAACATATCTTAATTTTGCTTTATGTGTAGGATGCTCAATAGATCCAAAGCATGAAGCATTTAAGTATGGAAAAAATTTTATTAAAAGACCTATTATTTCAGTAGGTAGCATTGTTAATTGTGAACCACACATACATACAATGCCATTAGATGATAAAGGGAAATGGACCGGTAAACTTCATGGATAAAATTAATCCCCCTTATTATAAACGATCCATAGAAGTTACTGATTTTATTATTGAATATGACATGAATTTTTTAGAAGGTAACATTATAAAATATGTCACCAGATATAAAAACAAAAATGGAATAGAAGATTTAGAAAAAGCTAAATGGTATTTGGAGAAACTAATAAAATGTACGAAGAACTCAAAGAAAGAATAAAAAAGCATGAAGGTTTTAAATTAGAACCTTATCAATTATCTTATAAAACAAAAGATGGTAAGAAAGTAAAAGAAGATTTTTGGACCGGTGGTTGGGGCCACCGATTAGCAAAAGATGAAGTAGCACCAACAACTAAAGAAGGTTGGGATGCTTTATTTGAAAAAGATTTTGAACAAGCACTTAATCAAGCAAATCATTTTATTGATAAAGACAAAATCAAAGATGAGGCTTTTACCATAGTAATTGAAATGGCATATCAAATGGGAAGTAGCTTACAGAATTTTAAAAAGATGCAAAAGGCATTGGAAGAAAACAATTATGTTGAAGCATCAGATCAGATGATGGACAGCAGATGGGCCAATCAAACTCCTAGCAGAGCTTCATGGTTGGCTTTATTAATGAGGGATTTATAATGTTAAATTTATTAGTTGGACCACTTGTTGATATAGTGGGTAGTTCAGTAAAAGGTTTTGTAGAAACAAAAAAAGCAAAACAAGAATTAAAACTTACAACAATTAAAGCTACACAGAAATTAAAAGAAGATCAGATTGCAGGTAAAGTTGCATGGGAACAAAGTGCTGTAGATCAAATGAAAGGATCGTGGAAAGATGAAGTAGCATTAATTGTACTACTTCTTCCAGCAGTTTTAGTATTCACGCCCTTACAAGAACATGTTCACAAAGGGTTTCTCGCTTTGCAAGACCTACCGACATATTATCATAACTTGTTGTACATAGCTATTTCAGCAAGTTTTGGAATTAAGGCAGGTGCAGGAGCGATGAATTTAATTAAGAAAAAATGAGTGACGAACAAATTATAAGAGAACTTAGAAAACAAAATAAGTATTTACTAGATAGGTTAGAAAAAGCCTACGAAGATAAAATGAATATTCGCATGGAATATTTAAACAACAAAAAATCATTTGAACAAATGAAAGAAGAAGCAAAAGATGGCAACATATCAGGGAAGAACAGTAAAACTTAATAAGCCCATGCGTGGCGATGTTAAGAAGTTTAAAGTTTTTGTGCGTGATCCTAAAACTGGTAATGTCAAAAAAATAAATTTTGGTGATAAAAATTTATCTATCAAAAAAAATAATCCTGCAAGGAAGAAATCTTATTGTGCAAGATCTGGTGGGATAAAAGGTAAAAACAATAAACTCTCAGCTAATTACTGGAGTAGAAAGATGTGGAACTGCTAATGCCTAGACGATTAACAAAAAAACAAAAAAAGATTGATGTTGCTCCACCATACGGAAAAATTACAGGAGCAGATCTTAAAAAGTTAGGGAAGAAGAAAAAGAAAAAGAAGAAGTGAGATCTATAACAAAGGACATACTTTCGTGGTCCAAAGATTTTTTAGAACTCCCTAGTAAACATCTAAATAATTTTCCGGTTTGTCCTTTTGCAAAAAAAACAAGACTCAATAAAAAAATATCTATTATAGAACACAGCGAAGCAGATACTCTTTTAGAGTTAGTAATTAAACAAGCAAATCAATTTAAAGATAATGACGATGAAATATGTATTGTTGCTTGTAATGATTTGTTTATTTCTGCTAATGAATTGCATGATTATATTCATGCACTTAATCATGTGTTTGTGCCTCAAGATGTTTATCTTATGTGTTTTCATCCAGAAGATGATGATGAAGAAGAACCAATTAAGTTTTTAGAAGATACATCCTGGCAACCCCATAATGAGTTTCTTATGGTTCTAATACAACCATACGATGAGTTAGAGAGAGCAAGTTCTCAACTAACGAAAACTAACTATTATGATAATTGGCCTAAAGATTATTATGATGGAACAGTAAAAAAACGTAAACAATATAGGAGATTACGACATGAGAGGCATGAAAAAAAGAGCAAAGCCAAAAGCTAAAAAAGATAAGAAAAAAGAAAAGAAAGCAAAAAAGAAAAAGTAATGGCAACTAAGAATGTACCAACCAACAAGGCTTTGTATTCAAGAGTAAAGGCAGAGGCAAAGAGAAAGTTCAAGGTTTATCCTAGTGCTTATGCCAATGCTTGGCTTGTTAGAACATACAAAAAGCGTGGTGGTGGTTACAGGACTAAAAAAACATGAGTAGGGCATCTGGTGGCTTAACTAAATGGTTCAAAGAAGATTGGGTTGATATTGGATCAAAAAAGAAAAATGGTAAATATCAAAAGTGTGGTAGAAAATCTGCAAAGAGTTCTAAACGCAAATATCCTAAATGTGTTCCTAAAGCTGTAGCCTCCAGAATGACCGAAAGTCAAAAGAGATCAGCAGTTGCTAGAAAAAGAAAAGCAAAGAACACAGGTAAGAAACCAAAGAATGTCAAAACTTTCGTCAGATAAAATAGTTAAAGTAACTTGGCTTGATACCAATGAAAACTCAGTTGGTGGATGGATTGAGAAAGAAGATTTAGATAAATCAAAAGTTTGTTCTGTTGACTCTCTTGGATGGCTATACAAAGAAACAGATGAGTTTGTTGTTATATTAGCCGATAAAGATAGCTATGATGAGGATGATCTATTTGGTAGATCACAAGTCATCCCTAAAGGTGTAATCAAAAATATAGAGTATTTAGTTAGTTAAAGATCTTTGGATCTTCAATTCTATTGTATTGATTATCATTATCATCTACGATTTTTTCGTAGTGTTCAATGGTCTTATCAATAGCTTTCTGAACATCCTCTTTATCTAACTTTTGTAACTCTTTTAGATGATTTATGAATGTTAATATTTCTATCATTGTGTGTCCGTTTTTGTGTCCTCAATTTATCCATCCAATATTTCTATTTGTTTCTAAACTGAGGACATTTTTTCCTAATATTTCTTGTTTTTTTCCTTTCTTTCTCTATTATAGACGGATGACACCTAGTATGTCAATCCTTAATTTATTTAAGTTATAAGCCATTTTTTTAAAAAGGTGTCCGAATTTTATCCTATTCTGGCAAAGCATTAATCATATCCTTTACTTTTTTACTGTCAGTTTTAACATATCCAAGTGCAACCTTAGATGACTTCCATCCTACAGCTTTCATTATGTCTTGAAGTGAAGCTCCATTCTCCCCCAACATACTAGCGTGAGTATGTCTACACGCATGGCGGTCTTTATATTTTATACCTGCCACTTGGCACATTGAGGTCCATCTAATAATAATTCCTCTAGGGTTATTTTGATCTTCGTGTAAATGATGCCATTCAAACAAACCATTTTCCCTATGATTAATCTTTTGTATTAATTTTTTAATTTTTGGGTGCATAGGCTTTGTAATCCATTCTTGCGTTTTAAACTGCCATAGATTTAATTCTTCTTGTTCCAGGTCAATCATAGGCCTATTATTTATAGGATTTACCTTATCCCACCTCATATTCAAAGCCTCACTTACTCTACATCCTACATATATTAGAAATAAAAATAAAAACTTAATTCCTTCATCAGTACATTTCTCTTCAATAGATCTTATTTCATCAAGAGTATAAATATCTTTTTTTCTTGCTCTAGCATTAAGAACCGGAAAATGTTCTATTGTTGGATCGTTGCACCATTCATTCTTAGCTCCAAAGTGTAAAACTTTAGATACTGTGCAAATAAAATTAGTATTTACTGTATTAAATTTTGCTGATGCTCTTTGTTTTTCTTCTTCCGGTAAATCAGATAATTTTTTACCTTTATAATCATTTAGTACAGGATAAAGTTTGTAAGCATATTTTGTTATTAAAGCATTATTGAACTCATCTAGGTAATGATGTCCTAATACTTCTCCTATCCTCTTAAACATTGTTATTCTTTGTTTACTAGGACAATGTTTAGGATTTTTTAACATTTCTTCCAATGCTTCAGACCATGTATATTCTTGATTCCATCCTTGCATTACTTTTTTTGTAATGCTTGACGCTATTTTTTGTGCTTCTTGATAATTAGATGTATGTAAACTTTTTTGGTCAAATTTTTTTATTTTACGACCATACCTTAAAGTTCCATCTAAACACCAAATTTTTGGTGATTTACCATCTCTTCGTTTGATGACTTTAAACATAATAACTCCGTTATTTGATTGACATCGCCCTCAGTAAAAATTTGCCTTTTACCGATATAGCGATTTAAACAAGAATTATTAGGATGCTTCTCTTTTAGTTCATTGATTTGTTTTTGTAAAGTTTTTTGAGAAACACCAAACAATTCTGCCACTTCTTTTCTGTTTAGTATTTTAGTCATAGTAATTCACCTTGCCTTTCATCTTTCGGTTTCCATTCATAATAATACAACTCTTGTTTGTTAGGACTAAATTTATCAAATACCTCTCTGGACCACAAAGGCGTAAACCTTGATTGTGGTAATAGCATTTCATCTTTTCCTACCTTTATAATTATATCTTCCTTATTCTTTTTAGCTTTATCAATATAGATACTGCGTATTGCAACTTTTCCCTGCCAAGAACTTTTTACGTTTACAATCATGTTTGATACCCAGACATTTTCATTTCATGTCTTTTATTAACTTCATCTGTTTGTAAAAGATCATCTAGTTTTTTCTTAGACTCATATCGCACTTGCGATGTAAGAAACTTTTTTAGAGCTATGTTTTTTTGTTTTATATGTTCAATAAATTTATTATCTTTCGCAATAAGTTTTTCTGCTGATGTAGTATTATGTCCTTCATTTTTTAATCTTTCAAATATTTCGCTTTTTAAACTAGACTCAGTATCTTTAAGTAATTCATAAGCTGTTTTATCATTGGCCCATTCCTTTCCTAAAGCTACTGTTTCATTCATCATTTTTACAGGATCAAAAATATCATTTTTATAAAATGTCATAGGTTACTCATTTCTAATTTATCTGCTATTCTGCGAAGATTATCTATTCTCACAGTATTATTAAATTCTTTATCATTATGGCATTTTTCATGGTGCTTACGACAAAGACAAACAAGATTTTCAATATAGTCTTTACACTTACTCCCCCCTAATGATTTGGGGGATAGGTGATGAATATCTGCTCCCCACTCACCACAAACAAAACATTGTTCTGTTTGTGATAAAGTGAGGTCATCCCACCAAAAATCTCTAAATACTTTTATATGCTTTAGCATTATCTTTTTCTTTAAATAAGCTGATAATATTTTTCTTTTTTCTTTTTCTTTTTGGTTTAGACAAATCCTCATTGAGAGGAAATCTATCCCAACCATAATTATTTCTAAGTATCTTTTCTATTTTGTCAGTATTAATACCCATTTTGTTTCCTCCAAGCTAAAAATATTGTTGTTGCGTGTTTTTGCTGTGCATCATCGCCTAACCTATTGTACCATTCAAAACCTTTAAGTTTTTCAACAATCTCGCCTAATTCAAAAATCATACCATCAACATCAGTTGAAATTTCAGTAGACTCTGATTTTATGTTTATTTTATTATTAAATGATTTGTTTTCATTACTACTACCACCATTTTTCTTTGGCATTTTATTTATAATAGCTAATTGTTTAGGAGAGGGTGCATACGACTTACCTTTTTGATCGTCATAAAAACCTCTTTCCCAATCATTTAACTGATTGTAGTCTACATTCTCTAATGCTTCATTCATTGTACTCATTAATAACCCCACACTTCTTTTCGTACATTTGTAACTTGAGGATCATAGGACCAAATCCAATTATCTAAATTTGGAACTATCTTCTTTTTCATATCTTCTTTATCCTCGCATGAAGATAGAAAACCATGTAACGCAACAATCATGTCCTCAAACATTTTTTGATAAGACGGATCATTGGATATGGTAAACCATTTTGTTTTGTTAGTGCCTTTACTAACTACAGAATACAAAACTCTATTCTCTACATTTGAAACCTTTGCGTAAAACATTTGTTGTAAATTAATTGAATGAGATAAACTTGTAGGCATCTTGCCAGAAGATTTTAGATCAACTTTAAAATAATGATCTTCTGATTGATCTGGTGGTAATTGAGGAGCTATTAAACCAAAATCGGTATAACCAATTACNGGTACTCCTAATATGTCATGTTCTAATCTTTCTTGAAAATCATATAATTGATATTGTCTTAATTCTTTCCAAAAACCTTTTATGTAAAGAGGGAGATTATCCCTCTCTACTTTTCTTTTTGGATCTTCTTGTAAATTTTTTTCTTCCACAGCTTGATCGTACTGCTGTTCAGCTATGTATAAGGCATCTCTCATATCCTTTCCCTCAAAAAGAAGTTTAACACCAAACTCGGCCCATGTTCCTCTTTCCATTGNACAAGAAGCTCCTTTGTAGCCATGAATGTAAGAAATATAAAATCCTGGTAGATCGTTTATAAACTTACTTAATCTTGAAAAAGACAATGGAAGAAGATCAAACTTTTTAAATGGATCTAAACTTAGAGATGTTGATGTTAAAAGTTTTTTTTTCATGATGGCAGACCTTTATGATCCCCAACGTCATAAAAACTTATCTTTGAGTAATTAAGGAAGAAATAAGATCTGCAACAAAAATAAGTATAATCTGCCATAAAACAGATTATTATAGAAATATTTTACAAAATCAAGAAAAAATTGCAAATAGTAGAAATTACAGTTTATTATCTATTTTTACAGTATCGCTGAAATCTAAAAAAGTAATTCCACATATTGGGTGACATTTAGAAAATTGCATTGTTATAATTTTACTCATCTGATATTGGACCATAAGTTTAACTGTCCAAGTTCCTCTAACTTTTTTTTCTTCTAAAACAGTACCAAGCATATCTGGAGTCTTATTTGGTATTCCTTTGATGTAACAAAACTTATTTAATATATTTGTATTACCGCAATCTATGTCTTTGCTGTACCAATATGCTTGATTAAGACTTTTATCGTAAATAGCATATCTGCTCAAAGGTCGTTTTTCATTCGGACTTGCTATAACATGATAATCTTCTTCAGTAGGTGGTAAAATTTCACCTTTAAGATTTACATATTTAACAACTCTATATTTTGGAACTGTTGAGTCTAAAACATCTAGTAATGATACGTTTAAATAATTAGCGTATTTTTTGGCGTGAGCAACATTAATTTCTCTCTTGCCAGATAAATGAAGTGATACAGTAGATTTATCAATCCCAGTACCTTTAGAAATTAGATCATGATTTTTAATCTTAGCTTCATTAATAACTTTTATAAGAGCTTCGTTCATTTTTTTTCTCATAATATATTTTCCTTCTATTTCAAATATTTTACTTTTTTTTCTTATTATTTCTTTTAATTTCATATTTACAATATGTCAACAAATATTATAATAATAGAAAAATGTTGCAAAACAGGGAAAAAATAGTAATTCTGCTTTTAGAATACTATGAACATTATAAGAAAATTTGTGTTGAAAACAATCATACATGGCTTGGCATGGACAAAGACATTTGGGAGAGTGTTTTAATAGAATATGGTAATTTTGACGGATCAGAAATTAAAAGTATGCCCAACTTGTTTAAGGCCAAACAACACAGAATACAATTTAACCTTAACAGAGCAGAAATTATTGACCTACATCAACGAATACAAATCAAAAAATCAAAAGAGTCCAACATGGATGGAAATCAGGGATCATTTGAACCAAAGGTCAACATCCAATATTCACAGAATAATAAATAAACTAAAAGATCATGGTTTTTTAGATTACATTATTGGAAAAAAAAGATCTTTAACAGTTTTAAGGTTTAAATAATGCAAGGCTACATCAAAATTGATCGTAGCATCTTGTATCATCCGGCATTATACAAAAGAGGGCAAGTATTTTGTGAAAAAGGAGCTTTTCTTTGGCTCTTATTGGAAGCAAGTTTTGTTGATCGTAAGTACAGGATAAAAGACAAAGAAATATATTTGAAAAGAGGGCAGTTATGCTGTTCATTGTCATATATGGCTGAGGCTTGGGGATGGGATAAGTCTAAAGTTCAACGATTTTTAGATAAATTAAAGCAATTTGATACCATTACAACCGATACGCTATCCGATACGCCAATAGATACGCCAAATGTCCTTACAATCTGCCATTATGATAAGTATCAAGATACGCCAAACGATACGCCAACCGATAACAAACATAATAAAAGAAATAATAAAGATAATAAATATATATTGTCTAAATTTGATGAGTTTTGGGGTAAGGTAAAAAGAAAAGTATCAAAAGGACAATCAGAAAAAGCATTTAAAAAACTGGCTAGGGAATGGATAGATAAGCCAGAGGAATTAGCAGATTTATACAATCAACATTGTGCAAGTAAGGATGACATACAATTTAGTCAATATCCATCAACTTGGCTTAATGCTAAAGGTTTTGAAGATACCATTGAAACAAACCAACCTACAACATCCTCACAGCCTAAAAATTATAAAAATTATGTGTTTTTTGTCAAAAAAGGCATCAGAACTACCAACATTTCAGATGATATGGTTCTTAAAATGTATGAAGAGAAGCTAATAACCGAACAAGAGTATAAAAATTGGTAAAAAAAAATAAAAAAAAGAAAAAAAATTATGTTTCTACTGATGTTAAAGATCTTGGAAGTCAAAAATTAGTACAAATTGATGATAAATTATACCGGATGCCAGATATGGTCCAAATGGTTATGGGCCTTAAACATCTTTATTGCAAAATTAATTCAGTTTTACAAAATTATTACTTTAGAGGTCAATTAGATAACAAAGATACTAAAAGAAACTTGCTTAGATACCTTGCAGGAGAAAAATTAGAGTACCTTGCAACCTATTCTGGCAAAACAAAAAGCCAAACGATGAATTGGGATAAACTAACAGGCATCCCTCTTGGCCAAGAATTATTTAATATACAAAAATTTGATGCTGAAATGCACTTTACTGATGCTATGAAAAGCACAAAAACATATCAATCTATCATTTGGGATGTAATTATAGATAATAAACCATGTGGAAGAGGTCCTAAAATGGATAAATTTAGAGAGGGTTTAGATATGTTGATAGAACATTTTGATATAAAATAATTTTATGTTATAAAGATCTATCCCTAGTAGAGTTCATTGATGTTCAACCATCCTGGTTACTCGCTTTCAGCTAGGGATATTTTCTCATTTTTTTCTGATTGTGAAACTTACTCGTTATTGTTAAGACATTTATAAGATCTATAAGTAGGTCTAAAGAAAGGTTAAAATGACTCCAGAGCAAAAACTCTGGGTTCATGTTTTAACTCGCAATTTAACAGATTCTCTCGGTTATACTTATCCCAATGTATCGGTGGCAACATGGATGTTAATTGAAAGAGCAAAATTTTGGATAGGTGGTAAAGACTTTAATTATATTTGTGAATTAATAGACTTGAACCCGGAAGAAGTAATTTACAGATATGAAGAAATTAAAAAAACCCATAAAACATTATCTCAAGACCAAACATACAGAACTATCTTCAGAGCAATTAGTATCATCCTTTGATAATATTATGGTTCAATATTTTTTGTTATACGATAATGAAAACCAACCAACAGTTTTAATGAATTTTAAAGGGATGGAATGGGAAGAGCAAGACGCAAAAAATTTTATTGATACTTTTAAAACATCCGGTTTTTTTAATAATGTAGATTTAGAAAATGAAACAATCCATTGAAAAGAAAAAAGCCGGTAGGCCGGTTAAATATTCATCTACAATATTAAATGAATTATTTGAACTCTTAGCTGAGGGCAAAACAATAAGAGAATGTGTTAAAGAATTAAATGTTACATGGCCAACATTAAGAAAGTTAATTAACAAATCAGATAATTATCAAAAATATTTACAAAGTAAAAATGATAGTGTTTTACTTAGTTTAGACTCTCTTGATGTATTACTAGAAGAAGCTAGAAGTGATCCAAAATTAAACATGACTAAAGTAAAGTTATTAGAAATAATTCAAAAAAATGTTCACTTCAAAGCCTCAAAATTAGCACCTAAAATCTTTGGTACTGAAAAACAAGTCATGAGCGTGAGCGACTCAAAGGGAAATGAATTTAAAGTAGAATGGCAAAAGTAGGCCTATAAAGACCTACTCTTAATTATTAAATATTTATTTAACAGCTTTCTGTTTTTTTGCTTTTTTTAAATTTTCTTCTTCGTATTCAATATATCTATCAAAACTATCATTTAAAATATCTTTCATTTGATGAATACAAACACCAGAATTAGATAATAAAAATAAAAAAGTGCTTATTCCATTAAAAGCAATATGAGTATGATCCTTTTCTTTAGTATCTTTAAACAAATCAAATTGAAATTTTAACAGTTTGTCATTTGCTTGATTATTTGTTAATTTTTTATTTTTAATTGGTAATACTTTAGTCATTATTTACTCGCTTTCATTTTCTTGTATTAATTGGCCATTATCATAACCTTGTTTTATCATTTCGGCTATGTGTTCTAAATCAGCTTCATTTGGTTTAAAATTTGGATAATCTTCAATTTTTAAATACCACCATGAAAATTTTGCTTCCATTATTTACTCGCTTTCTTTTACTTCTAAATGATGAACACATTCACCATTTTTATTAAATAAATATTCATTTATTTCACAATGTTCTTGAATATCTTCTTCTTCCATATCAGAAAAATATTCTATCTCTCTTATGGTGTTTCCATTTTCATCTTCTGTCTCATAATCTAAAGGATGTTGATCTAACCAATGAACAACCTCATTTTTAGCTTCTTCGTCTAATTCGCTATATTCATAAGCATTAACTTTTATTTGTTTCATAATTTACTCGCTTTCATTTCCTCAAATTGTTGAGGGGTTAATACTCTCTTAGAACCATCTAAAAGAATAAAGATAAAATACGAATAGACCTTATTTGATTTAATAAGGTCTACTCTCTTAATAGATTTAAAAGTGATCATAATTGTTGATCTCTTTCACTTTCAGTTTTAAACCATTGAATGTCTATAATATTTCCATATTCATCAAGGTAGTGAATACCAAATATATAGCCATCATTATTGTCAAATTTACTAACCCAATCAACCGGTTCAGTATCAGTAAAATTTTTAATATCAATGTTCATATATTTACCCATTGAACAGTTAAGAAGATAAACACATTAACAATGAATATTATTAAAAAGGTTTCATTGTTCATTATGCAACCTCTTTTTTAAATAGTCTTTCATCATAGCTATTTTCATAAGCTAATAATTGAATGTTATGATCAAGGGCTATAGATTGGCCGGTGCAAGTTCTTCCCCACCAAGTTTCAAGATCTGTTTCAAGAATTGGTTCTTCTTGTTCTTTTAATTTATTAATTAACCAATCAGAACACAACCAATGCTCAAATACTTCTTGCATATCAGAACCATGATCTCTAATTTCTTGAATTTCTTCTTCTGTATTTACAGAATGATATTCTTTTATCTTTTCATCAGATAAATATAAATTTTGATAATCATCATATTGAATTAAATCTTTTGAAAATAATTCACTTACTAGATAAGATTGACAATAGTAAACATGTTTTCTAACTAATTCATCAGCAAGATCTTGTCTTAAACTATTGCTTAATTCTTCAAATGGTATTTTGTTTTGTTCATTCATTTTGAACCTCGCTTTCATAAAATTGACAATATACAAAGAAATTGACAAATCAAGAAGAAAATAGAAAAAAAGTAAAAATAATTGCAAAAAGTAGAAAAAAAGTATTGACTATATAATACGCATATATAAGGTCATTTTATAATTTAATGAAAGTGAGAATAAAATGAACTTAACAATAGAAATTAAAAACGTATATGGAAATGAATTAGTATATCCAGTATGCGAAAAGGCTCAAAAATTAGTTAATTTGACCGGCCAAAAGACATTTAGCAAGTTTGCAATAAGCACTCTTAAAAGCTTAGGCTATACATTCACACAAAAAGAAAAGGCTTTATAATGGAAAATGTTGTAAAGCTGATAGTTGATACATCAACAGTTAAAGGAATGAACAAGGGCGAAACTGAAAAAATTAAGCTAGAAAATAAAGGCTATAATTGTATTGGCGTAGTTCCTTTGGGCCTTGATAAATGGGCCTTAACTTTTGAAAAGGGTGCAAAATGAATTTTTTAGCAGGATTAATTATTTTTCTTTTATTTATACAAACATTGATAATAATTTATTAATTTAACATAAAAACCAATGAAAAGGGCCTAATTTTAGGCCTTTTTTTTATGTCCGGCAAATACTAGCCAAATAATAACAAAACTAACTGAAATATTAATTAAATAGGATGAATATATATGAATATATTAAACAAGATTAAGAATAAACTAATTGATTTAATGTTATCTCTTTATAAGGTAATTAAGTCTTTAGTCTTAGCTTTATGGGATTTTATTAAGGATTTATGGGTTATTATAACTAAATGGATAGACTAATATATAACTTCTAATACCAGGTTATTGATTGATTATATAAAATATACAAAATTATTATAACAACGCCTTAAAGATCTTAATTTTATAAATAAAAATATAAAAAGATACAAAATAAAGACAAAATAACAAAAAACTAAGCAATATATACAATAATATACTAGGAATTATAATAAATGGCTGTTATTGGCCAAATATTATATTACGACAACCCCAAGCAACTAAACGTAAACGTTAGCCATCCCATTATAACTGGGGTGCAACTCTCTAAAGGTTTTTATGAAAAAGAAAAAAATAAAATTAGATGGCTTTGCTATGTTGGTACAACAACTGAATAGCAGAACACAATTAAACGATAAAAAGGGCAAGGGCGTAGTTAAAGGTAAAGATGTAGCTCGGATGGTAGATTATCTTAAGGAAGAGAAAAAAGATGTTACATGAACAAAATAGTAATTCCTTACAAGCCTAGAAAACTACAACAAGAAGTACATGAAAACCTCAAAAGATTTAATGTCCTGGTATGTCATAGGCGATTTGGGAAAACTGTATTAACTGTAAATGAATTAATAAAGAAGTGTCTACAATGCACACTCCCTAGACCTAGATATTATTATATTGCTCCTACTTATTCTATGGCAAAAAGAATAGCGTGGGATTATCTTAAATATTACACATCTGTTTTACCAAATATGGACTATCATGAAACAGAGCTTAGAGCAGAATTACCTAATGGTGGTAGAATACAGCTATTAGGTTGTGAGAGGCCTCAAACACTAAAAGGACTTTACATAGACGGAGTCATTTTAGATGAGGTAGCTCAGATTCCTCCAAAGATGTGGACCGAAGTAATCAGACCAGCACTATCGGATAGAGAAGGTTGGATGATTGCTATCGGTACACCACAAGGACACAATGCTTTCTTTGATTTATACAATCATGGAAAACAAGATCCTAATTGGTTTACGAAAATATTTAAAGCAAGTGAAACCAAAGTAGTCAAAGAAGAGGAATTAGAAGAAGCAAAAAAAATGATGCCTCCTGAGATTTATGAGGCAGAATATGAATGTTCTTTTGAAAGTAATGCTATCGGCTCAATTTATGCACTAGGCATAAATAAAGCAGATGAGGATGAACGCATAACAAAAGTTCCTTATGATCCTACAGTAAAAGTAAATACATTCTGGGATCTAGGTATGCATGATAAAACTGCTATATGGTTTTGTCAGCAAAAGGGATCAGCTATTCACTTGATAGATTATTTTGAAGATAGTGGAGAGAGTTTAGAATATTACGCAAATGTTCTTGATAGCAAAGGATATATCTACGACACGCATTATTTACCTCATGATGCAAGTGTAAGAGAGATTGGAACAGGTAAATCAAGAATAGAGATTGCACAATCTTTGGGTTTAGTCACCAGTATCGTACCAAAGATGAGTATAGAAGATGGAATTAACGCTGTACGAATGACACTTGGCAGATGTTGGTTTGATTATGAAAATACAAAAGAAGGTTTAGACGCTTTGAGGCAGTACCGATGGGCGATGAACGATAAAGGTGAACCAAAAAATAGACCAGAACACAACTGGACATCGCATAGTGCAGATGCTTTTAGATATTTATGTGTTGGTTTACAAGAAACAAAAAACTGGGGAACAAAAATTAATTATCCAAGACTAGGTATTGTATGAAATTAACAAAAGATAGATTATTGTCACTTATATCACAGGAGATTACTAACTCTATGGGGTACTATGGTGGTGATCTAACAGAACAAAGACGAAATGCTCTCAAGTTTTACTTAGGAGAACCTTTAGGGAACGAACAAGAAGGTCAATCCCAAGTAAGATCGCAAGATATGTTAGAGATTGTTGAGTCTATTTTGCCTAGCATGATGAGAATTTTTACGCAGGGCGAAAGTATTGTAAGGTTTCAACCACAAAATGCAGAAGATGTAGAATATTCAGAACAAGCAAGTGACTACATCAACCATATATTCAATGTAGATAACAATGGTTACTCCATTTTGCATACAATGTTCAAAGATGCTCTTATCTCTAAGAACGGATTTGTTAAATATTATTGGAAAACATCAAAAGAACAGAAAAAAGAGTCTTACGAAAATCTTACAGAGTCAGAATACCAAGCACTTCTCATAGATCCAGAGGTAGAAATAGTAGAAGTAGAAGAAGAGCAAAAAGAAATTGACTTAGATAACATGGATATGAGTGAGAACACTTATAATGTTACTGTAAAAAGAGTCAAAGACTACGGAAGAATAGTCATAGAGAACGTACCACCAGAAAGTATGCTTGTTTCTAAGACAGCAACAAGCCTGGATGATTGTAATTTTATTGGTCAAAGAGTTTTTAAAACAAGATCAGAGCTTATTAACATGGGTTTTGATAAAAAAATTATTGATAAACTGCCTCCGGCAGATGAAGATGTCTATAATACGGAAGCTGTAACAAGAAGATCGTATGATGACCAAACAACACCGCAAGATTATCAAAATATTGATCCTGCACTAACAGTTGTAAGTGTAACTGAGTGTTATATGCGATGTGATTTTGATAATGATGGTATTGCAGAGCTTAGACACATCGTAGTAGGTGGTAGTGGCCTTAATTCTTATCATTTATTAGAAAATGAAGAGATAGAACAGATACCATTTGCGATGGTAACGCCAATTCCAATGCCACATCGTTTCTTTGGTCTATCCATGTATGATTTAGTGGGTGATATACAAGAAATTAAGACAACTTTGTTCAGACAAATACTCAACAATGCGTATCTACAAAACAACGCAAGAACAGTTGTAGTAGATGGCCAAGCAAACATTGATGATATACTCCAAAGCAGAGCCGGTGGTATTGTAAGAGTAAAATCACCTAATGCAGTAACGCCTATGGCTACGCCAAACTTCATGCAAGAAGGTTTAGCGATGATTGAGAAGGTAGATTCTGTTAGAGAACAAAGATCTGGCGTATCAAAAGTTCAAATGGGTATGGATGCAGATACAATAAACAAATCTCATACTACTGCAACATCAACTAACGTCATGATGAACGCTTCTACACAGCGAATAGAATTAATCGCAAGAAATTTTAGTGAAGGCGTTAAAAGAATGTTTCAAGGCATATTAACTTTAGTATGTAAGCACCAAGATCAAGAAAGAATAATTAATTTACGAGGTAAATTTGTTCCAATGAACCCTAGAGAATGGGTAGATCGTTATAATGCAACTGTTCAAGTAGGTTTAGGTACTGGATCACAAGATCAACGACTAGAAGTTTTAGGTAGAGTTCTTGCAGTACAAGAAAAACTTATTGGAGCAGGTGGACTAGGAATTGTAGATCCTCAAAAGATATACAATACTTTAGAAAAGTATTTAGAAAACGCAGGATACAAAGATGCAAGTCAATTTTTTAACAATCCATCTGTCAATCCTCCACAACAAAAACAAAAAAGACAAGATCCTACTTTAGTATTAGCTCAACAAGAAATGATGAACAGAAGAGCTAAAGATCAAGCTGAATTACAACTCAAAGCTAGAAAACAACAAGCAGATGAAATTTACAAAACAGAAGAAATGAATTTAAAACAACAAAAACTAGCATCAGATTTAATACAAAAGGATCAAGGTAGAGAAATAGAAAAAGAAAAACTTGCTACAGAAATTATTAAACAAGGTTTACAATAATGCAGTACACTCCTTTCTTTCAAGGCACAGAAGCAACGAATATAATTAAAGATTATTTAAAAAAAAATGTTGATGCTTCTACACCTATACCTGCCTCTGATATGAACACACAGGGTAAATTTCGTAATCCTTATTTGCCAGAAGGTTTTTATCCAAATGATTCAGCTACTTATCCAGACGCCACTTACACCCCTCCAGTAAACGATGAAGAAGATAGACCACAATGTCCTCCAGGTTTTGTTTACGATGAGATACTTAAACAATGTGTTTATGTTGGTGAAAGTGTTCAAGAAGAAACAAGATTTAATGATGATGACGATGATGAAATAGAAGAAAGACCTTATTATTCTATTGATGCTATGAAAGATCTATCTGATGAAAAATTAATTGAATATCTTAAAGATGGTTTTTTAACTAATAGTGGAATGTTGGGTTATCTTCCAAGTAAAGGAAATATAGTTACATTAAAAGATGGTTTAATGCCACCTGCATTTAAAGTTGGCTTTGGTAAACAAGATGAAATGCGTAGAAAATTTATTGAGGAAGAATTAATTAAAAGAGGATTTGGCATTGGCACTAATGAAGATGGTCAGCAACAGTTTAACATCAATCCAATTTTATTTAATGAAAATTTAGATAGTGCTGTAAGCAGAATGAATTACAGACAAGATAATAGTAATGATAATGTACCTATTATTAAAGAAGATGGTACTATAGGTTATAAAAGTGTTGATAGAACTGGTGGAAATTTTTACCAACAAACAAGACCAACAGAAAATTTAGGATCGTTATTAAGTGATAATGGATCAAGAAATCAAAAAAATTATAATGAAGCATTAAGAGAGAATGTAAGAAGAACTGTTTTAGCTCCTACACAAACTATTTCTTATAGAGATCCGGGTACTGGTAGAGTTGACACAGCTAATGCACCAAGAAGTAGATTTAGTAAATCACTTGGTGGATTTACAGGTGGCAGATAATGAAAAATGATCAACAAAGAGGAGAACAAGCTAAACGAATACTAGAAGATCCTTTATTCGTGGAAGCAGTACAAAAAATTCGTCAGGATTTACAAATAGAATGGTTAAATTCTGAACTACAGAATACAGAACAGCGTGAAAACATCTTTGTCATGAGAAGAATGTTAGAAGTTGTTTTGGTTCAGTTACAATCCGTAATGGAAACTGGAAAATTATCACAAAAAAAATAGGAGATTAAGATGGCAGAACAACCAGTAATGGACTCTGCAACTGACAATCCTTTACCGGAAACAGTTGTACCAACGCCCAAGCCTTACAAAAACGAAGGTGAGGCAGTGAACGACTTGAAGAACCTTTTAAACGCCTCAAGGACTCAAGAAGTTCCAAGTGAAACATCAGAAAAGACAGAAGCCGATTCAGAAATGAACAACGAGGACTTATTGGAAGATGATGAACTTATAGATCAAGTTGAGAGTGAAGAACCTCTTGAAAGTAGTGAGGAACTATACAAGATAAAGGTCGGTGACCAAGAATTGGAAGTCACCCTTGATGAACTCAAGAATGGTTATTCAAGACAACAAGATTATACTCGTAAGACGAAAAAACTTTCAGAAGATAGAACGCAAGTTGATGATCTTCAAAAGAGTTTGACTAGACAAAACGAGGAGGCAAAAATCAGAAGGGATCAATACGAAAAACAATTAGAAGTATTATCTCAGCACTTAAAGTCTACAGAAAACAATGTAGATCTTGACAGACTTTATCAAGAAGATCCTGCCGAATATGTCAGACAAAAAGCTGAAATAGATCGCAGAAAAGAAATGATGGAAGCAACTAGGCAAGAACAACAACGAGTATTAGCCGAAAAACAAAAAGAGCATGAAAAAACTTATAATGCTTATTTGGAAAAGGAAAGAAAGTTACTTGCTGAAAAGCTACCAATCTATGCTGACAAAAATAAAGGTCCAACATTTGTCAAAAACTTAACAGACTATGCTAAGTCTATTGGCTATACGGACCAAGAAATATCTATGTTGGTAGATCATAGAGCAGTATTAATGTTGGCTAACGCTTATCGTTACAACAAATTAAGAAACTCTAAAGTCAAAGATAAAAAAGTTGTTAAGACTCCTAAAGTTGTAAGTTCTTCTAGCCCTAAAGTGCAAGATGATAATGATAATGTGAAACGTATTAGATCAAAAAAAGCAAATCTTAAAAAAACAGGTAAAGTTATAGATGCTGTTTCTGTTTTACAAGAATTGTATTCACAATAAAAAATAGAAAGGACTAAAGTATGGCTCAACCAACAAATACATTTGATACATACGATGGAGCTAACTCTATTCGTGAGGACCTGGCTGATGTGATCTATAATATCTCACCAACCGAAACTCCGATGATGAGTAACTCTGCAAAAGGTACAGCGACAAATACCTTACATGAATGGCAAACAGACGCTTTAGCATCTGTAGGCGTAAACGCACAAATTGAAGGTGATGATTACACAGGTGATTCAAGATCTGCAACTGTGCGTCTAAACAACAGAACTCAAATCTCAGCAAAAGCAGTAACTATTTCTGGTACTGATGATGCTGTAGACAATGCAGGTATGGGTACACAAATGGCGTATCAACTTGCAAAGATGGGTAAAGAGATCAAAAGAGATATTGAAAACGCACTTGTTGGAATTGAACAAGCTAAAGTAACAGGATCATCTTCTGCGGCAAGAAAATCAGCTTCAGTAGGAACTTGGTACGGAGGTAACATTCCAGGCACATCAACTTCAGCAGGTAACTTCTCAACTAATGGTTCTCCAAGTGCAACTCCAGCCGGTACTGGTGCAACTGCAATCGCAGGTGGAACAAACAGAACTTTTACGGAAGCACTTCTAAAAGCAGGTTTGTTAAAAGCNTTTGAATTAGGTGGTGAACCAGATACAGTTCTAATGTCACCTTCTCACAAACAATTAGCTTCTGCATTTACTGGCGTAGCTACTAAGTACAAAGATGCATCTGATAGAGTATCTATCGGTACAACTGATATTTATGTATCAGACTTTGGCGAAGTGGCATTTGTTCCAGACAGATTCCAGAACGCTAACAGAGTTGACATTTTACAAATGGATGTGTGGTCAATAGACTTCCTAAGACCATTTGAAACAACTGATCTAGCAAGAACTGGTGATAGTGACAAGAAACTACTCTTAGCTGAGTGGACATTAACTTGTAACTCACCAAACGCTAACTACGGAATATTTAACTTAACTGCATAATTACTTGTAGGATGAGGATAGGGAGGGGATTATCCCCTCCTTATTAATTATAGAGAGGAAACAATGACTATATTTTCAAATAAAAAACATACTTCAAAATTATATAAGGTTGTTGCTAACTCCATTAAATCAGATCAAATGATTTCAAAAGGTGGAGGAAAAAAACAATCAAAAAAAACATCTATGGGTGACAGAAAATATGATCCAATGCTAAGTATTACTGGCAATCAAGGTCTATCTGTTAAAGGAACTGTAGATATGATGATCGCAAAAGCTATTAAGTAATGCCNACNAAAAAATTTTCTCTAAGTGATGAGAAAGATACAGTAAAAACTAATCTTGTATATGATGAGTCAGATGACAAATATCATATTGAAAATACTCAAGACATAGAAGAAATAATTAAGGCAAATAANATAGCACAAAACGAAGGTGCATATAAATCAAAACCATTGGCAGATGCAAAAGGGTATAGAGTTGCTCGTCTACCAAATATTATTGTGCATCAATTAGCAAAAAAAGGCATACTCAATCATTCTGGAAAAGTTTTAGATAAGCCAAAGTTTTTTANATGGCTTAATGATCCAGATAACAGACACTTTAGAATTTACACAGGAAGATTATAATGGCATTTGATACATTTTCTAACCTTAAAACTGCAATAGCAAATTATCTTAATAGAGATGATCTAACAGCTTTTATTGGTGATTTCATTACATTGACAGAGAGCAGACTCAATAGAGAGTTGCGTGTTAGAGAAATGATTTCAAGTGATACTTCTACAACAACAGTTTCTGGTACTCAAAGCTACAGTTTACCAACTGGTTTCTTAGAAGCCAAATCAGTAGTGTACCAAAGTAACCCTTATAAGACATTAAAATTTATTAGTAATTCGGATTTCTATGACAAATATAATGCTTCTGTAGGAAACGGACAACCAAACTTTTTTACTATAGTAGGCACAAATATTTTATTAGGCAATCCTCCGGACTCAGCCAATACTTTACAGATAGATTATTTTAAAACTATTACTCCTTTGTCGGATAGTAACCCTACTAATAGTATACTTACAAATTATCCGGAACTCTATTTGTATGGATCATTGGCTGAGAGTTCTTCATTTACTTTCCAAGACGAAAGAATACAAACATGGGGATCTCTATACAAAGAAGCAATTAAAAACGCTAACGAAACAGCAGAAAGAGGTTTTACTACATCATCACCAATTCAGATGTCTACTCCTATGGTGGCATAAATGATTGAGTTTGGAGAATTACAGGCAGACTTGCCTACATTTCAAAATAGTGGTGCAATAAAAGTAGATAATGTTTTACCTCTAGCTAAGGGATATAAATCATTACCTGGCTTTCAAGCATTAAGTGGCACAGGACTTACAGCTAGTGCAGTAGGATTGTTTTCATCATTTCAAAAAGATGGCGTAACAAACTATGCAGGAGATAGTGGNAAACTTTATCAAATGAATAGTAGTCTTGTCTTTGTAGATAAAAGCAAAGCAGGTGGTTATAATAATAGCACAACATCTGGTTCAAGAGATTTTTGGAATTTTACACAGTTTGGAACAAATATAATTGCTACAAACTTTGCAGACAATATACAAAAGTTTGATCAAGGAACTGANNCAGCATTTTCAGATCTTGTTTCTCTCAAAGCAAAGTATGTAACAGTTATAAATAACTTTGTTGTTGCAGGTTACACAAATGAATCTGGAACAGAATATAACCAACGAGTAAAATGGTCCGGACTTAATGATAGTTCAACATGGTCGCCAAGCCAAGCTACACAATCTGGTTTTCAAGATATTGTCGGTGAACATGGAAACTTGATGGGTATAGTTGGAGGAGAACAAGGCGGTATAGTTTTCTTTGAAAGAGCTATATACCGAATGAGTTATGTTGGTACTCCATTAATTTTTCAGTTTGATAAGATTGGAGATATAGGAGTTTTTGCAGATAAATCTATTGCCTCTTTTGGTAATATGATTTTCTTCTTAGCACAAGATGGTTTTTATAAACTTACTGGAGGACAACAATTAGCTCCAATAGGTAATGGTAAAATAGATAATTTTTTCTACGATGACTTATCATCTAATGTAGATGGTATATGTAGTGCGGTAGATCCAAACAATAGTGTAGTAGTTTGGTCCTATAGAGGATCTGGAGCTACAGGCACATCACTTATAAATAACAAACTAATTATTTATAATTATAGTGTAGATAAATGGTCTACTGGATCTGGTTTGGATTTAGAATTTATTTCTACTGCATCNCAAGAAGCATTTACAACATTAGAAAGTTTAGATGTANTNGGTNATTTAGATAANTTACCTAAATCATTAGACTCATANTTTTATGATGAAGGAATTGTAGGACTTGCAGGATTTAATTCGCAAAACAAGTTTGGTAAATTTATTGCTACATCTTTAAATGCAACAGTTGATACAACAGAGTTTGAAGGATCACAGGGTAGAAGGTCCACACTTACAAGTTGCAGACCTATAGTTGATGGAACAACTAACACTTCAGTTACAGTTTCACCAATAGTTAGATCTTCACAGCTTAATGATGTTACAGTTGGTTCATCAGTTGCAACAAGAGATAATGGAGTATGTCCTCTTAGATCTACTGGCAGGTATCATCGTGTAAGAGTTTCTGTATCTGGAAACTTTAATACTATGTCCGGTGTAGATGTAGAAGCAACACCAGAAGGTAAGAGATAATGAAAAATTTAAAAAAAGTTATTAAAGGATTAGAGAAAGCATCTAAGACACATAAAAAACAATCGGTGATGCTTAAAAAACATTTAGCGAAACTAAAGAAAAAAAGAAATGTCAGATAATCAGTTTCCTGCTGTACCTTTGACAATGCCAAATCAAAGTCAGCACCTTAGATTAGTTTCTACAAGTTTAAACAATACTATTAATGGTAAGTTAAACAGTACAGGAACTATAACACTTACTGCTAGTGCAACTTCATCAACATTAACTGATGAAAGAATTGGTGGTAACTCAGTAATATTATTCATGCCAACTACAGCCAATGGCAAAACTGCATTTGCAAATTTATTTGTATCTGCAAGATCTGATGGAAGTGCAACACTAACTCACGCAAGTTCATCAAATACAGATCAAACATTTGGTTATGTAGTTATTGGATGATTACACAAGTACCAAAAGAAGATCTTCATATTGTTTGGGATCAAGTAGAGCAACATATTAAGAAGGCTCTTGATGATACCTACACAGCTAGAGATATTTTTGATGGCCTTGTATCAAACAGATTTCAACTTTTTATAAGTTGGGAAAATAAAAAAGTAGAGAGTGCTGTTATTACAGAAGTAGCAGACTACCCTCAAAAAAGAATCTTACGATATGTTTTAGCCGGAGGAGTCAATATGAGTAATTGGTTAGAACCTATTCAAGAAACTATAGAAGAATTTGCAACGAACAACTACTGCCAAGCTGTAGAAGTAGCAGGTAGGAAAGGTTGGTTGAGAAAATTAAAAGGATATAAACAAAAAATATACATAATGAGTAAAGAACTATGAGTAAAGGATCAAACCCAACAAACGTCACTACGACTACATCATCAGAACCTAGTGAATTTATAAGACCATATTATGAACAGGCTATTAATACAGCACAAGATTTATTTGAAGGAAGCACACCAAACTTTTTTCCTAATCAAACTTATGTAGGTTTTGCACCAGAAACAGAAACAGCATTAAATTTAGCAACTGCAAGAGCAACAGCCGGAAACCCTTTACTCAACCAAGCTCAAACAGAAGCATCAAAAATTTTATCTGGTGATTATTTATCACCTACAACTAACCCATATTCAACTGCCTTATTTAATCAAATGGCTGATGACGTAACATCAAAAGTACAATCACAGTTTAGTAAAGCAGGTAGACTTGGCTCTGGAGCAAATCAAGAAATACTAGCTGACTCACTTGGTAGACTTGCAAATCAAGTATATGGAGATCAGTTTAACAGAGAAAGACAATTACAAGCTCAAGCAATTACACAAGCTCCTCAACTTGGAGAAATGGACTATAGTGATATTGCAAAACTACAAGCTATAGGATCTGAAAAAGAATCATTAGAACAAGCAAAATTACAAGATGCTATTGCTAGATTTGATTACGAACAACAAAAACCATATTTAAAATTAAATCAATATCTTGGATCACTTGGAGCATCCGTACCAACCAATACTTTACAAACTCAACCAGTATTTAGAAATACAGGAGCAGGTTTACTTGGTGGTGCTTTAACAGGTGCAAATATATCTTCACAAATTGGAGGAAGCAGTATGTTTGGTAATCCATTATTTGGTGCATTAGGAGGTGGATTACTTGGAGGGTTCTTTTAATGTCATCTAATGTATTCAATCCTCAAACTATTATTGATGGATTATTAGCAACTAAAATTCAACAAAAGTTTGGTCCAAAAACAAGAGGCACAGGATTATTGGATTTTGTTTCTTCTCCATACGCAGGTGATTTAGGATCAAGTTTGTTAGCTCAAGGTGGTTATAGTACAATGCCAACAAGTTTTGGTCAAAGTCTAGGAGTTGCAAAACAAGTAGCCGATCAAAACCAGATGAATAGGGATGCAACTTTACTTAATGAAATAGGAACATTGTCTAGCCTTTCACAATCATTTAACAAAGATAGAAAAATAATTAAGGGTATAGATGGTTTTAATTATTATGCTGATACAGGTGAAAGAGTATTACCTAACGCAGTAAAACCTTCTAGTGCATTTAAAACCGAAAGAGATCAAAATAATCAATTACGATTTATTGAAGGACCAAATGCAGGTGAACTTGTTTTTCCAGATGTTACAAAAAATGAAGAAGCAATATCTGGCAAAGATAGATACATTAAAACAGATCAAGGTCTTTTTGATGTAGTAGAAAAAATTATTATACCAGGAACTAAAGCTGATATTGATGCAGGAAAAAGATATATAAAAACAGATAATGGATTATTTGATACACAAACAGAAAGTATTGTACCTAATACAAAAACTGCAACTAAAAGAGAAACCAAAGCAGATGTTAATGGTATTTTAAGATATGTTGATGATGGAACTATAGTACCAGGATTTGATGTAGATAAAACATCATCATTTAAAACTGAAAAAGATATTAACGATAGATTAAGATTTGTAAATGGTCCTAATGCCGGAGAACTTGTATTCCCTGATGTTGTTGTAGAACCAGAAGAACCAAAATTAGATAGATCTGATACTTTTAAAACAATAGCAAAAGAAAAATATGGCATAGATTTAACCGATACACAAGCTAGATTTTTAGATGAAAGTATTGGTGAAAACATAATGTATATTGGTGAAGATGGTATTATAGTAAATAAATTTGAAGAACTTTTAAAAGGTTTTCAAACAACAGATAATGCAACACAGCAAACAACTAATGATACAAATCAACAAACTACTACAATTAAAGATGACGATTTAGGTTCTACTAAATTAAGTGATCTTGCAGTAGATAAAAAAGTTAAAGATTTATCAAAAGAATTTGAAACTCGTGGATTTACTAATTCTTTAGCAACTCTTGATGAAGTTAAAGCATTGATATCTCCAGATGGAAAAATAGCAGGATTTGGAGTTGTTGAAGGATTATTACCTGGTTTTGCAGTAGGTAGTGAAGGCAAATATGCAAGAAGTACATTTGCAACTTTATTTAACCAAATATTAAAAGATAGAAGTGGTGTTGCTGTAACAACTCCAGAGTTAGATAGACTTAGAACAGAATTTAATTCTGGTGCATTAAAAACAGAACAAGACATGATTAATGCTCTTCAACGATATGAAAGAATTTTAAATAAATTAATTAAAGGTACTTTAGCAGGTTATCCTCAAGAGGTTGTAGATCAATATGTTAAGCAAGGTGGCATTATTTCTACAGGTAAAGATCTTAAAGATAAATATGGATTGAGTGGTTAGTGTGGCAGGTTTATTAGAAACTAAATTAAAAGTACAAGAACTTGTAAGAGTTGGTGCAGATGAAAATGTTATTGATAAATTAATAATTGATTCTGGTCATACAGTTGAAGATATTAAAAATTTAAAAATTGATAAAAAAACAGGAGCTAGTTTTTTAGATAGAGTAAAAATTGGATTATCTCCTAATTTAAAATCAACACAAGCTACATTAGAAAATCAATTTGGAAAGGCTATACCTACAGAACAGGGAAATTTTGCTTACATGGATAATGGTCAAGCAAAACTATTTAACCCTCCTGGATTTGATGTTGGTGATATTGGTCAATATGTTGTTAGACCTGCAATTCAAATGGGTGCAAATATTTATGGTGCATACAAAGGACAACAAGCAGGAGGACTACTCGGTGGACCTGGTAAAGTTGTAGGTGGTATATTAGGTGCAGGTACAGGAGAAACTATAGGTGGTGAAATGGCTGACAGAAGTTTCCAAGCTATGGGTGGAGTAATAGATAGAACACCTAAAGAATACTTTGCAGATAAAATATTTGATTTTGGCGTAGGTTCAGTTTCAGAGTTTGCTTCGCCTTTATTTTTAAAAGCATTAAAATATCCATTTTCTGGTTTTACAAAAACATCAAAACAAAACACACTTAAAAATTTAGATATATTTACTAAAGCAAATGTGAAACCTGCATCACTTAGTATGGTAACAGATAATAAATACATCACAAGTTTATTAGGTGATATAGAATACATATTAGGAAACATTCCAATAGCCAAAACTAGCATTGTAAATGCAGGTGAAAAATTACAAAAAGATATGGCTAACAGTTTATTAGAAACATCTAATAAAATTGTAAATAAAGGTCAGTTAGTATCAGCTATAAATGTAGGAAACATAGTTAAAAATGGCATAGATAATTCTATCACAGCTTTTAAAACAGAATCTAGTAGATTGTATGGAAACGCATTTGATGAAATAGTTAAAAAAGTTGGTGGTGATTATAAAGTAGCAGGTGGTCAATTTGCCGATGTTTTAGGTGAAATGGCTGATCCAAAAGGTGCTAATATTTATAAAAAGATAACTGCCAAAATGGTGAAAGATAATCCAGGATTATACACTAAAGATATGATTGGTGAATTATCAGAAGAAGTTATTGGAAAAAAACCAAGTGTACTTCAATCAAACTTTTTAATAAAATTAAATGAAGAAATAGCAGATAAAGTAAAAAATGGTTCTTTAACATTTACAGATTTGCGTAATTACAGAACTTTAATTGGTAATAAAATAACAAATAAAAATTTAATTGATGATGTTTCAACAGGTGAACTTAAAAGATTATATGGAGCATTATCTGGAGATTTAAAAAATATAGCTGATGAAGTTGGTGGTGCATCAAGCAGATTATTCAAAAGAGCTGATAATTATTATAAAGCAGGTAACAAAAGAATAGAAACAGTTTTGAAAAATGTAAACAAAGTTGATACAGATAGAATATTTAATTATTTGTTAAACAGATCTAAAGATGGTTCAGAATATATTAGAACTATAAAAAAAACATTATCAGTTGATGAATTTGCTTTAATTCAAAATAGAATAATACAAAAATTAGGTAGAATGAAAGCCGGAAAATCAGCCGATGTTGACAGTGCAGATTATACAGATTTATTTAGTTCAGAAAACTTTTTGACTAATTGGAACATGATAGATTCATCAGCAAAAGATTTTTTATTTTCTAGTAAAAATTATAAAGGTTTAAGACAAGACTTAGATTATCTTGCCCAAGTTGCTGAAAAAGTTAGACAATCTGGTAAGACATTCCAAAATCCTTCTGGAACTGCAAGTAGTTTAATTGGTCAATTATCTTATGCAAGTGCAGTAGTAGGAGCAGACTTGTTTGGTATGTGGAATGTATTTTTAACTGGAGCTTATTTAACGGGTGGAGCAAATTTAATGACAAACCCTAAAGTAATTAGTTGGTTAGCTCAAGGAACTAAAATTGCAGAAAATAAAGGAGTGGATGGTTTGGTGAAACATTTAGGTAAAGCATCAGTAATATTTGCAGGAGAAAATCCAGAATTACAAGGATGGGTAACTGATTTTGCAGGAGCTATAGCAAACGACAAAAATAAAAAGGATAAAAAATAATGACTATATCAAATTACAGCACTACAGCTTCAAACAACACATCAATTAATGGTATTAATATTTCAGAGGGTATGTCACCCTCCGATGTCAATAACTCTATTCGTAGTCAATTAGCAGACATTAGATCTGGTTTTAATGATAAAGAATGGTTTTTACTTGGTGATGGAGATCAAACAACAACATTTAATAGAGCATCAGCTAGTTCAGTTACAGTAGCATCTAATATTTCATCTACTTATCATGTAGGTAGAAGAGTAAAAATAATTGGAAGTGCTACAGGAACTATCTTTGGTAAAATAGCAACATCTTCTTTTTCTTCGCCAAATACAACTATAACTTTTACCTTTGATAGTGGCACAATAAATTCTGGTGACTCAACTGTAGATGTATATGTAGGATCTCCGGCAANTAATCCGGCTATACCAGTATTACATGATACAAGTTTAGGAACAAGCCAAGTATTACCTCCATCGCAAGGTTCAGTAAAAACTTATGTAGATGCACAGATTACTGGCCAGGACCTTGATTTTGCAGGTGATAGTGGAACAGGTGCAGTAGATTTAGACTCACAAACTTTTACGATTGCAGGTGGTGAAGGTATAGACACATCTGCATCTGGACAAACTTTAACAATAACAGGTGAAGATGCTACTACAAGTAATAAGGGTATCGCTAGTTTTAGCTCTGATAATTTTTCTGTATCTTCTGGTGCAGTAACAATTAAAAATGGCGGAGTAGAAAATGCCGAACTCGTAAACTCAACAGTAAATTATGGTGGAGTAAGTCTAGCTCTTGGTGGCTCAGATACTACTCCTGCATTTAATTTATCAGACGCAACAAATTATCCAACATCATCATTAACAGGAACAATATCTAATTCTCAATTAGCAACAGGAATTGATGCTACTAAGATTGCAGATGGAAGTGTAACAAATTCTGAATTTCAATTTATAAATACTTTATCTTCTAATGCACAAACACAATTAGATGGTAAACTAACAGCATCTAATAATTTAAGTGATGTTGCAAATGCAGGTACTTCAAGAACAAACTTAGGTCTTGGCACAATATCAACACAAGCATCTAATAATGTTGCAATTACTGGTGGATCTATAACAGGTTTAGGCTCTCCTTCTAATGGATCAGATGCAACAACTAAAACTTATGTAGACAACCTAGTAACAGGATTAAAAACAAGAACGATTGTTAGAGTAGCTACAACTGGAAATGTAACAATCTCTAGTGCTTTACAATCTGGTCAAACTATAGATGGAATTTCTTTAAGTAATGGTGATAAGGTTTTAGTCAAAAGTCAATCAAATCAAACACAAAACGGAGTTTATATTGTAGCCGGTTCTCCTGCAAGAGATCCAGAATTTGATACTGTAGATGAACTCGCAGGACAAATGATAATTGTTAAAGAGGGTTCAATAAATGCAGACTCATTTTTCTTATGTACTACTGACTCTGGTTCTATTGGTTCAGCTAACATAACCTTTACACAGGTGACTCCAAGCTCTGGTGGAACTGTAACACAGGTTGGAATAGCACAATCTGGTTCAGAGTTTACTATTTCTGGTTCACCAATAACAACTTCTGGCAATATTACTTTAGGTATAAATACTATTGCTAATACAAAAATTTCTGGTCTAGGCACAGCATCAACAAAAGCTGTTGGTACTTCTGCAAACAATGTTGTTCAACTAGACGGATCAGCAAGATTACCGGCGGTAGATGGTAGTCAATTAACAAACTTGCCAAGCACAGGAGCAACTAATGGTTTTGCGATTGCGATGGCAATAGCATTATAGAGAGGAAACATGGCACAAAATTTTAGAAGATACAAAGCCAGAAATATTGGCACAAGTGCATCAACTCTTTTTACTGCAAACTCTAACGACACAATCGTTGGTATCTCATTAGCAAATGTTCATACATCTGCAATAAATGTGAGTGTGTTTATTAACGATGGATCAAATGATTTTTATTTACTTAAAACTGCTCCAATCCCAACAGGATCGCAATTACAAGTATTAGATGGTGGTGCAAAGTTTGTTGTTCAAAGTGGTGATATTTTAAAAATTCAAAGTGATACTGCATCAAGTGTAGATGCGTGGGTATCAACAGTAGATGACATTAGCACATAAGAGGTAATGAATGAGTTATATTGGAAATAAACCTGCTACTTCATTTGAAACAGTACAAAAACAAATTAGCACATCAAATAGTGGCACAACAATTACATTAGATAGAGCCGTAACCTCAGTTCAAGATATACTTCTTACCATAGATGCAGTTGTTCAAAGTTATGATAACTATTCTGTAAGTGGAACTACACTAACAGTTGGTGGCACATTAAATAATAACAGAGTAGAAATATTATATGTTGGAAGAACGATGCAATCGGTTGATCCAACGGATGATAGTGTATCAGCTTCTAAGATTAAAACAGATGCAGTTACCACAGCAAAAGTACAAAATGATGCTATTACAGTAGATAAACTAAATCTTATATCAACTTCTAGTGTACCATCATTAGAAGCTAAAGGTGATGGTGGATCGCAAGATGGTTACATTCAACTTAACTGTTCACAAAATTCACATGGAGTAAAATTAAAATCACCTCCACATAGTGCAAATCAAAGTTATACTTTAACTTTGCCATCAACTGCTCCTGCAACAGATAAAATATTACAAACAAATTCATCTGGTGTTTTAAGTTTTGTTGATGCTCCTAGTGGTGCTTATGGTTTTTTAGGTAAAACAACGATAAGCAGTAGTACAGCAACAGTTGAATTTACGGGAATAAGTGCTAGTAATATTAGAGTTGTTTTTCAAAATGTTGGTACTGATAATTCTTCTGGAACAAATATTAGAGTTCAATTAGGAGATTCAAGTAGTTATAGAAGTGGTGCTGACACTTATAAAGCGGCTCATCAATACAATCAATTAGATAGTGCAAGTGGCGGTAATGAGCAAGAATCATCTACAAGCATGAGATTAGTTGATAATATAGGAAATACCGCAGGTGGTAATCTTGGGGGATATTTAGACGTTTTTGGTTTTTCTGATTCAAGTACTTATATGTGGGGAAATTTTGCTTTAGCACATCAAAGAAAAGCAGGTGGATATTATTCAAAAAGAGGTGGGTGTTGGTTTAACATGGATTTTGCGGCTGACAGAATAAAGTTTTTTTTAAGTAGTGGAGGAGATTTTACAGAAGGTGAATTTTTACTTTACGAATATAAAGAGGCATAAATGGCAAAATATAAATTTTTAAATAATATAAAAACAGGAGTAGTTGAGAAAGTAGAGATTACTGGAGACGAATTAACAGAATTAGAGGCAAGAGAAGCGGCTTGGAATAGTAAAGCTAATAAATTGAAAGAAATTAAATTTAATAGATTACAAAAATTACAAGAAACAGATTGGTATTCTAATTCTGATGTAACTATGCCAGATAATATTAAAACTTGGAGACAACAGTTAAGAGATATACCACAGACATACACAACCGAAGCTGAGTATGATGAATTATTAGTTGTTGACTCAGATAAAACAAGCAAGACATTTGGACAATTAACACATACAGTATGGGAGAAACCATAATATGCCTTTTACAAAAATAGACGCATCTAATTTAGGTGGAACAACACTTCCTGCTCTTAATGGAAGTGCGTTAACAAATATTAGTGCAGGTAAAGTTGGTCAATTATTACAATCACAAGATAATACACAAACCACAATATCTTCAGAATCTTTTGGTAGCATTAGTTTATCTCAAGCAATAACACCATCTGCTACCTCATCAAAGGTTTTAATAACGGGGTATGTAAATTTTTATATTGATTCAAATAATCAAGATAAAGGTTTAGGTCTTAGAATAAGACGAGATACTACAGCTATTCAAACAAGTACAACACATTACGATATGTTTTGGAAACCGTCAGTAACAGCAAAAATTGCCGATAGATTTTCATTTATGTATATTGACACACCTTCAAGTACAAGTGCAATAACTTACTCAGTTAGAATAAGTGCTGTAAATAATTTAAATGTACTTATCAATTACGCTAGTAATTATTCACAAATTCAATGTTGGGAGATTTTAGCATGACGATTTATACAACAGCTATGAAATGTGCAGATGTTATAAATAAAATAAAACCAACAGCACAATTTATTTTTACAGGTAATATTGATAGTGAAAGTGATTTTAATAAAATAGAATGGGTTACAGGTGCAGATGAAAATGGAGATGCGGTTACAACAACTACAAATCCACACAGCGAATTAACATGGACAGCAGTAAAAGAAGAAATGGATAAATTATGAGTTACATAGGCAGAGATTTAAACATAGGTGATAGAAAAATTTTATCAGTAACAGGAAGTTCTCCTGCAACAAGTTATACTTTACAACATAACTCGCAAAACTTTTCGCCATCGTCAGCACAAAATATTTTAGTAAGTGTGCTAGGTGTAATTCAAGAGCCAGTAACAGCTTATACTGTATCTGGTGCAACCATAGACTTTAACGGAGTAAGTGTAGCAAGTTCGGATATAGATTTCATAATAGCTGAAGGACAATCAATAGATGTTGGAACTCCTTCTAGTGGAACTGTAAACGCATCAACTCTATCAAGCACATTTTATTTAGAAAATCCTACAAGCTATTCTGATCTTACAATTACAAGTGGTCGTAATGCTATGCTTGTTGGTACAGTAACAAT
>FUFK010040941.1_pt1 | contig 35705 bp, 50 predicted proteins | sample 1021851 | NCBI WGS metagenome assembly FUFK01 (sample SAMEA51879418, study PRJEB19060) | metagenome | reverse complement strand
TATCGTAAAGTTATAGAAAAAGTTAGATTAGATAATCCCGAATCAGAGATTGTAGGGTTTACTGCTACACCTAATCGTGGTGATAAAAAAGGTTTGAGAGATATATTCGATAATTGTTGTCACCAGATAGAGGTAGCAACACTTATTCGTGAAGGGTTTTTGGTTCCTGTAAAAGCCTTTGTAATTGATGTAGGTGTTCAGCAAGAGCTATCTGATGTAAGAATAACAGTTGATGACTTTGATATGGCTCAAGTAGAGAGCATTATGAATAAGAAAGTCATTAATGAAAAGGTTGTAGAAGAATGGATGGATAAAGCAAAAGATAGAAAGACAGTTGTTTTTTGCTCTACAATCGTTCATGCACAAGATGTTTTACATGAGTTTGTAACAAGGGGCATAAAAGCCAATATGGTTACATCAGAAACTTCAAAAGAAGATCGTAAGGATATTTTACATGAACTAGAGTTTGGGGATATACAGGTTGTTGTTAATGTGGCTGTATTGACAGAGGGTTTTGATGCTCCACCTGTGTCCTGTATCGTTCTTACAAGACCATGTTCATATAAATCTACAATGGTGCAAATGATCGGTAGAGGTCTTAGAACAATAGATCCAGAGATCTATCCAAATATCATCAAGAAAGATTGTGTAGTTTTAGATTTTGGAACGAGCATACTTACACATGGTTCTGTAGACGAAACCATTAATTTAGATGGCACAGAAAAGAATGGAGATAGTGAAGCTCTTACTAAGAACTGCCCTAAATGTCATTCTGTTTTACCTTTAAATGCAAAAGAATGTCCTATGTGTGGTCATGTATTTAACGCTGAAAAAAGTGATGAATCTTTAGCTTATTTTGAGATGACAGAGGTAGATATTATGCAGAACTCACCTTTTCGTTGGGTTGATATGGTAGGTAATGGTAATATGATGATGGCATCTGGATTTGAAGGATTTGGTTTGATTGCTACTATGGGTGATACATCTATGGCAATAGTTAAGAAAAGAAATGATAGATTAAGAACTGTAGCTATAGGAACTAAGAAGCAAAGTATGGCATCTGCTGATGATTTTCTACGTCAGATAGAAACATCAAGTGCAGCTAACAAATCAAAAAGATGGTTAAATCATGGATTATCTGAAAAGCAAATCAATCAACTTAATAAATATGGCATGAATGTAAATTTTTTTGATTTATCTTGGAATAAGTATAAAGGAACTTGTTGGCTAAATTATTTGTGGAATAAATCTGACATAGATAATATGGTTAAAGTAAATGGGATCTAATATGACAAAGCGAGAAGATATTTTAAAGAATAAAGATATTACAGTTTGGTTTTCTTGTGGTGCTGCTAGTGCAGTTGCTACATATTTTACGTTAAAAATATATGGAAAAAAAAATACAATTAGGGTCGTTAATAATCCAATAAAAGAGGAACACAAAGATAACCAAAGATTTTTGCATGATGTAGAAAAGTGGCTAAATATAACTATAGAATACGCTAAAAATGAGGATTTTCCAGATTGTTCTGCTGAAACTGTATGGAATAAGCATAAATATATGAGTGGAATAGCAGGTGCTCCTTGTACTATGAGATTGAAGAAACAAGCTAGACAACAGTGGGAGAAAAAAAACAATTCAGATTATCTTGTTTTAGGTTTTACATTTGAAGAAAAGAAAAGAGCCGATAGGTTTAAATTAACAGAGAGAGATAATTTAATACCTATATTAGTAGAGGAGAGAATATCAAAACAAGATTGTTTTAATATAATCGCTAGTGCAAAAATAGAACTACCACAAATATATAAGTATGGATTTCCAAATGCAAATTGCATTGGATGTGTTAAAGCAGGATCACCTACATATTGGAATTTAGTACGTGAAAAGTTTCCAGATATATTTTCTAAAAGAGTAGAGCAATCAAAAAAAATAGGTGCTAAATTAGTTTTTTACAAAGGTAAAAGAATAAATCTTGAAGATTTACCCATAGGTGCAAAAGGTAGATCGCTTAAAAATTATGATTTTGAGTGTGGTTTGTTTTGCGAGGAAAAATTATGAAGCGAGAAGATATTTTAAAGGAAGCCGAACAACTTGTTAATGGTGAAAGGGCAAAAGATTATGGTGATGCTTATGTCAATCATAAGAGAATAGCTGATATGTGGTCTGTTATATTTGAAAAAGAAGTAACAGTTAGGCAAGTTATTCTTTGCATGATAGCAGTAAAAATGTCTAGATTAATGCACGAAACTAAAAAAGATTCATGGGTTGACATCTGTGGATATTCAGCAATCGCAGGAGAAATACATGAAAAATAATGTAATGGTTAATATGATTATCGGACTATACAATCCTTATGAACAGAAAAAAGATCAATCTATTAAGGAACATGAATTAAAATCTAATTGCACTATGTCGGAAGTGGATAAAGATAATCTTAATAAATATGTTGATGACGTTATTAAAAAGTTTGAAACAGAAATGGGTGGGGTTTGCGTTTATGGTCATGCAAATGTCTATATTAACAAAGATCTTAAAATGGAAGTCACGATCTTGCATGAAGCTGTGCAAGACAATCATAAGAAGGTTACGTATCACTAATGGAAAAAATAGAATATGAAGAAGGCGGCCCAACTTTAAATGCTATAAAAAGTTTTGCTTCAGCCTGTAAAAATATCGGTTGGGAAAAACAATTAAAAGACCTAACTGCTGTTGAAGTTATGGCTTTGATTTACACCATACAAGAATCTGGTAATATAAAGTATGGGGCAAATGTCGAGCAAATTAAGGAGTTAGAAGAAGTATATGAAAGTTGGACAGGTCGTAAGTCTCCATCAGCAGGGATACCCTTCTAAGGAGATTAATCAAATAGNATTNGCAGTAGATAAAGCTATTGTTAATGCTAATAAACAAAAGAAAAGAAGGGATTACTTAGGTGGTTCTTCTTTAGGTGAAGAGTGTGCAAGNAAAATACAATACAGGTTTATGGGAGTAGACATAGATGAAGANAGAGATTTTTCAGCACAAACACTTAGGATCTTTCAATTTGGTCATTCAATAGAGGATCAAATGGCAGATTGGTTAAGACAGAGTGGATTTGATTTAAGAACGGAGGATAAAAATGGCGAACAATTTGGATTTTCGATAGCTGATGGTAAAATCAGAGGTCACATTGATGGTGTCATATGTGGTAGTTCAGGTTCTGTTGATCTTAAATATCCTATGTTATGGGAGTGTAAGAGTGCAAATGATAAGAAATTTAGGGAGTTTTGCAGAAATGGAATGGCTAAAACAAATGCTACATATGCAGCTCAAGTGGCTGTCTATCAGGCTTATATGGAGCTAACAGAGAACCCAGCTCTATTTACAGTGGTAAACAAAAACACAAGTGAGATATACTATGAGCTTGTTAAGTTCGATAAACACTTAGCTCAAAAAATGAGTGATCGNGCAGCTGATATTATTATGTCAGTACAATCTTCTAGTATGTTACCGAGAATAGCACACACTAGGGATTACATGACTTGTAAATGGTGTGAATATCAAAACACTTGTTGGCAATAAAAAAGGGTGACAACACAGGCAAGAGTTATCACCCCAATGAAGTAAAAAAGGTTACAAGGTACAATATAATGCGTGTTCTATCATTTGACAAGACTAAATATGGGATTACACCTACAGAATTAGTCAATAAAATTAGTGAAAGCGTTCCTGTTTCAGTACAGGTAGATGTTTTAAAACAAACTTACCCGAATGGTAAAATCAGAGGCACCCAATTTATGTTGGGTTCACTTCGGGGTGAAGAGGGAAGTTCATTAAAAATAGACATAACACCCGGTCCACACTTCATGCAAGGCACAGACTTTAATGGAGGTGAAGGTGTAGGTGGTATTGTAAANATTATGATGGAGGGTCGGGGTATGACTTTACCAGAAGTTAAGGATTACTTCTCTCAATATCTAGGGGANGATAAGGTAATTGTTCGGGATTCGGAGAGGTATACACCAACAAATCCATTTAATCAGGCACTTACACAGCGATATGACATCAATACACCCCATGATGGTGAGCATACTTATTTGTCTGCTGATGGCGAAACTATAGCAATTGTTCGGAGATATAATGTTCGTGATGCTAATGGTGACATCATAACAGATACACATGGTAAGCCTAAAAAGGAGTTTAGGCAGTATGTTCCTAACAATCCGACACCAAAAATGCCAGAGATTAGACCTTTATATAACATACCGAATATCATTTCATCTGATCGTATTATATGGGTAGAAGGTGAAAAGTGTGCAGATGCTCTTAACCAAATGGGGTTTACTGCTACCTGTCATATGGGTGGGGCGGGGATGTTATCTAAAAATTCAGCTCCTAACTACGATTTTTCGCCTCTCAATGGCAAAGAAGTTATTATATGGCCTGACCATGACAAATCGGGGAAGAGGGTTGCAGAGCTTGTACAGCAGTTGTCTTTGCAAGCTAACGCTAAATCGGTAACTATGCTAACGCCACCAATCGGGAAACCTGAGAAGTGGGATGCTTTTGATGCCATATCAGAAAACTTTAATGTTCGGGAGTTCTTAAATGACGCTTCACATAAGGCACAGAAGTCCGTCAATCTACTGGATGATTCGCTATTAGTATCTCGTTTTGACCACAATGCACCCGAACAAAAGTTCTTGATTGGTAACATTATGCCTCTGGGAGTGCCTGCTTTATTCGCAGCTGCGGGTGATTCTGGTAAGGGTATGATGACATTAGATTTAGCTATGAAGATAGCTTCGGGGAAACCTATGCAAACATCTTTCGGTGGTGTTGTTAATGAGTTCGGTAATACTGTAATCTTTACAGCAGAGGATGATGAAGCTGAAATACACAGAAGAGTAACTAGGCTTGATCCTTCGGGCGATAGGTTTAACTACGAGCATGATATGAAGATCGTGCCTTTGCCTAATTATGGTGGGGTGTTTCCTATTATGCAACAAGGTTCGGACAAGAGCTATCACAGTGGAGAAGAATTCGATAAGTATTACGAACAATTATTGCAGATTAAAAACCTGAAGCTTATCATATTTGATCCATTAGCTTCGTTTGTTCATGCTGATGTTAATGCAGACCCTGCAGCAGGAGCTGCTCTGATGAGTTTAATGGCTAAAGTTTCTTCGGAAACAGGTGCTACAGTCCTGTTGTGTCATCATATGGCTAAAGTAAAGGACACAGAGCCACCAAAGACACCAGAAGAAGCAAGAAATCTTATTCGAGGTACGTCAGCGTTGGTTGATGGTGTTCGTTTTGCCTATGCAGTATGGGGTGTAAGTCCTAAAGTCGGTAAGAAAATGGCCGACACTATGAACATAGAATACCATAGAAATAGGTTCTTTGATGGTGCAGTTGTGAAGTCCAATGGCCCAGCTGATCGGAGTATAAAGCACTTCATTCGGGATATGTTTACAGGATTACTGGAGGATAAATCCGAACAATTATCGTCAATACATTCGGGTTCTGAAATGGATATGCGTGTGGATAGGCTATACAACTGGATTCGTGAATGTGAGGAGGAAGGCAGAGCTTTGACACAAATGGGCGATACAAACTCTATAATTGTTCGGCTTGAAGAACCAGATGCTCCTGAAGTATTGCGTAATCTAGAGCAATCTACTCTTAATACTTATTGTCAGCATCTGCAAAGAAGTGGCAGAATTGCGAAGTATAATCTATCTGGACAAGGTAGAAGGGTTTGGTTGGGTGTTGAAGGTGGTTCATTAAGTAGAGGTGAGTACATACCCACAACTGCAAGAGATAATGTTAATTAAGTATTGATTATATCTTTTCTTGTGTTATTATGTAATGATTACACATTAGCGAACAGGAGGTAATATGACTAATCAAGTTATTATGTATAGTTTATTAACAGTTATGCATTTTACTACACCAGAAGAGTGTCAGATGTGGTCTGATAAAATATATGGTGAAGGGTTTAAATGTTTTAAAACATACAAACAAAAAGAATGGTATATTAATAAAGATGAATTACCATTAAAAAGACCAAGTATTATTAATGAAATGGAGGTTGATGATGAATAGAAATCACATNATGGAAAATTTAAGGGCTTATTGGCCTAANAAACCATTTGAGTTTTGGAATCGATTAGCTACACCNATTTATAATGGCAGATATNAAGAATTATTTAAATATATCTGTGANGAAAATAAAAAANATTATGAAGGTGGATATGAACATTTAATCGGTGATTTNTCCAAGTTAANTGAAAATTACTATGTTTCTGGAAAAAGTTTAGAAGAAGAATTTAAATTAAAACCTATATCAAAGCCAAATTTTTTTGGTTGGAAATATAAAGGGAGTAGATAAATGATNTCGAAACTTACTAATATAGTNGTNAANGCATCTGAATTTAAAGATGAATTAAAGAAAAANAAAGATGATGAAACTGTTATTTATACAGTTCATTGGGATTTAGACCACAAGCCTAGCTTAGATGAAGCACAAGATATAGTTGGGGGTTATGTGCAAATGGTTCACTCTCCTAAACTTTATGATAAAGGTGAAGAAGTTAAGCAAATACTCGTTAATGAGGAAGGTTTAATCTATGGGTTCAAAGGCAACACAATCGCAAGTGCTATGGCTAATATGCCTTTAGTCGGTAATGCTTTGATCCTAGAGGGAGAACATATGTGGGATTAAAGGTCTTACCCATAAAATCTAAAGAAACCTATAATTGGTTATTAGAAAAACATTATGCCAAGCGTATCCCAAATATAACAGATGCGTTTGGCTTATTTTTTGATTCAACACTTATCGGTGTTGTTACTTATGGTATTCCACCATCTCATAGCCTTTGTATCGGGGTTTGTGGAGAAGAACATAAAGATAAGGTTATAGAGTTAAATCGTTTGTGCTTACAAGACAATCACAGGAATCAATCATCTTATCTTATATCACAATCATTAAAGCTACTAGAAAAGCCTAAGATCGTTGTTTCTTATGCCGATACGAGTAAGGGTCATGTAGGCTACGTTTATCAAGCTACAAACTTTATTTACACAGGTATGAGTGCAAAGCGAACAGAATGGAGAATTAGGGGTTCTAATCTGCATTCTAAGACGATAACAGAGCAATCAACACTAGAAGAAAGACAAAACAATCCAGATAAATATGAAGTAGTAGAACGACCACAAAAGCATAGATACATCTATATAATCGGGAATAAGAAAGATAAGAAGCTACTAACTAAGTGCATTAATTATCGGGCTATGCCTTATCCAAAGGGCGATACAAAAAGGTATGATTCTGGCGAATCTGTACAATCTCAACTTATTTTAGGAATTTAATTTTTTAAGAGGCACCAAACAATTGTTCGTGTTTTACTCAAAAAAAATGTAAACTAAAGCAGTGACTAAAAAAGTCACTGCCAAGAATACTATTATGCCAAAGAATATTTCTATTATCCTAACCTTTTCTTTAGTTTAATAACTTCACGCATAGCATCAAGTAAGTTAGTGTGCCAATCGCCATCAATCTCTCTGGCAATGACTTTATACAAATACATAGTTCTATCATTACTATCGTTCCATTTGGATTGTTCAATGTAAAATTGATTATCTTCTATTAAGTAATAATAAGGATTTATTCCAAATTTTTCAGAATAATCTTTACTACATCTTTCTGTAAACTCGAACAAATCTCTTAGTTCGTACTCTTTTAAATCAGCATATTGCCAAATTTTTATAAATCTATGTATCCAAATCTTTTGCTTTTTGTTTAGTCTAGCATCATAAGACATGGCTTCGGCACATTCTAAGGGGTGAAGTTGTTCCCTCTCACCCCATAAGTTATAGATCGTTGTTAGTTTGTTTGTACTAATCATTATCTACTCTCCCATGTTTTCCATTTTGTGTACGATAGCTTTGCAAATAATCTTTTCAAGTATTGCATAATCTTTTGGATTTGAATCCCTCACATAGTCAATCAAATCCTCAACTCTATCACTCATAAGATCATTATGAAGGCTATCTCTTATTATATCGTTGTGTACATTGCTCATTTTAGTTCTCCATAAAAATACTTAAGGCTTTATCAAAAGGCAGATCATTAAGGATAATGGCATTTGGTTTATGCTTTTTAATTTCACTTGATTCAAAAAAGCCTTTCAATGGGTACAGTTTATCTCCATCTTGAAAAAGCGTACCTTTTTTTAAACTACGCCTAAGAGTTTTAGAGCATTTCCATTTACTAAGTTCCTCACCACACCAAATTTCAAGATCAACATCAAATTCGTCATTATCAGACCAAGGACTTTTAATTTTAGGTAAAGTTTTAAGATAAGTATTAATTTCTTCTAACTTATCATAGAACGCTTTGTCTTGTTTAGTAAGAGAATGCTGATAATCACAACCACCTCGCCCCTCATTTCCCACTGTGGCAAAAGGCTTGCCATCAACATAAAGCTTTGCTTGATAACAAGATGTTTCTTGAGATGCAAAGCTACTGTATTGTATACTTTTAAGTTCTAGTTTCATTATTTTTCTCCTTATTATTATTTATACCATAAATTACCATATAGTAAATAGTATGTCAACAGTTAATAATTACTTGACATATGTAATGATTGCATATATATAAATGGTAATTCAATTTTAGCAAAAAGGAGGGCATTATGCAAAAACATCATACATTATACTTGGCGTATGGTTCTAACTTAAATGTTAGCCAGATGTCATCTCGTTGCCCAGATGCTATTCCTATGGGTGGATTCTATCTGCCAGATTATAAGCTGGTCTTTCGTGGGGTGGCTGACATAGAATATGAAAAGGGCAATGCTATACCTGTAGGTATGTGGCATCTTACGGATCGGTGTATTGAAGCACTAGATCATTACGAGGGTGTCAATGGTGGTCTATATGATCGTATTTATATAGGTATGGAATACTATTCAGAAGATAAACCATTTATGACCTATCAGATGAATTATGATTCCATTCGTAGACCATCAAGCTTTTATTATCATACGATTGATGAAGGCTATCGTGATTTCGGTCTTAGCTTATCGTTCTTGGAAAAGGCTCGGGATCATGCTACTAATAATGAAACTGTGATAAAAAACTATGCTCCAGATAAACTTGGTGACAGAAAAGGTAAATGGTGGTATCCTAAAACATCATAATCATGGTTTTCTCCATACCTTTACCATGTTGGTTAAAGATAAATTGGTAAAGGTACAACTCAGCCCCAGTAAGTTTTTATCCATATCTTACTGGGGTCTTTTTTTGCCATAAAAACCGATAAATTGTTCGGGTGAACTACAACTACAAACTACAGTACACTGTAGTTCGGCACACTGTAGTTCGGAAAGCCCTTATTTGTAAGGGAATTGTTCGGTTACTACAGTTGTACAGTTTAGGCCACACTACAGTTAAGTTTTTGCTGTAAGTTATTGATTTTAAACAAACTATTTACTACAGTGTACTACACCCCCTACGGGGGTATGGTGTGGGGTATACTAACCCCACCACACCACCTAATCAACCCACTTGATTTACAGCAGTTCATAGTCTATGTTTTCTGGGAGGCAACAAAGTAGGAGAATTGTTCGGATGCCAAAATTCGGAGAAAAGTCAACACATGGTAACAACAGGAGAATAACAAAACAACAACAAGACTTCCTTGATAACTATGTGCATAAAGATATGACGCAGACAGCATCAGCGAGAGCTTGTGGGTACGCTAATCCAACAGTTGACGCTGTAAGGCTTCTAAATAGACCTATCATCCAAGAACGCCTTGAAGAGATGCGACAAGAGTTAGAAAGTAAATTCGGGGTCACTGTGGCTAAATCTGTTCGGGATTTACAGCACATTCGGGATAAGGCATTATCACTCAACAAATTCGGGGATGCAATTCGGGCTGAAGAGCTAAGACTGAAGGCGACTGGACTACTGGTAAACAAAAGCCATGTTCAGCACGAAAATATTGATAATATGAATCGTGAACAATTGTTAGAGAAACTTGGCGATTTTATGAAGATTGCACAGGAACGGATGAAGGATGTAACGCCAGAAGAGAAAGAGCCTATTTTGATAGTAGAGGATAATACAGTCCAGTAGATATTCGGGATTAACTCGGTTTTTTCTATGAGGGGCGTAGAAAAAGGCTCCAAATCAGGGTGATCGGGGTCAGCACTCGGGATTCGGGCTTTGAAATAAGCACAATTGTTCGGGGTTGCGGCTCGCCTCCAGTTCGCCAAAGTCAGTATCGGTTCCCGTTGTTGCCATTGTCATGCCAGTGTTGAAAACCCGCACAATTGTTCGGCTTTTATTTTTTTTTATTTTTAAAAAAAGTATTTGACACTATATAATATATATGGTAATTTATGGTATTAGCGAAATAAAGGAGAAAACTAATGAAAGCACCAACAGTTTTAAATATGAAATCATCAAGAGGGAACAAAGTTCCAAATCAGTTTATAATTTGGACGGATGAAGAACAATTTTTCCAAAGTTACCAGACTATAATCGGTAAAAGAGATAACGAAGGGAATGTTACTCTTGATAAAAATAGATGGGATTATTCTGTTACCACTTCAAAATATAGAAATCAATGGCTTGGCATGAATACAAAAGAAATTAAAAAAGCTATTGATAACGGAACAATTCAATTAGTAAATTTAAATTAAGGGTGGCTATAATGTTATATTTCTTTGCATTCGTTCAAAGTATTGCCTTGATGGCACTTATTTACGCAATATTAGTAATCGGGTTCGCTATGTAATCGGGATACTAATCGGGGTTCGGGTTCGGGATCGGGCTTCATCCAATCCGAACCCCACAACAAAAAAAACACCACACAAAAAAACAACAAAAAAAACTTAAAAAAAAATTATTTTTTTTTTATAAATCCGAACAATTGTACTTGACTATATATATTATATGGAATAATCTGGGATTATTAAGATTAATTAGCAAAAAAAAGGATAAACAAAAAATGAATTATTTTACACAAGATACAATTACTGCAAGCGTTGAAATTGAATTTTTAACAGAAAAAAGCTTAAATGAGATAAAAAATTCTTTAAATGCAGAATTAACTAATAATCTCGAGATTAAATATGATGCCACGCCAACAGATAGCGGATCAAATATGATTGAGATCAACATATCACCTATGATTGTAAACGCTTACTTTCATAATGTACTTGAAAATATTGAGAATGAATTAACTAGATTGAATGTTTCTGTTAATCGCAAGTGTGGTCTCCATGTACATATAGGTACTAGACCGATTTTAGGTGATATTACACCACATCAATTTAATGAATTATCATTTAAAAAGTTTAAAGATGAACCAGCCGAAGTTAAAAGATATATTGATTATACTAGACAGATCCCGTTGCTAGCTATTCAAGATGTTGTTTCTAGATACAACAATCAAATAGAAGCAGTAAAAAATATGGTTGCGCCTTCTAGGTGGTCAAATAGATACGCTTATCATCCTAATCATCATAACCATAATTGGCTAGATGATTTAAATTCTGCGACTAGCTATGGTCAAATTGCTAGATATACAAGAGATAAGTTTACTAATATTAATTTACATAATCTAACAAACGATAAAGAAACAATTGAGTTTCGACAGCATCACGGTACTATCAACGCTCAAAAAATATACGATTGGTGTGCTTTTTTAGTTAACTTGTTTACTCATACTATTAACAACAGAATAAGCAATTCTGAGCTAACTATGGTTGAAACAACAGTAAATAGACCTGATGCAAATGATGTTTTTAGACAAGGTACTGCAAAGAATATAATGATGCGATTAATGAGTAGGTCAGGTGGTGCAACAACAAGAGAATTGCAAATAGCATTAGGCAATACCACACCTGAAAATGTTAGAGCTAGAATATCAGAGTTAAGGAATAGGTTAGGGCAACAATCTGTAACAACTCATACGCAACAGTATTATTCCCATATTTATGGCGCAAGTAATGGTTTATTTGACTTAGGTGGTTATGAGATGCCTGAAACGTATACTACGACCGAACAATTAGAAAGCACCGAACAATTATTACCACCTAACAGAATTGCATCCGATAGTATATTTGCTTCATTAGATGATAATATTTATAACAGATTAAATGCTAGGGGCTTTAACTCTTGACGTAAATCATACATAAATTACAAAAAAGGGGCTTGCGCCCCTTTTTTTATGCAATCCGAAAAACCTGCCAGATAATAAGCGGGTCTACAGTCCGAACAATTGTTCGGAAGTATTACAAGGTACCCTAAGAATCTGGCGGGTTTTTCGGTCGGGTTTTTGGGTTATGGGGCAGCCCCCCAATATGTAAGCAAGCGAGGCAGTAGGTTTTACCAAGTTTTCTACAAACAATTACAAAATATTTGACAAAATATGAAATGATTGCTAATTAAGGGTATGTGGATGCCTATTATACTGATTTGTTCGAGTGTTTATGCCGAAAGTTGCATGGTTGTGTCTAGAAACTGGGAGTTTCACGATAATTCCGACACTTGTTTAGCTGTTTCTATAAGGCAAGCGAACATTTTGTTTAGAAATCCTAGTGTTTACCACGTAAAACCACTGTGTCAGGAGATAATTTTGAAAGAAGATACGTAATGAAACGACATTCTTATAGCAAAATGGATGGTTCTGCGATTGAAAAGGCTAGAAACCTGTTAAATATCACACAAGAGAAGATGGCAGACCTTTTAGGGATTAGTTTAAGGATGTATAGCTTCTATATTTCCAATCAAAAGAAGGTTCCTATCGCTATTGAGCTTGCGATTGAGCATTTAACAGCTATTTCCAGTGGCGAAAAGCCAGAAATGGACTTTTCTTCCTTTGATTTGACCAGAATGAAGGCTTTGAGGAACGAAATTGACAAAATTATAGGGATTGGTAGCGTAGATTCGGCTCGTTTGGAGAAAATTTTGAAACAATCGAAGCAAGAATTAGATAATGTGTTGTCAAAATTTTAATTTTATACTAAGATAAATCAATTTTTGTAAAAAAAGGATTGATTTTATGATTCCTCCTATTCCTCCTACACCTTCTCCAACTGGTGCTCCTCCTCCCTTGGGGGCACCTCCTCCTATGGCTCCTCCAATGGGTGCTCCAATGCCCCCAAGTCCTATGGGTAAGGGTATAGGATCTATGTTAAATACGGATCCTATGGCGAGAAGTGATTTTAGCATGATGTTGAGTGATATTCAGAACCAATCTATGATACCTCCTATGCCTATGCACATGAATGAAGGTGGTCTTGTAGGGTTTATACAGAATTTATTAAAAGGAATTGGTAGTATTTTTCGTGGTGGAGGGGGTCAGCAAGGGGGTTCAGGTTCCCTAGGAGCTTTTGAAAGAGCTTTTGCAGAAGCTAGAGCTAAAGGTTTAAAGACATTTCCATTTGATAGAGATGGTGATGGTGTAGATGAAATTTATACGACTAGATATGAAGATGAACCTATAGAAGGTCAAGCACAAACAAATAATGAAGTTACACAAGCTGTTAAGAAATCAACGACACCATCTGATAGTGAACTATTTGATATGTTGATTAAAAGAGAAGCACAGCAAAGTCGAAGTGATACACCTACACTTGGTAATGAGTTTGATGTTCAAGGAGCTAACAAAGACAGTGAAGCTTTTGCAAATCGGCTAGAACAAATTAAGAAAGAGATAGAAAGAGAAAATTATCGAAGAGATGTTTCAGAAAGAGCTGGGCCAGAAAAATTATTAGAAATAATGGCACAGCAAAGTAAAGCTCCAAGCGTTGATGCTCGAATGAATATGCCTGCATTTAGAAGTATGGTAAGAGGACTTTCAGGTTTAGATTCTAGTAATACAATAGATGCTAATCTTGAAGAAGGTAATGTTGTAGACAACATAGGAGATCGATTAAAAGAAGCTGCAAAAATAGTTCGTGATGGAGGGGGTTTGAAATATTATACTGGGGATGATGAAGGTGAAGATCAACCTCCCGAAATACCAGAATCTCCAAATCTTAGTCAGATAATGATGGGTAATAATCCAAAATATTTTAAGGATGATAATACTAGTCTTGGTGAAAAATTTCAAAGTTTATTGAAAGGTTTACAAAATTTAGGTTTGAGTGACGCATTATCTGATAGCATAAGTGAGAAATTAAAAATTTTAGGCATGAACCAAGGTGGTTCTGTGACAGACGCTATCGCTAGACTTGAGAGGGGTGGAGAGCCTGAAGATCAAAAGTTTAAGCAAATGTTACAGAATTTGATTGGAAGAGATGTCTTTGACTTGGAGCAAGGAGATAAAGAATTTGCTGCTAGTATGGGATTAACTGCAGCTTCTTATCCCATATTAAAAAGTTTAATTAGTAAAAAAGGTGCTTTAAATAAAAGGCTTTTAAATCCTAATTTTGATTTAGGAGGAAAAGAAGTACGAGATTATGAAGTAGATTATAAACCAATAAGTAAAAGACAAATGTATCAAAATGCTTTAAAACGTGGTTTAGGTAATCTTTCAAAAACTCCAAGTGGTTTAATATCTGCATTAACATACTTATTGTCGGCTTCACCAGCAGGTGAGGGCGAGGAACTTAAAGAATTTTTTAATAAACAGATCGTTAACAAAAACGAAGGTGGTGCGATTAACGCTTCTAACTTGGGAATGGCGCAAGGTATGGGTATGGGTAGTGGTGATAATATTCAACGTCTATTATATCCTTTAACGACTCAAATTCACAGAAGTTATATGCAAGAGAATGATAGTGATATAAAAAAAAAGTTAGATGAATTTACACAGCAAGTTGATCAACTAACAAAATCTACTTTTCCTGATGTTTCTTTTCAAAATCAAAACACAGGACTTGGATCAATGCCACTAGTCGGACCCGGTGGTGTACCGACAGGTGTAAGACAGTTTGGTGTTTACAATCCTAATGATTCACAATTCATCAATGAATCTACTGTTTTTAACCCTTTTCAGAATTTTGTAAGAACAAGTGATGTTAAGCCAAATGATATTAATACCTTTGCGAGTAGTCCTTTTGGAAAGAGTTTAGGTTCATTCTTTCAAGATAAATTTCAAACTTTACAAGGTTATAATACAGGTGGAGTTGTTTTTGATAACCTTAGAGATGCTTCTATAGGATCTCAAATAGGTGATGTTGTTATTGTTGATGGTAAATCTTACATAAAATCTGTAGGAGATGGATCAGCTACAGGTACAACTTTTTTAAAACCCATTGACACAACTGAACCAGACCCCGGAACTTCTGAACAAGCTCCCGCTTTTTTACCGGGTCAACAAGGAGTAGAGGGTGTTAATAATTTACCTCCTGCTGAACTTTTAGAAACTTCAATCGCATCTAATACTAATTTACCTTCAGAAAATTTAATTAGTGAAACTGCCACAGAAGTTGAAGATTCAGAACCTGTGCAAGTTTTTGGTTCACTTGGTTCAGCAGAGCAAGGTGGAGGGTCTAAAACCTTTAGTGATATACTTCAACAAAGTGCTGAAGATAGTGGTATTAATACTTATAGAAAACAATTAAACAGAGTAACTTTTCAAGATCCAAATTCAGGTTCTTATTATACTTATAATTTTGAAAAAGGTGAGTTTGAGGGTAACGCACCCCCTGGTGCTATAAGAAATGCTAATTTAGTGGCTGCACAAACAGGTCAAGATTTAAGTGAAATTTCTGGTTTATCTGGTTTAGTGCCTGTGTCTGGATTATACGAAGGTGAAGATGGTTATTCAAGGTTTGAAATTTCAGAAGAATTTCGAGATCCAAGCAAATATGATTATTCTGGTGCATTAGGCCAATCTCCATCTGAAGCAACAGTCTATGCAAAAGAATTAGCAAAAGATGATAAGTCAGATAATGACATTTATTATACAGCACCTAATGGTCAAACTTATGTAGATACTACTGGTACAGGACAGGGTATACCTGTAGGATCTTATAATATAGTTCGTGGAAACGAAGCATTAAGTCAATATTATTCTGTTGATGAGGAAGGTAATAGAATTGGAAATATAGTTGGATCTGGCGAAAATTTTGTACAACCTGCTTTGACAAAAACAGAAACAGGATATGTTGCTACAGGTAGTGACAAAGACCCTTTTGAAAAGAACGAAGATGGAGTAGTAAGTGAAGAATCTATACAAAATCATTTAACTGGAGATTCTTTTAACATAGGTGGTCTTGAATTTACAAATCCTGCTTCAAATCAAATTAATCTTGAACCTTTTTTCAATGCTCTTGAAAGTTCAGGAGGCTTAAAACAATTTTTGTATTCTCAACAAGATAGGTTACCCGGTTTCTTAAATTTTTTAGGAATGGGAGATGGGAAACTTACAGATTTTTCTAAACTAGATTTAACTGACTTAACGAACAAGTTTAATGAATATTTATCTGGACAAGATTCCGAGGGTAATACCAGTGATCTTTTTGGCAATACTTTTCAACAAACCACTGATTCCAATATGATAGGATCCTCTGGCACTGGTGACATTTCTAATACAGGAAATGGTTCTGTTGTAGATGACTCTACTGGAGATGGGGATGACAGTGATGATAGTGATGACAATGGGGGTAATGAAACAACACCAAAAACACTATTTAACTTTAAAGATCTGTATACTAATACAGAGCCAATGGAAGATATTATTGCCAGAACTGTTGTTGATTCACCTGTATCATCAGAGGGTATGGGAACTTTTTCACCGATAGACTCTAGTGTTGTTTATAACCCAGATATGTTTACAGATTTTTCATTTCCTGATCCAAGCGATATGACGATTAGAGATAATGAAAATCCTTTTGAAACAGGCACTGGTGGCACAGGTATTGGTGGTACAGGCACTGGTGGCACAGGTATTGATGGTACAGGTACTGATGGTATAAGTATTGATGGTACAGGTACTGATGGTACAAGTATTGATGGTACAAGTATTGATGGTACAAGCACTGATGGTACAAGTATTGATGGTACAAGCACTGATGGTACAGGTACGGATGGTACAGGTACGGATGGCACACCACAGCCGAAAGATTATAGTTATCTTTCAAATTATAATACGTTGAAAGAAGGTGGGGGTGCTCCTGATTTAGCTTTACAAACTTATGAGAGAACAGGAACAGTGATCCCCGGTTATCATGGATTAATTAGTGAATATTCAGGTAAACCCATAAGTGAATTAGAAACTTTTAAGGTTCCTGATGGATATGTACCGGGAACAACAAATACTGCAAATATGAATATGGGTGGTATGCCTAGTAATGGAGATGTTATTAGCAAATTTCTTGCTATGGACATAGATAAAAGACCTCTTTCTAAAACTCCTAAAGTTGCAGATATGTCAACTTTAACTGCATCTATTAAAATGAACGAAGGTGGGGAAGTGACAGCTGGAATGAATAAAGCAATTGATACCTTTCTAGCATCAATGATGTAATGAACAAAATTGAGGATTTCAGTCAATATTTCACAGATGAAGAACTAGCAAAGATAGCTCCTTTAGTTGATCGTTTAAATACGCTTGACTCTAGGCACCAGAGAGAAAAAAGTTTTTTGGATTTTGTTAAGTTTGTTTGGCCTAATTTCATACAAGGTAGTCATCACAAAATTTACGCACAAAAATTACAGGATGTAGCAGATGGTAAAATCAAAAGACTTATCATTAATATGCCACCAAGACACACTAAATCAGAGTTTGCTTCTTACTTATTCCCAGCTTGGCTTATGGGGAGGGATCCCACTAAGAAAATTATTCAAGCAACGCATACAGCAGAATTGGCTGTGGGGTTTGGAAGAAAGGTAAAGAATCTTATTGATTCAGGAGAATTTAGAGAGATATTCCCCGAAGTTCGACTCGCTGCGGATGCAAAAGCTTCTGGCAGATGGTCTACTTCCAGTGGTGGCGAGTATTATGCTGTGGGTGTCGGTGGTGCTCTTGCTGGGCGTGGGGCTGACCTTTGTATTATTGACGATCCAGTATCTGAACAAGATGCCCTAAGTTCATCTGCTTTAGATAATATTTACGAGTGGTATACTTCCGGCCCAAGGCAAAGACTTCAGCCCGGTGGTTCATTAATTATTGTGATGACTCGTTGGAGTATTAGGGATTTAACTGCGAAGGTGTTGCATAAACAGACAGAAATGAGTGCTGATAAGTGGGAAGTTGTAGAGTTCCCAGCTATTATGCCATCTGGTAAACCTTTATGGCCTGAATTTTGGAGTTTAGATGAATTAGAGGGTGTAAAAGCATCTATTCCTATTCCTAAATGGAATGCACAGTATATGCAGAACCCTACAGCAGAAGAAGGTGCTATTATTAAACGAGAATGGTGGAAAATTTGGGAAAGTGATGATCCACCCACTTGTTCTTATGTGATACAAAGTTATGATACAGCCTTTAGCAAATCAGATCGTGCTGATTATAGTGCGATTACAACATGGGGTATATTTGAACCTGTAGATGGTGAGGGTGAATGTATTATTTTACTAGATGCTGTAAGAGGTAGGTGGGATTTTCCACAATTAAAGCAAAAAGCACAGGAATTAGAAGAAATTTATCAACCTGATATGATTTTAATTGAGCAAAAAGCTACTGGTACACCTTTAACACAAGAGTTAATTCGTATGGGTATTGCTGTTACACCATTTACGCCAAGTAGAGGTTCTGATAAATTTACTAGAATGAATGCTTGTGCTCCTGTGTTTGAAAGTGGTATGGTGTATAGACCCGATAGTAATTTTGCAGAGGAAGTTGTAGAGGAATGTGCATCTTTTCCTAATGGTGAACATGATGACTTGGCAGATAGCATGACACAAGCTATACTGCGTTTTAGACAAGGTGGTTTTATTGTAACACCTGATGACTATGAAGAAGAAGAACGAATATATCGTTCAAAATTTGAATATTATTAAGGAGAATAATATGTTAAAAGGTAATCAAAAGAAATTAGATAAAAATAAAGATGGTAAAATATCTGGTGAAGATTTTAAAATGCTAAGAAAAATGGAAGATGGTGGTAAAGTCCAGAAATTAGAATATGGTGGTGAAGTTGGTAACACTTGTAAAGGTGGAGGAGCTGCTATCAAAGGAACTAAATTTGTTGGTGTTAGATAATGTTTTGTTTAAAATATAAAGTTGAGGTAGGGGTCTTTTGCAAAGTAGTTCCTGTGGATATTTCCCTCCCTACCACAGTTGAGCCGCCCCTACCTCACTAAGGAGATAAAATTATGGCAATAGAACCTCAAACCGGCCCCGGTGGTCTACCAGAAAACATTAATGTTCCTTCTAAAGAACTCACAGAAGCTATGGTTGATGTGAATGAAGCGAATATAACTCCAAATGTTACAGAACTGGAAGATGGCAGTGCTATTGTTGGAGAAATTCAAGAAGAAACATTAGAAATAAATATTCCTTTTGATGGTAATATTGCAGAAGCTATGGATGATAGCGTATTAACTGGCATTGCATCAGAGTTAGTTAGTGATATTGATGATGACACAGCATCAAGAAAAGATTGGGAAGAATCTTATAAAAAAGGTCTAGAATTATTAGGGATGAACTATGAAGAGAGAGCACAGCCTTTTGAAGGTGCTTCTGGTGTTATTCATCCATTATTAGCTGAAGCTGTAACGCAATTCCAAGCACAAGCTTATAGAGAAATGTTGCCCGCGGGTGGGCCGGTTAGAACTCATATACTAGGAACATCTAATCCAGAGTTAGAAAGACAGGCAGAACGTATAAAAGAGTATATGAACTACCAAATTACGTATGAAATGGAAGAATATGATCCAGAACTGGATCAAATGTTATTTTATTTACCGATTGTAGGGTCTACATTTAAAAAAGTTTATTCTGATCCTTTATTACAACGTGCAGTAAGTAAATTTATTCATGCAGAGGACTTAGTTGTACCTTATTCAGCTACTGATTTACTAACAAGTCCTAGAATAACTCATGTTATTAAAATGGACTCTAATGAAGTCCTTAAAATGCAGTTAAATGGTTTTTATAAGCAGATAGACTTACCTGATTCTGGTTATGAAACAAAATATGATGAAATTAGTGAAACTGTTAATGAAATACAGGGTATTCAACCTTCATCTGCATCAAAAGAACTAACGATTTATGAGGTTCATACTGATCTAGATATTGAAGGTTTTGAAGATATGGGTGAGGATGGTGAGCCTACAGGATTAAAATTACCCTATGTTGTTACTATTTTAGAAGATACCAATGAGATATTGGCTATACGTAGGAATTATGCAGAGCAAGATCCATTAAAAAGAAAAAAGGACTATTTTGTTCATTTTAAGTTTATGCCCGGTCTTGGTTTCTATGGTTTAGGATTAACACATATGATAGGTGGTTTAGCTCAAGCATCTACATCTATATTAAGACAATTAATTGATTCAGGTACATTATCTAATTTACCCGCTGGTTTTAAATCAAGAGGTGCTAGAATTAGAGATGAAGATAGTGCGTTACAACCGGGTGAATTTAGAGATATTGATGTTGCAAGTGGTGATATACGAAGTTCTTTGATGCCACTGCCATTTAAAGAGCCTTCAGGCACCCTATTTAATTTAATGGGTACTTTGGTTGATGCAGGCAGAAGATTCGCCTCTATGGCTGATATGAAGGTAGGAGAGATGGGTGGGGAAACACCTGTAGGAACTACAATGGCTATTATGGAACGTGGAACAAAAGTTATGTCTGCAATCCATAAGAGATTACATTATTCTCAAAAGATAGAATTTAGGTTGTTGGCAAACATATTTGCTAATGATCCAAAGCCTTATCCATATATGAGCATGGGTACTAATCCTATGTCAAAGATACAGGATTTTGACTCTAAAATTGATATATTGCCTGTAAGTGATCCAAATATATTCTCTATGTCACAAAGGGTGACATTAGCACAAACACAATTACAATTAGTTCAATCTAATCCACAAATACATGGAGGCCCACAAGGGTTATATGCAGCTTACAGAAATATGTATGAAGCATTAGGAGTTTCAAATATTGATGCTATATTACCTCCACCTCCACAGCCTATGCCTTTGAATGCAGCTAAAGAAAACCAGAATGCGTTGTTAGGTCAACCATTACAGGCTTTTCCACCACAAGATCATCAAGCACATATTCAAGCACATTTAGCTATGTTAACCACACCAGCTGTTCAAGCTAATGCAAATGTTGTTGGAATGTTACAGGGTCATATACAAGAACATATAGGTATATTGGCTGAACAAAAAGCTCAAGAGCAAGTTATGGCATCTATGCCACCACAAAACCAAGCTGCTATGCAACAAAATCCAAATATGCAACAACAGATGAAAATTCAAATTGATATGGTAGCTTCTAAATTAGTTGCTCAAATGGTAGAGCAATATGCACAAACAATTACACCTCAAAATCAAGAAGATCCTCTTGTTTCAATTAGAAAACAAGAATTATCATTGAAAGGTGCTGATTTAGAAAGAAAGACTAAAGAATTTGAGCAAAGACAAGATATGGAAAGATCAAGACAGCAACAGGATTCTGAATTAGAAAAAGAAAGAATTAATGTTTCTAAGGAAGCATTAGATGATAAAACAAGAATAGCAGAGGAGAGGATACAAACTCAAAGGGATATAGCTGCTTTAAATTCAACTAGACGTTCATAAAAGGTAAATACATTGCTAGGCGATATTGTAACTGGCATCCAACTAGTTAAAAAAAGTGTGGATTTCATTAAGGAGAATATCAACACTTGTAAGGATATTTCTGAAATAGCTGGTTCTATTGATGATCTTTTAGATGGAAAACAACAACTAGATAAAAAAAGATCAAAAAAAGATGGAATGTCTTTAGCCGATCAATTTGGTGTTAAAACAGTAGCTAATGAAATTATAGACGCTAAATTGGCAGCAGAAGAGTTATATAATGTTTCTGTTTTAGTGGATCAACGCTTTGGTCATGGTACATGGGCGAACATTATGACAGAGAGAAAAAAGCGTTTAGATGAAGCAAAAAAAGCAGAAAAAGAAAGAATGAGAATTAGAAAGCAACAGCAAGAGGAATTATTAGAGATTTTATCGTTTTTATTTTTAGGGGTTGTAGGTATCATAGCTTTCTTTGGTATTGTTTACATTTTTATGAATATATGATGGTAAAAAATGGAGACTAGACATTACTTCATTAAATTAGCTATAATGGTAATAATAATATTACTAGCATGGGCTGAAACTTTTTTAATTAAACCACATTGGCTGATAATAAGATGACAGAAAAAAAATTAGAAAAAGGATCTAAATACGCAAAAGCCGATACTAATGGTGATGGTATTGTATCTGATAAAGAGTTAGAAATAAAAGAACGTATGGTTCTCCTTGAGAATCGTGATAAGAAAGAAGATCAACAACGCTGGCTAGTATGGTTTTCTGCAATAACAGTTACAGTTTTTATTGTTGTACTAATGACCCCTTTTATACCTATAGAGAGAATTGATCATTTATCAGGAATTGCTGAAATTTGGATATTATCTAATATGGGTATCATTGGAAGTTTTATTGGTTTTAATCAATTAGCAAGAAGAACTAATAAGGAAGAAAAATGATGTACACATATGCAGTAAAAAGGGTTTCTAAAATTATTGATGGTGACACTATTGATGCAGATATAGATTTAGGTTTTAGTTTAACTAAAAAAGAAAGAATAAGATTAGCTGGTATTGATACTCCAGAAACAAGAACAAAAGATTATGAAGAAAAAAAACTTGGTGTAGATGCAAAAGAATATTTAGCTATGCGTTTAGATGCTTGTGATAATTTAATTGTAAAAACAGAAAAAGATGGCAAGTATGGTAGAATGTTAGGTTGGTTATTTGATGATGATAATAGAAGTATTAATAGAGATATGGTAGACTTAGGTTATGCTTGGAGTTATGGTGGTAGCACTAAAGATAAAAATTTAAAAGAATTAAAAGAAAAAAGGGGTTTAGCTATTGACGATAACTAGGAGCCAAATGTCTAAACAAATTTCAAATCCTCCAAGTAAAAGGAGAAAGAAAAAAATGTTGACAGATAGAAATAAAAGAAAAATAAAAAAAGTTGTTAAAGGGTTGAGCAAAGCTTCAAAAACTCATGCTAGTCAAGCTAAAACATTAAAAGGTTTATTAAATGGCAAAAAGAAAAGACCCCAAAGTAGGAACAGGAAAAAAACCTAAAGGTACTGAAAGGAGGCTTTATACAGATGAAAATCCTAAAGACACTGTATCGATTAAGTATGCTACCGTTGCAGATGCTAGGGCAACTGCTAACAAAGTTAAAAAAATCAATAAGCCATATGCTAGGAAAATTCAAATCCTTACTGTTATGGAGCAACGAGCCAAAGTATCTGGGAAAGCAAAGCAAGCCCAAATTGCCAAAAAAGCGAAAGAAGCTCTTAGGAAAAAGCACAAAAAGAGTTAAGAGATGATTTTAAGTATTGTTAAATCTATAGGTTCTTTAGCTTCATCTTATGTAGATGGTAAGGTTCAAACACAAAAGATAAAAGCAGAGATACAAAAAAAACAACTTACTGGTGAGATTGATTGGGATTTAGAAGCGATTAGAGCCACTCAATCAAGTTGGAAAGACGAATGGTTAACAATTTTGTTAAGTATACCATTCTTGCTGTGCTTCATTTCGGATACTACAAGAGAGATGGCATTTGCTGGTTTTCAAGCACTTGAACAGGCTCCTAGATGGTATACATATAGTTTTGGAGTGGTAATTGCAGCTTCATTTGGAATTAGATCTGCAACTAAATTTTTTGGGGGTAAGAAATAATGGCTGTAAAAAAGAAAAAATCAAAAAAAGATGCTTGCTATCATAAGGTGAAAGCAAGATATACAAGGGGTGGTGGAACTTGGCCTTCTGCATATGGTTCAGGTGCGTTAGTAAAATGCCGAAAAGTTGGAGCAAAAAACTGGGGAAAGAAAAGTGCCAAGAAAAAGAAAAAGTAGTACTAGTGGTGGTCTTAAAAAATGGTTTGGTCAAAACAAGGGAAAAGGATGGGTAGATTGTAAAACTGGTAAACCTTGTGGAAGAAAATCACGTACAAGTACAAAAAGATCATATCCATATTGCAGACCTACTATGGCACAATGTAAATCAAAAGAGGCAAAATCAGCAGCAAGAAGAAAAACATCTGCTAAAAAAGTTTTTTTAAAAAAAGGGAAGGGAACTAAAAAATGACATTTAAATTAAGTCAAAAAAGTTTAGATAGATTAGATGGTGTGCATGATGATCTAATATCTATTGTTAAGGAAGCCATAACACTTAGTAAGGTGGATTTTGGAGTGATTTGTGGAGTTAGAACAAAGAGTGAGCAAGCCGATCTAGTCAAGTCTGGAGCATCTAAAACTATGAATAGCCGCCACTTACCACAAGAATCTACAGGAAAAAGTCATGCAGTGGATCTCATGGCTTATGTTGGTTCAAGGGCAAGCTGGGAGTTGAATCTTTATGATGATATAGCTGATGCGATTAAGCAAGCTTGTATTAATCAATCAAAACAAGTGACATGGGGTGCTGCTTGGCACAAAAAGTTAAATGAATGGAGTGGAACTTCAGAAGAATTAATGAACTCATACATTGATTTACGCAGATCACAAGGCAGAAGGCCATTTATAGATGGGCCGCATTTCCAGCTTGAAATTTAATTATGGATTCAATAGTTTTAGCAGAATATCTGCTTAAAGACATACGCCAAAGAAAGAAAGATTTTGCAGAGTCTTTGGTGAATGGTTCGATAGATACGATAGAAAACTATCGGTTTACAGTGGGTCAAGTACGTGGCATGACCTATGTAGAAGATTTAATTATAGCCGCGATGAAAGGCATAGAGCTTGAAAATGAATAAAAAATTATACGTTCCAGACAGAATGGTACCAAAACCTCCAAAAAATGTTTTTAAAATTGAGGAGAACAAAAATTCAGATGATCCTTCTAAAATGGAGAAATCAGCTTTAGAAAGATTACCTCAACCTACTGGCTATAGAATATTAGTCATTCCATACTACATGAAAACCCAAACAAAGGGTGGTGTTTATGTTCCTGATGCAACAAGGGATAGGGAGAGCTTTGCTACTGTCGCTGCTTATGTTGTAAAGTTAGGAGCTTCTGCATATAAAGATATGGGAAGATTCCCAGATGGAGCATGGTGTAAAGAAAAAGACTGGATTATTATGGGAAGATATGCAGGAAATAGGTTTAAAGTGGAAAATCTTGAAGTTCGTATCATAAATGACGATAATGTTATTGCGAAAATACTTGACCCCACCGATATTTCGTATGTATAAAGATAGAGAGGTATAAAAAAATGTCAGTAGAAACTCAAAAAGAAAATAATCAAGACGTAAGTGATGCAGTTATTGTAGATGCTGTAGTCGAAGAAGATAATTCAAATTCTCAAGAATCCCGAACAATTGTTCAAGAGGATGATAAAGAAGAAAAAGTTGTTGTAAGTGAAAAAGATAATTCTGATGAGGAATTAGAAACTTATAGCGAAAATGTACAAAAGAGAATTAATCAATTAACTGCTAAAAGAAAACAAGCTCTTGAAGAAGCACAAGCTGCTTATCAATATGCTGAACATATGAAAAAAGAAAATGACCAATTAAAAAATGGTTATTCTGCTTTAAATCAGGGATATGTGAATGAGTACGAGAACAGAGTTAAAAGTCAAAGTGCTCAAGCTCAAAAGCTTTATGAAGAAGCAACAGAGGCTGGTGACTCAAAGAAACAAGCAGAAATATTAAAAATAATGAGTCAACTTGGAGTTGAAGAAGAAAGAATAAGGCAACAAAAAGTTAAAATAAATCAACAAAACCAACAATGCAACACACGACAGAATGCACAACAACCACAAGTTGCACCACAACAACCACAAGTAAAAGCACCAGATCCAAAAGAAGATAAGAAACTACAATCTTGGTTATCAAAAAACTCTTGGTTTAATGTTGATAAAATTATGACTAGAGGTGCTCAAACAATACATGAAGAATTAATATTGGAAGAAGGTTTTGATCCTACAACAGATGAATATTATTCAGAAATTGATAAAAGGATGAGAAGAGAGTTTCCACACAAGTTTCAGGAGAAGCGAACATCAAACGCCCAAGTCGTTACTCCTGCATCCACAGGTAGATCTGTGAAAAATGGGCGGGTGAAGAAATCGGTGCAATTAACACCGGGGCAAGTGGCTTTTGCTAACTAAGATGCGAATACCCTTGGAAAAATACGCTGAAGAAGTGTTAAAAATTGAAAACAGAAAGCAAGCGGGGAAATAAAATGTCTGAAAGAACTCCTAGAGAATCCAAAAATAGAGATAATTCAGAAAGAGTAACAGAGTGGAAGCCTCCTTCAACTCTTGAAGCTCCTGACCCCCCTATTGGTTATAAGCATAGATGGATTAGAGAATCTGTCATGGAATATGATGATAGAAATAACATTCATAAAAAAAGAAGAGAAGGATATGAGTTAGTAAAAGCTGAAGAGTATCCAGAATTTGACGCACCTGTCATTGATGAAGGTAAGAACGCAGGCGTTATAGGCGTTGGTGGTTTAGTATTGGCAAGAATACCTGAAGAGATAGCAGAACAGCGAAACAAACACTATTCTAATGTGGCTAAAAATCAAATGGAAGCTGTGGATAGGGATTGGATGAGAGAAAATAATCCTAATATGCCTAAACTAGCTCCACAAAGATCAACTTCTGTGACATTTGGGTCACAGAAACCTAATACTGAATAATTTTAACCCTTTTATAAGGAGACTTTAAAAATGGCAAATCAAGATGCTGCTTTTGGTATGCGACCTGTTAAGATGATAGGTGGTGCACCTTGGACAGGCGGCCAAAGTCGATATAGAATTGCCGCCAATTATGGAACAAGTATCTTTCAAGGTGACATGGTAGCTCAAGTTACTGGTGGTACTGTAGAAGTTCATGCAGATGGTGGTACAGTTCCTATTGTTGGCGTTTTCAATGGCTGTCAATACACTGATCCTACTACTGGAGAACAAGTTTTTAGTAACTATTATCCAGCTAGTACAAATGCTTCTGATATTATTGCTTTTATAATAGATGATCCAAATGTTGTTTTTGAAATTCAAGCAAATGCTGCTTTTCCAATTGCAGATTTGTTTGGTAATTTCGATATTGTTTATACATCAGCAGGTTCAACTGTTACTGGTATTTCTGGTGCAGAATTGAATGTAAGTGATGGTGGAACAGGAACAACTTTATCTGTTAAAGCAATTGATATTTCTGAGGATCCAGAAAATTCAGATGTTAGTTCGGCAAATACAAACGTACTTGTTACAATTCAAAATCATATATTCGGTGTTAAAGGTGCCGGGTTAGCATAAGGAGACTAAATAATGGCTATATCTAGAGCACAATTAGCTAAAGAGCTAGAGCCCGGTCTTAATGCTCTTTTTGGAATGGAATATGATCGTTATGAAAACGAACATAGTGAAATCTATGAAACAGAANCTTCNGATCGTGCATTNGAAGAAGAAGTNATGTTAGTAGGNTTNGGAAATGCTCCAACAAAGAGTGAAGGATCTGGTGTTTCATTTGATAGTGCAAATGAAGCTTACACAGCTAGATACACACACGAAACTATTGCATTAGCATTTGCTCTTACTGAAGAAGCAATTGAAGATAATCTTTATGATCGTCTTGGTGCAAGATACACTAGAGCATTAGCACGTTCTATGGCTCATACTAAGCAAGTAAAATCTGCTGCAACGCTTAANAATGCGTTTGATAGTANCTTTACTGGTGGTGATGGCAAAGAACTCTGTGCTACAGACCATCCATTAGCTATGGGTGGAACATTTTCAAATGAGCTTTCAACAGCTGCAGATTTGAACGAAACTTCTCTTGAAAACGCACTTATTGATATTTCTCAATTCGTAGATGAAAGAAATATGATAATNGCTTTAAGAGGTATGAAGTTAATCGTACCACCTGCATTGAAGTTTATAGCTGACAGATTAATGTCATCAACCCAAAGACCGGGTACTGCTGACAATGATGTCAATGCTATTAACAACATGGGAATGTTACCTGATGGTGTAGTAGTCAATCATTTCTTAACCGATACTGATGCGTTTTTTATTAAAACAGACGCACCAAATGGTTTTAAAATGTTTGAAAGATCACCATTAGCTACTTCTATGGAAGCTGATTTTGATACTGGAAATATGAGATTTAAAGCAAGAGAAAGATATTCTTTTGGCTTCTCCGATCCAAGATGTGTTTTCGGTTCACCGGGAGCATAATTAAAATTAATGAAGGGGGCACTTGCCCCCTTTTGTTTTTTACTGTATAGTTTTGATATTAACTTCTGACAATCCGAAAGGGTTGACATTATTTTAACTATGACAGGAGACAGAAATGGCTGTACATTTTACCGGCCCTATTCTTTTCGCAGGAAAAGATGGCAATAGAAAATGGTTTGAAAACCTACCTATAGACAAAAATCCAGATTATCTAGTTTATATGGATGATTTTACTGGTATTACACTAGATTCAACAAATGATTGGACAGTAGTAAAAGACTCAAGTGCTTCAGCTGCTATTGCAGCAGATGTTGTTAATGGGGCAGTGACTTTAAGCTCACAAGCTACAACTGATAATGATGGTGCTTCAATACAAGGAAATGAAATATTTGCACTTTCTTCAACTAGAGATATTTGGTTTGAAACCAAAATAACTCCTACAGATGCTGAAGGTAGTGCAATGGATATTTGTATTGGATTAACTGTAAATTTTGCAACAAATCCAGAAAATATGTTAACAGCTACTGACAGAATTGTTTTTCAAGTAGATGATGGTGATAGTAATATTGATTGTGTTACTGAAAAAGATGGTACTGCTACAACAACTGATTCTGGTATTGATATTGCAAGTGGAACAGCAGTTACACTTGGATTTCACGTAAAAGGAACTGGTTCTGTAGAGTTTTTCGTAAATAGAAACTTAGTTGCTACTCACACAGCAAATATTCCAGATGATGAGAATCTTGCATTAGGAGCTATGGAGCTTTCAGGTTCAGCAACTGGAACAAAATCAATGAACATTGATTATATGTTTGCAGCTCAAAATCGTTAGGAGATAGCTAATGGCTGAAAAAAAGAGAGCTAGAACCAAATCGGGCAAATTTATACCAGATGACCCCAGTACACCTCATGTTAATGAAGCTTGGGTTACGACTAAAAAAACTTCAAAAAAGAAGTCAAAATCATCTGCGTCTTTGCCACCTAAAGGTACTGCTCAATATAAAGCAATGCTTCTAAGAGGTGAGATTGAGGAGTAATAAATGTCTACTAGATCAGATGTAAAAGCTTTTAATCATAATCAAGGTGATTCGGCTGCAGTAGTTGGACCTGCCAGATCAAGAATAAGACAAGTAGTCATATTCGCTGATGCTGCAGGTGCCTTAACAATTACAAATGGGAATGGTGGTGCTAACTTATTAGTACAAAGCTTTCCTACAGGATTGCATACGCTGAACATACCTGACAATGGTATATTAGCTACAAATGGTGCTTATGTTTCTGCATTTACAGGTAGTAGCAATAAATTGACATTGTTCTTATCGTAATGGCAAGAAAGAAAGATAAACAACCACCTAAAACTAAAAAGTATTTCCGTTCCACTAAAAGTGGAGCGGGAATGACTAAGGCTGGTGTTGCTCGTTATAGAAGAGATAACCCCGGTTCTAAATTAAAAACAGCAGTAACTAAGAAAAAAAATCTGACTAAAAAAGAAAAATCAAGACGTAAATCTTATTGTGCAAGATCTGCAGGTCAAATGAAAAAGTTTCCTAAAGCAGCTAAAGACCCAAATAGTCGTTTAAGGCAAGCTAGAAGAAGATGGAGATGCTAATGAAAAAAGATATTTTTGTTGGGATTGTTACAGCTTCTTTCTTTGGTTCTTTTGCTTGGATGGCTACCACATTGATCTCTGTAGATAAAAGAACTGAAATTACTGCTGTAAAAGTAAATGCAAACTATGAAATGATTAAACCATTGTGGGAAGATTTTATTAAAAGGAGTGCTAAATATGAAATCCAAAATGAGTCCAAATAAAAAAATGCAAATGATGAAAAATGGTGGTGTAACTAATACTACCAAATCTGTTCCTATCGTTATGAAAATGAAAGGTGGAAAAATAGTGCAAATGACTAAAGGTGGCACTGTTAAAATGATGAGCAAAGGTGGAAGTGTAAAAAAATATAAATAGATATGGCTTATCTACAAAGTAACATACCTTATTTTAAATGTTGGGTACGTAGAGAATATACTCACAACCATGAAAAATATCATGGTGAGTTTCTTCACGCTATGGCTATCGCTGTTACTTCTATGCCTTGTCGTTGTTTAAGCTTTCAAGTAATATTTACTGGTTGTGAATCCCAAGAACAAAATCCTCATGGTGGAGCTATGTGGGCGAGGATGCCTATTACTGGATTAGTTGGTGATTTTGATTTTGAAGGATGGCCTGAACCTATGCCTACTTATTTAGCTCAACCTTGGGATTGTGCTTCTCACCATCATTCTGTTTATGTACTAAATAGAGCAACTCCTTGCCCTTGGTTAGCAAAAATAGGCAGTGAGTTTTATCCTGCAAAATATTTATTTACTGTAGATTACTCTGAAAGCGAAATAGCAGATGACCCTGCTCAACATAAACAAAGTCATGTTTTGCAGTTATTAGATGCAAATAAATATACTGGTAATATAGTAGCGTTACCAAATAATCGAGTTAGAGTAACACACCCTGCTTGGTTTCAAACAGGTGAGGGGCCACCAGATTTTAAACCATCTCACCATATTCATTATTCAAAGTCAGATTTAGATTATGTATTGGATGTAAATCAAATATTTGATAATATGTACGCAAAACCAGAAAAGAAAAAAGGTAAATAACATGACTCTTTCAACTAGTACAGATTTTGAATTAAATGTTACTGAATATATAGAGGAAGCTTTTGAAAGATGTGGTCTTGAAGTAAGGACAGGTTATGACTTAAAAACAGCTAAGAGATCTCTAAATCTTATGTTGGCAGAGTGGGCGAATAGAGGTTTAAATCAATGGACAATTGTTCAGAGAACGCAAACAGTTACCTCTGGAACTACAGAATATACTTTAAATGCAGATATTATAGATATTTTATCTGTTGCTGTTGTTAGAGATAATACTTATTACCCATTAGAAAGAATAAGTAGAGATGCTTATTTAGCGATACCTAATAAAACAACTTCAGGAAGGCCAACACAATTTTTTTTAGATAGGTTGATAACTCCAAAATTAAAGATATGGTTAAGTCCAGAAAATAGCACAGATGTTTTATATTATGATGCACTCACAAGAATGGATGATGCTGATAATTATACAAATACTATGGAAATACCTTTTAGGTTTTATCCTTGTTTAGCTGCTGGTTTAGCCTATTATATAGCAATAAAAAGAGCACCAGACAGAGTACAATTATTAAAATCTGTTTATGAAGAAGAGTTTAATAGAGCTATGTCAGAAGATAGAGATAGATCTTCTACTACGATAAGTCCAGAGTTGAGGTTTTATAGAGTTGTCTAAATTTGCTTCAGGAAAAAGAGCTTATGGTATATCTGATAGATCAGGTTTCAGATATAGGTTAAAAGATATGAAAAAAGAGTGGAATGGTTTACTTGTTGGTAAAGACGAGTTTGAGCCAAAACATCCACAATTGTTCGTAAAAAGAAGAATTATTGATCCACAAGCGATAAGAGATGCTAGACCAGAAGTAAATTTAGTAGAAGAGAGATCTACTCAATGGGGATTTAATCCTGTCGGTACACCAACTAGAGACTACTCCCCACCTACTAGTATGGAAGCACAAGCACAAGTTGGTTCAATAACTGTTATTGCAAGTGGTTCTGGTTCCACAACATCCTCTGTTTCTTTAACAGGAGTTTCTTCTTCTACTTCTGTTGGTTCTATAAGTATTACCTCAAATGTAACTAGATACATAGTAACAGTTGCAAGTTATCTTGGTGCCAATAAATATTATATAGATGGAGTAAGACAACCTACTTTAAGTTTGTCAGAGGGAAGTATCTATCTTTTTGATTGGTCTGCTGCTACTTCTCATCCTTTTAGATTTTCAACAACATCAGATGGTACACATAATAGTGGTAGCGAGTACACTACTGGCGTAGTCAAAGATGATAGTGCTTACACAACTCAAATAACTGTTGCAGGTGGTGCTCCAACATTATATTATTATTGTTCAAATCACAGTGGCATGGGAGGTCAAGCAAATACACCATGAGTTTTACTTATTTACAACTTAAAACTGCTGTACAAGATTATACAGAAAATAACGAAACTACTTTCGTAAATAACATTCCAATGTTTATTAGAATTTCAGAAGAACGTATATTAAAAAGTGTACAATTAAGTTTATTTAGAAAAAATGCAAGTGCTAACATTTCAGTTAACAGTCAGTTTTTTGCTTGCCCTTCTGATTTTTTGGCTCCTTTTTCATTAAGTTTTGCTTTAACTTCAGATTCAAGTCCTACAAAGGAGTTTGTTGATTTTAAAGATCCAAGTTTTTTACAAACTTTTAATCCTCAATCTACAGGTACAGGTAGACCTAAATATTATGCTATTTATGATGTTAGTAACTTTTTAATAGCACCTACTCCAGACGCAAGTTATACAGGCGAATTACATTATTTTTATAGACCTGCAAGTTTAACAGCGGGTTCAGATTCTGGAACAACTTGGTTAAGTCAAAATGCAGAAATAGCCTTACTATATGGTGCTCTAGTAGAGGCTTATACCTTTATGAAAGGTGAGCAAGATGTAATGACTATGTATAATCAAAAATTTCAAGAATCTTTAGCAGGTGTTAAATTATTAGGAGAAGCTAAAGAAGTTTCAGACGAATATAGAACAGGTAAAATAATAAGGCAGAAACAATAATGTTTACTTTAAAAATGGATTTACCAAAAGATAAACCAGTCGTTGAGGTAAGAACCACAAATAATAGAGGATTTACACCTGAAGAAATTTCAGAGTTATGTGTTAAAAGAATAATTTCCATATCGGATAATGTTGACCCTGTTTTAAGGGATCAAGCTATTGCTTATGCAAAAAATATGGAAAAAGTAATTGCATCATATATGAAAGAAGCTATTAATAGTGATAGAACAACAATTTATAATGCAATAAAGGATGCAGGTCATCCTGAACTAGCTGAATTAATAAGGAGATTATAAAATGGCTTTTAGTGGTAATGCAATGTGCACTTCTTTTAAAAAAGAACTTTTAGAAGCAGGGCATAATTTTAAAAATTCTGGAGGAAGTGCTTTTAAACTTGCTCTTTATACTAATAGTGCTGTTCCTTCCGACATGGGAGGAAGTGGTAGTACAATGGATGCTTCTGTTACAAATTATGCAACTAATAATGAGGTTAGTGGTACAGGTTATACAGCAAAGGGTGCAACTTTGACAAGAGTAGATCCAAGTTCAAGTGGAACAACAGCTTTTACTGATTTTGCTAATGCAACCTTTAGTTCTTCTACCATAACAGCTAGAGGTGCTGTTATTTTTAATGATGATGCAAGTAATGATGCTTCAGTTATAGTATTAGATTTTGGTGCAGACAAATCATCAAGTTCTGGTGATTTTCAAGTAGTTTTCCCAACAGCAGATGCAAGTAACGCTATTATAAGGATTGCTTAGTGGCTCATGTTTTAAATGATAGAATTAAAGAAACTACGACCACTACAGGCACTGGAAATGTAAGTCTTGCGGGTGCAGAAACAGGATTTGAAACTTTTGTTAGTGGTATTGGAGATGGTAATACTACCTATTATGCAATAAGTCATCAAACCACTACTGAATTTGAAATTGGTTTAGGCACAGTTAATGACGCATCTCCTGATACTATATCGGGTAGAACAAATGCTAATGTTATATCAAGTTCTAATAGTGATAATGTAGTTGATTTTTCAGCAGGAACAAAAGATGTTTTTTGTACTTTACCTGCTTCAAAAGCAATTACTTTAGATCATCAAAGTGTTGTAAATGTTGTAGGCAGTATTTCAATTGGAGATGCAAGTAATAGAGTTGTTTTATCAAAAGGTTCGGATCATGAGATTAAATTTGAAACACAAGCGTCTGGACAATCTGCTGTAACTAGTAATTCTGGAGCTACTAAAGTTTATGCAGATATAAGTGCAATGACAGCTGTTTCCGCAGTTACAGGAGATCAAGCTTTTGTAACTGCAAATTCTGGTCTTTACATTTACAATGGTGGGGGATGGTACAAAGTCGCCACAGTAAATACAAGTCCTACTATTTCTAGTCCTTCAACTGGTGCTAATAACACATTAGCGACAGATGGTTCTGCTACAACCATAGAGCTTGTTGGAGCTGATGTTGATGAAGGAACGACTTTACAAAATTCTTATGCAGTAACAACTGGGTCATTAACCAATGGTGGTGGAGCAACAGCTACAATAACAAGTTCAGCTACTTCTGGTGGAACTTATTCTTCATTAGCAGCTAGTACAAACACAACTAATAGATTTTTTAAAATAACCCCTACTACAAATAGTTCTCATGGTGGCACATTTAGCCTTACATTTTCAATGTCAGATGGTATTTCTGCTGCAACAACTGTGCAAAATTTTACGTTAACCTTTTCTACTGCGGGTGGTATAGATTTTGCGACTGCTGATGAAACAACTTTAGCAAGTCATTCTGGTTTTGACTTTGGAACAAATGATTTCACAATAGAATTTTTCTATAAGTGGAGTACAAACAGTGGTTATCAAACACTTTTAAATCATCAATATAATCTTGCGGACGGTGTTACAATTCAATCTAATACTAGTACTTACAGATGGGGATTTTTTGGGTCTAATATGGGTCTTCAATACGAATCATCTGATGCTAATGTAAATACATGGTACCATTATGCGTTTGTTAGAAATGGGAACACTATCAAAATATATCGCGACGCTACAGAAACTTATAGTAGAAGTCATTCTGTTTCTGTAGGTGGAACAGATACTACAATATTTGGTATTGTTTCAGGTGGCACACATCCAGATAAAGGTAAATTAAGTAATTTTCGTGTAATAAAAGGTACAGCTTTATATACAAGTGCCGGATTTACAATACCTTCTTCTAATCTGACAGCAGTAAGTGGAACATCCTTATTATTATTTCAAGAAAATAGTGGATCAACATTAAGTGATGGTAGCTCAAACAATGTTACAGTAACAAAAGGCAGTAATCATACTATTTTAACAAGTGATGGCCCGTTTGCATAAGATTAAGGATTAATTAATGTTTGGTACTTCTCCCTTTGCAGCAGGAGCATTTGGTTCACCCGGAACACCAGAGGGAGATGATGTAAATATAACTGTGCCCATAGCAGGTTGGGGTTCAAGCACTTGGAATACAGGTACTTGGGGAACTAATGTTACGTTACCACAAGGAACTACCGCAGTTGGCACAGTAAGTGTTGCTATTAACAACTCCATTACTTTAACAGGAGTAGCAGGTACTTCAGCCGTAGGTTCAGTTACAATTCCCAATGATTCTGTAACTTTAACAGGATTAGCA